>Ga0187862_10000023_pt1 | contig 171707 bp, 160 predicted proteins | sample June2016WEW_10_1_FD_133003 | JGI IMG/M metagenome (GOLD analysis project Ga0187862, IMG submission 133003) | Peatland microbial communities from SPRUCE experiment site at the Marcell Experimental Forest, Minnesota, USA - June2016WEW_10_150 | ecosystem: Environmental > Terrestrial > Soil >... | reverse complement strand
ATACCTTCTTCATGGCGGTTCCTCCTGTCCTCGCGGACTTGGTTGGCGCCTGTCACGCTCGCAACACGAGCGGACGAGGCGGGAGGACCGCCTTCAAACTTCTACGAGAACCCGGACAACCTCGAGAGCGTGGATCGCCTCGCCAACGTCGTCGTCACGGTCGTGCCCGTTGCCCTGTTGGGCTTCGCGATCTGGCTGGCGTGGGGAGGGACGCTCCACTGGCAAGACCTCGTGGTTCTGGCGGTCAGCTATCTCATGACCGGCGTCGGGATCACCGTCGGCTACCACCGTCTATTCACCCACCGAAGCTTCAAGACCGGACGCCCGCTACGCGCGCTGTTTGCCGTGTTGGGATCCGCTGCGGTGGAGGGGCCGGTGATCGAGTGGGTATCCACCCATCGCAAGCACCACCGCTTCAGCGACCTTCCCGGTGACCCCCATAGTCCCCACACCGACCACGGTGTCGGCTGGCGAGGGGCACTACGCGGGCTTCTCCACGCGCACGTCGGATGGATGTTCCGCGGCGTAGACCGTGCCAGTGAGGAGCGCTACGCCAAGGATCTCCTCGCCGACCCACTGATTCGCGCCGTCGATCGCACATTCCCTCTTTGGGTTCTGGTTGGGCTTGCGTTTCCGTTTGGTCTCGGCGTCGCGCTGACCGGCTCGCTGGTCGGTGGCCTGACCGGCATGCTCTGGGGTGGGGCCGTCCGCATCCTCTTCCTTCACCACGCGACCTTCTCGATCAACTCCCTGTGTCACTTCTTCGGCCGGCGTCGCTTTGCCACCGGCGATGAATCGCGCAACCTCGCCTGGCTTGCGCTGCCGACCTTTGGCGAGGCGTGGCACAACAACCACCACGCATTCCCGACCTCCGCACACCACGGCCTCACCCGCCGGCAACTGGACCCAGGCGGGTGGCTGATCGATGGTCTTGAGCGACTCGGGCTCGCGTGGGACGTCGTGCGAATCACCCCGAGCGCGCAGCACGCAAAGCTCGCAAACAGCGCCAGAGGCTAGCCGGTCTGGGCAGAGTCGGCTGACGGTCGGCAGCGATGGCCCGGATGTAATTCAGCGCTAGATCATGGAGGCCTGTGATACGGCGGCGCGGCCGCGCGGTCGCCGCGTGGCAGGCGAATGGTGGTGGTGCCGATTAGCAGTTCGCCTGGCGTCCTGCCGTAGGAGCGTTTGGCCTCCGGCCCAGAGGAGTCGTAGATGACTTCGACGGAGACCGAGTGGCGAGCGCAGCGCGCAGCGAACGGATAGGCGACCACCATGTGCACGATCGCGCCTCGGGCCACGTTGTGATCGAGGACCGCTCCTACGAATCCCGCTCCGGCGAATCCTCCTCGGCCCGTGACGCATGAACGACCCTCCAGCGAGTACCCCTCTGCCGCGCTCGTCACCGGGAAAGGCGCTGAGAAGGAGACTTCGGCCGCGGTGACCGCGCCGTGGTGGACCTCGAGCGCCACGGTTGGGTGGCGGACGAAACTGCCCGGCGGCGTGACCCGCAGCGACTGCGGATAGGGGTTCGGCGGCGGGCACGGGTGCTGAATCTTCACCTTCTGGCCGGTCGCCGCGTTGTAACCGTTTTCGCAGATCTTGCCGTCGCGCTCGTAGCTGATAATGGTGAGCACACCCGACGTGCCAGGGCCTTCACCGGGCGTGTCCGTTCCGGGTGCCGCCCCTTGGCCCTGTTCTCTCGAGCCGGCCGCCACCCGTTGCACGATCAGGTAGGCGCCAACTCCGGGGGCGACGCGCTCGGTGCGGATCGTGTTGCCTTCGCGGTAGCTGACGCTCACCGCGTGCGGGCCGAGGATGCCGTAAGCGATGTCGCGCAGGCTGTGCGGCGGTCGGGCCGAACCCGGCCGGCGGTTGAGGGCGAACGCCGCGTTTTCGCTGACGCCCGTGAATTCGGCCGCGACCGCGCTGCCCCACGCTTCGCCGTTGCCCGTGACGTCGCCGTCAGCCAGCACGCAGCTGCCGCGTTCGCTCGTCACGCCACCCTCTGTTGCTCCGCCGGCATAGGCTGGCAGCACTCCAGGGCCGACAGGATGGAACCTGCCGTCGTCGTGATAGGCCCCATCGATGCCGAGCTCACCGAGCGTGCCGTTCTGGACACGCCCGATCTGCACACACACCAGCCCCCGCGTCGTGTGGACGACGCGCATCCCCCACGGCAGACCCCCATACGGGTCGGGGACCTGGAGTGGAAGAAGCTTAGACTGGCCGGGCAACGGCAGTCCGGCGCCCACGTAGGGGTTCAGCACAGTGGCCGGCCGCACGGACGAGCCGGTGAGAATCACGCCCGTGGCGGCCAACGCTATCGTGCTCGTGACGATCAGCAGAGCAACCCCGCAAAGCGCCGCTGCGATACGGCCCGCGTGTCCAGCGCCGGCGAAACGCCGCGCGAGACGAGCCCGGCCCTCCCCAGCCTGCTGGTGAGCCGTGACGCGAACAAGCTCCGCCTCGAGCTCTTCGAGCGCGCGGAAACGGTGGCTCACGAGACACCTCCATCGACGGCGGGCTCCACGGCCAGTGCGCGCTGCAGCGTACGAAGCCCCCGTGAGACGCGCGCCCGCGCGGCCTGCTCGGAAACGCCGAGGCGACGCGCTACCTCCTCGTAGGGCATCTCTTCGACGACCCGCAGCTGCAACGCCTCGCGCTGCTCGTCGCTCAGGCGCCCCAGCTCCACCTTCAATCCAAGGCGAACATCGCCAAGACCCGCGGCGTCCTCGATCGCGGCCAGATCATCTTCATGCACGCCCGGGGTGCGGATTCCGAGGCGACGAATCGCCGTGCCCTGCGCATGGCCGCGCCGCAGATAGCGACCGAGCTGGCGACGCGCGATCGTGAACAGCCACGCGCGCATCTCCTCACGACTTTCTTCGCGGACCCCAGGCCAACCTCGCCACGCCTGCGCGAACGTCTCCGCCGTCAGATCGAGTGCCACCTCGCCATCAAGCGTGCGCCGCGTCAAGAACAAAAGCACCGCCTCGGCCTCCTGTCGATAGAAAGGCACAAAGCCCTCGGGATCAGCCATCACCCCTAGATTGGTGGCAACGCCAATTCTGTGACGCAAGGCCACCCGAGCGAGACCGAGCAAAGCACATGCTCAAGCTGGTCGAGGACCCCCGCTCGCTGAGGACTGCTTCGTCGAGCGCAGGCGCGGCCGATCGACGCTCGCCCGCGCCGGCGCCGCCAAGGGGCTCGACGAATGGTCAGTACCGCAGCGTGGCGGCGATGCTCCCCAGCGGGTCGAGCTCGGGGCGGTCGCGCAGCGGCAGGATCTCCGCGGACTGGCCGACCGCCGACCGGACGGCGTCCTCGACGATGTTCGCGCGGGGCTCGAGCGGACCGCCGTCGAGCGGGCACGCCTCGCCGCCGGCGCCCATCCAACCGCAGCGAGGACAGAGCACCCCGGGGCGCGTCGTGTCGGCCTGGTAGAGAAGCGTGACGACGCGTCGCTCGAGCAGCGCCTTCAGGACGTCCTCGAGCCCGACCGCCGCTCGCTCGCCGCCGTCGCGGCCGCGGTCCTCGCGGAGCTTCGCAAGCGCGGCATCCACACGCGCGCGATGCTCGTCGGCAAGCACCGCTGCCGTCGCCTCCACGACGTCCTCGATCCCGACGTCGCCGACGTCGAGCGAGAGGCGCTCGGCGTGCAGCCGCGCGCGCACGTCTGGGTGCAGCTCCTCCACGACCCGCGGCCACAGCTGCTCGGTGCACGCGATCAGCAGGCGATCGTAGGGCGCGGCCGTCAGCAGCTGGTGCAGCGTGTTCGCGACGTGGCGCAGGTGCGCCTTGACGTCTTCGTGGCGGGAGCGCTGGTAGCGCGCCTGGGACCAGCCGCCCTGATCCTGGCGGCCGGGGACGTCGTCACCGAAGGAGAGCGCCTCGTGCAGGCGCTCCGGTGAGCCGCGCAGGATGCGCGCGAAGCGCTCGCCCACGAGCGCCACGCACACCGCGCCCACGGGCCCGGACTCGGTCAGCGGCGCGATGAACGGAGTGTCTGAGATCACGACCGTGCTCGTCACCGGGTGGGGCAGCCGCAGCATCACCGACAGTTCGAGCGGCGCGCACAGAAACACGGCGAGCGCACGTGCGCCCTTTGCCCACGCCTGCTCCGCGAGCAGCCCGCGGGCGCGCTCCAGGCTGCCACGAAGCGCCATGAGCTCTGCGTGCGAGCGCTCGCCTGACTCGATCTCGCGATGGGCGCCGTCCAGCAGCGAATCGATCTCGCTGGCGCGCGCCGGCGCCGTTGCGAAGCGGTGCGGGTCGAGATCGAGATACAGGCTGAGAACCGTCTCCTCCTCGGCGCTCGTCTCAGCCAGCGTTCTTAGCGTCTCCTCGCTGAGGTCGTTGTCCGCGCTCATCGACCTGAAAGCTACTCCGTCACGGTCGCGGCGGCGATGCGCTCGCACAAAGACCGCATCGAGCTCGCCACAGCCATCCGCGACTACATCGAGATCCCGCAGAGCGAGGTGACCTCGAGCAGCGGCGCCGGAAACCGTTCACGCTAGCCTCTGGCCAATGTGCGGAATCGTCGCCGTTCTCTATCAGCGACCGGCGGGCCCTCCGCCGGACCTCGAGCGTAGCCTGCTCCGCCTCGACGAGGCGATCAAGCGGCTGCGTGCCAGCGCCACGCATCTCGATGCTGGCGATCTGGTGTCGATCGCCACCGAGCTCGAGGCGCTGGACGCCGAGCTGCGTGGTCCGCTGGGGATGGTGGCGCTGCTCGCCGCGCCGGGTCTCGCGGGTGTGCTGAGCATCGAAGAAAGGGCCACGACCCTCAAGTCCCTGCTCGTCGAGCTCGAATCCGCGCTCGACGCAGGCGAGGCGAGCTGGGCTGCTGACGAGCTGGAGCCGGGCAACGCGGTCATCGTGCGCCTGAACGACGTCATCTGGGCGCTCGGTCGCGACCGCACATCCACCGCCCGCGGGGTTGCCGAGCTGGCGCAGGACGTGACCGGCCTGTCCGTGCCCGCGATCGCGGCGTACTGGTCGATACAGGTGGCGCTCTCGGCGCTCGACCGGCTCGAGGTGCGCGGCCGCGACTCCGCCGGCCTGCACGTCCTCGTCAGCGGCCACGGCATCGACCTCGACGAGCCCAAGACCGAGGCGCTGCGCTCGGCGCGCTCGGACGAGCTGTTCACTTCGATGGCCGTCCGCACGCCGCGCGGGCAGCTGAGCTTCGTCTACAAGGTCGCCGCCGAGATCGGCGAGCTCGGCGACAACACGCGCGCGCTGCGAACGGCGATCCGGAACGACGTGTTCCTGCGGCGCGCGCTCAGCGGCCCCGATGTCTCGGTCACCGCCCTCGGCCACACGCGCTGGGCGAGCGTTGGCGCGATCTCCGAGGCCAACGCCCATCCGCTGAACAGCGAGGAGCTCGACGTCAAGGGCGATCCGTACGTCGTCGCCGCGATCAACGGCGACATCGACAACCACCGCGAGCTGCGCGAGCTCGAGCAGCTGCGCGTCGCCCCGGAGATCACCACCGACAGCAAGGTCCTGCCCGTGCTCGTCGCCCGTCGGCTCGTGCGCGGCGAGGGCGTCGACGAGGCGTTCTGCGCGACCGTCGCCCGTTGCGAGGGCTCGGCCGCGATCGCGCTCAGCGCCGCCGCCACTCCCGACCGTCTGCATCTGGCGCTTCGCGGCAGCGGGCAGTCGCTCTACGTCGGGCTCGCCAGCCACGCGTTCGTCGTCGCCAGCGAGCCCTACGGAGTGGTGCAGGAGACCGCTCGCTACCTGCCGATGGAGGGCGAGGGCGCCGCCGACGCCACGGCCGGACAGGTCGTGGTGCTGGAGCGCGACGGCGCCGGGACGCTCGCTGCGGTCCGCCGGCTCGGCTACGACGGCGCGCCGCGGCCGACCCACGACTCAGACGTTCGCGTCGCGGAGATCACCGCGCGCGACATCGATCGCGCCGGGTTCCCGCACTTCCTGCTGAAGGAGATCTCCGAGGCGCCGCGATCGTTCATGAAGACGCTGCGCGGCAAGATCGTCGACGCCGGCGACGGGCATCTGCGCGTGAAGCTGGGCGCCGAGACGCTCCCGCCCGCGATCGTCGAGCGCCTGCAGGGCGGCGACATCGCGAAGATCCACGTGATCGCACAGGGCACGGCCGCCGTCGCCGCCCAGAGCGTCGCCGCCTCGATCACCGCCGAGCTCGGCTCGCTGCCAGTCCGCGTCGATGCCGTGCTCGCGACCGAGCTGTCGGGCTTCGACCTCGCCGACGACATGAGCGACACGCTCGTCATCGCGGTCAGCCAGTCGGGGACGACGACCGACACCAACCGCACTGTCGACCTCGTGCGCAGCCGCGGCGCTCGCGTCGTGTCGATCGTCAACCGGCGCAACAGCGATCTCGTCGACAAGTCCGACGGCGTGCTCTACACGTCCGATGGGCGCGACGTCGAGATGAGCGTCGCCTCGACGAAGGCCTTCTACGCGCAGGTCGCGGCCGGGCTGCTGCTGGCGCATGCCCTCGCCGAGCATCTCGGCTGCCGCGACGAGCGCCGCGCCGATCGACTGCTGCGCTCGCTGCTGGCGCTGCCCGAGGCGATGGAGGAGGTCCTCGATCAGCGCGAGACGATCGCGGCCGCCGCAGCGGAGCTCGCGCCATACCGTCGCCATTGGGCCGTCGTCGGCAGCGGCCGCAACCGCATCGCCGCCGAGGAGATCCGCATCAAGCTGTCCGAGCTCTGCTACCACTCGATCGCCTGCGACGGAACCGAGGACAAGAAGCACATCGATCTCTCCTCCGAACCGCTCGTGCTCGTCTGCGCCACCGGGCTGTCGGGTCCCACCGCCGACGACGCCGCCAAGGAGGTGGCCATCTTCAGCGCGCACAAGGCCGCCCCGATCGTCATCGTCGATCGCGGCGAGGAGGGGCGCTTCGGCGTCACAGCGCACGTGATCACGGTTCCCGCCGTCGAGCCCGAGCTGGCCTTCGTGCTGTCGGTCATGGTCGGCCACCTGTTCGGCTACGAGGCCGCGCTGGCGATCGACGCGACCGCACGGCCGCTGCGCGAAGCGCTCTCGGCCATCGAAGGGCCCGCGGACGGACGCTGGGTGTCCGCGGACGCGATGCTGCGCGCGCTCGCGCCATCGCTCGAGGCCTCGGCCGCGCAGTTCTTCGCGCGGCTGCGGTCCGGCGCCTACAACGGCAATCTCGAGGCGGCCACCGCCGTCCGCGTCGCATCGCTGCTGCGTTACGCCACCGGCGCGTTGCCCGTCGAGGGATACGAGCTGGAATACCAGCGGGTGGGCACGCCCGAGGCGATCGTCGAGGACCTCGCCGAGGCGCTGACCACCGCCATCGGCGAGCTGACCCGTCCCGTCGACGCGATCAAGCACCAGGCCAAGACCGTCACCGTCGGGATCTCCCGCAGCGAGGACGAGCTGCTCGGCGTGCCGCTCGTGGCAAGCGCGCTCGGGGCGGGTGCGTCGGTCGAGCACCTGTCCTATCGAGGCCTGCGCACGCTCGCGCGACTCGACCCGGCGGTCGTCGACGTCGAAGGCTTCACGCGCTACAGGATCGAGGGGGACGTCGTCGCCGGTGCCACGATCGAGATCGTCAGCCGCGGCGGCATCGCCGTTGATCTGCCCTCGCGAACCGAGTCCGACAGCCGCCTGCTCGGCGCCAAGCACCGCGCGGCGCAGGAGCGAGAGGTGACCGTCGCCGTCGGCGCGCGCGACGGGCGCAGCCTGATCCTCGTCCCGGAGACCGAAGCCGGCACCGTCCGCGGCATCACGCTCCTGCACGTGCAGTTCCGCGAATCGCTGCCGGCGGCCGAGACCCGACGCGTGCTCGAGGGCTATCGCGACCGCTACGCCGCGCTCGTCGACGCCGTCACCGAGACCGAGGCGACGTTCAGCGACGAGCGCTTCGAGCAGATCCGGCTGCTCGACCTGCTGACGCTGCCGGTGCGCGTGCTGGCCGAGCACTGGGCTCAGCAGGGAAGCCAGCTGGTCCGCGAATAGCGCCGTGCCTCACGAGGCCGCCTCGAACAGCTCGACCAGCCGCGCGCGGCTGTAGCGCCACTGCTTGCGATTGCGCGCGTCGCCCGGGTGCAGCGTGTCCAGCAGCGCCAGCCCGCGGATCGTCGAGACGGCAAGCTCGATCAGGCGATCGAAGTCGGGCTGCTCGGCGATCGCCGGGAACAGCCGCCTGGTGATCTCGAGCGTCTGGCGATCGAGTCGGCGCTCGACGGGAACCAGTCGCTCGCGTAGGTCGGCATCGGTGCGCGCGTGCGACCACAGGTCGAGCGCCGCCTGGAACAGCGGGTTCGCGTAGCTGGCCCACAGCAGGTCGAGGCCCTGCACGAGGCGCTCGCGCCCGTCCGGGAGGTTCTCGGCGGCGGCCAGCAGCTCCGCGCCGCGCCGTTCGGCCAGCCGCTCCATCGCCGCCGCCACGAGCGCCTGGCGCGTCTGGAAGTGGTGCAGGTGCGCGCCGCGGGAGACGCCCGCGCGTTCGGCGACGCGGCTCGTCGTCGTGTTCGCATAGCCGTCGTCGACCAGGCACGCGATCGTCGCGTCGAGCAGCGCGTCGCGCGTGGCCGCGCTGCGCTCGGCCTGGCTACGGCGTGGGGAGGGGTTGGCGCTCACGGCCACGACGGTGATCTTAGACATATTTGCGTTCACGCACGAACGTTTCTGTGGTAGCGTTTCGCCGAGTTTTCATCCGGACCCGCGCCAGCGCTGAGGTTCGACGACACAGGAGGTCTCACTGATGGCAGCGACCGACGCACTGGTCTTCGATGCGATCCGCACGCCGCGCGGCAAGGGCAAGTTCAACGGCTCGCTGCACGGCACCAAGCCGGTCGATCTCGTCGTCGGACTGATGCACGAGACGCTCGTGCGCAACGAGAAACTCGACCCCGCGCGGATCGACGACGTCGTGCTCGGCTGCGTCTCGCCGGTGGGCGACCAGGGCGCCGACATCGCCAAGACGGCTGCCATCAAGGCCGGCCTTCCCGACACCGTCGCCGGCGTGCAGCTCAACCGCTTCTGCGCGTCGGGCCTGGAGGCCGTGAACATCGCCGCGCAGAAGGTCGCCTCCGGCTGGGAGGACCTCGTCTTCGCCGGCGGCGTCGAGTCGATGTCGCGCGTGCCGATGGGCTCCGACGGCGGCGCCTGGGCGATGGACCCCGAGACCAACTACGACACGTCGTTCGTGCCGCAGGGCATCAGCGCCGACCTGATCGCGACGATCGAGGAGTTCAGTCGCGAAGACGTCGACGCCTACGCAGCCCGCTCGCAGGAGCGCGCCTCGACCGCCGAGGCCGAGGGCCGCTTCGCCGGCTCGGTGATACCGGTCAAGGACCTCAACGAGAACGTCGTGCTCGATCACGAGGAGTTCATCCGCCGGGGCACGACCGTCGAGACGCTCGGCGGCCTGAAACCCTCGTTCGCCGCGATCGGCGACATGGGCGGCTTTGACGCGGTGGCGCTGCAGAAGTACCACTGGATCGAGAAGATCGAGCACGTGCACACGCCCGGCAACTCCTCGGGCATCGTCGACGGCGCCTCGCTGCTGACGATCGGCAACGAGAAGACCGGCAGCGAACTGGGCCTGACGCCGAAGGCGCGGATCCTCGCCACCGCGGTCTCCGGCGCGGACCCGACGATCATGCTCACCGGCCCCGCGCCCGCGAGTCGCAAGGCGCTCGAGAAGGCGGGCATCACGGTCGACCAGCTCGATCTCGTGGAGATCAACGAGGCGTTCGCCGCGGTCGTGCTGCGCTTCGTCCGGGACATGGGCCTGGACATGGAGAAAGTCAACGTCAACGGCGGCGCCATCGCCATGGGCCACCCGCTCGGCGCCACCGGCGGCATGATTCTCGGCACGCTCGTCGACGAGCTGCACCGCACCGGCGGACGGTACGGCCTCGCCACGCTCTGCGTCGGCGGCGGCATGGGCATCGCGACAGTCGTGGAGGCGATCTAGTCATGGCAGGAAGTGAGGCAACGCCGAACGGGCAAGCGAGGCTGGAGGCCGAGCATCAGGATCAGAACGCGGGGCTGGATGCCCCGCGGAGCGTCAGCACAATTCGCTGGGAGAAGGGTGAGGACGACATCGTCGTCCTCACGCTCGACGATCCCAACCAGTCGGCGAACACGATGAACGCCGCCTACGCCGAATCGATGGCCGCGACGCTCGACCGCCTGGAGGCGGAGAAGGACCAGATCGCGGGCGTCGTCATCACCTCCGCCAAGAAGACGTTCTTCGCGGGCGGAGACCTCAACGACCTCAAGCGGGCGACCCCCGAGAACGCGCCCGAGCTCGCCGAGATGGTGCGCGCCGGCAAGGCGCAGCTGCGCCGCCTGGAGACGCTCGGCAAGCCGGTCGTCGCCGCCATCAACGGCGCCGCCCTCGGCGGCGGCCTGGAGATCGCGCTCGCGACCCACCACCGCATCGCCGTCGATGACCCGAAGGTGCAGATGGGCTTCCCCGAGGTGCAGCTCGGCCTGCTGCCCGGTGCCGGCGGCGTCGTACGCACGGTGCGCATGCTCGGCATCGTCGACGCGCTCATGCAGCTGCTGATGCAGGGGCAGCGCCTGCGGCCGGCGAAGGCGAAAGAGGTCGGCATCCTCGACGAGATCGTCGCCACGCGCGAGGAGCTCGTCCCGGCCGCGAAGGCCTGGATCGCGTCCAAGGCAGGCGAGGAGGTCGCGCAGCCGTGGGACGTGAAGGGCTACAAGATCCCCGGCGGCACGCCGTCGAACCCGAAGCTCGCGCAGAACCTGCCGGCGTTCCCGGCGAACCTGCGCAAGCAGCTGAAGGGCGCCAACTACCCCGCCCCGCACCACATCATGGCCGCGGCCGTCGAGGGCGCGCAGGTGGACTTCGACACGGCGATCGAGATCGAGGGCCGCTACTTCGTCGACCTGCTCATCGGGCAGGTCTCCAAGAACATGATCCAGGCGTTCTTCTTCGACCTGCAGCAGGTCAACGGCGATCGCGGCCGGCCCGAGGGCATCGAGCCGTACACGGCCAAGAAGGCCGTCGTGTTGGGCGCCGGCATGATGGGCGCGGCGATCGCCTACGTGTGCGCCAAAGCCGGGATCGAGGTCGTCCTCAAGGACGTCTCGCTCGAGGCGGCCGAGCGCGGCAAGGGCTACTCGCAGGGTCTGGTCGAGAAGGCCGTCTCGCGCGGTCGCTCGACACAGGAGCAGGCCGACGAGCTGCTCGCGCGGATCACGCCCACCGACGACCCGGCCGCAGCCGCGGGAGCCGACCTGGTGATCGAGGCCGTGTTCGAGGACCCGGCGGTCAAGGCGCAGGTGTTCGCCGAGATCGAGCCGCACCTGGCCCCCGACGCGCTGCTCGGCTCGAACACCTCGACGCTGCCGATCACCGACCTCGCCGAGGGCGTCAGCCGTCCCGGTGAATTCATCGGGCTGCACTTCTTCAGCCCCGTCGACAAGATGCCGCTGCTGGAGATCATCAAGGGCGAGAAGACAAACGAGGAGACGCTCTACCGCGCGCTCGACCTCGCCAAACAGATCAAGAAGACGCCGATCGTCGTCAACGACAGCCGTGGCTTCTTCACCAGCCGCGTGATCGGCACGTTCATCAACGAGGGCGTCGGCATGCTGCTCGAGGGCATCCCCGCCGCCTCGATCGAGCAGGCCTCGAGCCAGGCCGGGTACCCGGCGCCGGTGCTGCAGCTCAGCGACGAGCTCAACCTCAACCTCGCCCGCAAGATCCGCGACGCCACGAAAGCGGCCGTCGAGGCCGAAGGAGGCACGTTCGAGGAACGGCCGTCGTTTCAGGTCGTCGACCGCCTGCTCGCGGAGGGCCGCGGCGGCAAGCTCGAGGGCGCCGGCTACTACGACTACCAGGATGGCAAGCGCACGGGCCTGTGGAAGGGGCTGAAAGAGCTGTTCCCCGAGACGAACGACCCGGCGTCGATCTCGCTGAAGGACCTCGAGGAGCGGATGCTGTTCGCCGAGTCGCTCGAGAGCGTCAAGTGTCTGGACGAGGGCGTGATCGAGTCCGTCGCGGACGCCAACATCGGCTCGATTCTCGGCATCGGCTTCCCCGGCTGGACCGGGGGCGTGCTGCAGTACATCAACGGTTACGCCGACGGCGTCGCCGGCTTCGTTGCCCGCGCGCGCGAGCTGGCCGCCAAGTACGGCGAGCGCTTCGAGCCGCCCGCGTCGCTCGTCGAGAAGGCCGAGCGCGGAGAGAGCTACAGCGACGAGCAGCTGGCGGTCGCGGGCGCCTGAGCGCACCCGCTCACGGGCGATGGCGCTGCCCGGCCAGCGCGATCGCTCGCCGCCAGGTTGATCGCGCCCGCGGGATCGACGATCGGCCGATTGATCGTTAGAGCTCTTTCATGCCTGCCTTAGCTGACCCTCAAGAATCGGCGCAACTGTTCCGATGGGGGCTCGACAACCGCAGGCTCAACCCAGGAGACATTCCATGGCCAGGATCATCGTCACCACCGATCAAGCCGAACGACGCGACGCCCCAGTACTGCTCGAAGAGCGTGTCTACCCGGTGCATCTCTCAAGCGATCACTCCGCCGCTCAGCTGATGGAGCGCCTGGCGTGGGCGATCAGCGACGCCGAGGGCGCCGAGCGCGCGCAGCGGGCTCTGTAGCAGGCCCGCTGCTAGCCGGCGGTCGTCTGCGGCTGCGGCCGCGCCGGCGTCTCGGCCGTTTCGAGGAACGCCTCGATCGCGTGCGCGTCGAGTGGGCGCGAGAACAGGAAGCCCTGGCCCTGGTCGCACTGTTCGCGCTGCAGCGCCTTGAGCTGCAGCTGATCCTCGATGCCCTCGGCGAGCGTCTCGATCTCGAGCGTCTTGCCGAGCTGCACGAGCGTGCGGATCAGCGCCGCCGACTGCTTGGAGGCGGCGATGTTGCTGATGAACGAGCGGTCGATCTTCAGCGCGTCGGCGGGGAACTCGCGTAGGTAGGCGAGCGAGCTGTAGCCGGTGCCGAAGTCGTCGATCGCGATGCGGATGCCGAGCTGCTTGAGCAGGCGCAGCCGCGTCGCCGTTGCCTCGGGGTCGCGCATCAGCGCCGTCTCTGTCACCTCGAGCGTGAGCGTCGCCGGGTCCAGGGAGTGCTCCGCGAGCGCCTCGCGCACGTCGTCGACCAGCTCGTTGGTGTCGAGCTGGCGCGCCGAGACGTTGACCGACATCCCCAGGTGCTGTCCGCGTGCGTGCCAGATCGCTGCCTGGCTGCAGGCCTCCTGCAGCACCCAGCGACCGATCGGTACGATCAGGCCGGTGGTCTCGGCGATCGGGATGAACTCGGACGGCGGCAGCACGCCGCGCATGGGGTGGTGCCAGCGCAGCAGCGCCTCGACGCCGATCACGCGCTCGGATTGCAGGTCGAACGTCGGCTGGTAGAGCAAGAACAGCTGGTCCTGCGCGAGCGCCTCCACTAGGTCCATCTGGATCGTGAGGCGATCCTGCAGCGCCGTCTGCATGTCCGAGCGGAACATCACCTGGCGGTTGCGGCCGGCGGCCTTCGCCTCATACAGGGCGATATCCGCGTCGCGCAGCAGCTCATCGGCGCTCCCGCGCAGGCCGAAGGCGATGCCCACGCTCGCGGTTAGCGACAGCTCGCGTCCGATCTCGCCGGTCATGTCATACGGCTCGCGCAGCACCTCGAGCAGGCGCTCGGCGACGAGCTCGGGACCCGCGTCAAGCGTCGAGCCCTCGACCAGCACCACGAACTCATCGCCGCCGAGGCGAGCCGCGGTGTCGCCCTCGCGAACGACGCTCTCCAGGCGGCGTGCGACGATTCGCAGCAGCTCGTCGCCGGCGGCGTGGCCGAAGCTGTCGTTGACGCTCTTGAAGCCGTCGACGTCCACGTACAGCGCCGCCACCGGCAGCTGCTGGCGCCGTGCGCGCGCGAGCATCTGCTCGGCGCGGTCGAGCGCGAGGATGCGGTTGGGAAGACCGGTGAGGTCGTCGTGCAACGCCTGGTGGCGCAGCTGGCCGGTCTTCTCCCTGACCATCACCATCGCGTGCTCGCGCGAGCGCGCCAGCACCAGCACGAGCGCGGCCAGCAACAGGCTCGCGACCAAGCCGCCCAGCAGCACGGCCAGCGCCTGGACGTTCGCAGACGGTCCGCTGAGGAGGGCGGTGCCGCTGACCATCACGGTCCAGGTGCCGTCGACCTGCAGCGTCGCCTGGTGCGTGTATGCGTGCGCGCTCGCGCTCGATCCCGTGCGACCGATGAATTCAGGGCCCAGCCCCGGATTGGCGTGGTACAGGGTCACAGCCAGGCCGCGCATACCACCCAGGGCGGAGTGCATCAGCGAGCCGATGTCGAACGAGCCGAGCACCCAGCCGAGCACCGCCGCACGGCGGTGTGCCGCGTTCGTCAGCGGCACGCCCTGCCGGTAGGCGGCGGCTTCGATCAGCAGGGTGCTCACCTTGGCGAGCGTGATCGAATAGACGCCGTACTGGCCGCTGTCGGTGATCGCCTGCGTGAACTGCGACCGCGTGGTGCCGTTGTGGTGGTACCCGCCGATCAGCGAGGCCGGGTTGCACCAGTCTCCCTGCAGCAGCAGCGCGATTTCCGGGTTGTACAGCAGGTCCGTGCTGCCGCCCGAGAGCAGGCAGTAGTGCGAGCGGCCGGACGGGGGGATCAATTCGATATGGCCGCCCACGAGCTTGCGAAACGCCGGGTCGGCGTCGCGCCGCGCCTGGAAGCTCACGAGCTGCGCCGCCGGGACCGACTTGACGATCAGCGCGCCGTAGCCAGCGGGCTGTCCCTGCTTGTCTTCGAGCAGCGCGAGCCAGCGATTGAAGCCGCTGGCGCTCAGATCTGGCTGCACGCTGAAGACCGCCTGCACCGACCTGACGAAGTCGGTATCGCGCCGCAGCAGCGTCTCGAGCGAGCCGCTGACATTCGCGGCGGACGTCTCGAACGTCTGCTTTTCACGCGCCCGCACGCTCGCGCGCCAGATCATCGCCGCCGTCAGCGATGCCGCCACTCCCAGCAGCACGATCGCGCAGGCCGCCACCAGCCAGCGGCGTCTGCCGTCGTGTCCTGCGATCGCGCGCACGGGCTTGTATCGGGCGTGCCATCGGGCGGCTTTAGGCGTGGCAGCGACGCCCGTCTTGGCGATGCCGCCGTCGCTGTATCCTCCTGTCAATGGAGGGGAGATGAGCAGCCGCGGGCTGGTCGCCGTGCTCGCTAGCTGGGCCGTCGCAGGCCTTTGCTCGGTCGCGGTGCTCGTGCCTGCGAGCGCGAGCGCGGCATCGCAGCCGATCGAGATGGCCGCCCCCTACGAGTACCTCGGCTGGGGCGACCCGCAGCCGCCGGCGAGCGTGATCGCTGCGACAGGCGTTCGGGACCTGACGTTGGCGTTCATCCTCACCCACGGCAAGTGCAACCCCGAGTGGGACGGCGAACGCCCGCTGCTCGGAGGCTCCGACGAGGCGGCGATCGAAAGCATCCGTGCGGCCGGCGGCGAAGTCGACGTCTCCTTCGGCGGCTGGAGCGGCAAGAAGCTCGGCAGCTCATGCAAGACCCCCACCGCGCTCGCAGGCGCCTACGAGAAGGTGATCGACGCGTATTCGCTGCACGCGATCGACATCGACATCGAGCACACCGAGTTCACCAACAGGACCGTGCGCAAACGCGTGATCGAAGCGCTGGCGATCGTGCACGGGCAGGACCCGACGCTGGAGATCTCGGTGACGCTCGGAACCGAAGAAACCGGACCCGAAGCAGACGGCAGGAGCCTGATCGCGGACGCCGCCGCGATCGGCTTTCAGCCGAGCGCGTGGACGATCATGCCGTTCGACTTCGGCCGCCCGCTGACCGACATGGGCCACGCCTCGATCAAGGCCGTCGAAGGCTTGCAGCGCGACCTCGTCGCCGCCTACGGGATCACAGCGGCCGCCGCCTACGAACACGCGGGCATCTCGTCGATGAACGGCGAAACCGACGAAGCCTCCGAGCTCGTCACCGTCGAAGACTTCGAAACGATGCTCGCGTTCGCCCAGCAGGACCACCTGGCGAGGTTCACGTTCTGGGCGGTCAATCGCGACCGGGAGTGCGCAGGCGGCGAGAATGCCGGCGAAGACTGCAGTGGCATCGCGCAGTCACCGTTCGCGTTCACCGACGTGATCGCGCGCTACCACGCCTGAGCGCGCTCAGGCCCGCGCGCTCGTCTGCGGGTCGAGCCGCGACATCGTCACCGCGGCCGTCAGCTCTGACTCCGCGCCGCCCATATACAGCCCCTTGACCGGCGGGATGTCGGCATAGAAGCGCCCGTGGCCGATCTTCACGTGCGTCTCGCCCGCCAGGCGCCGGTTGGTGGGGTCGGCGCTCACCCACACGGGCTCGCCGCGGCCGTCGCTGCTCGGCAGCAGCGCCTCGAGCCACGCGTGCGTGTCGACCTCGACCGAGTCGGTCCCGTGATCCTCGGGCGCCGCCCACAGGTAGCCCGAGACGTAGCGCGCGGCGATGCCGCGGCGGCGCAGCAGCACCAGCGACAGGTGCACGAAGTCCTGGCACACGCCCGCGCCGAGGTCGAGCAGATCGCGCACGCTCGAGCCCACGTACGTCGCTCCCGGCCGGTATTCGAAGCGGTCGGGGATCAGCTCGCACAGCAGTTCCAGCGTCTCCAGCGGGCTGCCCGCCGCGAGCGCATCGTGCAGGCTCTCCAGGCCCGTGAGCGCCGGCTGGTCCTGCCACGGCAGCGCGAACTCGCCCGCCGCGTCGACGTACGCCAGGCTCGTGAGGCTCTCCCACGAGCCATCCGGCGGGTCGGGGGGAGCGGAGGTGACGACGCGCGCGCGCACGTCGATCGTCAGCTGCTCGTGGCTCGTGGGGATGCCGAACTCGAGCACCTCGGTGCCGAAGTAGTCGAGGTGGCGGCTGACCCGCGCCTCGGGCTCGATGCGCGTGTGGAACTCGTCGCAGCGCTGCGTCGAGGTCGTCGCCGGGCGCACGCGCAGCGCGTTCAGGTTGTCGGTGACCGCCACGTCATAGCGGTACTCGGTCAGGAAGCGGATCGCGAAGTGCACGGCGCGCTCACCTCCTCAGGCCGGCGGTCGCGGCGCCCGCGAAGTAGCGCTCGGCGACGTCCTGGTCGATGCGCGCGAGCTCCTGCTGTGTCTGTTCGCAGATACCCGTCAGCTCGGCCCCGTCGGGCAGGGCCCTGCGCTGGAAGTCCAGGTCGGCCGCCAGCCGGCTCACGCGCAGCACCGGCTTGGAGTTGCGCGGACCCGCGTCGGCGGTCGTGAAGACCTCGTGCAGGGAATCGACGCACGCGGCCACGCTGTCGGGGTAGGCCCGCTCGAACAGCAGGAAGCGTGCCACCGGGCGGGCGTTCGGCGGCGCCGTGACCGCACGCAGGTACGCGTGAAAGCCGCCCACCGCCTGCAGCAGGATCAGCGCGTGGCCGTCCGACGGCGCCGCGTCGCGGGCGCCGTCGCCGGAGGTGGTGGTCGGCAGGGCGACGCGCAGCATCCGCAGCACCATGTCGGAGATCTCGATCAGGCCGCCCGCATCGAGGAAGCACTTGGCCTCGTCGCGCAGCATCGAGCGGTTCGCCACGCCCCAGATCAGCGCCGTGCGCTCCTTCACATACTGCGAGGCCAGGTACGGGCCCGCCGCCGCCGCCCAGCCCGGCTGGCCGCCGCCGCGCAGCCCCAGCGCGGTCGTGTTGATCGCCTCCCACATCTCCGCGCTGATCACGTCGCGCACCGTGCGCGCGCCCTCGCGCGCACGTTCGATGCTGGCGAGCATCGAGCCCGGACGCTCCGCGTCGAGCGTGAGCTGCCCGAGCGCCTGCCCGCCGAGCGCCTGGCCCGAGCGCTGGCCGGCGGGACTCTCATCGACGTCGCCGAACATCGCCAGCAGCCCGCCCGAGCCGAAGCTGACCCCCGGCGTCGTCTCGGAGGTGCCCTGCAGCTCGGCCTGGAAGACCGCCTCGACCGCGCGCGCGGTGAACTCGGCGCGCGCCAGGTTGCGCCCCAGCCAGTACAGCTCGTGCGCGATCCGGGCGAGCATCAGGAAGTTTGCTGCTGCTGCTGCTGCTGCTGCTGCTGGTGTTCCGCTTGCTGCTGTTGCTGCTGCTGGCCGGTCCACGCCCCGTAGCGCAGATCCGGCAGCGCCGGCGGCTGCGTGTCGGCGATCGGCGGCCCCGCGCGGTCGGCGTCGTCGCCGTCCTCGAGCACCCACGTGTCCTTCGAGCCGCCGCCGCGCGAGGAGTTGACGATCAGCGAGCCGTCCTCCAGGGCCACGCGCGTGAGCCCGCCGGGGACGATGTCGATGCGCTCGCCGAACACCGCGAACGGTCGCAGGTCGACGTGGCGGGGCTGCAGCGTCGCGTCGGGACCGACGGTCGGCACCGTCGACAGGCGCACGACGTCCTGCGCGATCCAGCGTTCGGGGTGCGTGCTGATCACGCGGCGCATGCGCTGCAGCTCGACCTCGTCGGCGTGGGGGCCGATCATCACGCCTTTGCCGCCGGACTCGCCCGTGGGCTTGACCACCAGCTGATCCAGGCGGCCGAGCACGTGCTCGAGCACTTCCGGGTCTGAGAGCAGGTAGGTCTTGACGTTTTCGAGGATCGGGTGCTCGCCCAGGTAGAAGCGGATCATGTCCGGCACGAAGCAGTAGATCGCCTTGTCGTCGGCGACGCCCGTGCCGAACGCGTTCGCGATCGCCACGCTGCCCGCCCGGTATGCGCGCACCAGCCCGGGAACCCCCAGCAGCGAGTCGCCGCGGAACTCGAGCGGGTCGACGAAGTCGTCGTCGAGGCGGCGGTAGACCGCGTGCGCGCGCTCCAGCCCGCGGGTGGTGCGCATGTACAGGACGTCGTCGCGGACCACGAGGTCCGAGGCCTCCACCAGCTCGACGCCCATCTGGCGGGCGAGGAACGCGTGCTCGAAATACGCCGGGTTGGCCGGTCCCGGCGTCCACACGACGACCGTCGCCTCGCTCTCCGCCGACGGCGCCACCGCGCGCAGCGCGCTCAGCAGCAGCTGCGGGTAGTGATCGACCGGTCGCACCCGGTAGGAGGCGAACAGCTCGGGCACCAGGCGCGCCATCGCGGCGCGGTTCTCCAGTACGTAGGAGATGCCAGACGGGATGCGCACGTTGTCCTCGATCACCTTCCACGCGCCGTCGCTGTGGCGCACCAGGTCGCAGCCGGCCACGTGCGTGTAGACCCCGCCCGGCGGGCGGATGCCGTGCACGGCGCGCGCGAAGTGCGGGCACGACGCGACCAGGCGCCACGGCACGAGCCCCTCGCGCACGATCTCACGCGCGTGGTAGACGTCGTCGACGAAGTGGTTCAGCGCGCGGATGCGCTGCGCCAGGCCGCGCTTGATGTCCCGCCATTCCTGCCCGCTGAGCACGCGCGGCACCAGATCCAGCGGAAACGGTCGTTCGTGCGTCGGCCCGCCGCCGCCGCTTGTCTCGAACGTGATGCCCTGCTGCATGAAGATCGCGTCGCGGCGGCGGCCCGCCTCGATCAGCCCCTCGGGGCCCAGTCGCCTGAGCTCCTCGACCAGCGCGCGCGCGGTCGGCCGCGGCGTGCCGTCGTGCTCGAACAGCTCGTCCAGAAACGGCGCCTGTGGACGGTAGGCGTCGGCCTGCGGTGTCTGCACCCCCGAGCTCACCACGGGATTCTCCCGCGCAGGGCGCGTTTTGACCTTCGACGGATGGAGAAACCGCGGCCCTCCGCGGTGCTCACCTGTCATAGGTGGAAAATCCCCGCCGCCGCGCCTCGATCAGCGCGGCCAGCGGCCGTGGCGGTCGAAGTATTCGCGCGCCGCCTGCTCGGCGTCGCGCTCACGATCGCTCGCCACGCCCATGCGAAACAGCCAGTTCAACAGGTAGATCCCGAGCCCGGCGCTGACGATGCTGGCGCCGCCCTCGAGGTCGCTTTCGCTGCCCAGCGCCATGATCGCGAGGCCGGCGAGCGTGACGAGCGCCGGCAGCACGTAGCGCACGCCGATCAGCAGCCACGACATCGCGCGCTCGCGTGTCATGCCGGCTGCAGCGGCCGCGCCGCCGCCTCCTGCTCGAGCTGCTCCGCGCACCGCTGCGCCGTGCGCCGCGCCCAAGCCCCGCTCGTGGCGGCCCCGAGCGCGAGCACGCACGCACCGCAGCCGGTGATCAGCCACCAGGCGGGGTGACTCGCGCGAGCCAGGTGCGCGCCGATGCCGCTGCCCGCCGCCACGCCGAGAATCGAGCCGGTCACCGCCACGCCCAAAGCTTGACCGACCTGGCGGCTGGTCGAGGCGACCGCCGCCGCGACACCGGCCTGGTTGTTCGGCATGCCCGACACCGCGGTATACGTGATCGGTGCGTTGACGGTGCCGAAGCCCACACCGAAGACCGCATACACGGCGAGCAGCAACAGTAGGGGAGTGGTGGCCGTGAGCGTCGTCAGCACCAGCGCGCTGAGCATCATGCAGCCGCCCGCCACGAACAGCGGTAGCCGCGGCCCGCGACTACCCACCGCGCGGCCTGACAGCAGGCTGCACGCAAACGCCGCCGCGGCCATCGGCACCGTGCACAGGCCGGCCTGGAGCGGCGAGTAGCCGCGGACGTCCTGGAGGTAGAGGGTGTTCACGAACAGGAAGCCCGAGAACGCCGCGAACGCGCTCACCGCGATCAGCGTGGCTCCCGAGAACGGCGCGCTGCGGAAGAAGCGCAGCTCGATCAGCGGGTCCTGCCGGCGGGGCTCGTACACGATCAGGGCCGTCAGCGCGAGGATCGCCAGCGCGAACAGGCCGATCGTCTGCGCCGAGGACCAGCCCGCGCTCGGACCCTCGATGATCGCGTAGGTGAGCGACGCCAGCGCGACGATCACCAGCAGCTGGCCGACGGGGTCGACCCGCCGCGGACGCGGGGCGCGCGACTCGGGCACGAACAGCGCCGTCAGGATCACGGCCGCCGCGGCGATCGGCACGTTGATCCAGAAGATCGCCCGCCAGCTCACGCTCTGGGTGAGCGCGCCGCCGACGATCGGGCCGAGCGCGAGGCTGATGCCCACCACCGCGCCCCACGCGCCGATCGCCCGGGCGCGTTCGCGCGGCTCGGTGAACACGTTCGTGATGATCGACATCGCCACCGGGTTGAGCATCGAGCCGCCGACGCCCTGCAGCGCCCGCGCAGCGATCAGCCAGTCCAGGCTGGGGGCGAGGCTGCACAGCAGCGAGCTCGCACCGAACACCGTGAGGCCGACCTGGAAGGTGCGCCTGCGCCCGACGCGGTCGGCGGTCGAGCCGGCCAGCAGCAGCAGGCTGGCGATGACGATCACGTACGCGTCGATCGTCCACTGCAGCCCCGACACCGGCGCGTGCAGCTCGCGGTGGATCGACGGCAGCGCGACGTTCACGATCGTGCTGTCCATCGCCACGATCAGCAGGCTCATGCAGCAGATCGCCAGGATCACCGTCCGCCGGCGGTCGCTCAGCTCGGGCGCGCCGTTTCCCGGCGCGGTCGCGCCGTCACGTACCTCAGGCCGGCGCTCGCTTGGTTCGGGTGTACGGTTCACGCCTGACCGTTTTAGCGCCATCGGCGATCGCTGCCCGGACGGGCACGCGGGAGCGCGCCGGAAAGGAAGGGCCTTTGTCTGCACCCACGATCGATGAGCTGATACTCGCCGACGAGCCCGCCCGCTGGGCGGCGCTCGGCTTCGACGTCGCCGGCGAGCACTGCCAGATCGGCAGCGTGCGCCTGCGTTTCACCGGTCCCGCGAGGACCTCCGACGCGCCCGCCGCGGACGCGCCCGCGCCCGATTCGTCCGCGCCCGACGCCCCGGGCATCGTCGGCTGGTCGCTGCGCGATGCGCAGAGCGCCGAGCTCGACGGGCTGCCGACGACGCTGTCAGAGCGTCCGCTGCCGGCGCCGGCGCCGGCGCACCCCAACGGCGTGCTCGCGATCGATCACGTCGTCGCGGCCTCCGGGGATCTCGACCGCAGCATCGCGGCGCTGCAGGCCGCCGGTCTGGATCTGCGCCGCGTGCGCGAGCAGCCGACCCCCGCCGGCGCGCCGCGCCAGGCGTTCTTTCGACTCGGCCAGGAGATCCTCGAGCTGATCCAGGAGCCCGACGCGGTGCTCGAGCGCGCCGGCGGCCGCGAGCACCCGGTGCGCTTCTGGGGGCTCGCGCTGCTCGTCGAGGACCTCGACCGTGCCGCCGAGATGCTCGCGCCGAACGTCGGCGAAGTGCGCCCGGCGGTGCAGCCCGGCCGCCGCATCGCCAGCGTGCGCCGCGCGGCCGGCCTGGCGGTGCCGCTCGCGCTGATGAGCCCTGACGAACGATCCACGGAGCAGCGATGAGCGAGCAGCTGTGGAGCGAGGTTGACAGCTACGTGGAGCAGCACGTCGTCGGGGAGGACTCCGTGCTGGCCGCCGCGCGGCAGGCGAGCGCCGACGCGGGCCTGCCGCCGATCGCGCTGACGCCGGCCCTCGGCAAGCTGCTGCACCTGCTCGCGCGCATGCACGGCGCGCGCCGCGTGCTCGAGGTCGGCACGCTCGGTGGCTACAGCACGATCTGGCTCGCTCGCGCGCTGCCCGCCGACGGCCGGCTGGTGACGCTCGAGCTGAACCCCGACTACGCCGAGGTTGCCACTGCGAACGCCGAGCGGGCCGGCCTTGCCGGCCTTATAAATATAAGAGTCGGCCCCGCGCGCGACTCGCTGTGCGCCCTAATCGATGAGCACGCCGATCCCTTCGACCTGGTCTTCATCGACGCCGACAAGCAGAGCACGCCCGAGTACTTCGAGCTGGCGCTCGAGCTCACGCGGCCGGGCAGCGTGATCGTCACCGACAACGTCGTGCTGGACGGCGCGCTGGCCGACGCCGACACGCACGACCCGAGGGCCCAGGGCATGCGGCGCTTTCACGAGCTGCTCGCCGCGAACCAGCGCGTGAGCTCGACCACGGTGCAGACGGTCGGCAGCAAGGGCTACGACGGCTTCACGCTCGCGCTCGTAGAGCGATAGGCTCGCGGCTGTGGGCGGAGAGTTGAAGCTGGGGTTGAACACGGGGTATTGGACCCACCCGCCCAGCGGACCGCCGCCGGGTGCCGCCGAGGCGATCGCCGAGGCCGAGCGACTCGGCTTCGACTCGATCTGGACCGCCGAGGCGTACGGCTCGGACTGCCTGACGCCGCTCGCCTGGTGGGGAGCGGCGACCGAGCGCATCAAGCTCGGCACCGCGATCGTGCAGATGTCCGCGCGCCAGCCCGCCGCCACCGCGATGGCCGCGATGACCATGGACCACCTGTCAGGCGGGCGCTTCATCCTCGGCCTCGGCGTCTCCGGGCCGCAGGTCGTCGAGGGCTGGTACGGCATGCCGTTCGCCAAGCCGCTCGCGCGCACCCGCGAGTACATCGCGATCCTGCGCGACATCTGGGCGCGCAGGGGTCCCGTGCAGGCGCCAGGGCCGCACTACCCGCTGCCGCTGCCAGATGGCACCGGCCTGGCCAAGGCGCTCAAGTCCTCGATCCACCCGCTGCGCGAGGACATACCCATCTACCTCGGCGCCGAGGGACCCAAGAACATCGCGCTCTGCGCCGAGCTGTGCGACGGCTGGCTCGCGATGCTGTTCTCGCCCGCCGTCTACGACGAGCTGTACCGGCCCTCGCTGGAGGAGGGGTGGGCGCGGGACGGCGCGCGCCGCGGCGCCGCCGACTTCGAGGTCTGCGCCACCGTCCCGCTGATCGTCACCGACGACATCGAGGCCGCCGCCGACGCGCTGCGCCCCTTCTACGCGCTGTACTTCGGCGGCATGGGCGCCAAGGGCGCCAACTTCCACGCCAACGTGCCGATCCGCATGGGCTATGAGAAGGAGGTCGCCGAAATCCAGGACCTGTACCTGGACGGCAAGAAGGTCGAGGCGGGGGCCAAGATCCCGACCGCGCTGATCGAAGCGCTGTCGCTGATCGGCTCGCGCGAGAAGATCCGCGACGACCTCGCCAAGTGGCGCGAGTCGATCGTCACCACGCTGCTGATCTCCGGCGACGCCGCCACGCTGCGCAGCGCCGCCGAGCTCGTGCTCGGCTGACGCCCACCGGCGCCGCGCGCGCGATCAGCTCGCGACCGTGAGCGTCCGCGACTGGCCAAGCGGGGCGCCCGCCACGTCGAGCGCCCGCACCGCGACTCGCGGGCCCACGAGCGGCGCCGGCAGCGTCGTCTCGAAGCCGACCGCGCGCACGCTCGCGACCGGTCGCAGCGAGCCGCTCGCGTCGCCTGCCAGCAGCTGCCAGCGGTGCACGTCGGTCGCGCCGTTCCAGCTGGCATACACGATCGTCTCGCCGCCCGCGCCCGCGCCCGCCACCGCGATCGCCGGAGCCTCCGCCGGGCGCCCGCTCCACGGCTGGCGGAACGCGCGGTAGCACTGGTATTCCTTCCCCAGCACAGCGTCGAACACGATCTCGCCCGCGTGATTGAACTCCGACACGCGCGGCACTTCGCCCCAGCCCACGAACACGTGGCCGTTCGCCAGCAGCTGCACGCTGCCCTGGCTGCCCGCGAGGATGCCCGCGTGGGTGTACTGGTCCAGCAGGCTCGCCGTCATCGCCCGCTCGTCGACGTCGAGGATCAGACCACGCGACAGCCGCTCGACCGCCGGCGCCGCGCCGTTGTCGAACACGGTCAGCGTGCCGTCCGGCTGACGCCGGGCGTCATGCTGCCACGCGAAGCTGCTGCCCGCACCCATGCTGAAGTCGCTGCTCCTGCCGCCCAGGCGCCACACGATCGCTCCGCGCCGGTCGAGCTTGTACACCGTGTGCGTGCTGCGCCCGGACACCAGCAGGTTGCCGTCGCCGTCGAGGTCGACCGAGTTGATGTGGAAGAAGTCCCAGTCGGCGGACACCGGCGCGTAGGACTCGCTCAGCGGTATGTGATCGAGGCTGTGCCACTCCAGCAGCAGCCTGCCGCTGGCGAGGTCGACCTCCTGGAAGATCGCATCCTGGATCGTGCCCGTGCGCGAGCCGCCCACCGCCGACAGGTCGGCGCCGGTGACCACGTAGCTGGTCAGCAGCGCCGTGTCGCGCGGCGTGATCACGAACTCGTGCAAGTCCCCGCGCAGTCCGCCTGCCGCCTGCACGCGGCGAACCGTGCGGTAGCTGGCGTCCGCGATCACGTATTCGCCGACGCCGTGGCCGAGTTCGATGCTGCCCTCCCACCACGTCAGCACCGGGCTGCCGCGGTAGGTCTGCACGCGGAAGTTCGTCGTCACCTTGCCCGCCAGCGGGTTCTCCCAGATCGCCTCGCCGCTGCTGTCCGCGATCACCGCGCCCGCCTGGCCGACCGGCGAGTTGTACGGCGCGATGAAGATCGCATCGGTCGACGCCTCCCGCGTGCTGCGGGTGACCATCAGCGCCGGAATCTGCAGGTCCGGCCGGCTGTGCCACCGCGGCGGCGGCACAGGCGAGATCGAGGCCGTGCTGTGCGACGCGGCGTCGCCGGCGAGGATCTCGCCCACGGAGCCCGTCAGCGCCAGCCCGGCCGCGCCCACTCCCGCCGAGCGGAGCAGCTGCCTGCGGGTGATCGTGCGGTCGGCTCTCTGCATCGCTCTCTTCATCGCCACCCATCAGGATGCACGCAATTGGAAAAGGTTCCTGAACAGCTTCGCAAGCCTTCGTCAAGCGCACCGAAGAATGCGCACGAGGCAGTTCGCGTAGGGTCTGTGCATGGCCGACGCCGCATCGTCCCCGGAGGGGGAGGGGGACCCCGCGCAGCAGGAGCAGGTGTTCGCGAACTTCCAGTTCGAGATCTACGCGCACGGTCTCGGCGGCCAGACGCCCACACTGCCGATCTCCGCCAGCGAGCTGGAAGCACGCGCTCGCGAGCGGCTGAGCGTCGAGGCCTTCGGCTACGTCGCCGGCGGCGCCGGCTCCGAGCTGACGATGGCCGCCAACCTGAGCGCATTCGCGCGCCGCCAGATCGTCCCCAGGATGCTGCGCGATGTCTCCGAGCGCAACCTCAAGACGAGCGTGCTCGGAACCGCGATGGCCGCCCCGGTGCTGCTCGCGCCCGTGGGCGTGCAGTCGATCGTCCACCCCGACGGAGAGCTCGCCGTCGGCCGCGCCGCCGCCGCTCACGGGCTGCCCGCGATCCTCAGCACCGCCGCGTCGCACTCGATCGAGGACGTCGCCGAGACGATGGGCTCGGCGAGCCGCTGGTTCCAGCTGTACTGGCCCAGAGACCGCGATCTGGCGGAGAGCTTCGTCGCCCGCGCCGATGCTGCCGGCTACGAAGCGATCGTCGTCACGCTCGACACGTGGCTGCTCGGCTGGCGCCCGCGCGATCTGAGCAACGGCTACCTGCCGTTTCTCAAAGGCGAGGGCGTCGCCACGTACTTCAGCGATCCCGTGTTCCGTGCCGCGCTCACAAAGCCCCCCGAGGAGGATCCCGGGCCGGCGATCGGACATTGGGCCTACCAGTTCGCCAACCCGCGCGTGACATGGTCCGACCTCGCCTGGCTGCGGCAGCAGACGAAGCTGCCGATCGTGCTCAAGGGCATCGTCCACGCCGATGACGCGCGCCTTGCTCTGGAGGCGGGCGTCGACGGGCTGATCGTCTCCAATCACGGCGGCCGCCAAGTCGACGGCTCGATCGGCGCGCTCGATGCGCTGCCCGGCGTCCGCGACGTCGTCGGCGATGCGTTCCCCGTCCTGTTCGACAGCGGCATCCGCACCGGCGCCGACATCTTCAAGGCGCTCGCGCTCGGCGCCGACGCTGTCTGCATCGGACGCCCCTACATGTGGGGGCTCGGCCTCGACGGCCAGGCCGGAGTCGAGTTCGTGCTCCGCTGCCTGCTCGCCGAGCTCGACCTCACGCTCGCGCTCAGCGGCCACACGGATATCGCACAGGTGGATCGCTCCGCGTTGAAGTGATGCCGGGTTGAAGTGATGCCGGGTTGAAGCGGAGATCGGGAGGCCGTGGGCGTCGCGAGAGCAGCGGAGATCGCGAGAGCAGCGGAGATCGCGAGAGCAGCGGAGATCGCGAGAGGCTGGACGTTGTTCGCGAAAGAGAGATCGTTACACCCTGTAATGGTTTCGCGGTGTAATGATTCAGGACCGTAACGATCTCGCCAGCGCCAAGCGTCTGACGCTGATCGCGTGCATCCTCGGCTCGGGGATTGTGCTGCTGGACGGGTCGGTGGTGAACGTGGCGCTGCCGACGATCCAGCGCGCGCTCGGCGGCGGCCTTGCGGCGCAGCAGTGGGTCGTCAACGGCTACCTGCTGACGCTCGGCTCGCTGATCCTGGTCGGCGGCTCGCTGGGCGATCTGTTCGGCGAGCGGCGCGTGTTCGCGCTCGGTGTCTCGGGCTTCGGGCTGGCGTCGCTGGCGTGCGCGCTGTCGCCGACGATCGGCGTGCTCGTCGCCGCGCGCGCGGCCCAAGGCGTGGCGGGCGCGCTGCTCGTGCCGAGCTCGCTGGCGGTGATCGTGAACACGTTTCCCGAGTCCGAGCGCGGCAGGGCGATCGGCAGCTGGACCGCGTGGGGCGCGATCGCGGGGGTGCTCGGCCCGCTGGCGGGCGGCGAGCTCTTGGCGCTTGCCTCGTGGCGTTGGATCTTCCTGATCAACGTCCCGCTGGTGATCGCGTGCGTGTCGCTGATTCTGCTCGCGATCCCGCCGAGCCCGCCGCGCGAGCAGAGCGCGCGCCGCATCGACCTGGTCGGGGCGGCGCTGTGCGTCGGTGGCCTCGGCGGGCCGGTGTTCGCGCTGATCGAGCAGCCGCGCCTGGGCTGGTCGAGCCCAGCGGTGCTCGTGCCGCTGATCGCCGGCGGCGGCCTCTTGGCGACGTTCACGCTGTTCGAGTCGCGTACGCACGAGCCGATGCTGCCGCTGCGGCTGTTTCGCAGGCGCAACTTCGCGGCGGGCAACGTCGAGACGTTCTCGATGTACGCGGGCCTTGCAATCCTGTTCTTCTTCCTGGTGCTGTTCCTGCAGCAGATCGGCGGCTACACGCCGCTGCAGAGCGGCCTTGCGACCCTCCCGGTGACGCTGATCATGTTCGTGCTCTCGCGGCGCTTCGGCGCGCTTGCCGACCGCTACGGCCCGCGCCTGTTCATGAGCGCCGGCCCACTCGTCGCCGCCGCGGGGCTGCTGCTGTTCCAACGCGTGGGATTGCGGGCGGACTATCTCCCCGAAGTGCTGCCGGCGCTGCTCGTGTTCGCGCTCGGGCTGTCGATGACGGTGGCACCGCTGACGGCCGCGGTGCTGGCCGGCGCCGAGGGGGATGCCGGGATCGCCTCAGGCGTCAACAACGCGGTCGCGCGCGTCGCCGGGCTGATCGGCACGAGCGCGGTCGGCGCCGCGGTCTCTGCGTCCTTCGTCGGTGAGCTGCGGCACCGGCTGGCGGGGGTGAGGCTCGGCGGCGCTGCCACGGCCGCCGTGCGCGAAGCCAAGCGGCTGCCGCTCGGGCGCCCGCACGTCCACGGGGTGCCGATCGGGCAGGCGCACGCGGTCAGCACGGCCGCGCAGGTCGCGTCGCTGCACGCCTTCCATCTGGGCATGGCCGTCGCCGCTGGGCTCGTGGCGATCGGCGGGCTCGTGGGGGTCGCGGGGATTCGCAATCCGCGGGGTGGGGGCGTCCAAGCGGGCGAATCCGGTCTCAAACGGGCTCGCGCGCGTAGTCGCGCATGGCCTCGATGATCGGCGCGAGCCGGCGTCCCTTGACGGTCAGCCGATACTCGACGGTCGGCGGACTTGAGGGAATCACCTTGCGCTGCACCAGCCCGGCGGCCTCGAGGTCGCGCAGGCGCTCGGAGAGCATGCGCGGGGAGATGCCCGCGACGGCGTCGGCGAACTCGTTGAAGCGCAGCGCGCCGGTGAGCGCGGCGTAAAGGATCGAAAGCTGCCAGCGTCGCTCGAGGAGGTCCGCGGTCTCGCGGACCTCCACGGGGACTGGATCACATCTACGCGTGCGCGACATGGCGAGCGGGCTCGAGCGCGCGGTCGAGGACCTCCTGAACCGTCATCACCGGGTGGAAGGTCATCTGCTCACGGACCTCCTCGGGGATGTCGTCGAGGTCGCCGCGGTTGCGCTCGGGCAGGATCACGTCGGTCAGGCCGGCTGCGTGGGCGGCGAGCGCCTTCTGCTTGAACCCGCCGATTGGCAGCACGCGGCCCTGCAGCGTGACCTCACCGGTCATACCGACCGTGTGCTTGACCGGGCGTCCCGACAGCAGCGAGGCGAGCGCCGTGACCATCGTCACGCCTGCGCTCGGCCCGTCCTTGGGGATCGCACCGGCGGGCACGTGCACGTGGAACTCGCGGTTCTCGAATGCGCCCTCGTCGATGCCGAGCTCCTCAGCGTGGCCACGGACGTAAGAGAGCGCGATCTTCGCGGACTCCTTCATCACGTCGCCGAGCTGGCCGGTCAGCACGAGGCTGTTGCCGCCGGAGCTGCCGCCCTTCATGGCGGTGGCCTCGACGAACAGCACATCGCCGCCGGCGCCCGTCACCGCGAGCCCGGTTGCGACACCCGGCGTGGCGGTGCGTGCGGCCGACTCCTGGAAGAACTTCTGGCGTCCGAGCGCGTCGCGCACGACGTCCAGATCGATCTGCACAGGCGCCTTGAGCTTGGTCTTCCTCGAGGCGATCTTGGTGGCTGTCTTGCGCAACACGGTCCCGAGGTTGCGCTCGAGGCTGCGAACGCCGGCCTCGCGCGTGTACTCGGAGATGATCGTGCGCAGGATCTCATCAGGGATCTCGACCTCGTCCTCGCGCAACCCGTTGCGGCCGCGCTGGCGCGGCCACAGGTAGCCCTTGGCGATGGCGAGCTTCTCCTCGGAGGTGTAGCCGTCGAAGCTGATCACCTCCATGCGGTCGAGCAGCGGCCCGGGGATCGTATCGGCGACGTTGGCCGTGGCCAGGAACATGACCTGGCTGAGGTCCAGCTCGACGTCGAGGTAGTGGTCGCGGAACGAGTGGTTCTGCGCGGGGTCGAGGACCTCGAGCAGCGCCGCGGAGGGGTCTCCGCGCCAGTCGGCGCCGACCTTGTCGACCTCGTCGAGCAGGATCACAGGGTTCATCGTGCCGGCGTCCCTGAGCGCCCTGACCAGCCGGCCAGGCAGCGCGCCTATGTAGGTGCGCCGGTGCCCGCGGATCTCGGCCTCGTCGCGTACGCCGCCGAGCGACATGCGCACGAACTCGCGTCCGGTCGCACGGGCGATCGACTCGCCGATCGAGGTCTTGCCGGTGCCGGGCGGCCCGATCAGGGTGAGGATCGCACCCGACTTCGGGTCGGCCTCGATGCCGCGATCCTGGCGCAGCTTGCGCACGGCCAGGTACTCGGTGACACGGTCCTTGACGTCCTCCAGGCCTGCGTGATCGGCGTCCAGCACCTCACGCGCGGCGACCGGATCGAGGTGCTCCTCGGAGCGCTTGCCCCACGGCACGGCGATCAGCCAGTCGAGGTAGGTGCGGATCATGCTCGACTCGCCGGTCTGCTCGCCCATGCGCTCCAGGCGGGCAAGCTCCTTGAGCGCCTGCTCCTTGACGGTCTCGGGCATGTCGGCGTCGTCGATCTTGGTGCGGTACTCGTCGGCGACGGACGCGTCGTCCTCGCCGAGCTCCTTGCGGATGGAGTCCATCTGCTTGCGCAGGAAGTACTCGCGCTGCTGCTTCTCAGCGCCCTCCTGCACGTCCTCGCGGATGCGCCTGCGCACCTGCAGCTCGGCCAGGCTCTCGCGTTGGAGCTTGACGGCGAGCTCGAGGCGGTCGGTGACGTCGAGCGTGCGCAGCAGCTCGACCTTCTGCTCGTAGGACAGGTTCGGTGAGTAGCCGGCGGAGTCGGCGAGCGCACCGGGCTCTGCGATCGCGCGCAGGAACGCGGAGATGCGTCCGTCGTCACCGCGCAGCTCGAGGATCTCCTCGACCGTTGCGCGGTACTCGCGCTCGAGCTCGCGCGTGCGTTTGTCGTGGGGCACCTTGTCGGGGCGCTCGTCGACCTCGACACGCAGCTCGCCGGTGGGGCCGGTCTGTGCGGCGCCGATCAGCGCGCGGTGCTCTCCGGAGAGGGACACGGCGCGCCCGCCGCCGGGCAGGCGGATCTGCTCGGAGACTTCGGCGATCGTGCCGACCTCGAGGAACTCGTTCTCGTGGCGTGGGACGAGCACGACGCGCTCGTCGTCGCCGACGTCGATCGTCAGCGTGATGCCCATGTTCGGGAACACGACGGTGTCGTCGAGCGGGATCAGCCGCAGACGCGGCGCCGGCTCAGACGGCTGGACTGTGGGTTTCGGGGAGGGGGATGAGGGAGAGGGCATAGGTAATCGCTCCATATGAGCTTACGAAAGTGTAGTTAGTATAGCGCGGGGTGGTTGCGTGCGCAAGTAGTTTTGGGGTGATGTCGGGATTGGCTTGGTAGAGCCAAAAAGGACGCTACTCGCCCCCGTCAAAGCTCACGTCGACGTTCTGCTCCTGCACGCGCTCCTCGACCTCGGCCGACGAGGTGAGCGCGCGCCTGTCGGCCTCGAGCAGCGGGTCGGAGAAGAAGCTGCGCGGCCACAGCTGGCGCACGCGCACGACGTTGATCTCGGCGGCGAAGATCGTCAGCTGGGCGCCGAGGTACAGCCACGCGAGCAGGCCGAGCACGAGCGCGAACACGCCGTACAGCGGTCCGGTGCGCTTGAGCTCGTGGTCGACGTAGAAGCCGCCGAGATGCTGGAGCAGCTGCCAGAAGACGGCCGCCACGATCACGCCGGGTAGCAGCTGTCGCCAGGAGACATCGACGGCGGTGAGCAGTTTGAAGGCGGCCATGAACAGCGCCAGGTTGAAGACGAACGCGACGATGATCCCGGCGGCGACCGCGGGCGCGGCGTGGCTCGCCGAGCCGACGTAGCCGGCGGCGGTGGTCGAGACGATGAACAGCGTGCCGAGGATCGCGAGCATGCCGAGGCCGCGCAGGCGCGCCTGCAGGAAGTTGGGGCGGTTCTTGAACGGCACGCTCCAGATGCGGTTGAACGCGTTCTGGGTGGCTCCGGTGATGCCCATGCCGGCGAGCACCGAGCCGAACGCGCCGATCGTCAGCCCGGCGCTGCTGCCGGTCAGCGATTCCAGGTCGAGCTGGTCGCGGATCAGCGGGAACTGTCCGAGCGCGCCCTCGAGGATCCGGTGGCGCTCGCTGGGATCGCCCTGCAGCACGAAGCCCAGCACCGTTACGAGCACGAGCAGCAGCGGGAACAGCGACACGAACCCGTAGTAGGCGATCAGTGCGGCCAGCTGCCCGGCCTGGTCGTCGCCGAACTTCTTGAGCACCGCGGCGATGAACGACAGGCGCGGGCTCTGTTGCTGGCGGCGGTCGAGGACGCGCAGGCGGTCGCTGAGGCTCATCGTGGCGCTGCGATTAGGCGATCGCCAATTGGGAGGGGGGTCTGCGGCGAGGTCGGCGCGACATCCCCATGTGTCTACCCGATCTCAGCGGCAAACGCGAGCGTCGGTCCCTGCCTCCTTGTCGGTCGGCCCGGGGCCGCGACGGCGAGGACTGGGCGCAGGTGGCGCCTTCGACCCCGCCGAGGAGGTCGCGCTGGTCGCGCGCGCCAGGCGTGAGCTGTTGCTGCGAGTGCACCGTCATCGACTGCGCCGCGAGGACCTGGAGGATTGCTACAGCCAGGCTGTCCTCGAGCTGGTCGCGCACGCTCGTCGCGGCGGGCGCTTCTCGAGCAGGTTGCATCTGGCGAACGTGCTCGAGCAACGGTTTTTGTCGCGGGTCGGCGATCGCCGCCGAGCGCTGTCAGGGCGCAGCCCGATGCAGGCCGCACTCGAGACTGCCCTGTCGCTCGACTGTGCGGAGGCACAAACGGTGGACGTCATCGACGCGCGGGCGGAGCTCGAGACGCTCGTGATGCTGCGCCAGGACCTACGCCGCCTGCGCGTGCTCGCGCGGGAGCTCACACCGGATCAGCGCCTGATCATCGCCTGTCAAGTCGGGCTGCAAATGAGCCGCGGCGATTTCTGCGAGCGGTTTGGCTGGTCGCCGGAGAAGTACCGCAAGGTGGCACAGCGGGCGCGGGCGCGTCTGCGGCAGCTGATGGCCGAAGATCGCGATGTCCCACCTGCGGGCGCAGCGTCGGAAGGGGAGACAGGGACGCTCTATGAAGATCTCTCCCCCCACTCATAGACCGCTCCCCTGGGACGCCGGCAGTCGGTTGAACGGACGGCAGCACGGCGATCTCCATCCGCGCGCAAGCGGCCGGGAGTCGGGGAGATCCCCGCTTCGGCTCCTGGCCGCCCGCGTGCGTCGCCCGGTGGCGGGTCGATGACGCTGCTGCGACGCGCGCCCCGTGAGGTCTACCGCGTGTATGGCGAGGACGAGTTCCTCGCGTACGCCGGCCGCGACGAGCGCTTCGAGGTGGCGGCGTCGGCGAGCGGCGAGCGGCGGCTGCACAGGATCGCCGGCGCGACGATGCTGCTGGCGGTCACCGGGGCGGTGAGCGGACTGGTCGCGATCACCAGCCTGTCGTCTGCCACAGGCGCCAGACGCCGGGCTGGTAACGGTCTGCTCGCGGACGCCGGCGCTTTCGCCGGCACGCGAACTGCGCGCGCTGATGTATGGCGGGAGTCGGCAGTCTCGGATGACTCGCGTCGCGGGCGGGCGCCGAGCCAGGGCGAGCGGCTCAGCCGCGGTCAGCTCGTGAGCCGAACCCGTCTGGTCGGTCGCGCGGCTGCGTCGCGGAGTGCGGCGACTCCCCGGCACATCCTCGCGAGCGAGCAGGCGAGTGCGACGCGCGTCGTGGCGCCCGTTGCCTCGACGCAGCCGCAGCCCGTCGTGCCGTCGCAGACCGTGGCGCAGCCGCAGCCCGTCGTGCCGTCGCAGACCGTGGCGCAGCCGCAGCCCGAGGAGCCGCCGACCGTGGAGCAGGGGCAACCTGCGGCGCAGGCGCAACCTGCGGCGCAGTCTGCAGGCCAGTCAGAGTTCGGATTCGAGCGCTGAGGAGGGCGAGGTGTCCGGCGAACAGCGGAGAGCGAGAGTCACGATCGTCAACCGTTCGCTGTGGCGGATCCGCCTCGTGCGCGAGCTGCCCAGGTATCTCCTGTGCACTGCGGCGGTGGCGGGATTGGCGGCCAGCGCGCGCTTCGCGATCGCGCCACCGGCGCCTGGCGCTCCGGCGGCGGTCGTGCGCGCGCCCGCGCTCTCCGACCCTGCGGCCGAAGCGTACGCGGCGCTGTTCGCGCGCCGCTACCTGACGTGGAATGCCGCCGAACCGCAGGCCAGCGCACGTGCGCTCGAACCGTTTCTCGGGCCCGGGATGGAAGCGGACGCCGGCCTCGAGCTTCCCTCGGGTGGCGAGCAGCGCGTCGAATGGGCGGAAGTTGTCCAGGCGCGCACACCGGCGCCGGGGGAGTACGTGTACACGGTCGCCACGCAGACCGATACGGCGGGCCTGCTGTATTTGACGGTCTCCGTCCTGCGCACGGCCGACGGCGGTCTCGCGCTGGCGGGATACCCCGCGTTCGTGGGGGCTCCAGCCGCAGGCCCGGCGCAGGCGGCCGCGCGCTTGCGCGAAGTAACCGATCCCGCGCTTGCGACCGTTGTGCAGCGCGCTCTGCGCAACTACCTGGCCGCATCCCAGAGCGAGCTCGCGGCCGACCTGGCCAGCGGCGCTCGCGTCTCGCTCCCGGGCATGTCCTTGAGCCTGCAGTCGATGCAGCGACTGGACTGGGCGCCGGGAGCTGGCTCGGTGGTGGCGACCGTGCAGGCACAGGACGGGCGCGGTGTCCGCTACACGCTCGCCTACGAACTGGACGTGGCGCGCGAGCAGGGACGCTGGGAGGTCTCGGCCGTGCAGATGGACCCGGATGCATAGATCACGACGAGAGGAGAACCGATGAAGACGCGACGTTTCTGCTGGCCGGCTGGCGTGCTGATCGCATGCGCGTGCATCGCCGTGGCGCCCGCGAATGCGCACGCCGAGGTGACGAGCGCGAGTACCGTGGCGAGCGGCTCCGCGGCGACGCCGACCACGACCGGCGCAGAAGGCGCTGGAAGCTCGCTTGAATCGGCTGCGGCCAAGGCCGGGAGCACGGGGCGGGCGGTCGCGATGAGCCTGATCGGCCTGGCGTTTGCTGTGGCCGCGACGGTGCTGGCGTTCCGGCGGGACTTCAAGGACGCGGCGGGCGTGTTCGCGGTCGGGATCGTCTCCGTGCTGCTGGCGACTCCGGCGGGCGTGAGCCTGTTGCGAGACACGGTCACGTCGCTGTTCGGGGCACAGTGATCGAGATCCGCTCATACCGCCGCGTGTTCGACCTCGAGCGGCGCATCTACAGCGTCGATCGCATGCGCCTGAACCCGGGCGGGATTCCCGTGCGCGGCGTCGTCTACTTCCTTGCGATTCTGGCGGCTGTCCTGGTTGCGGCGGGCCTGCCGCTGCTCGGTGCTGTCACGAGAGCGCTCCCGTGGTATCTGCGGGATATCGCTGTTCCTGGCGCAGGTGCGACGGTGCTGAGCGCGGTCAGGCTCGAGGGCCGAACCTTCCATCTGGCGGCGCAGGCGCTCATGCGCTACGCGATCGGACCGCGCCGCCTGGTCGGCGCGCGCCGGTGCCGAGACGTTGGCAGGCGTTGGTGTCCGCACGAGATCGTGATGCTCCCGGACGGATCCGACAGTCGCCTCCGTCACCTTCGCTACACGGGCCCGGGGGCGGTGCTCGTGACGATCGAGCATGAGCGTCACGGGAGGGCGATCGAGCATGGGGCCAGGGGCGTGGCGCGCCCGGGGCGACGTGCTGCGTTGACGGTGAGGCAGCGCGCCGACGGCCGCTCGCTGGAGCGGGGCGAGGTGATCTCGCTCGGGTCGGGAGCGCGACTGCTGGTGCGGTCGGGCGCATCAGAGAGGGGATGAGGGAGTGGGGCCGATCGCGTTCGTCTACGGGAACTGTGTGTTCGCCGATGGTCTCGACGACGGCTGGGCAGCGTTTGCCGTGCGGAGCGCCTCGTACTCGTGGCTGAGCGAGGAAGGCAAGCGCGCACGGTTCCTGGCGCTGATCGCCGCGCTCGAAGCGATCGAGGCCGACGTGCAGATCATGCGGGTGTGCCGGCGCTGGGAGCTTGAGCGCTACGCCAGCCGGGTTCGCGATGAAGGTGACTCCGGATCTGCGCATGCACGCGCCCATGCTCGCGCCCGCGAGCGCTACATCGAAGAGCAGACGCGGCGCCTCGGCGACGTCGGCGCGGCGCAGCCCGCCGTGTTCCTGTTCGTGAGCCTGCGCGAGCCCGAGCGCGATGTCGCCTCCTACGTCTCGCGCGCGGCGGGACAGCACCCGCAGGAGTGGTGGGGAGGTCTCAAGCGCACCTTGGCCTGGCGCGACAGGCGTTTGCTCAGCGCCGCGGAGCTCGAGCGCGTAAGGATGCGCGCCGACCATGCGCACGCGCGGCTCGAGGACTTCTTGCCGGTGCGCCAAGCGCGCGGCGTCGAGCTGCAGTGGCTCGTCCGCAGAGCGTTCTGCCGGGGCCTGGGCGAGCCTGTCATCGACGGGCTGCACGAGCCGCGCGCGCTCGTCTTCGAGCGCAACGGGGAGGCCATGCTCGCTCCGCTCGAGGGCGACGTGCTGCGCTGGGCCGACGGCTATGTCGAGAACCGCGGCAGGCTCCTGAGGATCGAGTCCGAGCTCGGCACGAGCTGGCAGGCGCAGCTGGTGATGGGCGCGCTGCCCGAGCGCATGCAGTTCCCCGGCGCTCGCGCGGAGCTGATGTTCGCGCCGGCGGAAAGCCTGCCGTTCGGCATCGACCTGTCGCTGAATGCGCGCTTCCTGCCCAACGAGCTCGCGCTGAGGATCGCCAGGCGGCGGATTCAGGACGCTGACGAGATCGTGCGCGCGGAGGCCGGTGGCGAGCAGGGCGTGTCGGATCTCGGCTACGAGCGCACGCACGAGGCGCGGGACCTGCTCGCTTACCTGCAGGCGTCGAGCAAGCCGCCGCTGCTGCGCGCAACGCTCGCGATCGCCGTCGCGGCAGGGAGCGAGGAGGAGCTGGAGGAGCGCGTGGAGATGTGCCGGCGCGCCTACGGCGAGATCCGCCTGCACCGGCCGCTGGGTGATCAGCTGCAGCTGTTCCTGCAGCAGCTGCCGGGTCAACGCACGAGGCTGGCCGGCTACGACGACACGCTGACGGCGGAGCAGGTCGCGGCGATGATGCCGACGGCCACGCACGCCGTGGGATCGAGCAGGGGCTACTACCTCGGGCACACGCTGTCCGGCTCTCGCCAGCCGGTCACGTTCAACCTGCGAGAGGGCTCGGACAGCAACCGCAACGCGACGATCCTCAGCGTCGGGGCGCTCGGATCGGGCAAGACGACGCTTGCGCAGAAGCTCAAGTACGAGGCGTTCCTGCAGGGCGCGAGGGTGATCGACTGCGATCCGAAGGGCGACCACCGCTTCCATCTGCTGCCGGACGTGGCGCCGCACGTGGAGTGTGTGACGCTGCGGCCGGACCCGGCGCTGCGCGGCATGCTCGACCCGCTCAGGGTTGCGCCGGCGCACCTGCGCCAGGACGCAGCAACGTCGTTCCTGCGCGACCTGCTGCCGGGGCGGGCGGAGCCGGCGTGGGAGACGGCGGTGGTCGGCGCGGTCGACCGCGTGCTCACGCGCGCGTCCGATCCGACCTGCCGCGAGGTCGTGCGCGCGCTCGAGCAGGGGGACGACACGGACGTGCAGGTCGGCAAGGCACTCGACGTCTACGCGCGCTCGGGGCTGACGCAGCTCGGCTTCGCGGACCCGAGCGTGAAGCTGCCGCCGGTGGGCGATCGGCAGGTGACTTACCTGCCGATCCGCGATCTGCCCGCTCCGCCAGCGGGCATGGCGCGTTCGGAGTACTCGCAGGCCGAGCGCGTGGGCGAGCAGATCGTGCGCCTGATCGCGATGTTCGCGATGCACCTGATGGGCTCCGAACGGGGGCGGCTGAAGCTGTTCTCATTCGACGAGGGATGGCGGCTGCTGAGTGACCCCGTCGGCCGCACGCTGCTGGCCTCGCTGCAGCGGATGGGCCGCTCGGAGCTGGCGGTGCCGATCATCAGCACGCAGCTGGTCACCGACGCGCTGATCGGCGAGCGCGAGTCGCTGGAGAACCTGATCGGCGCGACGTTCGTGTTCGGGATGCGCTCGCAGGCGGAGGCCGCGCGTGCGCTGACGCTGCTCGGGTTGGATCCGCAGGACAGGCGCATGTGCCAGACCCTGCTCGAGCTCGAAACCGGCCGCTGCCTGTTCCGCGACCACCACGGGCGGGTCGAGGCGATCCAGGTGGACGTGGTGGTGCCGTCGCTGTTGCGTGCGTTCTCGACGACCCCGACGAGCTGAGTGAGGGTCCGGCCGTGCGCGCTCGTGAGCCTCGCCGCGATCGCTGCGGTCGCGGGTGGGGGATTGAGGGCGTCTTCGGCGGCAGCCGTCGTCCCCAGCGGTGGGCTTGCCCACACGAGCAGGGTGGCCGGCCCGCACGCACACATCCCGGCTGCGGCCGGCGCCGCGCCGAGTGGCCCGCCGCTCACCTCCGGCACGGGCGAGGGCGCAGCGGGCACGGCCGCCGGTAGCGAGGCGGAAGGCGCGGGTGAAGTACCGCAGGCCGAGAGCGACCCGCTCGTGAGCAACGGCCTCGGCAGTCCCACGTGTAAAGGCACGCTCACGGGCGAACTGTCTGCGTCGAGCAGGCGCAATTGCGAAACGTCCGGCTTCGTGGCGGCACCGGCGCCCACCGGCGACTACGGCATTGACGTGCACATCGACACGGGCGTGCTCGGCGTCATCACCGGAGGCGGGCTCAGTCTCGTGCAGGAACTGCTCGTGACGCCCGTGTGGATGGCGCTGGTGTGGGCGGTGCACGCGCTCGTGGTGATGCTCGAATGGTCGTTCACGATCGATCTGCTCGACGGTCCCGCGGCGAGCGAAGTCGGCGCCGGCCTGCGACAGATGCAGGCGGCCTTCACCGAACCGTGGCTGCCGATCGCGCTCGCCTGCGCCGCCGTGCTCGCGCTCTACCACGGGCTGATCCGGCGTCGCGTGGCCGAGACGCTCGGCGAGGCGCTGCTGATGGTCGCGATGATGGTCGGCGGGATCTGGGTCATCGTCGACCCCGCCGGCACCGTCGGCGCGCTCGGCCGATGGGCGAACCAGGCCAGTCTCGGGACGCTCGCGGTCGTTGCGCGTGGCACGCCGGCCGGCCCGGCCCGCGCGCTCGGCGGCGGCCTCGGCAGCGTCTTTGCGGCTGGCATCGAAGTGCCGTGGTGCTATCTGGAGTTCGGCGACGTCGGCTGGTGCCGCGAACCGTCGCAACTCGACCCCAGTCTGCGCGCGGCCGGGTTGAGGATCGCGGACGAGGAGCACGCTGAGCTGGAATGCCAGCCGGCGCTGTCTGTGTTCGCGCCGTGTATCGCCGCCGGCAGTGCGCAGGCGAAGGTGCTCGAACACAGCGCCGAGCTGCTGCGCGACGCTCGCAGCAACGGCGCGATCTTTCTCGCGTTGCCCGCCAACGGGGCGGCGCGCAACTCGATCAACGAATCGGGCTCGCTGCTGCGGGTCCTCTGCCACAGCAGCGAAGCGACGGACTGCAGCGGTCCGACCGCCGCGCAGGCGGAGTTTCGCACCGACGGCGGCACCCTGCCGCGGCTGGGAGGCTTGGTGCTGATCGCCGCCGGCCTGCTGGGGATGATGCTGCTGCTGGGCTTCATCGTCCTGCGGTTGCTCGCCGCGGCGATCGCCAGCCTGCTGTATCTGCTGCTGGCGCCCGCGATGGTGCTGGCGCCGGCGTTCGGCGACGGCGGCCGCATGCTGTTTCGCAGGTGGGCGGGGCAGCTGCTGTCGGCGGTCGTTTCGAAGCTCGTGTTCTCGTTCCTGCTGGGCGCGGTGCTCGCGGTGCTGGCGATCCTGGCCGACCTGCAGGCGCTCGGCTGGTGGACGCAGTGGCTGCTGATGTCGGCATTCTGGTGGGGCGCGTTCATCCACCGCCATCAGGCGTTCGGCATGGCGGCCGGTGCTCTCAGTGATCGCGCAGCGGCCGGCGAGCGCGCACGAGCAAGGTCGCTCGCGCGCAAGGTCGGCGAGGCGCTCGAGACGCCGCGCATGGGCATCGCCGCAGCCCGCGCGGTCAAGAGCAGGTTCTCGCGGCCGGCGCCCGATGTGCAGCAGCGCAAGAAGCTCGCTCGTGTCGGCGGCGAACGGGCGCGAGCGGGCATTGACGAGCAGGTGCTGCGCACGCTCGACGGCGAGCGACGCGAAGCGAGCGAGCGCGCCGACGGCGCTCCGGAGGTCCAGCGCGAGCTCGCCGGCAAGCGCGCCCAGCTCGAGCGCCTGGGCAGCGAGCGCGGCAAGGCGCTCGCGGGCGGCGACACGCGGCGCGCGGCCGAACTGGCGCACCGGGGAGACCGCGTGCGCGCACAGATCGAGCACGAGCAGCAGGCGCTGAGCACCGCGCAGCGGTCTGTGCGAGATGGCGAGCAGGCACGGCGTCGCACCGGGCAGGCGCACAGCCGCGAGCGCCGTGATGCACAGGATCGCTTCCTCGACGCCCAGGCGGCGCTGCCGGCGAGCGCCGAGGCGCGGCGGGGCCGCGAGCGTCGCGACTACGCCGCGCTCGCTGGGCTTGCGGGCTACGGCCGCGCGGAGTACGAACGTCTGGCTCCACGCCCGCAGCGCGCGGCGCGCCTCGAGATCGACCGCGAGCTGGCGTTGCGGCGGGAGCTTGGCGAGACGGCGCGAGCGCTCGCCGCGGGCGTGGACGCGCCTCGGCCTGGATGGCGCGAGCGTCGCAAGGCGAACGGTGGTTTCGACAGGGCGCTGGAGCGGCGGATGGATGACGCCGGCCAGCGCCTGCCGGCTTCGCGCAGGCCGCGCTCACGCCTGGAGCAGTGGCAGCAGGGCGGACGTGCGGAGGCGGGCGCGCGCAGCCAGGCGCCCGCAGCGGGTGGCCCCGAGCGCTCGAGCGTGATGCGCGACGCGCACGAGGTCGCCGCGCGACGCAAACGCCAGCTTGGACGGGACCGGCCATGACCGCGGGGTCGGCCGCCGCCGGGCGCCGCGGGCCAAGCGCCAGCACTGGACTGCAGGTGGCTGGCGCGGCGGGACTGTTGATGATCGCGTTCGTGCTTGTTGCCGCGATGACCGCGCTCGGTGGCTCGTCGCTCAGCGCCCGCGAACGCCCACTCGAAACTCAGAGCGATGGCGTCTCCGCGCTCGCCGAGCGCGAAATCCCGCCGCTGTACCTGCGCCTGTACGAGCAGGCCGCGCAGCGCTACGGCCTCGACTGGGCGATCCTCGCCGGGATCGGCAAGGTCGAGTGCGACCACGGCCGCGACCCTGACCCGTCGTGCACGCAGCAGGGCGCCGTAAACTCGGCCGGCGCCGGTGGGCCGATGCAGTTCCTGGCCTCGACGTGGGCGGACTACGGGGTGGACGCCGACGGCGCTGGTCCGCCGAATCGCTGGGATCCAGCGGATGCGATCTACGGGGCGGCCAATTATCTGCGCGCGTCGGGCGCCCCCGGCGATTACCAGCGGGCGATCTACGCGTACAACCACGCGCATTGGTACGTCGAAGAGGTGGAGAGCTGGGCGGTGAAGTACGGTGACCCGGCTAGCACCTCGGCGTCGAGCCCTGAGCAGCCCTCGATCGCGGCCGAAAGTGCAGGACAAGACGCGGAAGCACCCGCCGGCGCGGACCTGCGTCTGCAGGCCGAGACCCCGACGCCGGTGCGCTTCATCGCCGGCGAACGGGCCGAGCTTGACCCGGAAGACGGCCATCTCGCGCTGGTCCCAGCTGGGGTGCCGGCGGTCGTGCAGGCGATGGTCGTCGCGGGCAACGAGCTCCAAGACCTGCCTTATGGGCCAGGCGGCCATCCCGACCCGCTGGGCGCCAGTGAAGAGGACTGCTCGAGCACCGTCAACTACGTGCTCTATCGCGCCGGCGTGCGTCCGCTCGCAGAAATCCTGAGCGACAACCCGCTGGCGCAGGACTACGTCAACTGGGGCGCGCCAGGCCCGGGCCGGTGGGTCACGATCTACGCGAGCGCGAGCCCGACGGCGCACGTCTTCATCGTCATCGCCGGGCTCAGACTCGATACCTCGCACAACGGCACCGACATCGGCCCGAACCGCTTCGAAAACGGTCCGCGCTGGCGGATCCTCGACCATATCCCGACGTGGGCTGACTGGTCGGTGCGCCATCCGCCGGGGTTGTAGGCTGCCAGCATGTCAGCCCGCAAGGTCGACTATCTGCTGATCGGCGGCGGCCTCGCGTCGGCGAACTGCGCGCGCTGGCTGCGCGAGGAAGGGGCGCAGGGCGAGGTGCTGCTGGTGGGCCGCGAGCCCGACCCGCCGTACAACCGCCCGGAGTGCTCGAAGGGCTACCTGCGTGGCGAGGAGACCCGCGAGGAGCCGCTGTTTCGCCCCAGCGACTGGTGGTCGGAGCAGGACATCGAGCTGCTGACGCGCACGAGCGTCACCGGCCTGGACCCGCAGGCACGCACGGCGATGCTGTCGAGCAAGGACGAGATCGAGTTCGATAAGGCGCTGATCGCCACCGGCGCGAACGTGCGGCGGCTGAACGTCGGCGGTTGCGAGCTCGAGCAGATCCACTACCTGCGCACGCTGGGAAACGCCGACGCGATCCGCGAGGGCGTGGCGGACGCCGAGGAGGTGGTGCTGATCGGCGGCTCCTACATCGCGTGCGAGGTCGCGGCGTCGCTGACGCTGCTGGGCAAGCACTGCACGCTGGTGATGCAGGAGCACGCGACGCTCGAACGCGGCTTTGGAGCGAGCGCCGGGCGCTTCTTCCAGGAGCTGCTGGAATCGCACGGCGTGACGGTGCACGGCGGCGATGAGCTCGAGCGCTTCGAGGGCGACGGCCGCGTGGCCAAGGTGATCACCAGGCGCGGGCTGGAGCTGGCGGCCGACGCGGTCGTGGTCGGCGCCGGCGTGACGCCCGACGTGCAGCTCGCGCAAAAGGCGGGCCTGCAGCTCGGCGAGCGCGGAGGCGTGCGCTGCTCATCGCGCCTACAGACCTCGGCGCCGGGCGTGTTCGCGGCGGGCGACATCTGCGAGTACGACTCGGTCGTGCACGGTGGCGCGCCGCTGCGAATCGAGCACTGGGACGTGGCGTTCAACCACGGCAAGACCGCCGCCTTGAACATGCTCGGCAGGGACATCCCGCACGAGGTCGTCCCGTACTTCTACTCGGTGCTCGGCAGTTGGGGCGAGCTCGAGTACGTCGGGCCGGCACACGACTGGGACGAGGAGATCGTGCGCGGCTCGTTCGCGGACGGGTCGTTCACCAACTGGTACCTCGAGGACGGCGCCGTCAAGGCGGCGCTGACGTTTGGCCGCGCCGACGACCTCGACGCGGCGCGGCGGCTGATCGTCAACGGCGGCCCGCTCGACGAGCGCACGCGCGCGACGCTGGCCGACCTCGACTCCGATCTCGCCACGGTCGGGTCCTAGGCCCGGACGGGCCGGGCGATCGCGGGGGGCGTGGCGGTGATGACGGTCGCGGCGGGAATCGCTCAGCTCGCGACCGGCGTCCCTCAGTTCACCCGCGAAGCCGAGCACCTGCTGCGTGCGCCGGGCATGTTCGACTGGTCGACGGTCACGCTGCTGGCGCTGGTCGTGTACGTGTACGCGGTCGAGGTCGAGAAAGCCAACTGGAGCGCGGTGCTCGCGGGCCTGGCGTTCTGGCTGATGGACTGGGCGAACGAGATCATCAATGCGCTCGTGCTGCACTTCAACGGCCACGCGGCGCTGTGGACGGTCACGGGCCGCAGCAGCTTCGTGATCCTGATCGGCCTCACGGTCGAGATCTCGCTGTTCTTCGCGATCAACGGCATCGTCTTCACGAAGATGCTGCCCGCCGACCGCTCCGCGCGGATTCTCGGCCTGCCCAACCGCTGGGCGATGTCGATCGGCCTGTCGCTCGTGTCGGTGGGCGTCGAGTTGCTGCTGCACGCGGACGGCGTGTTTCACTGGTACTACTGGTGGTGGAACGTCGCGAGCTTCCCGGTGATCGTCGTGTTCGGCTACCTGACGTTCTACGTCGTCTCGTTCACCGTCTATGACATGCCCCGGCGCGCGCGCCAGCTGCAACTTGTCGGCGGCCTCGCCGCGCTGGACCTGGTCGCAGGGCTCGTGTTTGGCCCGCTGCTCGGCTGGATCTGAGCCATTTTTGGGGCGACGCGCCCGGCGTCCTCGCGCGGCCGGGCTGGAGCGCGCAGCGGCCGGCGTCTTCGCTACGCCGTCTCGCCCGCGGGCGAGACGAAGCCGGTGGCCACGCGCGTGAGCTCGTGCGAGGAGATCACGCGGTCGATCAGCCCGTACTCGCGCGCCTGCTCGGCGGTGAAGTAGCGGTCGCGGTCCATGTCGTCGTGCACGCGCTCGAGCGACTGCCCCGTGTGGCGCGCGTAGATCGCGTCGACGTGTTTGCGCGGCTCGAGCGTCTCGCGCGCGCGTGCGCGACGACGAGGTTCGCGATCTGGTTATCGACGGGGCTGCCGAGGAATACGATGCGCTCGTTGAGCAGGCGCGAGTAGATGTCGAACGAGCGCTCGCGGCGGGCGCTCTGCTCGACGACCATCGGGATCAGTGGCATCTGGGCTATCCTTTCGACAACTGTTCGGTTGTCAAATACAATAGCAACCATTTGGTTGTCAATGGAGGTCGTGATGGCTGTGAGGCGCGAGATCGATGTCGAGGCGACGCCGGAGGAGGTGTTCGAGGCGCTCGCCACAGAGGAGGGCCGCGAGCGCTGGCTGTCCGAGCCCGAGCGCGAGATCCACGTCGAGGTGCTCGACGCGCCGCACCAGCTGGTGTGGTGGTGGGCGGGAGCGGAGCAGCCGGCCACGCGCGTCGAGTTCCTGATCGTGGCCGGGACCGCGGCGGACGAGCCGACACGCGTGGTGGTGATCGAGAGCGCGCCGTCATTCCCGCTGGCGATGCTGGCGGCGAGCTTCGAGCGGGTGTATGCGTGAGCCGAGCGCCAGGCGCGCGGGCGGCGACCCGGTCGGCCCGGTGTTCGCGGCTCTCGCGGACCCGACGCGGCGGCTGATGGTCGAGCAGCTGCTGCTCGAGGAAACCACCAGCGTGCCGGCGCTCAGCGCGGTGTTGCCGATCACGCGCCAGGCCGTCGCCAAGCATCTCGCGGCGCTCGACCATGCGGGCCTGATCGAGCGTGCGCCCACGCGCGGGCGCGAGGTCCGCTACCGCCTGCGCGATGGCGCGCTTGAGCCGGCGTCGCAGTGGCTGACCCGCGCTGAAACGGCATGGGGGAGGCGGCTCGCGCGCCTGAAGGACGCGGTCGAGGGGCGCGACGTCGTCGAGGGTGGCCGCGCCGCAGAGAGCGGTCAGCCGCGGTGACTCGCGCGAGACTGGGCGTCGCGGGCGCGGCGCTGAGCGCGCTTGCGCTCGCCGGCTGCGGGCTCGTCGCCGCCTCCGCGCCCACCGCCGTGCAGCTGCTCGTCACGCGCGACTTCGGCTACCGCGTGCTGCACCGCAGCGGCGATCTGCGCGCGAGCGCGGGGGAGACCGTGATCGGGCTGCTGCGCAGCGAGCTGCCCGTGAGCACGAGCTCGGGCGGGACCCTCGTGCAGGGCATCGACGGGCTCGCAGGCGGCGCGCAGGCGGGTGCAGCGGGGCAGCTGGCGGAATGGGCCTACTACGTCAACGGCGTGCAGGCGGCCAAGGGGCCCGCCGCCACGAGCGTGAACCCCGGCGATCACATCTGGTGGGACCTGCACGACGCGAGCCAGGCCGCCGCCGTGTCGGCGGTCGTCGGCTCGTTCCCCGAGCCGTTCCTCAACGGGTTCGAAGGCAAGCGGCTGCCGACGCGCATCGAATGCGCGTCGGCCTCCGCCTCCGCGTGCAGCACGATCACCGCGAGCCTGCGCAACGCCGGCGTGCCGGCGGCGGTCGCCGCGATCGGCAGCGGCACCGCCCCGGAAACGCTGCGTGTGATGGTCGGGCCGTGGTCGGACGTCGGCAGCGACGTCGAGGCCGGGAGCATCGCCAGCGGGCCGGCCGCCAGCGGCGTATATGCCCGCTTCTCAGCCAACGGCCAGGCGCTGACACTGCTCGACGCCAAGGGCGGGCTGGTCAGGACGCTGCGCGGCGACGCGGGGCTGGTGGCGGCCACGCTGCGCGCCAAGGAAGCACCGGTGTGGGTCGTCACGGGTACCGACGACGCGGGTGTGGCGCTCGCTGCGCGTGCGTTCAACACGGCGACGCTCGAGGATCATTTCGCGGTTGCGCTCGAGCCCGGCGGCGCGATCGCGCTGCCAGCCGATTCAGGCGCGCTTTAGCGAACGTCATACCCTTGTGGGGATCATGTTCGAACACGCATACACGACCGGGGCGATGCCGCCGCGTCGCGCGGTCCGGGAGCGCGAGCCCGCTCGCGCCTGGAGTGCGCTGAGTCTGGCTGGCCTGTGCGTCGTCGCACTCGCGCTGGTGTGGGTCATCGCCGAGCTAGTGCCGGCTGCGCAGTTCAAAGACGCGCTCGCGCTGCACGACTTCACGCTGCTCAGCCGGCCTCGCATAGACGGGCCCGCTGGATTCCTGCTGCACCTGCTCGACCCGCTGCCGTTCGTGCTCTGGGGCGCGGCGCTGGTGGCGCTCGCGATCGCGCGTGAACGCCCGCGCGTGGCCGTGGCGGTCGTGGCCGTGATGGCGCTTGCGCCGCTCAGCTCCGAGCTGCTCAAGCCGCTGCTGGCCCACCCGCACGTGCAGATCGGCCTCGTGCACATCGATGCTGCATCCTGGCCGAGCGGTCATTCGACCGCCGCGCTCGCGCTGGCGCTGTCGGCGGTGCTCGTCGCGCCGGCGCGCTTGCGACCGCTCGTCGCCTGCCTCGGCGTGGCCTTCGCCCTGGCCGTCGGCTGTTCGCTGCTGATCCTCGCCTGGCACATGCCCAGCGATGTTCTCGGCGGCTACCTCGTCGCCAGCTTCTGGACGGCGCTCGCCGTCGCCGCCCTGCGCGCCGCCGATCGACGCTGGCCGCGTCGCGTTCGCGCGTAGACACTGACACCGGCTTCGCGCTGCGGCCTGCGCCGCCGCTCGGGCGGCTCAGTCCGTCGACGGGTCGCCGCCGACTGCGTGCGCGCCGGGATCCCACAGCGGCTCCCCCTTCGGGGACGATGCGGCGCTGTCACCGGCGCCCTCGCCGGGCTGCACGTTGGCGGCGCGGCTGAGGATGAACAGCAGGTCCGACAGCCTGTTCAGGTAGCGCACGACCTCGGGGTTGACCTCGTTCCCGACCGCGATCGTGCGCCGCTCGGCACGCCGGCATACGGTCCGGCAGACGTGCAGGTGCGCGGCAGCGGGGCTGCCGCCGGGGATCACGAACGAGCGCAGCGGCTCGAGTGTGGCGTTGACCTCATCGCATGCGTGCTCGAGCCACAGCGTGTAGTCAGGGCCGACGCGCAGCCGCTCGCGCGCGGAGCGGCCGGCATCCTCGCCTGCCTGACCGTCGCCGTCGTCGGGGGCGGGCGTCGATGGATCGCCGACGGGCGTCGGCACCGACAGGTCGGCGCCCACGTCGAGCAGGTCGTTCTGCACGCGACGCAGCCACTCGGCGAACTTCTGCGGTAGGCCGGGCGCCAGCAGCGCGACACCGATCGTCGCGTTGAGCTCATCGACCGTGCCGTATGCCTCCACGCGTGGATGCAGCTTGGAGACACGGCTCATGTCACCGAGGTGGGTCTCGCCGCCGTCGCCGAGCTTCGTGTAGATACGGGTCAGATTGACTGTCATGCCAGGTCCTGGGGCCGGCTCGAGCATCGAGTCTCGCACACCGCGCTGCCCCTCATCCGTGCGATCGGATACGTTCTCGCACCTCGTATGCGGATTGGTGTTCCGAGGGAGACGGCGGCGGGCGAGCACCGGGTGGCACTCGTCCCGGAGGTCGTCGGCAAGCTGCAGGCCAAAGGACTGGACGTCGTCGTCCAGGCCGGCGCTGGCGCGGACGCGATGCTGACCGACGCGGCGTTCACAGCCGCCGGCGCCAAGATCACCGACGACCCCGCCGAGGTCTGGCACAGCGACGTGGTCGTCACGATCGCGCCGCCCGACCTGGAGGCGATCAGCGCGCTCGGATCGGGCTCGATCCTGATCGGCTTCCTGGCGCCGCTCACCAGCCCGCAGACCACGCGCGCGCTCGCCGACGCGAAGGCGACCGCGTTCGCGATGGAGGCGATCCCCCGCATCACACGCGCGCAGTCGATGGACGCGCTGTCCTCGCAGAGCAACGTCGCCGGCTACCGCGCTGCGCTGCTGGGCGCGGAGGAGATCGGCCGCTTCTACCCGATGCTGATGACCGCCGCCGGCACGATCCCGCCGGCCAAGGTGCTCGTGCTCGGCGTCGGCGTCGCGGGGCTGCAGGCGATCGCGACCGCCAAGCGCCTGGGCGCGCGCACGACCGGTTACGACGTGCGCCCCGAGGTTGCCGAGCAGGTCGAATCGCTCGGTGCGATGTGGCTCGACCTCGGTCTCGAGGCCAGCGGCGAGGGCGGCTATGCGCGCGAGCTGAGCGAGGCGGAGCGCGCTCAGCAGCAGCAGGCGCTGACCGATGCGATCAAGGGCTTTGACGTCGTCATCACGACCGCGCTCGTGCCCGGGCGCCCGGCGCCGAGGCTCGTCACCGCGGAGGCCGTCGAGGGCATGAAGCCGGGGTCGGTGATCATCGATCTCGCCGGCGAGGCAGGCGGCAACTGCGAGCTGACCGAGCCGGGGGAGACGGTCGTGCGCCACGATGTGAAGATCGTCTCGCCGCTGAACCTGCCTGCGAGCATGGCCGAGCACTCCTCGCAGCTGTTCGCGCGCAACGTGCTCGCGCTGCTCGAGCTGTTCGTCGGCGAGGACGGGGCGCTGAGCCTCGACTTCGACGATGAGATCGTCAAGGGCGCGTGCATCGTGCGCGACGGCGAGATCGTGCACCCGGGCGCGAAGGCCGCGGTGGAGGCCGCCCAATGATCATCGCGAGCACGCTCACGACCAACCTCGCGATCCTCGTGCTGGCGGGGTTCATCGGCTTCGTGGTCATCTCCAAGGTGCCCAACACGCTGCACACGCCGCTGATGTCCGGCACCAACGCGATCCACGGCATCGTGCTGCTCGGCGGTCTGCTGATCGTCGGCCTGTCGGGCAACGGCACGTTCAACAAGGTCATCCTCGTGATCGCGATCGCGTTCGGCACGATCAACGTCGTCGGCGGCTTCCTCGTCACCGACCGCATGCTCGAGATGTTCAAGTCCAAGCCGAAGCAGGGCGGCGGCGACGCGGCCGGCAAGGGCGAGCACGACGGCAAGGGGACGGGCTCGTGAACGGACTGCCGCTGGCCACGTCGTTCCTGCAGAACCAGAGCTTCCTGGATGTGCTGTACATCATCGCCTTCGGCCTCTTCATCCAGGGTCTGCGCGGGCTCTCCGGCCCGACGACGGCGGTCCGCGGCAACCGCATCGCGGCCGTCGGCATGGCGATCGCGGTGATCGCCACGCTGCTCAACCGCAACGAGGGCAACTGGGGTCTGATCGCGCTCGGCATCGCGATCGGCACGGCCGTGGGTGTCCCGGCGGCGCGGCGGGTGAAGATGACCGCGATGCCGCAGATGGTGGCGCTGTTCAACGGCGTCGGCGGCGGCGCCGTGTTCCTGATCTCGTGGTCTGAGTTCCGCCGCTATGGCTCGACGTACGGCTCGCACTTCGTGCAGGTCAACAGCGCATTCTCCGCCGTCAACTTCCACGTCGGCGGGGTCCCGACCTATGTGGCGATCTTCTCCGTGTTCGCCGCGATCGTCGGCTCGGTTTCGTTCTGGGGTTCGAACATCGCCTTCGGCAAGCTCCAGGAAATCATTCCCGGTCGCCCGATCAGCTTCGGCTCGGCCCAGCAGATCGTCAATCTCGTGCTGCTCGTCCTCGCTCTGGCAGCCGGCGTGGATCTGGTCGCGGGTGCTCACTCCGAACTGCTGTTCATCGGCATGCTCGTGTGCGCCGCGCTGCTCGGCAACGCCGTCGTGCTCCCGATCGGCGGCGCCGACATGCCCGTCGTGATCTCGATGCTGAACGCCTTCACCGGCCTGTCGGCGGCGGCGACCGGGATCGCGCTGAACAACCCCGCGCTGATCGTCGCGGGCATGATCGTCGGCGCCTCCGGCTCGATCCTCACGAACCTGATGGCCACCGCGATGAACCGCTCGATCCCGGCGATCATCGCCGGCGGCTTCGGCGGCGGCGGGGCCGTCGAGGGCGCAAGCGGCGCGGGCGAGCACGCCGGCACGGTGCGCTCGACGAGCGCCGCCGACGCGGCCATCCAGCTCGCCTACGCCAATCGCGTGGTGATCGTGCCCGGCTACGGCATGGCGGTCGCGCAGGCCCAGCACGCTGTGCGCGAGCTGACCAAGGAGCTCGAGAAACGCGGCGTCGAAGTCAGCTACGCGATCCATCCGGTCGCCGGGCGCATGCCCGGGCACATGAACGTGCTGCTGGCCGAGGCCGACGTGCCGTATGACCAGCTCAAGGAGATGGACGAGGCCAACCCCGAGTTCGGGCGCACCGACGTCTCGCTCGTGATCGGCGCCAACGACGTCACCAACCCCGCCGCCAAGAACAACCCGTCCTCGCCGATCTACGGGATGCCGATCCTCGAAGTCTCGAACAGTCACTCGGTGATCGTGATCAAGCGCTCGATGAACCCCGGTTTCGCGGGCATCGAAAACGAGCTCTACTACGAGCCCGAGACCACGATGCTGTTCGGCGACGCCAAGTCAGCCGTCAGCGAGATCACCGCCGAGCTGGCGCAGCTCTGACCGAAATCGATCGCTTATACTCGCCCGCGATGGCAAGTTGGCAGCGCAGCCTGGCCGGTCGGCTTGGACTGGCCAAGCAGGCGAGGTCGGTCGTGCAACGTCTGCAGTCGCTCCGCTACTTTGCGCTCGGGTATCGCTACGGCCGGCGGTTCCCCGCTGCCGATCCGCCGATTCCGGAGGCTGCGCGGGAGGTGGGTCCTCTAGAGGCGTACTTCGACGCACACACGGAGGGGCCCGGCGTCTGGAAGTGGAGACACTACTTCGAGATCTACGAACGTCATCTGGACCGGTTCCGCGGCACGCCGGTTCACATCGTGGAGATCGGTGTGCTGGGCGGCGGAAGCTTGCAGATGTGGCGGGACTACTTCGGCCCGGAGACCCATGTCTACGGCATCGACATCGATCCCGAGAGCAGGGCGCTCGAGCGCGACGGCGTCGAGATCTTCATCGGAGACCAGGGGGACCGGAGCTTCTGGGAGCGCTTTCTCGAGACTGCGCCAACGATCGACGTCGTCATCGACGATGGCGGCCACACGGCGCGTCAGCAGGCCGTCACGGTGGAAAGCCTGCTTGCCCACGTTCGTCCCGGCGGCGTCTACATCTGTGAGGACATCTTCGGGCCATTCCAGCCGTTTCACTCGTTTGTGGATGGCCTCACCCGCCCCCTGAGCGACATCGGCATGCCGCTCAAGCGCAACCCTGCCAGCGCACTGCAGCAGCAGGTCGCATCGGTGCATCGCTACCCGATACTGACCGTGATCGAGAAGAGCGCGTCGTGCACCTCGAGCTTCGAAGCGCCGCGTCGAGGCACCGTATGGCCGGCTCGAGCGCCGCACCGATGAGCAGCGCGCCGCACGAACCGCTGCGTGCCGGTCGGTCGCTCTGAGACACTGCGCTCGTGATCGAGCGCAGCCAAGCTCTCGCGGCCCTCGCGCACGACGAGTTCGACGTCGTCGTCGTCGGTGGGGGCATAACCGGCGCGGGTGTCGCGCTGGACGCAGCCACGCGCGGCTACAGCGTCGCGCTGCTCGAGCGTGCCGACTACGCCTCGGGGACGTCCAGTCGTTCGAGCAAGCTCGTCCACGGGGGCTTGCGCTACCTGCAGAACTTCGACCTCGGGCTCGTGCGCGAGGCGCTGCTGGAGCGCCAGCTGATGGTGGCGCTCGCGCCGCACCTCGTCAAGCCCCTGCCGCTGGTGGTGCCGGCATTCGAGGGCGCGCACCCCGACCGGCTGGTGGGCGTCGGCCTGAACCTCTATGACGTGATGTCGGTCGACCGCGACCGCCTGCGCTCGCGCCGCTCCAAACGCGGCCGCGCCGAGCGCACGCACAGCGGCGCGCCGGCCGGGGTGCAGCTTGACGGCAGCGAGGCGTGGAGCCCGGAGCGCCATCGCGTGATCTCCGGCGAGGAGGTGCTCGAGCTGCTGCCGGCGCTGGCTGGCCGATCTTCGGTCGGTCGCGAGCCGACCAGCGGCTACCTGTTCTACGACTGCCAGACCGACGACGCGCGCCTCGTTCTGACGGTGCTCGGCGAGGCCGAGCGCTTCGGCGCGGTCTGCGCCAACCGCCTCGACGTCACCGGCCTGCTCGAGCGAGACGGTCGTGCACACGGCGTGCAGGTGCGCGACGGCGAGAGCGGTGAGCGCTTCGACGTGCGCGCGGCCAACGTCGTCAACGCGACCGGCGTGTGGGCCGACCAGCTGCGTCCGAACGAGCTGCACGAGGAGGCCGAGCTGCCGCGCATCCGGCCCAGCCGCGGGACGCACGTGACGATCAGCCACGCCGATCTGCCGCTCGTCGCGGGCGCGATCGTGCCCGCGGGCGGAGGTCGCTCGATCTTCGCGCTGCCCTGGCTCGGACATACGCTCGTCGGCACCACCGACAACGACTACGAAGGGCCGCTCGATCACATCAGGCCGTCCTCCGAGGACGTCGACTATCTGTTGAAGGCGGTCAACGCGTTCTTCGGCACCGAGCTCGGTCCCGCGCAGCTGACGGGCGCTTTTGCCGGGGTGCGGCCGCTGATCTCCACCGGCGATCCGAAGAAGTCGGTGGACATCTCGCGCAAGTCCGAGCTGTATGAGACCTCCTCGGGGATGATCACGATCACCGGCGGCAAGCTCACCACCTGGCGGCGCATGGCCAAGATGACCGTCGACCGCCTTGTCGAGCGCGACGCGCGCGACGCGCCCTGTCGCACGCACGAAATCCCGCTCGGGCAGGCGATCGCCGCCGAGGAGCTGCCGCGCGTGGAGGGCGTGGGTCTGGTGGGACCCGATCCCTACCAGGCGCTCGCGTCGCGTTACGGCTACGCGGCACGCGACGTGCTCACGCTCGCGGCCGAGCGCGGAGAGCTCGCGCAGCCGATTGTCGAGGGCCTGCCCGACCTGCTCGCCGAGGCGGCGCTCGCGGCGCGCAGGGAGCAGGCGCGCAGCATCGGCGACGTGCTCCTGCGGCGCACCCGGCTGGGGCTGCTGGCCGCACGCGAGCTGAGCGCCGGCGCCGGCGCGCCCGCGCGCAGCGCCTCCGAGCATGCGCCTCCTGTGCGCCGCGTCGGCGAGACGCTCGCGCGCGAGCTGCACTGGAGTCGTGAGCGGCTCGAGCTCGAGCTCGAGCGTTTCGCCGAAGAGGCACTCGCCGAGGGCATCGTGGCGGACGTCGAGCGAACCGAGGAGGACCACGCGGACGCCGCCTCCTCGCAGCCGGACGCGATGCCGTGAGCGCGACCGTGCACAGCCTGCGCGCGTGCGAGCTTGAGATCCAGCTCGGCGGGCGGGCGGGTCGGCCCCTGATCATGGGGATCGTCAACGCCTCGCCGGACTCGTTCAGCGACGGCGGGCGCTACACGAGCCTGGAGGCGCAGGTCGAGCTCGCGCGCGAGCTGCTCGACGCGGGCGCCGACATCCTCGACGTCGGCGGCGAGTCTGCGTCCACTGGGCGCCCAGCCGTCGAAGTCGGCGAGGAGATCGAACGGGTGGTGCCGCTCGTGGAGCGGCTCGCCGGTGAGCTCGGCGCGATCGTGTCGGTCGACACCTACAAGCCGCAGGTCGCGCTCGCGGCGATCGCCGCGGGCGCGAGGATCGTCAACGACGTCAGCGGCCTGCGTGACCCCGAGATCGCCGACGTCTGCGCCAAGACTGGCGCTGCGCTGGTGTTGATGCACACGCTCGCCGTCCCGCGCGAACGCCTGCAGGATCCCGACCTCTACGGCGACATCACCGCCGAGGTGATGGCGTTCCTGCGCGAGCGCGTCGCGCTCGCGACCTCGCGGGGGGTGGCGCGCGAGCAGTTGCTGCTCGACCCCGGCCCCGACTTCTCGAAGACGCCCGCGCAGACGATCCGGCTGCTCGCCGAGGTCGGACGGCTGCACGAGCTCGGCAGGCCGCTGCTGATGGCGATCTCGCGCAAGGACTTCATCGGCGCGCTCACCGGCCGTCCGCCGCGCGCGCGCCTCGCCGGCACGCTGGCCGCGCTCGCCCACGGCGTGGAGCACGGCGCGCATGTCTTTCGCATGCACGACGTCGCCGCCGCATCCGACTTCCTCGTGGTGCGCTCCGCGCTCGCGGGCGAGACCGAGGCGGGCAGGGAGCTCGCGCTGGCCGAGCAGATCCGCTACGAACGCGAGAGCCAGCCGGGCGAGTCGCTAGGCTGAGGCCAGTCAACGGGTGCCCGGCGCTGTCCAACGCGCCGGGACGCCAACCGCCCCTCCACTAAGAAAGAAGGAACATCAGATGACAGTACTCGCGCGCCCCGAGCTAGAGGCGAGCCCGCTCGCCGACCTGCACTCGATCGCAAACCAAGTCGGCCTCGAGGGCTTCAGGCGACTGCGCAAGGCCGAGCTGATCGACGCGATCCTCGGCGAGACCGTGTCCACCGCGCCGCCGGAGGATGCCGAGGAGGAGCGTGAAGGCGCCGAGACGGGTCAGCGCGCGCGCAGGCGCCGTCCGCTGCGCTCGCGTCGCTCACGCGAGGACGCCGGCGAGGCAGCCGACGCCGGCGAGAGCGCCGAGGCAGCCGACGCCGTTGCAGCACGCGGCGGAAACGGCGCCTCCGAAGCCGATGCGGACACCGCCACCGGCGCTCGCCGCGGGCGCAGCCGCAGGCCCCGTACAGGCGCCGGCGCAGCCGACGTGTCGAGCCGCGCCGGCGGGCGTGCCGACGGCGAGAGCGATGGTCCGCAGGACGCCGGGCGCATCGCTGCGGGCGTGGTCGAGGTGCTCGGCAACGGCTCGGCCTTCCTGCGCGTCGATCCCCCCGAGCCCTCCGACGAGGACGTCTACATCTCGGCCGCCCAGGTCCGCCGCTGCGAGCTCGTCTCCGGCGACCGCGTCACCGGGCCGGTGCGCACGCCGCGACGCTCCGAGCGCTACCCGTCCCTGGTTCGGATCGACACGATCAACGGCGCGTCAGCCGACACGGTCTCCGACGGCGTTCGCTACGACGAGCTGCCGGTCGACTGGCCGCGCGAGCGCCTCGCGCTCGGCGCCCAGGACCCGACGCTCGAGGCGATCGAGTGGATGACCCCGATCGGGCACGGCTCGCGCGTGGTGATCGTCGGAGCGCGGCACGCCGGCAAGTCCGAGACGCTGCGCCGCCTGCTCGACGCGGTCCACGGGCGCGACGAGCTCGAGGTCAGCCTCGTGCTCGCGGGCGCAAGGCCAGAGGAGATCGCACAGGCACAGGAGGGCCCCGTGGCGCCCGCCGCGGCGCTCACGTTCGCCGCCTCGACCGACTCGCAGGATCAGGCCGTCGAGCGCGCGATCGACGCCGCCAAGCGCATCGCCGCCCGCGGCGGCAACGCGCTGGTGGCGATCGACAGCCTCGACGGGCTGCACCCGCACGCCGCGCGCAAGGCGCTCGCCGCCGCGCGCAACCTGCGCGACGGCGGCTCGCTGACCGTGATCGCGATCGCCGAGAAGCCGCTCGGCGGCGAGACGACCGTGATCGCGCTCGACGCCGCGCTCACCTCAACCGGCCAGCAGCCGATCCTCGACCTAGCCGCCAGCGGCACCCTCAAGCCCGAGCTGCTCGTCGGCGACGACGGCGCCAAGGCGATCACCAAGGCCCGCGCGGCGGCCGTTTAGCGCCGGTAAGCTACTCGGCCCCAGGAGGGCTCCGGGGCGAGTTCGATCGGCTCGCCCCCGCGTGAGGAAGTGCCGTCGCGCCCGCCCACAGGCTGCACGTAGCAGAAGCTCCCGGTCTGCTCGTCGAAGCTGACGCTCAGCTCGCCCTCCTTGACGCGCTGGTCCAGCCATGCACCACGGAAGACGAGGCGTCGCAGCCAGTGCACGAGCGAGCGCTCAGCGGGACCCACCAGCTCGGGCCAGCAGTCGTTGACGTGTTCGCCGAGCCCTGATGCCGGGTCGAGGATCTCGCCGTTGACGGCCAGGTTGACGAGGTCTTCGAGCTCGCCGTCGCCGAGGCGGCCGCCGACGAAGCCCAGCTTCAACGCCGCCTGCTCGCAGCGCTCGGAGAAGTCCGCCTCGTTGAACGTGAAGCGAAGCTCGCCGTATTCGAGGACGAAGTCCTCTCCGGAGTCGTAGTTTTCGCGTCGCGCCGTTTCCATTTGCCTTGCCGGGGCTGATTCGAAGCCCGTCGCCCCCGGCCCGTCGGAATCATACGTCTCGTTCCTGCTCAGGTGACTGCAGTGCACGGGATGTTGCACACGGGGGCCGGGCGGGCAGGCTGTAGCCTCCCCGACCGATGGCACGCCTGTCAGAGCACGGACTGCGCAAGTCGGTCGGGGTCTCGGGGATGTTCGCGACGGCCTACGGCAACGTCGGCTCCTCGATCTACTACGCCCTGGGGCTCGTCGCCGCGCACGCGCTCGGGCTGACGCCGCTGGTGTTCGTGTTCGCCGGCGGGCTGTTCGCGCTGACCGCCAAAACCTACGCCGAGGGCGCCTCCATGTTTCCCGAAGCCGGCGGTTCCTCGTCGTTCGCGCGCCACGCCTTCGACGACGTCGTCTCGTTCTTCGCCGGCTGGGCGCTCAGCCTCGACTACATCCTCACGATCGCGATCTCCGCGTTCTTCGTGCCGCACTACCTCAGCGCGTTCCCGGGGCTCGGCGCGCTCAAGCACAACCCCGACGACATCTTCGGCGGGCTGATCGTCGTCGGCCTGCTCGCCTGGCTGAACATCCGCGGGCTCGGCGAGTCGGCCAAGCTCAACATCGTCCTCGCGCTGCTGGACCTGTCGACGCAGATCATGCTCGCGTGCGTCGGCATCGCGCTCGTCCTGAACCCGCACCTGCTGATCCATCAGGTGCACCTGGGCTCGGTGCCGAGCTGGCGGGAACTGATCTTCGCGCTGTCGCTGGCGATGCTCGCGTACACGGGCATCGAGACCGTCGCGAACATGGCCGAGGAGTCCAAGGACCCCGGCAAGCAGGTGCCGAAGGCCGTCAACCTCGTCGTGCTCGCGGTGCTCGGCGTGTACGCCGGCATCTCCGTCGTCGCCCTCTCGGCGCTGCCGGTCGTGCATCACGGCATCGGCTACAACAGCGAGCTCAAACAGTCCTTCGAACACCCCGGCTACGCGACTGCGCTGGGTCACTTCTTCGAAAACGATCCGATGCTCGGCGTCGTCGAACACCTCGGGCTGCACGGCACCGTGCTGAAACTCTCCAGGTACTACCTCGGGATCCTCGCCGCCACGATCCTGTTCATCGCGACCAACGCGGGCATGATCGGCATCTCGCGCCTGTCCTGGTCGCTGTCCGAGCACCGCCAGCTGCCGCAGATCTTCTCGCAGCTGCACGCCAAGTACCGCACGCCGTGGTTCACGTTGATCTTCTTCTCGATGCTCGCCAGCACGCTGATCATCTACGGCAACACCGAAGTCCTCGGCAACCTGTACTCGTTCGGCGCGATGCTGTCGTTCACGACCGCGCACGCCGCGATCGTGAGGCTGCGCGTCAGCGACCCCGATCGAGAACGCCCGTATCGCACCCCGTGGGGCGTGCGCATCAAAGGCTCCGTGATCCCGATGGCCGCCGTGATCGGCGGCATCGGCACCTTCGCCGCGTGGATCGCCGTCACGATCCTGCACACCGAGGCGAAGATCGTCGGCATCCCCTGGATGGTGATCGGCATGGGCGGCTACTTCTACTACCGCAAGCGCCAGGGCATGGATCCGCGCAAGAGCTACAAGATCGAGCACGCCGCGCGCCCCGCCGACTTCGAGGAGCTCGAGTACAAGACCGCGCTGGTGCCTATCTTCGGCGACGACGTCAGCGCCTCGGCGCTCAGCAGCGCCGCCAAGCTGATCGGCTCCGAAGGCGTCGTGTACGCGATCTACGTGCTGCCGGTGCCGAGCCAGCTGTCGCTCGAGTCGGGACTGGAGGAGGAGGAGGCGCACGGCCGCTCGGTGCTCGAGAGCGCACGCATCCAGGCGCGGCGCGCCGGCATCAAAATCCACACCGGCCTGATCCGCACGCGCAACCCCGGCGCGGCGCTCGTCGAGGAAGCCGAACGCGTTCACTGCGACGTCATCTACTGGTCGGCGATTCACGCGCCCGCCGGCGAGCAGCGCATCGGCCCGACCGCCGCCTACCTGCTCAGCAAGCGGCCCTGCCGCGTGATCATCGAGACCGAGAACCGGCCCGCACCGCGCGCGGAGCGCGTGCCCGCTACCGTCTGAGCGCCGCGCGCAGCGCCGGCTCTAGCTGCGGCTGGGCGAACTCGTACCCGAGCACCAGCGCCTTGGCGGGCATCACGCGCGCACCGCTCGTCACGATCTCTGACATCTCGCCATACAGGGCGCGCAGCGCGACTCCCGGCACCGGCAGCAGCGCCGGGCGTCCCAGCACCCTGCCGAGAGCCTTCGAGAAGGCGCTGTTCCGAACGGGCTCGGGCGCCGTCGCGTTGACCGGTCCGCTCCAGCGCTCATCCGCGAGCGCCGCGAGCATCATCCCGACCAGGTCGTCGGGGTGGATCCACGAGATGTACTGGCGCCCACCGGCGACCGGGCCGCCGACGCCGAGCCGGAACGGCGGCAGCATCTTCGCGAGCGCGCCGCCGCTGCGGTCGAGCACCACGCCCGTGCGCAGCGCCACCACACGGATGCCAAGCTCGCGTGCGCCCGCCGCGGCGGCCTCCCACTCCACGCACACCCGCGCCAGGAAGTCCGCCCCCGGCGGTGCGTCCTCGTCGAGCGGCTCCTCGCCGTGCGCGCCGTAGTAGCCCGTCGCCGAGGAGCTGATCAGCGTCCGCGGGCAGCCGTCGGCGTCCGTCGCGCGCGCCTGCGCGAGACCCGCAACGAGGTTGCGCGTGCCGGTCACGCGGCTCTCGCGGATCGCGCGCCTGGCCGTCTCGCTCCAGCGCTGCGCGACCGGTGCGCCCGCCATGTGGATGACCGCATCGCGTCGCTGCAGCGCCTGCGCCGGCGCCGGTTCGCTCGCCGGCTCCCAGGCCACGGCCTGCACATCGCCGAGCGTCGCCTGCGCACGCGCGGGGTCGCGCGTCAGCACCGTCACCTGCGCGTCGCGCTCACGCAACGCGCCGAGCAGCGAGCGGCCGATCAGGCCAGTCGCACCGGTGACGGTCACGTTCAGAGCGCACATGCGCTCAGCCTCTCACATGCGTCCGTCGAGGGCCTGCGCACCTGTCGCGCCGCCGCTGCCGGTGTCGCCCTGGGCGAAGCCGACCTCCTGGCCGGCCCGCGCGGTGCCGGCGGCGCGCGCCTGCTCTGCGACGGCGGCGGCCACCGCGGGTGCGACGTCGCGGTTGAACACCGACGGGATGATGTAGTCCTCGCGCAGCTCGCGCTCGTCGACGATCGCCGCGATCGCGTGTGCTGCGGCCATCTTCATCTCCTCGGTGATCGCCGGCGCGCGCACGTCCAGCGCACCGCGGAAGATGCCCGGGAAGCACAGCACGTTGTTGATCTGGTTGGGGTAGTCCGAGCGTCCGGTCGCCATGATCCGCACGTACGGCGCCGCCTCCTCGGGGTTGACCTCGGGGTTGGGGTTGGCCATCGCGAACACCATCGCGTCCTTGTTCATCCGCGCGAGCGACTCCGCCGGCAGCACGCGCGCACCGGAGACCCCGATCAGCAGATCCGCGCCGTCGATCACGTCCGCCGGCGCGCCCGCGCGACAGTCCGGGTTGGTGACCTCTGCGAACCAGCGCTTGATCTTGTTCATGCTGCCGTCCACGTAGTCCTCGCGCCTGCGGTGCACGACTCCGCGGGAGTCGGCGCCGATGATCTCTCCGACGCCGGCCGCCAGCAGGATCTTCGCGACCGCGATCCCGGCCGCGCCGAGCCCGATGATCAGCACGTTCAGATCCTCCAGGCGCCGGCCGGTCAGCTTGACGGCGTTCAGCAGCGCCGCCAGCACGACCACGGCAGTGCCGTGCTGGTCGTCGTGGAAGACCGGGATGTCGAGCCGTTGCTTGAGCTGTTCCTCGATCTCGAAGCAGCGCGGCGCCGAGATGTCCTCGAGGTTGATGCCCCCGAATCCGGGCGCGATCAGCTGCACCGTGCGCACGATCTCCTCCGTGTCGGTGCTGTCCAGGCAGATCGGGAACGCGTCGACGCCCCCGAACTCCTTGAACAGGCAGCACTTGCCCTCCATCACCGGCATCGCCGCGCGCGGGCCGATGTCGCCCAGGCCGAGCACCGCGGTGCCGTCGGAGACGACCGCGACCGTGTTGCGCTTGATCGTGTACTGGAACGCCTTGTCCGGATCGTCGGCGATCGCCCGGCACACGCGTGCCACGCCCGGGGTGTAGACCATCGACAGGTCATCGCGCGTCTTCAGCGGATGCTTGTTCGCCTGTTCGATCTTGCCGCCCACATGCAGCAGGAACGTGCGGTCGGTGGTGTCGATCACCTCGGCGCCCTCGATCGCGGCGATCGCCGCGAGGATGCGCGTCCAGTGATCGCGGCTGGAGGCGTCGACGACGATGTCGCGCACGCTGTCGCCGCCGTCGACCTCGACGAGGTCCACGGCGTCGACCATCCCGCCGGCCTCGCCGATCGTGCTCGTCAGGCGCCCGAGCAGGCCCTGGGAGTCCTCGAGCTTGACGCGGATCGTGAGACGGTACTGGGCGCTTGGGGTTGCGCTCACTGGTGGGGCTCCTCGGTCGTTGGCGGGAGGTGATGTTAGGCGGTATGCCTCAGCGAGCACATGCTCCTTTGGCCTCGTGGCCAGCCGCCGACGCTGCGCTCGTGCTCGTAGAGTGCTCGGTCGTGAACGCCGAGCGCCGCCTGTTCCTGATCGACGGTCCCAGCCTTGTCTACCGCGCGTTCTTCGCGCTGCCCGAGTCGATCGCGACCTCCACCGGCGTGCCCACCAACGCGATCTTCGGATTCGCCTCGATGCTCGTCAAGATCGTCACCGAGTACGGCGTCTGCCCGACGGTCGTCGCCTGGGACGCAGGCACCTCCGGGCGGACCGAGATGTTCCCCGAATACAAGGCCCAGCGCCGCTCGCGCCCGGATCTGCTCAAGCAGCAGTGGCCCGCGATGGAACCGCTGGTGGAGGCGTTCGGCTACAGCAACGTGCGCGTCGAGGGCTATGAGGCCGACGACGTGATCGCCTCGCTGACCGAGCGCGCCCTGCGCTCCGAGCCGCCCGTGCCAGTGACGATCGTGACCGGCGACCGCGACGTCTTCCAGCTGATCGACGACCGTGACCTCGTGCGGGTGATGGCGACCGCGCGCGGGATCACCGAGACCAAGATCTACGATCGCCAGGCCGTCGTCGACCGCTACGGCATCGCACCCGAGCTGATCCCCGACTTCTACGGCCTCAAGGGCGACACCTCCGACAACATCCCCGGCATCCCCGGCATCGGCGAGAAGACCGCCAGCGAGCTGATCCAGAGCTTCGGCACGCTCGAGCAGGTGCTCGCGCACATCGACGAGGTCAAAGGCGCCAAGCGCAAACAGAACCTGCTCGAACACGCCGAGGACGCGCGCATATCCAAGTGCCTGGCGACGGTCCAGCGCGACGTCGCGGTCGACTTCGACATCGCCGCCGAGGCCACGCGCGAGCCCGACCGCTCGCGCCTGCGCGAGGTCTTCCGCGAGTACGAGCTGCGCGACCCGCTGCGGCGTCTGGAGGACGCGCTCGGAGACGCCGATCTCGCGGCGCCGGTGACCGACGCGCAGGTCAGCCTGACAGCGCGCGTGCGCGCCGGAGCGCCGGCGGACATCGCTCGCGTCGGCGGCTCAGGCAGCGAGCTGTGCGTGGCCGTGCGCGCCAACGAGCCACCCGAGGGCGAGCTGTTCGCCGAGGGCTCGCCGTGGCGCTTCGCGGTCGCCGCAGACGGCGAAGTGCTCGTCGGGGACTGCGCGAGCCCGGAGCAGGTCGTCCAGGCGTTGGGCGAGCGTCCCGTCGTGGCCCATGACGCCAAGGCGCTCGGCGTCGTGCCGGCGAAGCTCGTGCACGACACGCTGCTCGGCGCGTATCTGCTCGAGCCGGCCAGGCGCGGCTATCCGCTCGCGGAGCTGTGCGAGGAGCGCGGCCTGATCAGCGACATCGAGGACCCGCTCGCCTCCGAGGCGCTGCTGCTGGGCGTGCTCGCCGACTGGCAGCGCGAGCAGATCGCCGAGCGCGAGCTCGAGCAGGTGATGCACGAGATCGAGCTGCCGCTGGTGCCGGTGCTGCGCGAGATGGAGCTGCTGGGGGTGCGCCTGGACCTCGAGCGCCTGGCGGAGATCACCGAGCGCGTGCGCGCCGAGATCGACGGGCTCGAACGGGAGATATTCACGCTCGCCGGCGAGGAGTTCCTGATCGCCTCGCCACAGCAGCTGGGGGAGATCCTGTTCGAGAAGCTCGGGCTCTCGCGCAAGCGCCGCGGCAAGACCGGGTACTCGACCGACGCGCGCGTGCTGCAGGCGATCCGCTCCGAGCACGAGATCGTCCCCAAGATCGAGCGCTGGCGCGAGCTCTCGACGCTGATCAAGACCTACCTCGACGTGCTGCCCGAGCTCGTTGACGAGCGCTCGCGCATCCACACCACGTTCCTGCAGGCCGTCGCCCAGACCGGCCGCCTGTCGAGCACCAACCCGAACATGCAGAATGTCCCGATTCGCACGCCCCTGGGGCGGGAGATCCGCGGCTGCTTCGAGGCTGAGGAGGGCAGCGTGCTGATCTCCTCCGACTACTCCCAGATCGAGCTGCGCGTGCTCGCGCACGCCGCCGAGGAGCCGGTGCTGATGGAGATCTTCGCGCGCGGCGAGGACGTGCACACGGCCACCGCCTCGAGGGTGTTCGGCGTGGAGCCGGACGACATCGATCCAGGCATGCGCTCGAAGGCCAAGATGATTAATTACGGAATCGTCTACGGGCTCTCCGACTTCGGGCTCGCCGACCGGCTGAACATCCCCCGCGCGGAGGCCAAGGAGTTCATCGACGCTTACCTCGAGCGCTTCCCGCGCGTCGCCGAGTTCATGGCCGCCACGATCGAGCAGGCCAAGGAGGAGGGCCACGTGAAGACCCTCTGGGGCCGGCGCCGGCAGATCCCCGAGCTGCGTGCGCGCAACTACCAGGTGCGCACGCTCGGCGAGCGTCTCGCCGTCAACACCGTGATCCAGGGCACCGCCGCCGACATCATCAAGCTCGCGATGGTCCGCTGCCACCGCGCGCTCGCGCAGTCCACGCTGCAGACGCGGCTGCTGCTGACGATCCACGACGAGCTGCTGTTCGAAGGGCCGCCCGATGAGGAGGCTGACGCGCGCGAGCTGATCGAGCGCGAGATGGTGGGGGTGTGGGAAGGGCGCGAGCCGCCGCTGGCGGTCGACATCGGCGCCGGGCGCACCTGGCTGGAGGCCAAGTGAGCCGGTGGCTGGCAGTGCTGGTCGGGGTCGGCGCAGGCTGCCTCGTCGGCATGCAGGCGCCGATCAACTCGCGCCTGGGCCGGAGCGTCGGCAGCGTGCAGGCGGCGACGTTCTCGTTCCTCGTCGGCACCGCGGCGCTGCTGCTGATCGCCGCGTTCGTGCACGGCGGGCTCGGCGGGCTCGGCGAGGTCGGGCGGGCGCCCTGGTGGGCGCTCGTCGGCGGCCTGCTCGGCGCCGTCTACGTGACCGTCGCGCTGATCGCCGTGCGCACGCTCGGCGCCAGCGGCCTGACCGCCGTCGTGATCACCGGTCAGCTGGCGATATCGGTCGCGATCGACCGCTTCGGGCTGTTCGGGATCGCCAAGCAGCACATCGACGCCTCGCGCGTCGTCGGGCTCGTGCTGCTGGTCGTCGGCGTGGTGCTGGTGGTGCGCAAGTAGCTCAACCGAGCGCGAGCTCGAACCCTTCGCGCCAGCTCGCGTACCTCGGCTGCCAGCCCAGCTCGCGCTTGATGCGCGCGTTGCTCGCGCCGCGCAGCTCGTTCATCATCTCGACCGCGACCGGGCCGGCTGCCAGCCGTCCCACCCACGCCGGCACGCGCCACGGCGCGGGCGCGCCGACGACGCTCGTGAACACGGGCACCCACTCGCGGATCGCCGCCGGCTCGTCGTCGACGACGTTGTACGTCGCCGGACCCTCGTGCGCCAGCGCCACGACGGTTGCGCTCGCGGCGTCGTCGACGTGCACGAACGAGAACACGCCGCTGCCGGCGCCGACGATCGGCAGGCGCCGGCGGCGCATGCCAGTGGCCCACATGCCCCCGCGCGTGAACGCCGTGCCGGGGCCGTACAGCTGGCCGTAGCGCAGCACGATCCCGCCGGCGTCGAGCAGCTGGCGCTCGAGCTCGGCGAGCGGCTCGACAACGGACGGCAGCGTCGCGGCGGCCAGCGGCGCGTCCTCGTCCTTGACGCGCTCGCCCTCGGTCGCGTAGGCGAAGGCGATGCTCTCGCCGATGATCCGCTGCACGCCCGCAGCGCTCGCCGCGGCGATCAGGTTGCGCGTGCCCTCGCGGCGCAGGCGCCCCGTGCTCGCGACGTCGCGCTCGAAGCGGCGCATGTTGATCTCAGCCGGCAGGTCGGTCAGCAAGTGCACGATCCACTCCGGTCGTGCAGCGGCGACCGCGCGCTCCAGGCCCGGTGCGTCATAGGCGTCGCACACGCACGCCTCGATCCCGCGCGCCCGCAGCGCATCGGCCTTCTCGGGGGAGCGCGTCATCGCGATCGGCTCGTGACCGGCGGCCGTCAACTGTGGAAGCAGCGCCCGGCCGATCGCGCCCGTCGCGCCAGCCACGAAAACTCTCACGGTGTGCCCTCCCTTGCCGCCGCCCGCCACAGCCACGCCAGCAGCACCGTCGCGCCGGCCAGCGTCAAGAAGTCGAAGTAGCCGGTCCACGCCGGGTGCGCCTTGTCGATGTCGAGCAGGTGGTTGACGCTGTGCAGCGCGTACTGAATCGTCGTCAGCGCCTGCACGGGCACGCGCCAGGAGACGCGCCTGACGGCGAGCAGCAGGGCGATGCCGATCGCGCCGTAGAAGCTCGCCACATCGCGGATGTAGTGCCCGTTGAAGGCGCCGAACGGGCCGACGTCGGTGTAGAACGCGTGCGGGCTGATCGCCATGAACAGCGCCAGGCCCAGCTGAATCACGGCGAATGCGACCAGGCCCACCGCCACCACCGACGGGGCGGGGTCGTGCAGCATTGCCGTGCCGGCGGGCTGCTCGTAGGCGGCGCTCACCTGCTCAACGGTATGGCCTGGACCGGGCGCCGCCGAGGTCCAGTTGGGCGGCTTGTGGCGATGCCAATCTGCGCCGTGACGGCGCGTGTGGCGGGCGCGCGATGGTCAGGAGACCTCGGCCAGCGCCTCTGCGATCAGGCGCACGCCGTGCTCGATCGCGGGCTCGGACAGGTTGCCGTAGCCGAGCAGCACCCCCGGCGGGCCGCCGTGCGCGAAGCGATGCCACGACAGGCCCTCCATGCCGACCCCGCGCGCGGCCGCCGCCGCCAGCAGCGCGGACTCGTTCGTGCTGGCGGGGAGCTCGACGAGCTCGAACAGGCCCGCCGCCGTGCCGCGCGGGCGTCCCTGTGGCAGCCATCGCGCGAGCGCCTGCAGCAGCGCGTCGCGCCGCGCCTGGTAGCGCAGGCGCATGCGGCGCACATGCCGGTCCAGCTCCCCCCGTTCGATGAAGTCGCACAGCGCCAGCTGGCCCACGACCTCCGAGCCGCCGTCCTCGATCGCCTTCGCCGAGATCAGCTGCCAGGCCAGCCACGACGGCAGCAGCATCCAGCCCAGGCGCATCGCCGGCGCCAGGCGCTTGCTGGCCGAGCCGATGTACAGCACCCGCTCGGAGGCCAGTCCCTGCAGCGCGCCGACGGCGACGCGCTCGTAGCGGAACTCGGCGTCGTAGTCGTCCTCCACGATCAGCCGCTCGCCATCCTCCGCCCATTCGACCAGCGCCGCACGGCGCTCGCGGCTGAGCACGGCGCCGGTGGGGAACTGGTGCGCGGGCGTGACGAGCACGGCGCGCGCGCCTGTCGCCGCGAGTGCCTGCACGCTCAGGCCCTGCTCGTCGACCGGCACCGGGATCGTCCGCACGCCCGCCTGCTCGGCGATCAGACGGTGCACGTGCCAGCCGGGATCCTCCATCGCGATCGCCTCCACGCCCTGCCCGTGCAGCCAGCGGCACAGCATCGAGAAGCCCTGCATGAAGCCCGTGCACACGAGCATGTTCTCCGGGTCCGCCGCCGTGCCGCGAGCGCGTGCGAGGTAGTCGGCGAGCGCTTCGCGCAGGCGCGGCACGCCGCGCGGGTCGCCGTAGCCCAGCGCGTCGAGCGGCGACTGCGCCAGCGCGGCGCGCAGCGAGCGCAGCCAGCGGTCGCGGGGAAAGCCGGCGAGGTCGGGCAGCCCGGGGTGGAAGTGGTAGGGGAAGCTTGGCAGCAGCGAGCGCGCCGGTTCGCGCGGCACCGCCGCGCGAACCGCCCTCGCGACCCGCACGGCCGCGCCCTGGCGCGTCTCCAGATAGCCCTCCGCGCCGAGTTGCCCGTAGGCCTCGGTGACGACGCCGCGTGAGACCCCCAGCTCCGCCGCCAGCCCGCGTGTGGAGGGCAGTCGCGTGCCGGCGGGCAGGCGGCCGCGGCGGATGTTCTCGCGCAGCGAGCGCTCGAGCTGCTCGTGCAGTGGCAGCTCGTACGAGCGGTCGATTTCGACCAGCAGCTCCGGGCCGGTAACTGGTCCGTTTAGCTCGAGCATTACTGGAACTGTATTACGGACCAGTGCCGGCGTAGGGTGGTCGCTACAGCAACCATCAGGAGGCCGTCATGAGCCCGCCGGACCGCAATGGCAAGAGCACGAGCAAGCAGGTCACGATCGTCGGCGGAGGCCTCGCGGGATTGACCGCCGCGATCACCTGCGCCGAGGGCGGCGCGAGCGTGTCGCTGCTCGAGGCGCACGCCACGCTGGGCGGTCGCGCGCGCAGCGACGACGGACCGTACAAGGCCAACTTCGGACCGCACGCGCTCTACAAGGACGGCCCCTTCTGGCGCTGGATGCTCGAGCGCAACGTGTTGCCCGCCTATGCCGGGCTGCCGCTGGCGGGCGTCAGGTTTCGCTGGCAGGGCGAGGTCAGGCGCACGCCGCCGCTCGGCGCGCTCCCATCGGTCCTGCGGATGCGCGGCCGCGAAGCCCCCACCGAGCTGGACTTCCGCACATGGGCCACGCGCCACACCGACGAGCGCACGGCGGCGATGCTTTCCTCGGCGGCCGGCGTGTACAGCTTCCACCACGACCCCGGCGAGCTGTCAGCCGCGTTCGTGTGGCCGCGAACGATCCGCTCGCTGCTGAGCCCGCCACCGGTCGCGCGCTACCCGCTCGGCGGCTGGAGCGCCGTGGTCGGCTCGCTCGAGACCCGCGCCCGCGAGCTGGGCGTGGCGATCGAGACCGGCAGCGGCGTCACCGAGCTGCCCAAGCCGCCCGTGATCGTCGCGACTGAGCTCGGGCAGGCGCGCGAGCTGCTCGCCGACGACAGCCTGAGCTGGACGAGCGGGCACACGCTCTGCATCGACCTCGCCCTGCGCCATCGCCGCGGCGACCCCTTCGTGGTCTCAGACCTCGACGATGCGGGCTGGATCGAGCGCTTCACCGCGTCCGATCCGTCGCTCGCGCCGGACGGCGAGGAGCTCCTGCAGGCGCACATGCCGATCCGTCCCGGGGAAGCGCCCGAGCTCGCCGCCGCGCGCTTGGAGCGGCTGTTCGACAGCTCGCTGGCGGACTGGCGCGAGCGCGAGACATGGCGCCGGCGCCAGGTCATGAACGCGCGCAGCGGCGCGCTCGACATGCCTGGCAGCAGCTGGCGCGACCGGCCGGCCGTCGATCGCGGCGACGGCGTGTTCCTCGCGGGCGACATGGTCGCCGCGCCCGGCCTGCTCGCCGAGGTCGCGTGGGCCAGCGCGGTCGAGGCGGGGCGGCTCGCGCTCGCGGCGCTCGCGGCGCGGCCTCGGTTGCGCAAGGTGGCGTGAGCGGTCTCATCGCAACGGCCTATCAGGCATAACCTGATGGCCATCAGATTTATCTGATATCATGGGCATATGGTTCGGATGAGTGCCACGGAGGTGGCGAGGAACTTCTCGGAAGTGATCAACCGGGTGGGTGCGGGCGAGGAGATCGAGATCGTTCGCAACGGCGCGCCGGTCGCCGAGCTGCGTCGCCCCACGCGTCCGCGGCGGCTCAAGGGTGAGGAATGGCGAAGGTTCGTGGCGAGCCTGCCCGTCGTCGACGAGGACTTTGCGCGCGATGTGGAGGAGGTGCGAGCAGGCGTGAAGCCTCCCGTGAGCAAGTGGCCGGCTGGCTGATCGATACGTCAGTTCTCGTTGACGCCGAGCGGGGCGGGCAAGCGCTTAGTCGCGTCCCGGCGGACGAGGAGCACTCGATCAGCGTGATCACCGTCAGTGAGCTTCTGCACGGAGTCCGGCGCGCTGTCGACGGTGCTCGCCGAACCCAACGGCAGGCTTTTGTGGAGCACGTGCTGTCTGAGTTGGAGGTGATTCCCGCAACCGTCGAGGTGGCGCGAATCCACGCGGACATCTGGGCCGATCTAGAGGCTGCCGGTGAAGTCATCGGAGCGCACGACCTATGGATCGCCGCGACAGCCGTCGCTCACGGAATGCGGATCGCGACTGCGAACGTACGCGAGTACTCGCGTGTACGCGGTCTCGAAGCGCTGGCTGTATGAAGGGGGTGCAGGCCGCAGTCAGCGCGCGCCCGCCACGGCCACGCGACCAGCCCGTGACGAGCCGCCTGCGATATGGCCGACGAACGACGCCGGTGCGATCGCCAGGTAGTGCTCGAACGCCCACGAGGAGAGGTGGCGGCTCTCGAAGGCGCGGACGATCGCGGTCATCGCACGACTCGGCGTGATCTGGCCGACCGCTCGCTGCACGTTCAGCAGCCAGCGGTATTTGCGCTCGTGGGAGTCCGAGAAGGCGCCGTAGCGCGCGAGCGCCTGCTCGCGCGTGCGCCGGCCCTCGTGCACCGCGCGCAGCTCGCGTCCGCATGACAGCCCGAAGTACAGCGCCGTGCGTATGCCCTCGGCGGTGAGCGGGAGACAATGCCCGGCGGAGTCGCCGGTGAAGAACACCTCGTCCTCGACCGCGCGGCGCAGCTGGTGGGGGATCCAGTTGCCCTGGTATCCGTCGGGCGGCAGGCCGAGGTCGTGAGCGAGCCGCACGGTCGGCTCCTTGACGTGATGGGCAGGCCAGAAGGAGCCGATTCCGATCCGCAGCTCATCACGTGCGGGGAAGCTCCAGCCGTAGCCGGCGCGTACGTAGCGGTGATCGATCCACAGCTCCATCTGCTCGCCGACGCCCTCGGGGTGTACCTCCAGCCCGCGCGAAAGCCGCGCGTTGGGCGGCTGGATCGTGGTCGCGTTCGACAGCACCCGCCGCCAGCCGAGCGCGTCGACGATCAGCGGCGCGCGCAACTCGCCGCGGTCGGTGTGGACCGTATTGCCGTCGCGGCCGGTAACGGTTGCCGTCTCGAGCTCGAGCTCGGAGCAGGCCGCCTGCTCCCACAGCAGCGCGCACAGCTCGCGGTAGTCGAACGTGGAGAACGACCACGGCAGCGGCCAGCGCGCGCTGCGATACGGCGTATGGACGACCATCTCGTCAAAGCTCTGGCGCCACGAGCCCATCAAATCGAGCGCCGCCAACCACACCGTGGGCATCGCGCACGCCGACGTCTGGCGCTCGCCGAGCTCGTAGCGGTCGATCATCAGCACCCTTGCACCCGAGCCTGCAAGCTCGCGTGCAACGGCCAATCCCGCAAAGCTCGAGCCACATACGAGCACGTCGCAGTCCCGCTCCAAGGCGGTTCGCTGCGCTCCCCGCAACGTCTGTCGGACAGGCATATGGCCCAGAATGATACGGCTGCGCTACGCTTCGGCCGGTGCAAACGGTGGTAGAGAATCCTCAGGCCCGCGTGGTCGACGGGTCGAACGGGCTCTTGCTCGAAGTCGACGGCCAGATCGTGCCCAACTACGACGCGACCTTCCGGTCGATCGAGGAGGGCGAGGTCGTCACCGGTCACGTCGTGCGGATCGACAAGGACGAGGTGCTCGTCGACATCGGCTACAAGTCCGAGGGCGTCATCCCCGCGAACGAGCTTTCGATCCGCAAGGCGGTCGATCCCAACGAGGAGGTCCACCTCGGCGAGGAGGTCGACGCGATCGTCATGACCAAGGAGGATCAGGACGGCCGCCTGATCATGTCCAAGAAGCGCGCACGCTTCGAGAAGGCGTGGCGACGCATCGAAACTGCGGCCGAGTCCGGCGAGCCGGTCGAGGGCACCGTCATCGAGGTCGTCAAGGGCGGGCTGATCATCGACCTCGGCGTCCGTGGCTTCCTGCCGGCCTCGCTCGTGGACATCCGCCGCGTGCCCAACCTCGACGAGTACATGGGCACGAAGATCGAGACCAAGGTGATCGAGCTCAACCGCTCGCGCAACAACGTCGTGCTCTCGCGTCGCGCGGTGCTCGAGGAGGAGCGCAAGGAGGTCCGCCAGCAGATCCTCGACCGCCTGCAGCCGGGACTCGTCGTCGAGGGTCAGATCTCGAACATCGTCGACTTCGGGGCGTTCGTCGACCTCGATGGCATCGACGGTCTGATTCACATCTCCGAGCTGTCGTGGTCGCACGTGAACCACCCGAGTGAGATCCTCAACATCGGCGACACGGTCAAGGTCAAGGTGCTCGACATCGATCGCGACCGCCAGCGCATCTCGCTGGGTCTCAAGCAGACCCAGGAGGACCCGTGGCAGCGGATCGTCGACACCTACAACGTCGGCGACGAGCTCGCCGGCAAGGTCACCAAGGTCGTCACGTTCGGCGCGTTCGTCGAGATCCTCGACGGCGTCGAGGGCCTGGTGCACATCTCCGAGCTCGCCGCGCACCACGTCGAGAGCCCGCGCGAGATCGTGCACCCGGGCGACGAGATCCGCGTGAAGATCCTCGAGATCGACTCCGAGCGCCGGCGCCTGTCGCTTTCGGCCAAGCGCGTCGAGGACCAGATCCTGCCCGTGTCGCGCCCCGGCGAGCCCGCGCGCGAGCCCGCCTCGGAGGCCGAGGATGAGGCGACGTACACGGAAGGCGAGGCGGTCGCCGAGGTTGTCGAGACCGCACAGGCCGAGGCTGTCGAGGAGCTTGCCGAGGCGATCGAGGTTGCCGGCGCGGTCGAGCAGGCAGTCGAGGCGGAGGCCGTCGCGGAGGTCGCCGAGGCAGTCGAGGAGGCAGCCGAGGACAGCGAGGCCGTAGACGCTGAGCAGGCCGTCGAGGCTCCTGAGGCCGTTGCGGCGCCGGAGCCGGCGCAGACCGATGAGGAAGCGCCCGCCGCCGAGCAGGCCGCGGCCACGGACGGTGCGGCGGACAGCGACGCGCTCACGGCCGACTCCGCCCCGCAGGACTGACGCGACCCGAGCCTCACCATGGCGGTGGAGTCCTCGGTGCCGTTCGTCGGGCTGACCGGTGGCATGGGGTCGGGCAAGTCGACCGCGCTGGAGGCGCTGCGACGGCTCGGCGCCGAGGTCCTCTCAAGCGACGCGGTCGTGCACGAGCTCTACGAAGGCCAGCAGCTGCGCGACGCGGTGGTCGCTCGCTTCGGCGCGGAGGTCGCCCCCGGTGGTGTGGTGGACCGTACGGCCGTCGCCAGACGCGCGTTCGCGAGCGCTGAGGACCGGGCGTGGCTCGAGGGCCAGGTGTGGCCGCTCGTGGGCGCCCGCGTGGCGGCATGGCTCGAGCAGGCGCGCGCCACACGACCGCCGCCGCGTGCGGCTGTGGTCGAGGTGCCACTGCTGTTCGAGGCCGGCCTGGATCAGCTGTATGACGCGACGATTGCCGTGATATCCGAGGAGTCGGTGCGTCAGCAGCGAGCCGCCGCGCGCGGGCACGCGTCGGCGGATGAGCGCGCCGCGCGCCAGCTTCCCCAGGAGGAGAAGGCGCGTCGGGCGACCTTCGTCGTGCGCAACGACGGCAGCGTCGAGGACCTCGAACGCGAGCTGTCGGCGGTTCTTGGCAAGCTTGGAGGATGAGCCGCAGGGTCTATGGCACGTTCGCGGCGATCGTCGTGACCGTGCTGTTCGTGGGGGTCGTCGTCTCGATGTTCCAGCGCGTCGAGACAAACCTCGCGCTGCCACTGAGCGATGCCAGCGTCATCCGCGAACAGGCCGCCGCCAAGCACCTCGACCCCGCGCTGATTGCCGCCGTCATCTACGCCGAGACGAAATTCGACCCGCGGCCATCCTCGGCCGGGGCAGAGGGCCTGATGCAGATCCTGCCCGCCACCGCCTACTACCTCGCCCACCTGTCCGGCGGCATCAGCTTCACCGCAAGCGATCTCGCCGAACCGAGCGTCAACGTGGCCTACGGCAGCTACTACCTGCGCTATCTGCTCAACCACTACGACGGCAACGAGATGCTCGCGGTCGCCGCCTACAACGGCGGCCTGACGAACGTCGACGAATGGGTGGCGCACGCCAACGCGGCCGGGCGGCAGCTCACAGTGGCGGAAATCCCGTTCCCGGAGACGCGCGAATACGTCCATCGCGTGCTCAGCGCGCAGGCCGCCTATCGGGCGACCTATCCGCGGCAGCTCGGTATCCAGTAGACAGCCGCTGAGACATCCGTCGCAGGAGCCGAACGCGCGCGTGGGCTCCTGTCCCGACTGCCGTTGCCCGTGATCCTGGGCTGAGCGTCCGCCCTCCTTGCGAGTGGCTACTGTAGGAACGGCTCCCCGCGCATGCCCGACTTCAAGCTCGACTCCATCTTCACGCCGACCGCCGACCAGCCGAAGGCGATCACATCCCTCGCGGAGGGCATCGAGCAGGGCGAGCGCTTCCAGACGCTGCTCGGCGCCACCGGCACGGGCAAGACGATGACGATGGCTGGCGTGATCCAGGCGGTGCAGCGGCCGGCGCTCGTGATCGCTCACAACAAGACGCTCGCGGCGCAGCTGTGCAACGAGTTCCGCACGTTCTTCCCCGAGAACGCGGTCGAGTACTTCGTGTCCTACTACGACTACTACCAGCCGGAGGCTTACGTACCGAGCAGGGACCTGTACATCGAGAAGGACTCGGCGATCAACCAGGAGGTTGACCGCCTGCGCCACGCGGCCACGGCGGCGGTGTTCGCGCGCAGGGACGTGATCGTGGTGGCGTCGGTGTCGTGCATCTACGGCCTGGGCTCGCCGGAGACGTATGAGATGAACATGCAGATCCTGAAGCGCGGCGAGATGATCGACCGTGACGCGCTGCTGCGCAAACTCGTCTCGATCCAGTACACGCGCAACGACAGCGTGCTCTCGCGCGGCAGCTTCCGCGTGCGCGGCGAGACGTTGGAGGTGTTCCCGGCGTACGCCGAGACGGCGTTCCGCGCGACGATGTTCGGCGACGAGGTCGAACGGCTGCAGCAGTTCGACCCGCTGACCGGCGAGCTGCTGGACGACGATCTCGAGCACGTCGCGATCTGGCCGGCGACGCACTACAACGTCAAGGAGGGCACGATCGAGGCGGGCGTGGCCGAGATCGGCCGCGAGCTGAACGAGCGCTGCGAGCAGCTCGAGTCAGAAGGCAAGCAGCTCGAGTCCCACCGCCTGCGCCAGCGTACGCAGTACGACATGGAGATGCTGAGGGAGGTGGGCTTCTGCTCGGGGATCGAGAACTACTCGCGGATCCTCGACGGGCGCAAGCCGGGCGATCGCCCGTACTGCCTGATCGACTACTTCCCCAAGGACTTCATCTGCCTGATCGACGAGTCTCACCAGACAGTGCCGCAGATCGGCGGCATGTTCGAGGGCGACCGCTCGCGCAAGCAGACGCTCGTCGACTACGGCTTCAGGCTGCCGAGTGCGCTGGACAACCGCCCGCAGACGTTCCAGGAGTTCCTGTCGATCACGCCGCAGCTGCTGTTCGTGTCGGCCACGCCCGGCGAGTACGAGCGCACGCAGTCCACGCGCGTAGTCGAGCAGATCGTGCGCCCGACCGGGATCGTCGACCCGGCGGTCGAGGTGCGCGAGACCAAGAACCAGATCGACGACCTGATGAACGAGGTCCGCAAGCGCGTCGATCGCAACGAGCGCGTGCTGGTGACCACGCTGACCAAGAAGATGAGCGAGGACCTGTCGCAGTACCTGCTGGAGATGGGCTTCAAGACGCGCTACCTGCACTCGGAGATCGACACGCTCGAACGCATCCAGATCATCCGCGACCTGCGCCTGGGAGAGTACGACGTGCTCGTCGGCGTCAATCTTCTGCGCGAGGGGCTCGACCTGCCGGAGGTCTCGCTGGTGGCGATCCTCGACGCCGACAAGGAGGGCTTCCTGCGCGGGGAGACGTCGCTGATCCAGACGATCGGCCGCGCCGCGCGCAACATCGAGGGCACGGTGCTGATGTACGCGGACAAGGAGACCCGCGCGATGAAAGCGGCGATCTCCGAGACCGATCGCAGGCGCGAGATCCAGCTCGCCTACAACGTGGAGCACGGGATCACAGCCGCGACGATCGTCAAGGGCATCTCCGACATCGCCGAGTTCCTGCAGGCCGAGTCGAAGGTTCCGCGCGGTCGCAAACGCCGCACCGCCAAGCGCGGGGCCAGCGAGGAGATGCCACAGCACGAGCTCGAGCGGATGATCGTGGAGCTCGAGGAGGAGATGCTCGCGGCGGCCGAGGACCTGCGTTTCGAGTACGCCGCGCAGCTGCGCGACGAGCTGCGCGAGCTGCGTCGCGACCTGCAGGAGATCAGATCGCAGGAAGCTCCCGCGGGCGAGATCGCGCCGATCAAGACTTCCGCCCGCGACATGGCTTAGGATGCCCGCCGTGGACTTCGATCGGCAGGCAGTCGAGCGCAGGGACTTTCCCATCGGCCGGCGCGGTTACGACCCGGCCGCCGTCGATGCGCACCTGCGGGCGCTCGCTGACGAGCTCGAGGATCTCCAGCGCCGAGCGATCACCGGTGGCGCCGACGTGTCGGTTGCCTCGACCGCCGGCACCCAGGTGCAGAGCATCCTGCAGGCGGCCGAGACCGCCGCGGCCGAAATCGAGCGTCACGCGCTCGAGAACGCGCGCCAGGTGCGCGAAGACGCCGACCGCGACGCCGACAGGACTCGTGAAGAGGCGATCGAGCGGGCGCGCCAGCACGTCGCGGCCGTAGCCCAGGCGACTGCGCGGCTGATCGAGCACGTCGGCTCGATGGACGGCGAGGTCAGCGCCCTGGTGGAGAGCATGCGCGCCGGCGCCGGACGCCTGGCCGCCGACCTATCGGCGGTCGAGACGGGCATGAGCGAGCTTTACGACGCCGCCTCCGGGCGCGGCGGAGCGGCGCTCGAGCCCGAACCGCCGCGACCGTTCGAACCGGAAGCACGTGGGTTTGAGCCCGAACCGCAGCGGCCGTTCGAGACAGAGCTCGACAGCGCGCTCCAGGAGGCGCCCCAGCCCGTGGCCGCCGCGGTGCCGGCGGGCGCTCAGGAAGCCGGTGCGGGCGGCAGCGACCTCGACGGCGCGCGCTTGATCGCGCTCAACATGGCCCTCAACGGCGAGTCGCGCGCGGACACCGAGCGCTACCTGGCCGAGAACTTCCAGCTGCCCGATCGGCTCAAACTGATCGACGAGGTCTACTCCGCGATCGAGGGGTAGTGCGGGCGCGCGGACCGCGCGCCGACGTCGAGCAGCGATTCTCTCAGGCATCCCAAGCGGGCCTTATCGTCGCATGCCAGAATGAGCGCATGGCGACCCAGGCTGCCCACGACATCCCGACCGACTCCGCGCTCCCGCTCTACCGGCTGGATGCGGGTATCTACGCTCGGCTGGTCGAGGCCGGGGCGCTCGCAGGCGTGGACGTGGAGCTGGTGGACGGGCTGCTTGTCGACAAGCACCATCGCTACCCCGACTCGATCCACCAGCTCGACACCGAGACGTACAACCGGATGGTTGCGACCGGTGCGCTGGAGCACGAGCCGGTCGAGCTGCTGGAAGGGCTGCTGGTCGAGATGAGCCCGCAGGGGATGAGCCATTCGGTTGTGATCGTTCGCCTAACGCGCCACCTCGCACCGGCGCGTGCATGGCTGGCAGTGCAACTGCCGCTCGAGGTCAAACCGCGCTCCGAGCCCGAGCCCGACCTGGCGCTCACCGAGGCGGAGCCGTCCTTTGACCATCACATCCGCGATGCGCTGCTTGCGGTCGAGGTCGCGGTGACGTCACACAAGAAGGATCGTGAGACGAAGGCGCCCGTGTATGCGCGTGCGGGCGTGCCGACATACTGGCTCGTCGATGTACCAGCCAAGACCATCGAGGTCCGCAGCGAGCCAGGCCCGAACGGCTACGGTCGCTGTGACATCTACGGCACCGGCACGACAGTGCCCTCCCCGGCCGAGGGTGTCGCGGACCTCGACGTGACCGCGCTGTTCGCCTGAGCCGCAGGCAAAACGAGCGTCAAACCCGCGCAAATTGGGGGTACATGACCCGCATCAGAGACGAACGTCTGTTCGCCTAACTATCATGCATGGCAGATGCCGCAGAGCAACCAGATCGTCGTCTCGGGAGCCCGTGAGCACAACCTGAAGGACATCTCGCTGACGCTGCCGCGGGACGCCCTGGTTGTCATAACCGGACTGTCGGGCTCGGGCAAGTCGAGCCTCGCGTTCGACACCATCTACGCCGAGGGCCAGCGCCGCTACGTGGAGTCGCTGTCGGCATACGCAAGGCAGTTCCTCGGCCAGATGGACAAGCCCGACGTGGACTCGATCGAGGGGCTCTCGCCGGCGATCTCGATCGACCAGAAGACGACCTCGCGCAACCCGCGCTCGACGGTCGGCACGGTGACCGAGATCTACGACTACCTGCGGCTGCTGTGGTCGCGCGTCGGCAAGCCGCACTGCCCGATCTGCGGGCGCCCGATCATCGGCCAGTCGGCCGAGCAGATCATCGACCAGGTGATGGAGCTCGCGGAGGGCACGCGCTTCATGGTGCTCGCGCCGGTCGTCAGGGGGCGCAAGGGCGAGTACGGCAAGCTGCTGGAGGAGCTGCGCGCGGACGGCTTCGCGCGCGTCAAGATCGACGACCGCGTGCGCATGCTCGAGGAGTCGATCGTGCTCGACAAGCGCTACAAGCACGACATCTCGGTGGTGGTCGACCGCCTGGTGATGCGCCACGACGTGCGCAAGCGCCTGGCCGACTCGATCGAGACGGCGGTCGCGCTGGCCGAGGGGCTCGTCGAGGTCGAGATAGTCGGCGCTGGCGGCACGGGGTCGGGCTCCGCTGCGGGGTCGGGCGTCGCGGACGAGGGCGACGCCGCGAAGGGCGCGAAGGGCGCCAAGGGCCCGCGCGCGGCCGCCGCGCAGATCGTTCCCGGCGTGACGCCCGAGGCGGGCACGCTGTTCACCTTCTCCGAGCGCTTCGCCTGCCCCGAGCACGGCCCCTCGCTGGTGGAGCTCGAGCCGCGGATCTTCTCGTTCAACTCGCCTCACGGCGCGTGCGAGCGCTGCACGGGGCTCGGCTCGCAGATGGAGATCGACCCGGAGCTGGTCGTGCCCGACCCGTCGCTGTCGATCAGCGAAGGCGCGATCGCGCCATGGGCGAACAGCTCCTCCAACTACTACGAGCAGATGACCGAGGCGATCGCGGAGCTCTACGACGTCGACCTCGAAGCCCCGTGGGAAGACTTGACCGACGAGCAGCGCGACGTGTTCCTGAACGGCACCAACGGCGAGACCGTGCAGGTCACCTACCGCAACCGCTACGGCCGCCGGCGCTCGTACGCCGCGAGGTTCGAGGGGATCGTCAAGAACCTCCAGCGCCGCTATCGCGAGACCGACTCGGAGTGGACGCGGGAGAAGATCGAGGAGTACATGTCGCTGCGCGCTTGCCCGGTGTGCGGTGGCGCGAGGCTGCGCGCGGAGTCGCGCGCGGTGCTGGTCGCTGGCACGCGGATCGAGGACTTCTGCGCGCTGTCGGCGCGCAGGGCGCTCGAGTGGCTGGAGGAGATCGAGCTCTCCGAGACCGACAGGCACGTCGCGCGCCTGATCCTGCGCGAGATCTCAGAGCGGCTGCGCTTCCTCGAGAACGTCGGCATCGGCTATCTGTCGATGGATCGCGCGGCGGCGACGCTGTCCGGGGGCGAGGCGCAGCGCATCCGCCTGGCGACGCAGATCGGCTCGTCGCTGGTGGGCGTGCTGTACATCCTCGACGAGCCCTCGATCGGCCTGCACCAGCGCGACAACTCCAAGCTGATCGCCACGCTCGAGCGCCTGCGCGACCTCGGCAACACGGTGATCGTGGTCGAGCACGACGAGCAGACGATGCGCGCGGCCGATCACCTCGTCGACCTCGGCCCGGGGGCTGGCGAGCACGGCGGGCGGATCGTCGCGCAGGGGACCGCCGCGGAGGTCCAGCGGGTGAAGGAGTCGCTGACCGGCCAGTTCCTGGCGGGCACGCGCACGATCGAGCCGCCCAAGCGCCGGCGCACCCCTACCGGCTACGTGGAGATCCTCGGCGCCAGCGAACACAATCTGCGCGACATCGACGTGCACGTGCCGCTGGGCGTGCTGACGTGCGTGACCGGGGTCTCGGGCTCGGGCAAGTCGACGCTCGTCAACGACGTCCTCTACAAGGCGGTCGCCAACCGCCTGCATCGTGCCCGCAAGCGCCCTGGCGCGCACCGCGCGATCCACGGGATCGACCAGCTCGACAAGATCATCGCCGTCGACCAGTCGCCGATCGGGCGCACGCCGCGCTCGAACCCCGCGACGTACACGGGGCTGTTCGACGTGATCCGCGACCTGTTCGCCAAGACCCAGGAGGCGCGCGCGCGCGGCTACAAGCCGGGACGCTTCAGCTTCAACGTCAAGGGCGGGCGCTGCGAGGTCTGTCGCGGCGACGGGCAGATCAAGATCGAGATGCACTTCCTGCCGGACGTGTACGTGCCGTGCGAGCAGTGCCACGGCAAACGCTACAACCGTGAGACGCTCGAGGTGCGCTTCAAGGGCAAGAGCATCGCCGACGTGCTCGCGATGCCGGTCGAGGAGGCGCTCACGTTCTTCGAGCACATACCCAAGGTCCGCCGGCGACTGGAGACGCTGGACGCGGTCGGCCTCGGCTACGTGCGCCTCGGACAGCCGGCGACGACGCTCTCCGGCGGCGAGGCGCAGCGCGTGAAGCTCGCCACCGAGCTGTCGAAGATCGCGACCGGCAACACGCTTTACATCCTCGACGAGCCCACCACGGGGCTGCACTTCGCCGACGTGCAACGGTTGCTGGCCGTGCTGCAGCGCCTCATCGACGCCGGCAACAGCGTGGTCGTGATCGAGCACAACCTCGACATCATCAAGAGCGCCGACCGTCTGATCGACATGGGTCCCGAGGGTGGGGAGGAGGGCGGCATGGCGATCGCTGTGGGCACCCCCGAGGAGGTCGCCGCCGAGCCGGCGTCGCATACCGGGGCGTTCCTCGCCGAGCTGCTGCAGCCGGCTGCCACGCCGAGCGGCGCCAAGCCCGGCAAGGCTCCGCCACGCAGGCGCCGGGCGAAGGTCGCCGCCTGAGCGCGATGGCCACGGACGGGGGCCAGCGTCGGGACCTCGGCAACGCGGGCGAGCTGGCGCGCGAGGCGCGCCTGTGGGCGCAGAAGTGGCGTTGGTATGAGCGCAACTCGCTGCCGTGGAACCGGGCGCGCATCCACTGGGAGCTGATGCGCCGCCAAGCGTTCGCGCGCTGGCCGCTGCACGGCAACGTGCTCGAGGCGCTGTGCGAGGGACGCTTGGAGATCGGCGCGAACGCGCTGCTCGAGCCTGGCGTGTGGATCACCGCGCCCGGAGCAGCGCGCGTGCGTATCGGCGCCGGCGCGTTCCTGAACATGGGTGTGATGCTCGCCGCCCAGGAGCTCGTGGAGATCGGTGAGCACTGCATGCTCGCCAACGGCTGCTTCGTCTCGGATGCAAGCCACCGCTATGACGACCCGCACAAGCCGATCACCTGGCAGGGCTTCGAGAGCAAGGGGCCGACGCGCATCGGCACGAACTGCTGGCTGGGGACCAACGTGGTCGTGACCAGCGGCGTGAGCATCGGCGAGCGCTGCGTGATCGGCGCCAACAGCGTCGTCACCCACGACATCGAGCCGTTCTCGATTGCCGCCGGCGCGCCCGCGCGGGTGTTGCGACGGATCGAGCAGCAAAGCCGCTAGCGTCCCGCCCGATGGACCTCTACGAGGCGATGCGCTGCGCGCCGACGAGCCGGCGCTTCAAGCCCGACGCGGTGCCCCGCGAGTCGCTGCTGCGCGCGCTCGAGGCGGCGCGCTTCGCGCCCAGCGGCGGCAACCGCCAGGGCTGGCGCGTGGTCGTGGTCGAGGATCCCGGCAGGCGCGCGGCGCTGCGCGACCTGTACCTGCCTGGCTGGCGCGCATACCTGGAGCTGACCGGCGGCGCGCGCATGCTGGCCGAGCCGGACAGCTTCGACGCCGCCCGCGTGCGCATGGTCAGGCGCGCCGACGAGTACGCCAATGGCCTCGATCGAGTCCCCGTGCACTTGGTCGTGGGCGTGCGCCTCGAGGACCTCGCTGTCACCGACGCCGAGCTTCCGCGTCAGAGCATCGTCGGCGGTGCGTCGGTGTACCCGTTCGTGCAGAACCTGCTGCTCGCGCTGCGCGGCGAGGGCCTCGGCGCGGCGCTGACGACGCTGCTGGTGCCAGCCGAGGCCGAGGTCAAGCGCCTCCTGGAGATCCCGCACGAGGTCGCGCTCGCCGCGCACATCGGCGTCGGCTACCGCGCCGACCCCTGGCCTGCGCGGCTGGCACGCAAACCGGTCGAGGAGTTCGCGTTCAGCGAGCGCTACGGCGACCCGCTGGCGTAGGCCCTACTTTACGCCCCGCTCGTGGGCGCCGTGTAGGATCGGCGGCCGTGGCGCGCAGCGTGTTGGCGGGAGGCGATCGGGCCGGCTCGGGCTGGGTGGCTGCGCTGCGTTGCGCCGCCGGTGTGCTCGCGGCGCTGACGGTGGCCATGGTGTGCACGCCAACCGCGCTCGCGAAACCGCCCGGCAAAGCGCCGCCCGCGAAATACCTGAAAGAAGACCGCGGTCTGGTCGACGACTACGCCGCGGTCGAGGGCGCGAAACTGGGCGTCGTGCTGCCCGGCGGCCCTGAAAGCTTCATCGACGTGGTCGATTCCACCAAATACTCCCTGACCGTGCACTCCTACGGCAAAACCTACCAGGCCGGCGCCGTCACCGATCTCGCCTGGAACAGCTCTGGCTCGGAAGCGATCGGCGCCAGGATCACGGTGTATGGCATCTCGCACTCAGCGCACGGAAGCCTCATCCGCGGGGTCATCGCGCACGAGGTCTTTCACGTGTTCGAGGCGCGGATGTCGGGCACCGAGGCCAGGAGCGACGGGCACGCTGGCTGGCTCGAGGAGGGCGCGGCGTCGTGGGTCGAGTCCGACCTCGTCAGCAACGACCCGGCCGCGCGCCAGGAATGGGAGGAATATCTCGAAGCTCCCAAGCGCCCGCTGTTCACACGCGTGTACAGCGCGATTGGCTTCTTCGCGCACATGTCCTCGAGCCACATCTCGCCGTGGACTCACTTCAAAGCGATGTTCGAAGCCGAAGGCGACGCAGCGTCATACGCCGCCGCCGGCGTGGACCAGAGCTTCTTGAACTCGGAGGCCTCGGTGTTCTTCCGCGAACCGAGCTTCGGGACGGCCTGGGAACAGCAGGGACAGGAAAGCGCCGACGCCAACAGCAACGTGCCGTCACGAGCTCAGGTAACGGCGGCGCCCGCCAAGGTGAAGGTCACGGGGAAAGAATCCGTGCTCGCCGTCGCACCCTACGCGCACGGGATCTATGACCTGCAGCTCAAGAACATGCCGGCGAGCAAGCCGGTGCTCGAACTGCTGCTCTCCAGGGGCAATGCGCGGATGCACTCGGTCGGCAACGACGAAGTCGACGAGGTCATCGACGGGAGTCTGCGCGTGTGCTCGAGCAGCCACGGCTGTGACTGTCCGGGTGGACCCGCGAGCGACTATCCGCGGATGCGCGAGGGCGACCTGGCGATCACCGGCGGCTCGACCGCGGGGCAGATGCGGCTGATCCCGCTGCCGCGCTGCGAAACGCTGCTCGGCGCGACCTCGTGTGAACATCTGCTTCCGGGGTTCTCCAACGAACCTGAAAAGGTGGCCGGCGCGGCCGCCGGCGTGCACTTCGCGATCGAAGGCGGCGATCACGCGCTCGGCGAATACACCTACGTCTGCCTGTTCCAAGAGAAGGGTCAGCTGGAGGGGCCCGAAACCGAACAGTACTTCCACGGTGTGATCGCGGTCTCATCGTCGGTGTCGCGGTTCCCGGTCGAAACCGACGCGACCAGGCAGATGCAGACGTACACGACGTTTCCCAGCCCGACGGGTCCGGTCGCTTATGTGCCTGTATCAGGCGCCGGCGAAGACGGGCGGCTGGCGAGCTACGGCCAAACAGCGAACTCGCGCGGCGAACCCGAATGCGCGAGCGAGGGCGTCGTGCGCGTGCACAACGTCGTCGCCACGTTCGGGCTCGCCGGCGACGAAGAAGCGTGCGGGGTGCCCGCCGAAAACCTGCTGCGGGCGATCGCCAGCGAGCTGTGATCGCGAGCGCGTCTCGTCACGCGACGCGCCTCGTCAGTCGCCGGATGCCACGCGCAGGTGCTCGCGCAGCTCGGTCAGCTCGCCGGGGTCGATCGAGTACGCGTGCTCCGGTCCCGGGTAGCGGCGCGCGCGCACATCCTCGGCGTACGCGCTGACGCCGTCGTTCATCTCCTGCTGCAGGTTGGCGTAGCGCTTCACGAACCGTGCACCGAGGCCGTCGCGAATGCCGAGCAGGTCGTGGAAGACGAGCACCTGCCCGTCCGTGGCCGGTCCCGCGCCGATCCCGATCACGGGTATCTCCAGCAGCGCCATCAGCTCCTCTGTGACGGCGCTCGGGATCGCCTCGAACACGAGCGCGAAGCAGCCGGCCTCCTGCAGCGCGAGCGCCTCCGCGGCGATGCGTGTGGCGGCGGCGGCCGTGCGGCCCTGCGCCTTCCAGCCGCCCAGGGCGGTCGAGGTCTGCGGCGTGAGTCCCACGTGGCCCATCACCGGGATGCCCGCGCCGACGATCGCGCGGGCGCGCTTGACGGAAGCCTCGCCGCCACCCTCCAGCTTGACCACGTCGCAGCCGGCCTCCTTGACCATACGCATCGCGGTCGTGATCGCCTGCTCGTCGGAGACCTCATAAGAGCCGAACGGCAGATCGCCGATCAGCAGTGGCGTGCGCAGCCCACGGCGGACGGCGCGCGCGAGCACGAGCATGTCCCCCAGCTCCACGGGCGTGGTGGCGTTGTAGCCGAGCACGGTCGTCGCCGCGGAGTCACCCACCAGCACCATGTCCACGCCGGCGGCCTCGGCGGCGCGCGCACTCGGGTAGTCATAGGCGGTGACCATCACGATCGGTTCGCCGAGTCGCTTCATTTCCGTCAACAGCGGCAGCGTTGTCGGTAGGCGGCCGGGATCTGACGGGGCCTGGATGGTAGGACGGCTGGACATGGATGCTTCCTCTCTGACGGGCCGGTTGACGCGCGCTCTCTCAGGAGAGCAGGGTCGCCACCTGCTCGTCGATCGTGACGATGCGGTTGGTGTCTGCCTGCACGTGGACGACGCGCGGCACGTAGCGCTCCAGGTCGAGCTCGTCGTAGGAGCCGTAGGAGATCACGATGATCGTGTCGCCGCGGTGCACGAGGCGGGCGGCGGCGCCGTTGACGCGCATGTCGCCCGAGCCGCGCTCGCCGCGGATCGTGTAGGTCTCAAAGCGCGCGCCGTTGTCGACGTCCACGACGTGCACCTGCTCGTACTCGAGCATGTCGGCGGCCTCGAGCAGATCGGGGTCGATCGTGATCGAGCCGACGTAGTGCAGGTCACAGTCGGTGACCGTCGCGCGGTGGATCTTGGACTTCAGCATCACGCGCTGCATGTGGCGATCGCCTCTCCTTCGAGCGGTTGACCTGGACTGCGCGTCGCCGTCGGCGACAGGATTGCGTTGTCGATCAGGCGCACCGCGCCGATGCGCGCCGCCAGCGCCAGCAGCGCGCCGTCCGCGAGCGTGGCCACGGGCTCGAGCGTGTCGGGCTCGACCAGCGCGATGTATTCGGGCTCGACGTCGAAGCGGCGCATCGCCTCGCGCGCCGCGTCCAGCAGCGCCTGCGCCGAGCGCTCGCCCGCGCTCGCCAGTGCGTGCGCGGCCTGTAGCGCCGCCGGCAGCGCCAGCGCGCGGGCGCGCTCGGCGGGTGTCAGCAGCGCGTTGCGGCTGGAGAGCGCCAAGCCGTCGGGCTCGCGCACCGTCGGCAGCGCCTCGATCCGCACGGGCAGGTTCAGGTCTCGAGCGAGGCGGCGGATGACCACCACCTGCTGGGCGTCCTTCTGGCCGAAGTACGCCACGTCGGGCAGCGCCATGCACAGCAGCTTGGTCACCACGGTCGCCACGCCACGGAAGTGCTCGGAGCCGCGGGAGGCCCCCTCGAGGCGCTCGGTCACGCCGAGCACCTCTACGCTCGTCGCGAACTCCTGCGGGTAGACCTCCTCGACCGACGGCGCGAACAGCACGTCCGCGCCCGCCGCGGCGGCGAGCTCGGCGTCACGGCGCTCGTCGCGGGGATAGCGCTCGAGATCGGCGCGCTCGTTGAACTGAGCGGGGTTCACGAACAGCGAGACGACGACCACGTCGCACTGCTCGCGCGCGCGTGTCACCAGCGAGATGTGGCCGTCGTGCAGGGCGCCCATCGTCGGGACCAGACCGATCGTCAGCCCCCGCCGGCGTGCCGGCGTAAGCGCCGCACGCAGCTCTGCGACCGTGCGCACGGTTCTCATGCGCGCAGCGACGTTCGGTGGTTGTGGGAGCTCATCGGCTTCGGTCCAGTTCCCTGCGGATACCGGCGCGACTTCAGATGTCCAACGGGGTGCTGCGTCAGGTCCACTTCGAGCATGCTCGATAGCGGCCTGTGAGCAATGATACACACGGCTGGCGGCGTGTAAACAGGAGGCGCCGGTGTGTGCGCAACGTCACAGAGCGCGCTGAATGCACAGCGCACCAGGTGCACAGATATCCCGGTTCGGCCTGGCCCGCGCCGCCGCGGCGCCCTCGCCGCGCCGACCCGCCCAGGATGTTGGCGGTAACAGCTCGGTCGCAGGTCGCCTCGCATGGCCTGGCACGATGCAGACATGCGCGTCGCGACCCACAGCCCGCGTTGGATCGCGCTCGACGGGGCGGTCAACGCGCGGGCCGTCGTGCCGCGCGTGTTGCTGCGAGCCGACAACCTGCAGTCGCTCACCGCGCGCGACATCCGCCGGCTCGTTGACGAGCACGCGCTCGAGGTGGTCGTCGACCTGCGTACCGATGTCGAGGTCAAGCTCGAAGGGCCGGGGCCGATGAGCGCCGAACGTGGCGTTCGCATCGAGCTTCGCTCGCTGTATCCAGACTCTCCAGGCACCGTCGAGCTCGACCCGGGCGCGGTCAAGCCATGGGAGTCGCGCTCCGACGACGAGTCACTACAGGAGTCGCCGGTGGTGCGTGCGTACATGAGCTACCTGCGCCTGCGTCCCGACTCCATCGTCGGCGCGGCGCGCGCGATCGCCCGCGCTCGGGGAGCCGTGCTCGTGCACTGCGCGGCCGGCAAGGACCGGACCGGCGTGGTCGTCGCGCTGGCGCTCGACGCGGCCGGCGTCGGGCGCGACACGATCGTTGCCGACTATCTCGCCACCGCAAAGCGCATCGAGGCGATCTTCGCGCGTCTGGTCGGCTCGCCGCTCTACCACGATGAGCTCGAGGGCCACGACCCTCAGCGCCACGCGCCGGTCCCCGGCACGATGGAGCGCGTGCTCGAGCTCGTCGACGAGCGCTACGGCGGGTCCGAAGCCTGGCTGCTCGCGAACGGGCTGGGCGAGCCCGATCTGCAGCGACTACGAAATCGCCTGCCGGGCGCCGCGCGTCGCTGACCCGCGCACGCGGGTGCTCGCGCCGCTCACCACGCGTCGACGAACGCGCGCTTCTTGCCCGCACGCCGCCACCACTCGCCTGAATGCTCGTCGAACAGCGTCGCGATCCAGCGGCGCGAGTCGGCGGGGTCGATCACGTCGTCGATCTCGCCGTAGGCGGCCATGTTCACGCCCTCTCCGCGCTCGTATGCCGCAGCGACCAGCTGCTCGAACAGGCGCTCGCGCTCCTGCTCGTCCTCGATCGCGTCGAGCTCGCGGCGCATTCCCAGGCGCACGGCTCCCTCCAGGCCCATGGCGCCGAACTCCGACGTCGGCCACGCGACCGTGAACAGCGGCGCCTTGAAGCCGCCGCCGGCCATCGCCTGCGCGCCGAGGCCGTAGCCCTTGCGCAGCACGATCGTGCCGGTCGGAACCGTCACGTTGGCGCCGCCCACGAACATGCGCGCGAAATGGCGTACGGTCGCCGTCCGCTCGGCTGCCGGGCCGACCATGAAGCCAGGCGTGTCGCACAGGAACAGCACGGGCAGCTCGTACGCGTCGCACAGCTGCAGGAAGCGCGCCGCCTTGTCCGCGCCGTCGGCGTCGATCGCGCCGCCGAGATGTGTCGGGTCGTTCGCCACGACCCCCAGCGGACGACCGTTCACGCGCGCCAGCGCCGTCAGCATCCCCGGCCCGAAGCCGCGCCGCAGCTCGAGCACTGAGCCCTCGTCGAACAGTGTCTGCACGACGCGGCGCACGTCGTAGACGCGCTTGCGCTGCTCGGGGATCAGCTCGCGCAGCAGCTCCTGGTCGGGCGCCGCCCCCGGCCGCGCAGCGCCGCGGAAGTAGGACAGGTAGCGCTTGGCCAGCGCTACGGCCTCGGCGTCGTCGGCTGCGCGCAGGTCGACCACGCCGTTGGCGTACTGCATGTCGATCGGGCCGATGTCCATGGGGTCATGCACGCCGAGCCCGCCGCCCTCGATCATCGCCGGCCCGCCCATGCCGATGCTCGCGTCCTCGGTGGCGATCACGGTGTCGCAGCAGCCGAGCAGCGCGGCGTTGCCCGCGAAGCAGTAGCCGGAGGCGATGCCCACGAGCGGCACGAGCCCGCTGAGGCGCGCGAACAGCGCAAACGCGCGGCAGTCAAGGCCGGCGACGATCGGCATGTCGACGTCGCCGGGGCGCCCGCCGCCGCCCTCGGCGAACAGCACCACCGGCAGGCGCCGGCGCTCGGCGAGCTCGAACAGGCGGTCCTTCTTGGCGTGGTTGCGCATTCCCTGCGTGCCGGCCAGGACTGTGTAGTCGTAGGACATCGCCACGCACGGGCGGCCCTGGACCTCGCCGACGCCGCCGACGAGCCCGTCGGCGGGGGTGCGCGCGATCAGCTCCTCGCGCGAGCGCCGGCGCTCCTGCGCGGCGAACAGCAGCGGCCCGTACTCGACGAACGTGTCCGCGTCGAGCAGGTCGGCGAGGTTCTCGCGTGCCGTGCGCCGGCCGCGCTCGCGACGCTGCGCGACCGCCTCCGGTCGAGCGGCGTCGAGCCCGAGCTCGTGGCGTTCGCGCACCGCCCGCACATCCGCGCGCTCGCCCTCAGCCCGTGACGGCTGTGCCAGCGCGGCGCCGGCATCGCTGCCGGCGCCGGGCTCGAGCGTCAGCAGCAGCTGGCCTTCCTGCACGGCGTCGCCGATCGCCACCGCCAGGCTGCTGACCACGCCGTCGACCTCCGCGAGCACCTCGTGCTCCATCTTCATCGCCTCCAGCACCGCCACCGCGCTGCCCGCGCCGACGTGCTCCTCGCGCGCATGCGGGATCGCGACGACGACGCCCGCGAATGGGGCCGTCACCGCGTGCTCGGTGGGGGAGGGCATCGCGGGATCATCGCTCAAATGGCCGCCCGGGCGGTGCGGACGCGCCTTCGACGAGCCGTTTGTACACGATTGCGCGGGCTCTTCCCGCGCGATCGTGCGAACTCTCCCCGTAAGCAATTAGCATCCGCCGAGTGTCCTCAGGCGAGCGCGAGCAATCGGCATCCGAGCGGCGTGAGGCGCTGAAGCAGGTGCTCGCGCAGGCGCGGGCCTGCACCCGCTGCCCCGAGCTCGCCGCGACACGAAAAACCGTCGTGTTCGGCGCTGGCAACGCCGACGCGGAGCTGATGTTCGTTGGGGAGGCCCCCGGCGCGAGCGAGGACGAGCAGGGGGTCCCGTTCGTCGGGCGCGCCGGCAAACTCCTGGAGCAGCTGCTGGTGGAGATCGGGCTTTCCCGCTCGGAGGTGTTCATCGCGAACACGCTGAAGTGCCTCTCCTACGACGCGCTCGTCCAGCTCGGGGACGGCTCCTGGGAGCGGATCGGGCGCCTCGTGCGCTCGCGCTACGCCGGCGACGTGATGTCCGTGGACGGGGGCGGCGAGATCGTCAGACGCAGGGTGAGCGGTTGGCATGCCAGCCCACTCGCAGGACGTTCGGTCTATCGACTCACGTACCGGTCATGCAAGACCGCAGGCAAGAGTCGCGTCGGCATTCATCTGACCGGCGATCATCCCGTGCTCACCGAGCGCGGCTACGTCCCAGTCGAAGAGCTGCGCGGCGGCGACCGGATCGCCACAGGGCAGGGTTTGAGCGCACTCGCACGAGACGTGGTCTGCGGGACCGTGCTCGGCGACGGCTGCCTGCAGGGAGCGTCCTCCCACCTCAGCATGTCCCACACCCAGCGCCAGAGCGAATATGCGCGCCTGAAGGCGCAGTTGCTGGCGGAGCTCGAGCCCGACGTTGAGGAACGGATGGTCGCAGTCGCCGCCGGTGGCGCCCATACGTATCCGGTCGTGCACATACGCACGCTTGCGCACAGAGCGCTTCGGCTGCTGCGTCAGGACTTCTATCGCCCACACAAGGTGGTGCCGCACTGGCTCGCCGATGCGCTCAACCCGCGGATGCTGGCTTTCTGGTTCATGGACGACGGCTACACCCGCATCCGAGAGGGTGGCCGACGCCCTCTCGCCGAGATAGCGACGAACGCCTTCTCGGATGCCGACCTGCAGGTGCTGATCTCGGCACTGAGCCGCCTCGGTCTCCCCGCGAAGGCTTCGCGGCGCGGGCTGTACTTCGACGTCCATGCCACGGAACGTCTCAGCGAGCTGATCGCCCCGTATGTGCCGCGGTCGATGCGCTACAAGCTGCACCCCGACGTCGAGGCGCGTGTCCCGTTCGATCGCGCGCGCTTCGACCGCGGGCCCACGACCGTGATCTACGACGAGGTCGAGACCGAGGACATCACCGATCGCAGGCGGGACGATGTGACGTTCTTCTGCATCGACGTCGATGGCACGCACAACTTCGTCACGGCGGGCGGTGTGGTGCACAACTGCCGCCCCCCCGGCAACCGCGACCCGTTGCCGGTCGAGCTCCAGAACTGCCACGAGTACCTGCTGCGCCAGGTCGAGCTGATCCAGCCGGCGGTGATCTGCACGCTCGGCAACTTCTCGACGAAGCTGCTGCGGGGGGATCCGACGGGGATCACGCGCCTGCACGGGCAGCCCGAGGTGCTCGTGCTGGGGGCGCGCGCGGTGCGCCTGTACCCGATCTACCATCCGGCTGCAGCGCTGTACACGCCGCGGATGCTCGAGACCCTGCGCGAGGACTTCACGCGGCTGCCGGCGCTGCTCGCCCTCGGCGCCCCCGAGCAGCCACCGGTGCAGGCGGTGCCGGAGCTCGCCGAGCCACCCGAGCCAGCTGAGGCTCCGGGGGCGCCCGAGTCTCCTGAGCGGGCGCGCGAGTCGCCGTCGGCAGCGCCCAAGCAAGGCTCCGAGCTGGACCAGCTTGGACTGTTCTAGACACCAGCCGAGTGATATTTTCCCTGCAAAAGAGGGCATTTTGCAGGAGTGTCGAAAGATATCGCTCAGGTCCTAAAGTAAGACGGCAAGGATGTCGATGAAGGTCCTGTCTCCATCCCTCCAGGAGTAACGACCGGCCCGCGCACCATTCTCCCGCGGGTCGGTCTTTTTTTGGGGTGTGTCGCCTGCGGTGCCCGCATCCAGGGGCCTGGCGCCAACCCCGGCCTCCTATTTCGCGGCGAACCCCTAGAGTCTCCTAGTGGCCCTGCGCAGCGTCGAAACCACTGGTCCCGCGGAGACGGAATCGCTCGGCGCTGAGCTGGCGGGGTCGCTTGACGCCGGCGACGTGGTGCTGATACGCGGTGAGCTCGGCTCGGGCAAGACGACGCTCGTGCGTGGCGCCGCGCGCGCGCTCGGCGTGAGCGATCCCGTCACCAGCCCCACGTTCAGCATCGGCCACCGCTATGCGGCGGATCGGGTGAGCGTGTCGCATCTGGATCTCTACCGCCTGGCGGGACTCGAGCGCGAGGACCCGGATCTGCTCGCCGATTATCTCGGGCCGGGGCGGATCGCGTTCGTGGAGTGGCCCGAGGACGCCCACGCCGAGCTCGCTGGCGCTCGCATCCTCGTGACGCTCAGCCACGGCGGCGGCGACCGCCGGCGCATCGAGGTTGACGAGCTCGAGGATGCCGCAGGGGCTGGCGGGCGGTGATGGTCGTGCTCGGCTTCGACACCTCCACCTCGGCGACCGCAGCTGCGCTGCGCCTGGCGGACGGGAGCACGACGCAGGCGCGCGACGATCCCCCCGCCGGCGCGCATCCTGGACACGCGACGCGCCTGCTCGAGATGGCCCATGAGCTGCTTGCGCAGGCCGGCATCGGCTGGAGCGCGATCGATCGGATCGCGGTCGGTGTCGGACCCGGCACGTTCACCGGCCTGCGAGTTGGCGTGGCTACGGCGCGGGGCCTCGCGCAATCGCTGTCGGCCGAGATCGTCGGCGTCTCGAGCCCGCGCGCACTCGCCCTGGTCGCGCTCGCGCGGGAGCCCTCGGGAGTCGCCGTGCCCTCACAGCCGGCACAGCGCGCAACGGTGCTCGCCGTGATCGACGCGCGCCGCGGCGAGGTGTTCGCGGCCGCGTACGAGACCGGCGATCAGGACAGCGGCGCTGAGGGGATGCCGCGCGAGCTCGTGGCGCCGGCTCCGCTGCCGCCGCAGGAGCTCGCGAGCATCGTCACGCAAGTCGAGCAGTCGGGCGGCGCGCAGCGGCAATGGCTGGCGGTCGGCGATGGCGCGCTGCGCTACCGCGAGCAGCTCGAGCTGGCCGGCATCCCGATGCCGCCGGACTGCTCGCCCCTGCAGCTGATCAGCGCCGCGGCGGTGTGCGAGCTGGGCGCGCGCGCGGCGGCGGTGAGCCTGCATGCGATGCTGCCCGACTACCGGCGGCGCCCGGACGCGGAGCTAGCCTTGGTCGGTACGGATGGAGGCCCCTTGAGATGAGCGAGCGAATCGCAAGCGAGCAGCCGCTCGAGCAGGCCCCACCGGTGCAGGTCCGGCGGCTGAGCTACCCGGACCTGCCACAGGTGATCGCGATCGAGCGGCGCGTGTTCCCGACGCCGTGGTCGCTGGCGATGTTCGTGCTCGAGCTGTCCAAGCAGTCGGGCATCTGCCTGGCGGCGAGCGTTCAGGTGCACACGGGCGCAACGACCGGCTCGGCTACCGAGCGGCGGCTGGTCGGCTACCTGATCTGCTCGCGCTACGACACCGTCTGGCACATCATGAACGTCGCCGTCGACAGCGACTACCAGCGCATGGGGATCGCCTCCGCGATGCTCGCCGAGCTGTATGAGCGCGTCGGCGACCCCCGCGCGCGCTTCACGCTGGAGGTGCGTCGCTCCAACGACGTGGCGATCCACCTGTACGAGCGCGAGGGCTTTCGCGCCGCCGGCACGCGTCGTCGCTACTACCAGGACAACGGCGAGGACGCGCTCGTGATGTGGCGCACGCCGGCGACGCTCGAAGGCTCGCTCGGCGACGTGCCGAACCCCGATCGGCGGGCGGGGATCTAAGCAGTGATCCTCGCGCTGGAGACCAGCTGCGACGACACGTGCGCGGCGGTGCTCGATGCCGACGGACGCATGCGCGCGAACGTGATCTCCTCGCAGGAGGTGCACGCGCGCTTCGGCGGCGTGGTCCCGGAGATCGCCTCGCGCCACCACCTGGAGCTGGTCAACGTGATCGTCGAGCAGGCCCTGCAGCGCGCCGGCGCGACGCTCGAGGACGTCGAGCTCATCGCCGCCACGCAGGGACCCGGGCTCGTCGGAGCGCTGCTCGTCGGGCTCTCCACCGCCAAGGCGCTCGCCGCCGCCCGGGAGCTGCCGTTCGCGCCCGTCGATCATCTCCAGGGTCACGTCGCCGCGAACTTCCTGCGCGATGCGGGCCCGGCGCAGGCGCTGCCGTTCGAGCCGCCGTTCGTATGTCTGATCGCGAGCGGTGGCCACACGCTGCTGGCGCTCGTCAGCGGGCACGACGGCTACGAGACCCTCGGCCGAACGCTCGACGACGCCGCCGGCGAGGCGTTCGACAAGGGCGCGAGGATGCTGGGGCTCGGCTATCCCGGCGGGCCTGCGCTCGAGCGGCTCGCCGCGGAAGGGGACCCCGAGGCGTTCTCCTTCCCCGGATCGCCGAGTGGGCGCGCGCGCGGGGGGATTCGTGCCCGCCCACCCCGTCATAAGAGCTACGCCGACAGCCTCGACTTCTCCTTCGCGGGCGTCAAGACCGCGCTGCTGTACACCGTGCGCGAGCTGGGGGAGAGCGCGGCGCGGGAACGCGCCGCCGACCTGGCGGCCTCCTATCAGGCGGCGATCGTCGAGCTGCTGGCCACCCGCGCCGAGCAGGCGCTCGTGCGGACCGGCAGCGCGCGCCTGGCGCTGGGCGGCGGCGTCGCCGCCAACGGCCCGCTGCGCCGGCGCCTGCGCGAGCTCGACGTGACGCTGCACGTCCCCGAGCGCGCGCTGTGCACCGACAACGCGGCGATGATCGCCAGCGCCGCGCGCTTCCGCGAGCCGCTCGCCTACCCGCACTACCTCGCGCTCGACGCGTACGCGAGCGGCGAACGTCCGCGCTGACGCGGTCAACGGCTGGCCGGCGTTGGCGCGTGGCAACGGCCCCGAGGAGGCTCGGTCCACGCGCACACGTATGTGGCCGTCCGTGGCCACATACGTGTCATTGCGTGGCAGACGTCAGTTAGACGTCCTTGTTGACCTCGATCGGTTCTTCGTTTTCCAGCGTGGTTCTGAGTTTCATGCCGGACTGTTCGTCGGCACCGCCGGAGACCGAGGTCTCCAGGACGTCCGTTTCGGACGGTTCCTGAAATGCTTCTGGGTTCTGTTTGCCTTTGGTCTGAGTGAATTTTTCGACTTCGGTCGAGACCATTTTGTTGCCTTCGACGTCGTGGACGACCGAGCCCGTCACCTTGACCGGGACCGAGATTTTATATGGCCCAAGGCTGCCGTCACAGCTGAATTCTGCAACGACTTCGCCACTGGCCGGGAACAGAGCGATGCCCTCTTTGAGCACCGTGACTTCTCCATGTTCTTCGACCTTCTTCACGACCCCGAGTTTTCCGTCGAGCGTAGACGTGGAGATTTCGCCTTCTTCTGCGGCGCCCGCGGACGTGCACTTGAGTAGGATGCCATCCTCGGTGATTTCACATTGGCCGAACGTCGTGACCAGGTTTCCAACCGTTTTCGGACCGGTGTATTCGCCTTTGCTGGCAACTTCTCCGCATATCACCGTGCTTCCGCCGACCGTCTCGAGTTCGGCAGGGGCCAGTGCTCTCGTCGTTTCGACATATATTTCGCATTCGTGGAGGGTCATTTTGGCTTTCGCCAGTTCTTTAGTGGCTGCGTTTCTGTTTTCTTCGGCTTCTTCCGACAGTTTTTTGGCCTTGGTTCTGTTTTCTTTGGCTTCTTCCGACAGTTTTTTGGCTGTGTTTCTGTTTTCTTTAGCTTCTTCCGACAGTTCTTTGGCCCGCGTCAAATTACCTTCTTCTTCGGCTTCTTTTGCTTCTTTTTCCTCTTTTTCTGCACGCGCTTCGGCTTCTCTTGCTTCTTTTTCCTCTTTTTCTGCAAGTGCTTCGGCGGCTTTCGCTTCTTTTTCGTCTTTTTCTGCGACCCTGGTGTGCGTTATCCCCGAGGAGCAGTAGTCATATTTTATGGGAAACACTTCCCGTTCGACCGAGATGAATTTGTTGTGTTCGCCAGGGCCGGGCTGCCATTCATATTTGGCGTTCGTGCTCACCCCGTCGGTACATACCCCATTCGAGTAGCCTTCGCCCCCTTTGGTGGCTTTTTTGATGCACCTGCCGAATTCGGGCGCTGCTGCCGAAGCGCTCGCCACGGCGATCGCGCTGATGGCGAACGCTGCCACGAGGCAGAGCACGATTACTCTGAGTCGTCTCATCTTGATCCCTCCTGTTGGCTTGCCGTTGTGTTCTGGCTAGGAGAGTCGCGGCCCGCTTTCGCGGTCCGTCGACCATGCAGGGGCGATCACTACGCCCGTATGTGCGCCCCTCGGCTGCTCGACCCGGATCCATCCGCTCACGCACTCCCCAGTGTCGGCAAGTCTCTACCTAGTATGGGAGGATGTCAATATATGGCAACGGCTTTGTTTCCCGCAAATAGCGAAGATTTGGGTGGCCGGCCTCGCCCGCGACGGGCCCGTCTGACTGTCGGCGGGGTTCGGTAGGCCCGAACTGCCGGTCGGACGCTGCCGGTCGCGAGCGGCGGTCGCCTCGCCGCGTGATCGGTTCGCTGCGCCGGGCATGCGCCGCGCCGCGTGCGCTCGCGCGTCCGGCGGCCCGTGGGCGTGCGCCGCTCGCGTGTGGCGGCGCGCCCGATACCCTCAGCTGCCCCATGGCTCAACGGCCCCGCATGGCCACCGTAACCGTCTACTCCAAGCCGGACTGCCACCTGTGCGTGGAGGCGATGGCCGTCCTGCGGCGCCTGCAGGGCGAGCTGCGGTTCGCCCTGGCCGAGCGCGACATCACCGCTGATGAGGCCCTGCACCGCGCCTACTTCGAGCGGATCCCGGTGGTGATGCTGGACGGGGAGGAGTTGTGCGAGTACTTTGTAAACGAGGCGCTCGTGCGCGAGCGTCTAGAGTCCCGACGATGAGCTACGGCGAACCGACGCCCGACACGCTGGCCGGGGGGCGAGACGGCTCGGCCGCTGCGGGCGAGCGCCTGTCGCTGGGGGTCGCCGCGCGCCTGTCGCGCTACCTGCAGGTGCTCACGCAGGCCAAGAAGATGGGCAAGGAGACGATCTCCTCGCAGGAGCTCTCCGACTACACGCACGTCAACTCGACGCAGATCCGCCGCGACCTGTCGGGCTTCGGGAAGTTCGGCAAGCGCGGCGTCGGCTACAACGTCGAGGCGCTGGTCTCGCAGATTCGCAAGATCCTGCGCACCGCCGGGCAGCACAACATCGGGCTGATCGGCGCCGGCCACCTCGGTCAGGCGATCGCCTCCTCGGAAATCTTCGCCGACCATGGCTTCCGCGTGGTGGCGATCTTCGACAGCGCCGAGTCCAAGGTCGGCAGCAAGGTCGGAAACCAGGTCGTGCGCGACATCGTCGACCTGCGCCAGGTGGTGGAGGACGAGGACATCGTCGTCGGCGTGCTGGCCGTGCCCCAGGACGCCGCGCAGGGGCTCGCGGACGAGCTGGTCGACGCGGGCGTGAAGATCATCTTCAACTACTCGGAGTCGCTTCTGGACGTGCCGCCGGAGGTGACCGTCCACACCTCCAGCCCGGCGGTCGATCTGCTTTACGCGCTGTACTTCTACCTGACCTGAGATGATTGATTCCACGGTCCTGCACCTCTGGATGGCACGTATAGCCTTCGCGGGCCGGCGTCCTCGGGCTCGCCCTTGCCACCAGCAAGGGCTTCGCCCTGCGTCCTTGGCCCGCTCGACTCTCCGCACCACCAGAAACGGGCACAGCCCCGTGGAATCAATCATCTGAGCGCCGGCGCCCGCGGGTGCGTCAAACTGGACGCCCGCGCGCCTGACCGACACCCCACGCAGCCGCCATGCGATGAACAGCCTGGATCTAGACCGAGCCGCCGAGACGTTCGCAAGTGCCCCCGACCTGACGGTCGGCGTGGAGGAGGAGTTCTCGATCCTCGATCCGCAGACGCTCGAACTTGTGCCCCGCTTCGAGCAGCTGCGCGGCGTCGCCGCCGGCGATCGGCTGCTGCGCGAGGGCATCACCGGCGAGCTGATCTCCTCGGAGATCGAGATCATCTCGGGCGCCGGCTCCGATCTGCAGGACGCGCTCGCCCGCCAGCGTGAGCGCCGCCGGCGCCTGTTCGCGCTGGCCGCCGCCCAAGGCGTCGCGCTCGGCGCGACCGGAACGCATCCGTGGGCCGACTACCGCGAGCAGCCGATCATCGACACCGAGCACTACCGGCGCGTCGAGGACGGCCTCAAATACGTCGCTTGGCGCAACAACACGTTCAGCCTGCACGTGCACGTGGGGGTGCGCGACATCGACCGCGCGGTGCGCGCCTGCGACCGCCTGCGCCCGGTGCTGCCGCTGCTGCTGGCGATCTCCGCTAACTCGCCGTTCCTGGACGGGCGCGACAGCGGGCTGCACTCGGCACGCACGCAGAGCTTCACCAAGAGCTTCCCGCGCTGTGGCATCCCCGACGCGTTCGGCGGCTGGCGCGCCTACCGCGAGTACATCGAGTTCCTGCAGCGGACCAACTCGATCGTCGAGTTCACGCAGGTGTGGTGGTCGGTCAGGCCGCACTTCAGCTTCGGCACGGTCGAGGTGCGCATCTGCGACGCGCAGGCGACGGCGCGGGAGTCCGAGGCGCTGGCGGGGCTGATGGTGGCGTGCATCGCCCAGGCGGTGCGCGACGTCGACGAATGCGTGCCCGGCGAGGACCTCGCGCCGCGGCTGATCGAGGAGAACATGTGGCGCGCGATCCGCTTCGGCCTCGACGGACGGCTGATCGACCTGGCGCGCGCAGAGGAGTACCCGGCGCGCGAGGCGATCGAGCGGCTGCTCGCGTGGACCGCGCCGGTACGCGCTGAGCTGGCGATCGAGCCGGCCTTCCCCGAGCGCAACGGCGCGCAGCGTCAGCGGCAGATGATCGACGCGGGCGCCACGCGCGAGGATGTGTTCGCAGCCAGCGTCAGCGAGACCAGACAGACCTACTCAGAGGAGGTGACGGTATGAGCCCGGATGGAGCTGCCGCCGGCGAGCCGACCGAAGAGGAGCTGCGCGCGGCCTATGAAGCGGAATTGAGCCGCCTGAGCACCACCGACGTGATGGCCCAGACGGTTGTGTCGCTGCTGAACCTCGGCGCGCGGCGCCTGGTGCCACCGGGCGCCGAGCAGCCCGGCGGGGCGCCAGATGCCACTCACCCGGAGCGCGACCTCGAGCAGGCACGCGACGCGATCGACGCCGTGCGCGCGCTGCTCGAGATCCTCGAGCGCAGGTTGCCGCGCGAGCTGGCGCCGCTGCGCGACGCGCTGTCGCGGCTGCAGATGGCCTACGCGCGCGAGATCGCTCCCGGCGCGCAGGCGGGCGCGGCAGGGCCCGGCGGCGGCGCTGCGCCGACGCCGCCCGCGACCCCCGGCGCGGCGGCCGGTGGGGGTGCCGGCGGCGGCGATACGCCGGCTGCGGGCGAGCAACCGCCGGGTCCCGGACCGGCGGAGTCGAGCGGGCGGCTGTGGGTGCCGGGCAGGTGAGGCGCCGGGCGGGCGGCCCGCGCGGGCAGGCATAGCGCCGGCCGGCACGATACACTCCGCCCGCGTTTGCACCGGGTAGACGCTCGCGCCGAGCGATCCGGGCGACAAATGTGCGCGCGAAGATCCTCGCGCGGCACGCCAATCAGACCGCGGAGGATTTCTGTTGAGCAGCTTTCTGACGAACCATGGGGTCGTCGTCGCCCTCGTTTGCGCCGCCTGTGCGGTCGCCTACGGCCTGCTGACCACGCGCACCCTGCTCGCGCTCTCGCCGGGCAATGAGAAGATGCAGAGCATCTCGCTGGCCGTGCAGCAGGGCGCGCGCGCGTACCTGAACCGGCAGTACACGACGATCGCCGGTGTGGGCGTGGTGCTGTTCGTCGCGCTGATCTTCATCCAGAACATCGCGGTCGCCGGCGGCTTTGCGATCGGCGGGCTGCTGTCCGGCTCGACCGGCTACATCGGCATGAACGTGTCGGTGCGCGCCAACGCGCGCGTCGCGGAGGCCGCGCAGGGCGGTGTCACGCCGGCGCTGCGGGTCGCGTTCCGCGGCGGCGCGATCACCGGCCTGCTCGTCGTCGGCCTCGCGCTGCTGGGCGTCTCGGGCTATTACGGCGCGCTGACGTCGTTCTTCAACGACAGCCCCAAGACGGCCGTCGACGCGCTTGTCGGCCTCGGCTTCGGTGGCTCGCTGATCTCGGTGTTCGCGAGGCTCGGCGGCGGCATCTTCACGAAGGCCGCGGACGTCGGCGCCGATCTAGTGGGCAAGGTCGAGGCGGGCATCCCCGAGGACGACCCGCGCAACCCGGCGACGATCGCGGACAACGTCGGCGACAACGTCGGCGACTGCGCCGGCATGGCGGCCGACCTGTTCGAGACCTACGCGGTGACCGCGGTCGCGGTGATCCTGCTCGGCGTGCTGACCTTCCATGAGGCCACGCGCGTGGCGCTGTACCCGCTCGTGATCGGCGGCGTCGCGATCATCGCCTCGATCATCGGCACGTTCGCGGTGCGCTCGAAGTCGGGCAACGTCGAGCGCGCGCTGCTGCAGGGGCTCGTCGTCTCCGGCGTGATCGCGGCGGCCGCGTTCGCGCCGGTCACCTACTGGCTGATGCGCAACCTCACGTTCAAGGACGTCGGCAGCACCGTCAACACCCCCAGCTGGAGCCATCTGTACCTGTGCTCGCTGATCGGGATCGCGGTCACGGCACTGCTGTTCGGGATCACCGAATACTACACCTCGACCCGTTTCTCGCCGGTCAAGAAGACCGCCAAAGCGTCGATCACGGGCCACGCGACGAACATCATCCAGGGCTTTGGCTCGGGGCTGCAGGCGACCGCGCTGCCGGCGCTGGTGATCGTGCTGGGGATCCTCGGCGCGTGGAAGCTCGCCGGCGGCGGCGTCACCGGCATCTACGGCATCGGCGTCGCCGTCATGGGCCTGCTGTCGCTGACCGGCCTGATCGTCGCGCTCGACGCGTTCGGCCCGATCACCGACAACGCCGGCGGCATCGCCGAGATGGCGGACCTGCCCGAGGAGGTGCGCAAAGTCACCGATCGGCTCGACGCGGTCGGCAACACGACCAAGGCCGTCACCAAGGGTTACGCGATCGGCTCGGCGGTGCTGGCCGCGGTCGTGCTGTTCGCGGGCTTCCAGAAAGAACTCGAAAACAAGCTCGGCCACGTGATCTCGTTCGGCATCAACGAACCGCCGGTGCTGATCGGGCTGCTGCTGGGTGGGCTGATGGTGTGCCTGTTCGCGTCGCTGTCGATCGAGGCCGTCGGTCGCGCCGGCGGCGCCGTCGTCGAGGAGGTGCGCCGCCAGTTCCGCGAGCACCCGGGGATCATGGACTACACCGAAGAGCCCGACTACGCCACCTGCGTCGACATCGTCACGAAGACCGCGCAGCGCGAGATGATCCTGCCGTCGCTGCTGCCGATCGGCCTGACCCTGATCGTCGGCCTGATCGATCAGCAGGCGCTCGGCGGCCTCTTGATCGGGGTGATCGTCGTGGGCTTCTTCTTCGCCGTGCTGATGACCGCCGGCGGTGGCGCGTGGGACAACGCCAAGAAGCTCATCGAGGACGGCTCCTTCGGCGGCAAGGGCTCGGATGCGCACGCCGCGTCGGTCACCGGTGACACGGTCGGCGATCCGTTCAAGGACACCGCCGGACCGGCGATCAACCCGATGATCAAGGTCGCCAACATCGTCGCGATCCTGATCATCCCGCTGATCACGTGATGCGCCAGCCGGCGCGTGCGTCGGCTGGGTCAGCACGGGAATAAGCTCAGATGAGATGAACGGCCGACAGGCGCACCGTATGGGCACGCTGGTGCTCTCGCTGCTGATGGCGGCGATCGGCGTGGCGCTGATCGTCGAGGCGGTCAGCGGGCACGCGAGCACGATCTCGCCGCGGCTGCTGCTGGGCGTGCTGTTCATCGCGGCGGGCGCCGGACGCTGGTATGTGGAAGTCAGGAGGGCACGCGGGCGATGAGCGCGCAGGAGGGCTCGACCTCGGAGCTGGCCGCGCGCTCGCGTGTGATCGCGCGCCGCAGCATCGGCTCGCCGATCCTGTTCACGATCGTGTACTCGTCGCTGGCGAGCGCGATCTACTTCTCGCTGGGGGTGATCGCGGGACACGCGCTGGGGCTGACGCCGCTGGTGTTCCTGGTGGCGGCCGTGATGTACACGGTGACCGCGATGACGTACGTCGAGGGCGCGTCGCTGCACCAGGACCGCGGCGGCTCGACGGTGTTCGCGCGCTACGCGTTCAACGAGCTCGTCAGCTTCGTCGCCGGCTGGGCGATCCTGCTCGACTACGTGATCCTGATCGCAGTCACGTCCTACTCGGCGACGCAGTACCTGAAGGTCTTCTGGCATCCGCTCGGCAACAGCGGCGAGGCGCTGGGCCTGTCGCTGGCGTTCATCGGCGTGGTGGTGCTCGGCAACATCCGCGGCTTCGGCGGGCGCCGCGCGCGACGGCTCGGCATCCTGCTGGCGGGCGACCTGACGCTGCAGGCGTTCATCGTCGTGCTCGGGCTGGCGCTGTTCTTCAACCCGCACACGCTGCTGAGCCCGATCCATCTCGGCACCGCGCCCACCTGGTCGCGGCTGGTGTTCGCGCTGACGGTCGCGGTGATCTCGTTCACGAGCCTCGAGTCCGCGTCGGGCCTTGCCGGCGAGGTGCGCATCAGCCGCGCCGGCCTGAAGCGCCTGGTCGGCAGCACGACCGCGACCGTCGCGTTCCTGTACGTGGGCATCGCGCTGGTGGCGGTCACGGCGCTGCCGGTGCGCGACGGTCGCACCGAACTGTCAGGGCGCTATCTCGATGCGCCGGTGATCGGCATCGTCAACCACGTGCACCCGCACTGGCTCGGGCAGGCGCTGATGTACCTCGTGGCGGCGATGGCCGCGGTTACGCTCGTCGCGGCCGCCAACTCGGCGATGCTCGGCCTCTCGCGCCTGGCGTACTCGCTGTCGACCAACCGCCAGATCCCCAGCGGCCTCGGACGGCTGCACCCTCAGCGCTCGACGCCGTACGTGCTGATCATGCTCGCCGGGCTGATCGCCGCGGGGCTCGCCGCGACCGAGGACTTGACCTTCCTCGTCGGCATCTACGCCGTCGGCGCGACGCTCGCGTTCACGATCGCGCACCTGTCGATCTGCCGCCTGCGCTACACCGAGCCCGACCGCGATCGCCCCTACCGCGTGCCGCTGTCGATCGAGTTCCGCGGCGGCCAGTTGCCGCTGCCGGCGGCGTTCGGCGCGCTCGTCTCCGCCGGCGGGCTCCTGGCCGTGCTGATCGTGCACGAAACCGCGCGCTACGTGGGCCTCGGCTGGATGGCCGTCGGGATCGCGCTGTACGTCATCTACCGGCGCGCCGATGAGACCTCGCTGCTGCGCCGCGTGACCGTCTCCCCGCGCGTGCTGCGCGCCGAGCAGCCCGTCGAGCGCGACTACGGCTCGATCCTCGTGCCGCTGTTCGGCACCGACCTCGACGACGACATCGTGCAGACGGCCGCGCTGCTCGTCTCGAGCGAGCAGACCGACGAGGCGGCGATCGACGCCGCCACGATCGAGGCCGTGTGGATGTTCGTGATCCCGATGTCGCTGCCGCTCGACGCGAGCCTGCCCGAGGCGCAGATCAAGCACGCGCGCCAGGTGCTCGCGCGGGCCAAGGCCGTGGGGGAGGAGTACACCGGCGTGCACGTCGCCACGGCCACCGTGCGCACCCGCCGCGCCGGCTACGCGATCGTCGATGAGGCGCGCAGGCGCGGGGTGGAGGCGATCGTGCTCGGCGCCGAGGAACCGTCGCTGATCCGCGGCGGCGCCCGCCTCGGCGGCCGCGGCGGGTCGCTGGAGGGATTCGTGGGAGACATCACCAAGTACGTCGTGCGCAAGGCGACCTGTAGGGTGATCGTCACGGCTCCAGCCGCGCGCGACTCGCCCGTCGAGCTCGCCCGGCGCGCGCACCGGGCCGACGCGCCAATGGTCTAACCTCCGCACCTATGGGTATCCGTTCAGCCATATGTTCGTTCTGATCGTCGGCGCCGGGCGCGTCGGCTCGGCTGTAGCGAAGTCGGCGCTCGCCGCCGGGCACGAGGTTTCGGTGCTGGACGAGGATCCGCTCTCGCACGAGCGCCTCGACGCCGGCCAGAGCAAGAGCTGGGAGGACTCCGGCGGTCAGTTCACCGTCGGCACCGCGCTCGAGACCGACGCCCTGATCCAAGCCGGGATCGAGCGCGCCGACGCGTTCATCGCCTCCACCGCCGGCGACAACACCAACCTCGTGATCGCGCAGATCGCGCAGAAGCGCTTCGGCGTCGAGAAGGCGATCGTGCGCGTGATGGACCCCGCGCGGGCCGACTGGTACGGCGAGCAGGGCCTCAGCACGATCTCCCCGACCAAGCACGCGATCGACATGTTCGAGCGCGCGCTCGAGCCCGCATCGTCCCCGCACGGGGAGGCGGTCAGCTAGCCATGTACGCGATCATCGCCGGCGCCGGCAAGGTCGGGCGCAACCTCGCACGCGAGCTGATGTCAAAGGATCACGAAGTCACGCTGATCGAGTCCTCGCGCTCCTGCTACCTCGCAACCGAGGAGGAGTTCGAGCACGCCGTCCAGTACGGCGACGCGACCGAGCTGTGGGTGCTCGAGCGCGCCGGCATCCAGCGCGCCGACCTCGTCATCGCCGTCACCGGCGACGACGAGGACAACATCCTCGTCTGCCAGGTCGCCAAGGAGAAGTACCTGTGCGAGCGGATCATCGCGCGCGTCAACAACCCCCGCAACCACGATCACTTCCGGCTGCTCGGCATCCAGCCCGCGGTCTCCGCCACCGACCTGATCCTGCGCCTGATCGAGCACGAGGTTCCCCGCTACGGGCTCGTGCACCTGCTCGCGCTGGAAGAGGAGCGCCTGGAGATCATCGAGCTCGAGGTCAGCACCGACGCGCCCACCGTCGGCGAGCGCGTCGCCGACATCGCCCTGCCCGAAGGCGCGCTCATCATCTCCGTGCTGCGCGGCGGCTCCGGCTTCGTGCCCAAGCACGACACCACCATCGAGGCCGGCGACGAGGTCCTGCTCGTGCTCGACCCCGGCCTCGAGGAGGCGATCACCGCGTACTTCGCGCCCAACGGCCAGACCGCGACGTTCTGAGGGCAGCGGCAGACGGCTCGCGCGGGGCTTGATCCGCTGGACGGTTGGCTATTCTTTACGCCTGACACTGTCCGGGATAGTCCAATTGGCAGTGACGCCCGGTTCTGGTCCGGGAGATTGGGGTTCGAGTCCCTGTCCCGGAGTGCGCTTGCGCAAACGCTAGGCGTCGCCGTTTCGGCGCCTCTGCGCGCCAGCAGACGTCAATTTCCGTCCTCGTTGCTGCGCTATCATCTGGACCATGGTAACCCTCAAGCTCGACTTTATGGCCGGATCGTATGTCGGGCCTGGGCGGATAAGCGAGCGCGAGCTGGGACGAATAGCGCGATGAGCATCAACGTCTCGCGCCAGGCGGACATCCACGAGGATCTGAGTCCCTACGCCGGGAGTTGGGTAGCCATCCGCAACGGCAAGGTCATGGCGAGCGCGCTCGACCCGGTCGAATTGCGTGAAAAGCCGGAGGTCGACGACGACGACGTGCTCCTTCCGGTCCCGGACCGGACCGACGGCGTCTACATTCTGTAAGGCCCGACGGCCTCGGAGATCGGCAGGCAGATGCCGGGCCCGCTCGTCGTCTCGTACCGCGAGCTAGGACTCGGAGGGGCTCGCCCGTATCTCTTCCTGCACGTGACCGGCCTCGACGGGCGGGGTAGGATGATCCCCGGTCTGATCGACTCCGGAGCTGACAGCAGCGTGCTGCCCGTAGGCTACGCGCCGATCATGGGGTACTCGGGCACCGACCTCGCCGTCGTGCAGGGCTCGCAGGTGAGCGGCAGCGTTACGCTCCGGCGCGCCATCACACCAGCGACGGCGTACGTTCCCGAGTTCCCCGATCTGGCCTTCGACATGTCGCCGTTCTTCGTGGATGGTTGTCAACACGCCTTGTGGGGGCGGGCCGACCTCATGTTGCATTTCGACGTGACGATCATGGAGCGGCTTCAGCAGTTCTTGCTCAGTCCCGCTGCCGCTTCGGCTGCCCCATAGCTTTCCGCCGCGTGCGTCGCTCCAGCGCGTCGTGGTCGCTAGCCGTGAGCGGTAGGAGCAGGCCAGAGTTCCGGCTCAGCCAGGCTCGTCGAACGAGCCCGCAGGTAGCGCCACGCCGTCGATCGCGTCCTGCCGCCTGGACGCGCCGCCCAAGTGGGATTGGCCCGGAGCCGTCGCTGGTGTCACCGAGTCAGTGCGGGCTGTAGCCGTGCAGCTGGTCGCCCTGCGCCGCGTGGATGCTGGCGTTGAACGAGACGATGACCCGCTCGCGCTCACCGTCATACGGCATCGCCTGGTGCGCGAGCCACGACGGAAACAGCAGCAGCTGGCCGGCCAGCGGCTCGATGTCCTGGTGGGGCGGTTGCAGGTACGCGTTGCCGACATCGACGAACGCGCCGCCGAGTGCGGAGAACGGCGGACCGTAGAGCCGGGTCGCGCCGTTCGCCGAGCCATAGACCGGATGTGACACGCGCTGCGCGGGCTCGTCGATCTGCACGATGTACACCCCCGACCACGAGCAGTTGCCGTGCGTGTGCACGTCGTGAAACGCGCCATCGCGGCTGCACTGAAACCACATCCCCTCGATGCCGACGCGCAGGTCGAATGCCTGTCCGGCCCAGGCGTCCCTGTTGGCCTGCTTGACGGTCTCGCCCAGGCTGGCCACGATGAAGCCCACGAAGTCCTGCCACTCAGGGATCTTCACACGGTGCAGCAGATCGTCGTCGCTGGCGAAGAACGGGCCACGCGCCTCGCCCCGCTGGCGCTCGAGCGCCACCCGGCCCTCGTCGAAGGCGTGAACCAGCCGCGGGTTGACCTCGGCCGCGTCGGCGTGGCGGTGCAGCCCGATCGGTGTGGGCCACAGCCAGTGCACTCCGGCATCGATCGCCATTAGCCCGGTAGCCGCCCGACCTGCCACAGGCCGGCGTCGTGCTCGGCCTCGAGCCAGCGCTCGGCGTCCCGCCGGCCGCGCGCGATCAGCTCGTCGATGAACTCGTGTGCGAGGAACAGGTAGCTGAGCAGCTCGCCGTGGACGGCGCTGTGCCCGGCATTGACGAGCCACCCCAGCCCCGCGACGTTGCTGTCGCGCGCGATGCCGCCGACGCCGGTGTAGCGCTGCTTGTACACCTTGCGCGCCAACCGCCCGATCTCCAGGCGATCACACGGCGCGATGAAGATGTACGGGACCCGACGCCGCTGCTTGCGTCCGGCGCGCTTGGTGGCGCCGGAGGAGCCGGTGGATGCGAGCGTCTCGTTGACGGTCGCCAGCGTCGCCACGTCTTCGGCGAGCTGATCGGCGAGCACGACCTGCAGCAGCTGCGCCACGCCGTCGATCGCGTCCGGCCGCCTGGCCACGGCGGCGCGCGTGGTCTCGGCGGCGGGCGTCGTCGAGGAGTTCAGGCCGACCACGATCACGCGGTCGGCGCCCAGCATGAGCGCCGGCTTCAGCGGGGCATTCAGGCGCACGCCACCGTCGCTGTACCAGCCCGCCGCTGCCTGTGGCTCCTCGATCTCGACCGCGGGGAACGCCCCCGGGATCGCGGCCGACGCGAGCACGTGCTCGGGTTTGAGCTCGGTCGAGAAGTACTCGATCGCGCGCGTCGCGTCGACCTTGATCGCCGGGCCGCCCTGATGGAAGACGACGCTGCGCGTGGTCGCATACGCTGTCGCAACGACCGCGGCCGCCGTCAGCGCGCCGTCCTGCACGTTGCGCGTGATCCGCTCGAACGACACGCGCTGCTCGAGCGTGCCGCGCAGCGGCGCCGAGTCCAGCAGCGCGGAGAGGTCCGCGCCGGGCAGATGGGCGAGCATCCCGGCCCCGACCAGCAGCCGAGCGAGCTCGACCGGAGAGCTCAACGGACGCAACGCGTCGCCCCAGCGCAGCTCACGCCACATCTCCACCGCCGCCGCTGCCGCCAGCTCGAGACGTTCGTCGGCGCGAGCCGCGAAGAACGACCCGTTGAGCGCGCCGATGCTCGTGCCGACGATGATGTCCGGGCTCTGGCCGTGCGCTGCGAGCGCCGGCGCGAGCCCCTTCAGCACGCCCGCCTCGTATGCGCCGCGCGCACCGCCGCCGGCGAGCACCAGCGCGATGCGCTCGCGCTTGCGCCTCGGTTTGGCAGCGGCGGGCATGCTCGCCGCAGACTACCGCTGACTCAGCACATGACCAGCCGGCGGGCTGTCAGCGGCGCTCACCCGCCGATGTAGGACATCTCCACCCTTGGCCGCTCGTGGGCGATGTCGTCGTGCGTGCTCTGCCCCGCGTCGACGCTCGGCTCGGACATGCCGCGCAGCTCGGAGTAGCGGTCGGCCCGTGCTGTCCAGAGCTCGCGCAGCTGCGCTGCGATGTCGCCGTCGCCGGCGCCCGCGCGCAGCAGTGCGCGCAGGTCAAAGCCGCTGCTCGCGAACAGGCACGTGTAGAGGCTGCCGTCGGCTGACAGACGCGCTCTCGCGCATCCCTGGCAGAAGGGCTCGGTCACAGACCTGATCACGCCGATCTCGCCGGCGCCGTCCCGATAGGCCCAGCGCGAGGCGACCTCTCCCGAGCGATTCGGGCTGAGCGGCTGGAGCGGCCAGCGGCTGTCGATCGCGGCCAGGATCTCGCTCCCCGGGACGACCTCGCCGAGCTTCCAGCCGTTCGTCTCGCCGACGTCCATGTACTCGATGAAGCGCAGGATCTGCGGACGGCCGCGGAAGTGCTCGGCCATCGCGAGCACGCAATGGTCGTTGACGCCGCGTCGCACGACCATGTTGATCTTGACCGGACCGAGCCCGGCGGCCTGCGCCGACTCGATTCCCTCGAGCACGCGCGCCAGCGGCACGCGCGTGTCGCTCATCGAGCGGAACGCGCGCTCCTCGAGCGCATCGAGGCTGACCGTCACGCGCCCGAGGCCTGCCTTTGCCAGCGTCTCGCAGCGCCGCGCCAGCAGCGTGCCGTTGGTGGTCATCGCGAGGTCCTCAATCGCGTTGATCCCGGCGAGCATCTCGACCAGGCGCTCGAGCCCGCGGCGCAGGAGCGGCTCGCCGCCCGTCAAGCGGACCTTCGTGACCCCGAGCTCGGACATGATCCGCGTCACGCGAGCGATCTCCTCGAACGACAGCAGCTCGGCGCGGTCGACGAACTGGAAGTCGCGGCCGAACACCTCCCTCGGCATGCAGTACGGACAGCGCAGGTTGCAGCGGTCGGTCACCGATATCCGCAGGTCGAGCGCCGGTCGGCCGAGCCTGTCACGTGCGGCGTCCATCACCGTCCACCATAGCCTTGGGATGCGTTCGCATCTGTTCGGCTACGCTCACGCTCGTGGACGTCGGAGCCGCCCCCGAGCGAGCTGCAACGCTCGCGGATGCCGAGCCCGAGCCCCGCGCGGCGATCATCACGATCAGCACCTCGAGGGCCGTCGGCGAGGGCCGTGACAAGGCGGGTGAGCGACTGCTCGCGCTCGCCGACCGGTTGGGCGTGGAGGTCGTCGGCCGCGACCTGATCCCCGATCGCCAGCAGCTGATCGAAGAGCGTCTGCGCCACTGGGTCGACGTCGAACGTTGCGCGCTCGTGCTCACGACCGGCGGCACCGGCCTGTCCCCGACCGACGTCACGCCCGAGGCCACGCGCGCAGTGATCGAGCGCGAGGCGCCCGGCATCCCGCATGCGATGCGTGAGGCCTCGCGGCCGCACACGTCGAACTGGATGCTCTCGCGTGCCGTCGCCGGCACGCGCGGCGCGAGCTTGATCGTCAACTTCCCCGGCAGCCCGGCAAGCATCGACGAGACCGGCGAGGCGATCGCGGGCGCGCTCAGACACGCGCTGGCGTTGATCGCTGGGCGGCCGTCGGGACATTGAGCGCTTGGCGTGTCGACTGTCGCAGCGCTCGCCGGGGAGCGTTGATCAGCCGCTCGCGCCACCGACCGCGGGCTGGAGGGTCGCGGTCTTGCGTTCCGCGGCGGGGCCGCGCGCCGCGATCGCCACCATCAGCAGGCCGAAGGCGATCACGATCAGCCCCACGATCAGCACCAGCGCGCCGATGAAGTTGATCTTCGAGGTCGTGACGAGTTTGTCGTAGTTGGCTCGCTGGTCTTCCAGCACGGGGATCACGTTGGAGCTGAAGTAGTCGCGCACGTCCGGCATCGTGACGATCGGCTTGCCGGCGAAGTTCGTGGCGCCTTCCATCCCCGGCACGTGATTCCAGCCGGAGGTCACGGCCGGCGTGTTGACGATCGTCTGCGCGAGCACCGGGACCGCCGTGACCACGCCCGGGCCGAGCAGCTTCACGATTTCCGCCAGCTCGCTGGTGACCGCCGTCAGCGGCAGCGCCTGCAGCAGGGCGGTGACGTGTGGGAATTCCTTTTTCAGCACGCCGAGGACCTGTGTTTGGGAGAGCCCCGTCTTGCCGGCGACGAACGCGATCAGCTTGGGCACCTCCGCGGCTGCGCCGCCCGCGGGCGTCATGATCGGGTTCTCGGTGTTGACGATCGCCGAGACCATCGTGATGCCTGCGCGGTCGCCGGCGACACGCTGCTGCGTGAAGGCCGGCGCCAGCCCGTCCAGCAGCTTCTGGCCGTGGCTGACGCGGGGGATCAGCGACAGCGCGAGCACGAGCACGACTACGACGATCCCGACGACCGGCACGACCGTGGCGGTGGCGAGCGCCTCGCGTTGGGAGACGCCACGCCGGTTGCGCACGATCATCGCTCCCCCGAACAGCATCACGATGATCCCGACGATCAGCAGCAGCGGCGCGATCCACGTCAGGGAGGAGGTGCCGTCGAGCGTCTGGAAGTTCGATTGCTGAGCCGCGACCGCCGGTATCAGGTCGTCTTTGAAGTAAGTGCGCAGCTGCGGCACGGTCGTCACGGGTGTCCCGTTGAAGCGCGTCAGGCCACCGATGTTCTGGATGTCGTTCCAGCCGCTGGTGACGATCGGCAGGTTCGTGATCGCCTGCGCCAAAGCCGGGAAGCTGGCCTGCAGCGCCTGCAGCAGCTGTGCCGGCGTGATCTTCAGCGTGCTCGAGAGGAACGTCACGAGCCGCGGCAGTTCGGCGCTCACCGACGACAGTGGTATCGCGCTCAGCAGCGCCGCCGTATGCGGGAAGCGTTCCTCGATAAGAGCCAGCGCCTGCGCCGGGGTCACGTGCGCGACCTTCGCCGCGTAGGCGACCAGCGCGCCGACTTCCGCGGCGCCGCCGCCCGACGGGGTCATGATCGGGTTCGCCATGTCGACGTTCGTCGAGATGATGTCGATCCCCGCCACGTCGGCTCGCAGCCGCTGTGACGCAAAGGCCGGCTTGGCGCCGTTCAGCACCTTCTGGCCGTCGTTCAGCCGCGGGATCAGGTTCAACGCGAGCACGACCGTTACCACCAGTGCTCCCACCCCGAAAACGATCACCCACTGCAAGACCCCGCTTCGGCTCTCACGCACGTCTGCCTCAGTCATCTCTGCTCCTCGGCTGGTATCCCACTCCCCGTTGATACCAAGCGTGACGCCGTGACTGGGCGCCGTCAACCCGAGTTAAGGGATTGCTTAGGTGCGTGGTGAGCCCAGCCCGTCCAGGTCTGCGTCGATCTCGTCCGCGACCGAGCGCCACAGCGTCACGTGCACCTTCGGACGCACACGCTTGGACAGCGCGCCGGCGCGGCCGCTGGAGATCGCCTGTGTCGCGTCGGGCGTTGTCACGAACCGCTGCAGCGCCAGCGCCGCGGGCAGCGCTCGCCCGACGCCGAGCGTGCTGGCGTACCACAGCTCGAGCGCCGGTGTCCCGCGCACGTCGAGGCGAACCAGCGCGCGGCGGCGAACCTCCTCGATCACCGAATGCGCGAGCGTGAGGATGATGCCCTCCCCGGCGGCGGCGGCGGCGATCGCCGCCGCGTGGCTCGTGTAAGGGGAGAGCTCGGGTGGGCTCAGGTCATGGCGGCCGAAGAACAGGCCCGCCGCCGTGCTCGGGTCGAGCTCCGGCGGCCCCACCAGCCAGCGTTCGCGCTCGAGCTCCGCGGGTGTGATCGCCTGGCGCTCGGCCAGCGGATGCCCGGGGGCCGCGACGATCACCAGCTGGCAGCGCAGGAACGGCACCGTGGCGATCATCGCCGAGCGCTCCGGAGCCGGCGCGGGACCGAACGCGATGTCGGCGCGGCGCTGCTCGAGCATGTCGGTGAGCGACGCGCCCGGGACCGCCTCGATCGAGACCCCGAGGCCCTCGTCGCGGGCGCTGAACGCATCGATCAGGGGACCGAGGTGCTCGGCCACGAGGTTGGTTGCCACGACCTGCATCGTGCGCGTCTGGCCCGGCGAGTCGCGCACCGACCGGCGCGCCTGTTCGGCGAGGCCGAGGATCTCGCTGGCCAGCGCGGCCAGGCGCCCGCCGCCCGCGGTCAGGGCGATCCCGCGGCCGTCGCGAACGAACAGCTCATCGCCGAGCTCCTTGCGCAGGGCCGCCACCGCCACGGACACCGCCGGCTCGGTGACTCCGAGCTCGGCCGCGGCCGCCTTCACCGATCCGTGGCGAGCGACGAGGACGAACGATTGCAGCTGTGCGAGGGTCAACCGGATACCCGTGGGCTAAGCGATCACTTAACTGCGCTTGACCTTCCACGATAACAGCGGCACAGTGTGGGTTGAGAGGGGAGTCCGCCGAGCCGATTGGCTCGAGGCCTCAAAACGTGTTGGATGAGAGGGAGCATGCAGGTCCCAGCCCCATTCGAGTACGAGCGAGCCACGAGCGTCGAGGACGCGCTCGCGCTGCTCGAGCGCCACGGGCCCGATGCGCGCCTGCTGGCGGGCGGCCACTCGCTGCTGCCGATGATGAAGCTGCGGCTGGCATCGCCCACGCATCTGATCGACATCGACCCGCTCGCGCAGGAGCTCGGCTACATCCGCGAGCACGAGGGCGAGATCCGCATCGGCGCGATGACGCGCCACCGCGAGCTGCTGGAGTCCGAGCTGCTCGCCCGCCGGCTCGCGATCTTCACCGACGCCGAGCGCGTGATCGCCGACCCGGTCGTGCGCAACCGCGGCACGATCGGCGGCGCGCTCTGCCAGGCCGATCCCTCGGAGGACCTGAGCGCGGTGTGTGCCGCCGTCGGGGCCCAGGTGGTGACCCGCTCGCGGCATGGCGAGCGGGTGCTCGGCATGCACGAGTTCCACCGCTCGGCCTACCGGACCGCGCTCGAGCAGGCGGAGATCGTGCTCGAGATCCGCGTGCCCCTGCGCCAGGAGTCTGGCAGCGCCTACGAGAAGCTCGATCGCAGGGTCGGGGACTGGGCCGTGGCCGCGGCCGGGGTCGCGCTCGAGCTCGACGGCGGCACGATCCGGCGCGCGGCGATCGCCCCCGTCGCCGTCGGCGCCGAGTTGACGTGCGCCACCGCGGAGCATCTGCTGGCGGGCCAGGTGCCCTCCGATGAGCTGTTCGCGCGCGCCGCGAACCTGGTCTCTCAGACCTGCGCGCCGGTCAGCGATGCGCGCGGCTCGGCCGACTACAAGCGCCACGCCGTCGGCGTGCTCGTCGAGCGAGCGCTGCGGCGCGCCGCCACGCGAGCGCTCAGCGAGGAGGCTTGATGCAGGTCACGCTGTCGGTCAACGAGCACGAGTACAGCCGCGACGTGGAAGCGCGCGTCCTGCTGGTGCACTTCCTGCGCGACCATCTCGGCCTGACCGGCACGCACTGGGGGTGCGACACGTCGAACTGCGGCGCCTGCGTCGTGCTGATGGACGGCGAGCCGGTGAAGTCCTGCACGGTGCTTGCGGCCAGCGCCGCCGGTCACCAGATAAGCACCGTCGAGGGGCTGGAGGTCGACGGCGTCCTCGACCCCGTGCAGCAGGGATTCAGCGAAGAACACGGTCTCCAGTGTGGCTTCTGCACGCCCGGGATGCTGATGAGCGCGCGCGCGCTGCTGCAGCGCAACCCGGATCCCAGCGAAGCCGAGATCAGAGAGGCGATCTCCGGTCAGATCTGCCGCTGCACCGGCTACGCGACGATCGTTCGCTCGATCCGCTGGGCGGCGGAGCACTCAAGCCAGCAGGCAGACAGATGAGGGTGCAATCGAGTTCCGAGGGAGGTGGGCCGTGTATGCAGTGATCGGGTCAACGACCGGCTGGCATGTCGGGCTCGTGCTCGGCAGCGTCGCCGTGGCGGTGGTCGCGGTGGTCGTGATCGTGATCGTCGTGCTGGCGCTGCGAATCGCACGCCAGGCACGCGCGGCGGTCGCCGGTGTCGACGTGGTCCGTCAGCAGACGGTCGAGCTCCCCGGCATCGCCCGCATCAACGACTCCGGCGTGAGGATCCTGCGCTCCGCGCGCTCGGTGCGAAAGACGGCGGTGGGGAGATGACCGTGATCGCCACAGCACCCCACACGTTCTGGGCGATCGGGCTGTCGATCGGCTTCGGTGGCGCGGTCATCGCCGCGATCCTGCTGACGATCCTCGTCACCACCGTCGATGACATCGAGGAGTCGGTGCTCGCGCTGCTCGGCGTCGCGGGCGTTGTGGCCGCTCAGACCGAGTACATACCGCAGCTGAACGCGACCGCGCCGGTGCTCGGCGAGATCATCGACGAGGCGCTGGTCCAGGACGACTACATGAACGCACTGACTGATGGGTTTGGTGGGCAATGAGCAGCACACATGCACTGGTGCTCTTGAGCGTCGTGCTCGCCGCGGTGGTTGTCGCGGTGCTCGCGACCGCGCTGATCCAGGTCTGGCGGGGCCTGAGATCCGTCTCCGAGGGACTTGCGACGCTGGCGGGGGCGCTCGAGGGCGTCGAGTCCGAGCATCTGCGCCCGCTCGAGGCGGCCGTCAAGGCGATCAACGCGCAGTTCGACACGATCCTCGGCGCGCTGCCGGCGATCGCGTCGAAAGCCGCGATCGTGGCCGCGAGGAGGCCGCGATGATCCTCTGGTGGCTGGGAGACATCGTGCTGCTGTTCGTCGTCCTGCCGATCGTCGTCTACCTGCTGCGCGGCGTGCTCAGCACCGCGCGGGGGATCGTGCCCCACGTGCAGGCGATCGCCGCCGCCGCCGCCGCCGGCTCGAAGGATCTGGACGCCGTGCCGCTGCTGCTGACGACGCAGGATCAGATCAAGCGAACGGTCGAGACGATCGCCGACTACGGCGGCTCGCTCGACGTGATCGTCGACGACGTGTGAGTGGGGGAGGAGAACGATGCCAGCAGCTGGTGTGGTCCTGATCATCGCGGTGGTGCTGATCATCGGCGCGCTCGCCGTGTACCTGCTGCCGACGATCTGGGCGCTCATCCAGATCACCAAGGGCCTGGATCAGGCGATCAAGGGCGTCGGTGAGCTGATCGAGAAGAGCGCTCCGGTCAACCCCGTCGTCGCTGACATCAACGCGAACCTCGACGCTGCGGTCTCGGCGCTCGAGGGGCTGCTCGTCAAGAAGGCCGGCCTTCCAGATGCGCTCGGCCTGATCGACGGCCTGTACCCGGGCGCCGCCGCCGAGGGCCTGCGCGACTTCCCGGAGTCAAAGACGATCACGCCGCCGCGGATCTCCGAGGTCTACACGCGCGGCACGCTGACGCTGGCGCGGCTCGGCCGCGAAGCGCCGATCGCCGCCGCGAGCCCGGAGGGGCCCGTGCTCCGGCACGTCGCCCGCAGCGAGGTCGCCACGCGCGCGCTCTATCCGGACCTCCGCCAGACCCGGCCGGAGAAGCTGCCGCCCTCGCCCGTGATCGGCACCGACGCGCCGGTCCAGTACGAGCAGGCGCTCACGCCCGGGGTTCGCGCGCACATGCCCCAGCGGGGCGCCGCCGTGCTCGATCGCCCGACGGGCGGCTCCGGCGAGGAGTCCTCCGAGGCGCCGCCACCCCCGGCGGCCAAGCGGGGCGGGTTCCTACGATGGAAACAGGGTTGACATGAGATCGGATCGAGGGAGAGCCTGATGCAGACACCGGCACCATGCGGTTATGAGCGTGCATCCAGCGTCGACGGCGTGATCGCGACGCTGGCCGAGCGCGGCCCGAGCACCCGGATCGTCGCCGGCGGGCACAGCCTGATCCCGATGATGAAGCTGCGCCTGGCCACGCCGGAGCACCTGATCGACATCAACGATCTGCACGAGCTCTCCTACATCCGTCAGGAGGGCGAGGAGGTCCGCATCGGCGCGCTCGCCCGGCACGTCGATCTGCTGCGCTCGGAGCTGCTCGCCGAGCACTTCCCGGTGTTCGCCGACGCCGAGGAGGTGATCGCCGACCCGGTCGTGCGCAACCGCGGCACGATCGGCGGCTCGCTCTGTCAGGCGGACCCCGGCGAGGACCTGAGCGCCGTCTGCTCGGCGCTGAAGGCCAGCGTCGTGATCCGCGGCGCCGGGGGCGAGCGAGTCGTGCCGATGCACGAGTTCCACGTCGGCCCGTACATGACGGCCGTCGGCGACGCCGAGATGCTGACCGAGGTGCGGATCGCGATCCGGCCCGGGGCCGGCAGCGCCCACGAGAAGCTCGAGCGCCGCGCCGGCGACTTCGCGATCGCGGCCACCTCGGCCGCGATCTGGATCAACGGCGGCACGATCACCGATGCGGGAATCGCGCTCGCCGCGGTCGGCCCGTTCACGATCGAGGCGACCCGCGCCGAGGAGCTGCTGCGCGGCAAGGCCCCGTCCGATGAGCTGTTCACGCAGGCGGGTGCGATCTGCTCGGAGGACTCGATGCCCGCCGCCGACGGCCGCGGACCGGTCGACTACAAGCGCCACCTCGTTGGCGTGCTCACCAAACGCGCCCTGCGGCGGGCAACCGCACGCGCGCTGCAATAGGAGGCGCCCACGACATGCAGGTGACGATCACGATCAACGGTCAGACGGTCAGCCGCGATGTGCCGCCGCAGACGCTGCTGGTGCACTTCATCCGCGACACCCCCGGCCTGACGGGCACGCACTGGGGCTGTGACACGTCCAACTGCGGCGCCTGCATCGTCCAGATCGACGGCAAGGCGGTCAAGTCGTGCACGCAGCTCGCGGCGATGGTCGACGGTCACGAGGTCAAGACGATCGAGGGGCTCGAAGTCGATGGCGTGCTCGACCCGATCCAGGAGGGCTTCCACGAGCAGCACGCCCTGCACTGCGGCTTCTGCACGCCCGGGATGATGATGGCGAGCCGCTCGCTGCTGGACGAGAACCCGGACCCGACCGACGAGGAGATCCGGGTCGCGATCTCGGGCGGGATCTGTCGCTGCACCGGCTACAAGAACATCGTCGCCGCCGTGCGCTGGGCGGCTGAGCACGAAGCTCCAATCAAGCAGGAGGTGTGAGGATGGCGACGGTCGAGAACCTGCCCAGCCCGACCCACGAGCGACCCGTCGGCTTCGGCCGCCTGAAGCGCAAGGAGGACGCGCGCTTCATCCGCGGCAAGGGCACCTACCTGGACGACATCCGCCTGCCCGGCATGCTGCACGGGGCGATCCTGCGCAGCCCGTATGCGCACGCGAAGATCCTCTCGATCGACACCTCGCGCGCGCTCGAGCACCCGAACGTCGTCGCCGTGATGACGGCCAAGGACCTGGAGACGCTGGGGCTCGCGTGGATGCCGACGATCTCCTACGACACCCAGGCGGTGCTCGCCGGCGACAAGGTGCGCTTCCACGGGCAGGAGGTCGCGTTCGTGATCGCCACCGACGAATACTCGGCGCGCGACGCGCTGCCGCTGATCGAAGTCGACTACGAGCCGCTGCCGGTCGTCGTCAACGCGCGCAAGGCGCTCGACCCCGACGCGCCGCTGATTCGCGACGACAAGCCGGGCAAGACCGACAACCTCGCGACCCCGACGTGGGAGGCCGGCGACGAGCAGGCGGCCGACCGCGTGTTCGCCGAAGCCGACGTCATCGCCACGCGCGACATCATGTACCCCCGCTGCCACCCGGCTCCGATGGAGACCTGCGGGATGATCGCCGACTTCAACCCGGACACCGGCCAGCTCAACATCTACAACGGCAACCAGGCGCCGCACGTGCACCGCACCGTCTACGCCCACGTCGCGGGCCTGGCGGAGCACATGATCCGCATCCAATGCAACGACATCGGCGGCGGCTTCGGCAACAAGGTGCCCGTCTACCCGGGCTACGTGTGCGCGATCGCGGGCTCGATCGTCGCCGGCAAGCCGGTCAAGTGGCTGGAGGACCGCTCGGAGAACCTGATGTCGACGGGCTTCGCCCGCGACTACATCATGCACTCCTCGATCTGCGCCAAGGACGGGCGCATCACCGGGCTGAAGGTCGACGTGATCGCCGACCACGGCGCGTTCGATTCGACCGCGCAGCCGACCAAGTTCCCCGCCGGCTTCTTTCACATCTGCTGCGGCTCCTATGACCTGCAGGCCGCGCATGTCAAGGTCACCGCCGTCTACACCAACAAGGCGCCGGGCGGCGTCGCCTACCGCTGCTCCTTCCGGATCACCGAGGCCGTCTATCTGGTCGAGCGAATGGTCGACGCGCTCGCGCTCGAGATGGGCGTAGACCCGATCGCGCTGCGCCGCAGCAGCTTCATCAAGCCCGAGCAGTTCCCCTATGAGACGACCACCGGCTGGACGTATGACTCCGGCCAGTACGACAAGACGATGGGCGTCGCGATGGAGATCGCCGGCTACGAGGAGCTCCGCCGTGAACAGGCGGAGAAGCGCGCCCGCGGCGAGCTGATGGGCATCGGCGTGTCGTTCTTCACCGAGGGCGTCGGCGCCGGTCCGCGCGCGCACATGGACATCCTCGGATTGTCGATGAACGACGGCGCCGACCTGCGCCTGCATCCGTCCGGCAAAGCGGTCGTCTCGCTCAGCTGCCAGACCCAGGGCCAGGGCCATGAGACGACCTTCGCGCAGATCGTCGCCGAGGAGCTCGGGATCCCGCCGGAGGACGTCGAAGTGCGTCACGGCGACACCGACCGCTCGCCCTACGGCCTCGGCACCTACGGCAGCCGCTCGACGCCGGTGTCCGGCGGCGCGGTCTCGATCGTCTCGCGCAAGGTGCGCGACAAGGCGCGCCTGATCGCCGCGACGATGCTCGAGACCAGACCGGAGGACCTGGCCTGGGAGAAGGGCCGCTGGTATGTCAAGGGCGACCCGGAGAAGGGCGCGCTGATCGAGGAGATAACCCAGCGCGCCTACAGCGGCGAGGCGATGCCGGAGGGGCTCGAGGGCGGGCTGGACGCGCAGGTGATCTACGACCCGCCGAACCTCACCTATCCCTACGGCGCCTACATCTGCGTCGTCGACGTCGATCCCGAGACGGCGTTCGTCAAGGTCCGGCGCTTCATCGCAGTCGACGACTGCGGCGTGCGGATCAACCCGATGATCGTCGACGGCCAGATCCACGGCGGCCTCGCCGAGGGCGTCGGCATCGCGCTGATGGAGCTGATCAGCTTCGACGAGGAGGGCAACTGCATGAACGGGTCGTTCATGGACTACCTGATACCGACGTCGATGGAGTGCCCGGACTGGGAGCTCGGCGAGACCGTCACCCCTTGCCCGCACCATCCGCTCGGCGCCAAGGGCGTCGGCGAGTCGCCGACCGTGGGCTCACCGCCGGCGATTGTCAACGCTGTGATCGATGCGCTGCACGAGACGCACGGCGTCACGCACATCGACATGCCGATGTCGCCGGCGCGGGTGTGGGCCGCGATGCAGGGCCGGCCGGAGCCGCCGCAGTGATCCCCGCGCAGCTCGCCCGGCGAGGCGACGAGCTCGCGCGCGAGGGCGAGCCGTTCGTGACGGCGACGGTCGTCCGCGTCCAGCACCCGACGAGCGTCAGCCCCGGCAGCGTCGCGCTCGTGCGCGCGGACGGCACGATCGAGGGATTCGTCGGCGGCGTCTGCGCGCAGCACAGCGTGCGGCTGTACTCGCTGGAGGCGATCGAGCGTGGCGAGCCGTTGCTGCTGCGGATCATGCCCGACCCCGACGAGCGCGATCCCGACGAGGCGCCGGTCGACGCCGGCCAGGAGCTCGCGCGTGAGGACGGAGCCGTAACCGTCCGTAACCCATGCCTGTCGGGCGGCGCGATCGAGGTGTTCCTGGAGCCGACGCTGCCGGCGCCGCGGCTGCTCGCCGCCGGCGAATCGCCGATCGTGACGGCACTCAGCCGACTCGGTCCGGAGGTCGGCTTCGAGGTGCTCGTCTCCGACGGGCGTCGCGACCAGCTGACGCCCGCGGCCGGCGACTTCGCGCTCGTCGTCGCCGCGCACGGCCGTGACGAGCTCAGCGTCCTGCGCGCCGGGCTCGAGCTGGGCCTGCCCTACGTCGGCCTCGTCGCCAGCGCCAAACGCGGCCAGAGCGTGCTCGATGAGCTGCGCGGCGAAGGCGTCAGCGCGGAGCATCTGGACACGATCGACACCCCAGCCGGTCTCGACATCGGCGCGCGCGAGCCGGCCGAGGTGGCGCTCGCGATCCTCGCTCGGATCATCGAGATCCGCCGCGCGGACGGCATCGACCTGGCCGCCCGCGCCGGCAGCTCAGCCGCGCTCGGCGCCGGCGCCCGCAGGGGGCCGCTGACGGCGGTCGATCCGGTCTGCGGCATGACGGTGGTCGTCGGCGCCGACACCCCGTCGGCGCAGCGAGACGGCGAGACGACCTACTTCTGCTGCGACGGCTGCCGGCGCTCCTTCGAACAGCAGCAGGCGGCTTGAGCCCGGCTGGCGCGACCGGCGGCGCCCGCGAGGAGGTCGCACACCTCGTCCCCGACGTGGAGACGCTGGCGCGGCGGCTCGCCGCCGTCGACTACCTGGTCGAGGAAGGGCTCGCCACCTCGATGTTCCTGAGCCTCAGGCTGCCGCAGCCGCTGCTGCTCGAGGGCGAGGCCGGGGTCGGCAAGACGGAGGCCGCGAAGGCGCTTGCGTTGGTGCTCGACACGCCGCTGATCCGCCTGCAGTGCTACGAGGGCATCGACGCCGCCGAGGCGCTGTACGAGTGGAACTACCCGCGCCAGCTGCTCAGCATCCGCGTCGCCGAGGCCAGCGGCGAGACGCTCGAGGAGGCGAGCCTGTTCGGCAAGGACTACCTGATCCGCCGCCCGCTGCTGCAGGCGCTCGAGCACCCCGGTCCGCGCCCGGCGGTGCTGCTGATCGACGAGATCGACCGCGCCGACGACGACTTCGAGGCGTTCCTGCTCGAGCTGCTCGGTGAGGCTGCGGTCACGATCCCCGAGCTCGGGCAGGTGCGCGCGACCCACCCGCCGGTGATCGTGCTGACCTCGAACCGCACCCGCGACCTGCACGACGCCGTCAAGCGCCGCTGCCTGTACCAATGGATCGACTACCCGACGCGCGAGCGCGAGGTGGAGATCATCCGCCGGCGCGTCGACGGGGCCTCGCAGACGCTCGCGGTGCAGGTCGCCGACGCGCTGGCGCGGATGCGAGACTCCGACGTGCAGAAGCCGCCGGGCGTCGCCGAGGCGATCGACTGGGTCGGCGCGCTCGAGCTGCTGGGCGTGCAGCAGCTCGACGCGGCGGCGATCGAGCGGACGCTCGGGTCGGTGCTGAAGTACTCAGAGGACCAGGAGCTGATCCGCGAGGCCGGCCTGGAGCAGCTCGTCGGGAGCGTCGGATGAGCGACGTCGCCGTCGAGACGATCGAGCTCGACCTGCCGGCGCTCAGCGGGGCGTTCAGCGCTCGGCTGCACGACGCCGGCGTGCCGGCGAGCGCCGAGTGCGCGGCCCGCTTCGCGCAGGCGCTCGCGCTCGTGCGCCCGGTCAGCCGGCGCCGGCTGTACTGGACCGCGCGAGCCGTGTTCGTGGCACAGCCGGCGCACACGCGCGCGTTCGACGCGGTCTTCGCTGACGTGTTCGGCGCCGGCGTGCTCGCCGACGACAGCCACGCGCGCGCGAGCTCGGAGCCCGCGGTCTCGACGCCGCACAGCGACCGGCGCGAGCGCACCCGGCGCGAGGGCTCGGTGCAGGCGCCGCCGCGCGGCGCGGGGCTGAGCGCCGCGACGGCGACGCGGAGCGCCACCGGCGAGCGCGAGCCGGGCAACGCCGTCGAGGTCCCGATGCTTGCCAGCGACGAGGAGCTGCTGCGCGAGAAGCACTTCGACGCGCTCGAGCCCGAGGAGCTGGTCGAGCTGTACAAGCTGATGGCGCGGCTGCGCATCGCGACGCCGCTGAGGCGCGCGCGGCGCGTGCGCAGCAACCGCCACGGCGAGCGCGTCGACGTGCGCCGCACGCTGCGAGCGAGCATGCGCACGGGCGGCGACCCGGTGCGCCTGGCCCGGCGCCGCCGGCGCGTGCTCCCCCGCCGGATGGTGCTGCTGTGCGACATCTCCGGATCGATGGAGCCCTACGCGCGCGCCTACCTGCAGTTCCTGACCTGTGCGACCGGCAGCGCGGCCGTCGGCGGCCGGGCAGCCGGCAACCGCTCCGAGGCGTTCGTGTTCGCGACCCGGCTGACGCGGCTGACGCGGGCGCTCGCCTCACGCAGCCCCGAGCGGGCGATCCAGCGCGCCGCCGCCGCCGCGCCCGACTGGTCCAGCGGCACGCGGATCGGCGCGGCGCTGAGGACCTTCAACGAGCGCTACGGTCGCCGCGGGATGGCGCGTGGCGCCGTGATCGTGATCCTCTCCGACGGCTGGGAGCGGGACGCCCCGGAGCTCGTCGGCCGCGAGATGGGGCGGCTGCGGCGGCTCGCCTACCGGATCGTGTGGGTCAACCCGCGCGCGGCTGCCAGCGGCTTTGCCCCGCAGGCCGGCGGCATGCTCGCGGCGCTGCCGTACTGCGACGCGCTGGTCAGCGGGCATAGCCTCGCCGCGCTCGCGGACGTGCTGGCGGCGATCGGCGCCGACGGCGCGGGCGAGCCGCTGCCCGGCAGCGACTGGAAGATCCCCGCGCCGGTCGCCGCAGCCGATGCGGGCGAGCCCTGGGGCAGCGCGACGCCGATCGCCGGCAGCTCGGTGGCGATGCCGAGCGGCTGGAGCCCGAGCCGCGGCAACACGACGCCCGGATGGAGCATCGCATGAGCGACGAGGACGTCAAGCTCTGCATCTACCCGGACTGCGGGCGCCCGGCGGTGCCCGCGCACCCGCTCGGCGGCCCGCAGCCGAGCTTCTGCGACTTGGAGGAGCACAACGCCCTCAGCGCCCACCTGCAGCGCAAGCGCTTGGCGGCAGTCACGACAGCAGCGGAAGGGGAGGCTGACAATGGCCGATGAGGCATATCGAGCGGTGTTTCTGCGGATCCACCCGACTGGCAAGATGGTCCTGAGCCTGACGACCGAGCCCGACGGCAACGAGCAGCAGTACGCAGAGCTGGTGGCCGGCGAGCTCGGCGTTCCGGCGCTCGACGTCAAGGTCGTGCCGGCCGACACCGACCGCTTCGGGCTGGGACACGGCTTCAACACCAGCCCATCGAGCGGCGCTCCGGCGGCGATCGTCAGCGCCACCGGCAAGATCAAGGCGAAGGCAAGGCTGCTCGCGGCGGTCGCGCTCGACGCGACCCCAGACAGCCTGACGTGGCAGGACGGCGCTTTCGTGACCGGCAGCGGGTCGCAGACGATCGCCGACACGGCGCTCTACGCGCACGGCAGCGGCAAGCTTCCCGCGGGCGTCGAGGGCGGACTCGACGCACAGACGGTGTACCGCGATTGAGCGGGGAACCTCGATCTCGCCCGCGCCGGGGTCGCCTCCAGTGTATCCGGAGATAACTCACTGGAACCGACGTCTCATAGCGCGCTGACTATCAACGGTGAGAAGGACGTAAATGGTTGAGTATGCAAATGGTTAACCTGGACGACGAGTTTTTCAGCGAGACGCCTGCTGACGGTGACGCCGGCAGTGTCCTCGAACGCTTCACCTGTAAGCGAGCTGCGATATGAGAGACGTCGCCGAGCAGGTTCAGGAGTGGGTGGACCGAGGTGACAGCGTCGCGATCGCGACCGTTGTCGACTATCGTCGCTCGGCGCCGCGGCTGCCCGGCTCGAAGATGGCGATCAACGACCGCGGCGAGGTGTACGGAGCGGTCTCGGGCGGATGCGTCGAGGGCGCCGTCGTCGCGGTGGCGCAGGAGGTGCTCGACGGTGAGCCGCCGCGGCTGTGCTCATATGGGATCGCCGACGACGAAGCCTGGGACGTCGGGCTGCCCTGCGGCGGCGAGATCGACGTTTGGATCGAGCGTTACGAGCCGTGAGCGCACAGGCGACCTTTGCGCAGCTCGCTCGGGACGGTGGACGCGCGGCGCTGGTGACCGTGATCGAAGGGCCGCACGCGGGCGAGCATCTGCTGGTTCGCGCCGAGGGCGAGCCGGAGGGCGGGCTTGGCAGCGCCGCGCTCGAGCAGCGCGCGCTCGAGGCCGCCGGCGAGCTGATGTGGGCAGAGCGCTCGGAGCGCCGCGAGGAGCTGTTCATCGATGTCGTCGCTCCGCCTCCGCGGCTGCTGATCTTCGGTGCCGTCGAGTACGCCAACCACCTCTCGCATCTGGCGCGGGTGAACGGCTGGCGGGCCTACGTGATCGACCCGCGCGCCCAGTTCGCGACCGTCGAGCGCTTCCCGGACGCGCTCGAGGTGGTGGTCGCATGGCCGGGCGAGGCGATCGAGCGCCTCGGCGGGATCGACCGCGCGACGTATATAGCCGTGCTGACGCACGACCCCAAGATCGACGATCAGGTGCTGCGCCTGGCACTCGCCGCGGAACCGGCCTACATCGGCGCGATGGGATCCAAACGTGCGCAGGCGGCGCGCCGCGAGCGGCTGCTCGCGGCGGGCATCCCCGAGTCCGAGCTCGAGCGGATCAGCGCTCCAATCGGCCTGGATCTGGGCGCGGTCGACGCCGAGGGCGTGGCCGTGTCGATCATGGCGGAGGTGCTGGCGGTGCGACACGGGCATGCCGGCGGGCGCCTCTCGCAGCGCAGCGCCGGCGCGGGACCGATTCACTGATGGCCGCGAGCGCTTCGGTCATGCACCGCGGAGGGGAGGGCCGATGGCGAGGATCGTGATGCGACGGCCCGAGCCTGGCGAGATCCCGCCCGGCGGCGGCACCGCGGTCCAGCGAGATCCCGAGGAGCCGGTGTTCAGCGGCACCGCCGGCGATGACTACGTATGCGTGGAGTGTGGCAACGTGCTTGCGGTGGCGATGGCGCCCGAGTACATGAACCGCAAGCTGCGTGTCAAGTGCGCGCGCTGCCGCACGGTCAACGTTGCGATCGAGGTCGAGGGGGTGGACTACGCGAAGGCCTTCGCCCGCCGTCCCGGCGGTTGAGAGGGGCGTGCCGGGCTCAGGCCGCGGGCAGCTGGCCGTCGATCTGCACGGCGACCTCATCGTTCACTTTAAGCGTCCCGAACAGCGCCGAGTATGGCTTCATGCCCCAGTCGCTCTGCTTGACCGTCACCGTGCCGGCAAGGTGCCGGTCGTCCCCCAGGGTGAGATCGAACGCGAGCGGCGCGCGCTTGTCGGCGAGCTCCAGCTCGCCCTGTATGTGGCACACGCCATTCTCCATCTGCACATGGCTCGAGCGGAACTCGATCGCGCTGCCCTTCAGCACCTCATCGACGATCGTCTGCTCGATGTTCGCCTTGTCGTCATCGCCGAGGGCCTGCATGCCGCCGGTTCCATCGAGCACTCGCAGCGAGCTCGAGTCGACGCTCACCGTCAGCGCCGTCTCGGTCGCGTCGTCGCCGAGCGCGAGCGTCGCCTCCCAGGAGCTGACCTCGATCAGCAGGTTGTGTCCCGCCTTCGCGGCCGCGCCGGACCTGCCCGTCCGCACGGTCAGCTGCGCATCGTCGGGTCCCAAGGTATATGTGTGAGCAGTAGTCGGCATGGTGATGACCTATCCTGCTTTGCAGGCAGGAGCAGGCAACTCATCTACACGAGTGTATCGGGAGGAATCGAACATGATCGAGCTTGACCACCCTTTTTCGGTTGACAAACCGAGCGACCAGACGTGGGACCTGATTCTCGACCTCGACCGAGTGATCCCCTGCGTCGAGGGCGGCAGGGTGATCGAGCGCACGGCGCCGGACAGCGCGAAGGCCGAGATCACGGTCAAGATGGGCGCGATGTCGATGAAGTTCACAGGAACTGTCACTGTGGCTGAGCGCGACGACGACGCCCGCCGCGCCGTGCTGCAGGTGAAGTCCCGGGAGGCGCAGGGGCAGGGGTACGCGAACGCGGACGTGACCGTCAACGTCGCGGACGCCGGTGGCACGATTCACACTGCGGCGCAGATCACCGGCAAGGCCGCCTCGATGGGCGAGGGCGTGATGGTCAGCGTGCTCGACGCGCTGATCAAGGACTTCGCCGGCAAGCTCGCGACGGCGTGAGCGCCACCGCCGATGACGGCGGTGCTTGCGGCGAGCCCGCGTGCACTGCACCGGCGTGCTCAGGGTGGCTGGCGCGCCCGGCGTATATGGCGTGTCCAGCGTGGGTTAAGCGATAGCTTAGGTCTGGCCGGCGATGCCGCCGGCGGTGGCCAAACTGGCCCACGTAGCGACATTCGCGGAAGGCCGAGGTGTGCTGATGGCAAGGATCGAAGAGCGACCGATCGGCTTCGGCAGCCTGAGGCGCAAGGAGGACGCCCGCTTCATCCGCGGTCAGGGCACCTATGTCGATGACGTTCAGCTGCAGGGCATGCTCTACGGGGCCGTGCTGCGAAGCCCGTTCGCGCACGCGCGCATCGTCTCGGTCGACGCCAGCGCCGCGTTGCAGCATCCGAAGGTCCACGCTGTGCTCACGGGGCGGGATCTGCAGGCGCGCAACCTCGCCTGGATGCCCACGATGTCAAGCGATGAGCAGGCGGTGCTCGCGACGGACAAGGTTCGCTTCCAGGGCCAGGAGGTCGCCTTCGTGGTCGCCGACGACCATTACTCCGCACGAGACGCACTCGAGCTGATCGATGTCGAGTACGAGCCGCTGCCGGTCGTGGTCGACGCGCTGCACGCCCTCGACGCCGATGCCGCGCTGATTCGCGACGAGCGCGCCGGGCAACGCGACAACGCCGTCTTCACGTGGGAGGCCGGAGACCCGGTCGCGACAGACAGGGCGTTCGCGCGGGCCGAGGTGGTCGTCGAGCAGGACATGCGCTTTCCCCGCTCGCATCCGGCGCCGCTTGAGACCTGCGGCGCCGTTGCCGAGTTCGATCGCGTCAGCGGCAAGCTCACAGTGTGGTCCACGACCCAGGCCCCACACGCCCACAGGACGCTGTACGCGCGGCTGCTGGACCTGCCCGAGCACAAGATCCGGGTCATCTCGCCGGACATCGGCGGCGGCTTCGGCAACAAGGTGCCCGTCTACCCCGGATACGTGTGCGCGATCGTGGCGGCGATGATCACCGGCAGACCGGTGAAGTGGATGGAGGATCGCTCGGAGAACCTGATGTCGACCGGGTTCGCGCGCGACTACACGATGAGCGGCGCGATCGCGGCCACGCGCGAGGGCAAGATCAAGGCGCTGCGCGTGGCGGCGATCACCGATCACGGCGCGTTCAACGCCGCCGCCCAGCCGACCGCCTATCCCGCCGGCTTCTTCCACGTCTTCACGGGCTCCTATGACATCGACGCCGCCTACTGTCAGGTCCGCGGCGTCTACACCAACAAGGCGCCCGGCGGCGTGGCCTACGCGTGCTCGTTTCGGATCGCCGAGGCCGTGTACCTGGTCGAGCGCCTCGTCGACTGCCTTGCGCACGAGCTGGCGCTCGATCCGGCCGAGCTGCGGCTCGCCAACCTGATCCGCCCCGAGCAGTTTCCGTACGAGTCGAAGACCGGCTGGGTGTATGACTCCGGCGAGTACGAGCGGGCCCTGCGCCTGGCGCTCGAGCTCGCCGGCTATGACGAGCTGCGCGCCGAGCAGGCAGCCAGTCGCGAGCGCTCCGAGCTGATGGGCATCGGGCTGTCGTTCTTCACCGAGGCCGTCGGCGCCGGCCCGCGCCGCCACATGGACATCCTCGGACTGGGGATGAACGATGGCGCGCAGCTGCGCGTGCATCCGACCGGTAAGGCGCAGCTTGCGATCAGCGTCCAGAGCCAGGGACAGGGCCACGAGACGACGTTCGCGCAGATCGTCGCCGAGGAGCTCGGGATACCCCCGGAGGACGTCGAGGTGATCCACGGCGACACAGACAACACGCCCTACGGTCTCGGCACCTACGGCTCGCGCTCGACGCCTGTCAGCGGCGCCGCGACGGCGATCGTCGCGCGCAAGGTGCGCGACCGCGCGCGGCTCGTCGCCGCCGCGATGCTCGAGGTCGCCGCCGAGGACCTCGAATGGGAGCGAGGCCGCTGGTTCGTCCGTGGCGATCGCGACCAGGGAGCCACGATCCAGGAGATAGCGATGGCCGCGCGTGGCTCGCTCGAGCTCCCCGAGGGAGTCGAGGGTGGGCTCGATGCGGAAGCGGTCTATGACCCGCCCAACCTCACGTTCCCGTTCGGCGCCTACGTGTGCGTGGTCGACATCGACCCGGGCACTGCGAAGGTGACCGTGCGCAGGTTCGTCGCCGTCGATGACTGCGGCACGCGCATCAACCCGATGATCATCGAGGGCCAGATCCACGGCGGCCTGACCGATGGCGTCGGGATCGCGCTGATGGAGATGATCAGCTTCGACGAGGAGGGCAACTGCCTGGGCGGATCGCTGATGGACTACCTGATCCCGACGGCGGTCGAGGTGCCCGACTGGGAGACCGGCCACACCGTGACGCCGTCGCCCCACCATCCGCTCGGCGCCAAGGGCATCGGCGAGTCGGCGACCGTCGGCTCGCCGCCGGCGATCGTCAACGCCGTCGTAGACGCGCTGGCGCCGTACGGGATCCGTCACGTCGACATGCCGTGCACGCCGGGGCGGGTGTGGGAGGCGATCCGGGCGCAAGGAGGTCTGCCGTGAGCCGGCAGTTCGTCACCGGCCTGGTGCTCGCCGCCGGCGGCTCCAGGCGCCTGGGCCGCCCCAAGCAGCTGCTGCCCTACGGCGACGGGACGCTGCTCGAGCATGTGCTCGCGGTCGCGCGGGCCTGCGAGTTCGACCAGCGTCTGTGCGTGCTCGGCGGCGGCGGGCCCGACGTGCGCGAGACGGTCGAGCTCGGCGACTTCACGGTGGTCCTCAACGAGCGCTTCGGCGAGGGCTGCTCGTCGTCGATAGCGGCGGCGCTCGGTTCGGTCGACGCGCGCGCCGACGTGCTCGTGCTGATGCTCGGCGACCAGCCGGGCGTCAGCGCCGCCACCGTCTCGGCGCTGCTGGCCGGGCGTCGCGGCGCCCCGCTCGCGGCCTGCGGGTATGCCAACGGCCGCGGGCACCCGCTGGCCTTCGACCGCAGCGTGTTCGGCGAGCTCACCGCTTTGCACGGCGACAAGGGCGTCTGGAAACTGCTCGACCGGCGCGCCGCGGAGGTCGTCGACGTGCCGGTCGACGGGCCGATCCCGCTCGACGTCGACACGTGGGAGGACTACGAAGCGGTGCTGGCGCAGAGCGAGGCCGGCGCCGGCGCCGCCGGGAGGCGACCGTGACCGGCCTGGCGCAGGCGAGCGTGACCGACGTCGCCGAGGCGATCGAGCTCTGGCGCCGGGACGGGCGGCGCGTCGCGCTGGCGACGGTGGTTGACACCAAGCGCTCGGCGCCGCAGCCGATCGGGACGAAGATGGCGGTGCAGGACGGCGGGCAGGTCGTCGGCGCGGTGTCCGGCGGCTGCGTCGAGGGCGCGGTCGTCGAGATCGCCGAGGAGATCATCGCCGGCGCCGAGCCACGCCTGGCGCATTACGGCATCGCCGACGAGGAAGCGTGGGACGTCGGCCTGCCTTGCGGCGGCGAGATCTCGATCTGGGTCGAGCGCTACACGACCGACAGCCTGCAGAGGAGCTTCACCGAACGCGCCCGCGCCGGCGGCCGCGCCGCGATCGTCACGGCGCTCGAAGGCGCCCCCGAGCCGGGGGCAAAGCTGCTCGTCGACGTCGATCAGGGTCCGCTTGGGACCCTCGGCGACCCGGAGCTCGATGCAGCAGCGCTCGCGCTCGCCGAAGCGGCACTGTGGTCCGAGCAGCGCGGGCTGCACGAGCACGACGGTGCGCTGCTGTTCGTCGACGTCGCGGCCCCGCCCGCACGGCTCGTGATCATCGGAGCGGTCGATTTCGCGGCACAGCTCGCGGCGCTTGCGAAGCTGACCGGATGGCGAGCGTTCGTGGTCGATCCGCGCAGCCGGTTTGCGACCTCCGAGCGCTTCCCGGCCGCCGAGCGGGTGATCGCCGCCTGGCCCGAGGAGGCCTTCTCCCAGCTCGACGCGATCGATCGGGCGACGGCGATCGCCGTCCTCACGCACGACCCCAAGCTCGACGACGCGGCGCTGATCGCCGCGCTGAATTCGCCGGCGGGCTACATCGGCGCGATGGGAAGCCGGCATGCGCAGGCGATGCGCCGTGAGCGCCTGCTCGCGGCCGGCGTCGGTGCGGCCGAGCTCGAGCGGATCGCGGCTCCGATCGGGCTCGATCTGGGGAGCGTCAGCGCCGCCGAGACGGCACTCTCGATCATGGCCGAGATCATCGCCGCGCGCAACGGGCGCAACGGGGGACGGCTCGCCGACCGGCAGGGACGCATTCACGGCGAGGTCACGGCGTGAGGGGATCTCAGCAGCGGGCAGCCGCGTGAGGATCCGCTTCCCGGCAGCGGCTTGGCGGCGCAGCGCAGGCGGCGTTAAGCCGCCGCCCGCGACGTCCAGTCGCTGTAGAGCTGGAAGTAGCGGCCTTCGGCGGCGATCAGCTCGTCGTGGGTGCCCTGCTCGGCGATGCGGCCGTGCTCGAGCACGACGATCCGCCCGGCCTGACGGATCGTCGATAGGCGGTGGGCGATCACGATCGAGGTGCGCCCGGCGAGCAGGCGGCGCATCGCCGCTTCGATGCGCCCCTCGGTGTGCAGGTCGACGTTCGAGGTCGCCTCATCGAGGATCAGGATGCGCGGGTCCGCGATCAGCGCGCGCGCGAACGCGAGCAGCTGGCGCTGGCCCGCGGACAGCTGCGCGCCGCGCTCGCCGACTTCGGTGTCGTAGCCGTGCGGCAGCTCGGAGATGAACTCGTCGGCGCCGACCGCGGCCGCGGCGTCGCGGACCTGCTGGTCGTCGGCGTCGGGGCGCCCGAACGCGATGTTCTCGCGCACGGTGCCCGAGAACAGGAACGCCTCCTGCGGCACGATCCCCAGCTGCGAGCGCAGCGAGTGGCTCGAGATCTCGCGCAGGTCCTGCTCGTCGATCAGCACCCGCCCGCGCGTCGGGTCATAGAAGCGCGCGGCGAGCTTCGCCATCGTCGACTTGCCCGCACCGGTCGCGCCCACGAGCGCGACCGTCTGCCCTGCCGGCACGCTCAGGTCGACGTGCTCGAGCGCCAGCACCTCCACCTGCTCGTCCGGGATCGGCCCGGCGCCGTTGCCGTTCGACGCGGGCTGCGCGGCGCTGTCCTCGCGCCGCTTCGATCGGGGGCGGTAGGCGAAGGACACGTCCTCGAAGCGAACCTCGCCGCGGATCGGCCCGATCGCGGGGGCGTCGGCGCGGTCTTCGAGCGTGGGGCGGACGTCGAGCAGCTGGAAGATCTTCTCTAGCGCCGCCATGCCGGACTGGTAGGTCGTGTACAGCTGCGAGAGCTGCTGGATCGGTTCGAACAGGAACGACAGCGTCGCCACGAACGCGACCACCGTGCCGACCGTGATGTGCCCGTCGATCGCCTGGTAGCCGCCGTACAGCACGATCAGCGCGAGCGCGACCCCGGAGAGCATTTCAACCGCGGGGAAGTACGCGGCGTTGAGGCGCACCGTGACCATGTTGGCCTCGCGGTTGTCCTCGCAGAGCTGCGCGAAGCGCGCCTCGTGCGCGGGCTCCTGCCCGAAGCTGCGCACCACGCGGATGCCCGACAGCGTCTCCTGCAGGTAGCCGGTGATCGCGCCGATCGTCTCCCGCGTGCGCCGGAACGCCCCCGCGGAGACCAGCCGGAACCAGATGCTGGCGCCGGCGACCAGCGGCACGATGCAGAACGTCAGCAGCGCCAGCTTCACGTCCAGGTAGACGAGCACGCCGATCGCGCCGATCAGCGTCAGGCCGGACTGGAACAGCGTCACCACCGAGTCGGTCACGAGGCTTTCCAGTGCCTCCACGTCGTTGGTCATGCGCGAGATCAGCACGCCCGCCGGCCGGCTCTCGTAGAAGCCGATCGGCTGGCTCTGCAGGTGCTTGAAGATGCGGATGCGCAGGTCCGCGAGCGCGCGCTGGCCGACCCAGCCAACGAGGTAGGTCTGTGCATACGTCGCGACCCAGACCAGCAGCGCCGAGAGCAGGAACGCGAGCACGACCAGCACCAGCGTGTGGATGTCGTGCTTGTCGATCCCCGAGTCGATCGCGACCTTGGCCAGCAGCGGCGGCGCCAGCGACGCCGCCGTGCCGAGCACGAGCGCGACGAGCATGCCGGTCGTGCGCAGGCGGTAGGGGCGCAGTAGCTGGAGCAGCCCGCGCAGGTTGCGGGCGCGGCTGCCGCGGCTGGGGCGCTCGCCCGTCCACTGCTGCCCGCCGCGGGCCATGCCCGGGCCAAGGCCGCCGCGCCCGCCGCCGCGTCCGGCGCCACCGCCCATGCCCGCGCGCGCGCTCACAGGCGTCCTCCTGCATCGCGTTCGCCGCCGGCGTTGGCCGCGAGCGCATGCTTGAGTGGCACCGCGTCCCTGCCCGCCGCCGACGACGTGCCGGCGACGATCTCGCGGTAGAGCTCCGATTGCTCCAAGAGCTCATCGTGGCTGCCCTGCGCCACGATCCGGCCGTGGTCGAGCACGACGATCTGATCGGCGAGTTCGATCGTCGAGAGCCGGTGCGCGATCACGAACGTCGTGCGTCCCGCCATCGCCTCCGCGAGCGCCAGCTTGATGGCGCGCTCTGTCGAGGCGTCGACCGAGGAGGTCGCGTCGTCGAGGATCAGCACGCGCGGGTTCGCCACCAGCGCGCGTGCGATTGCCAGGCGCTGGCGCTGTCCGCCCGACAGCGTCACGCCGCGCTCGCCCACCTGCGTGTCATACCCCTGCGGCAGGCGTGCGATGAACTCGTGCGCCTGCGCGCGGCGCGCGGCTCGCTCGATCTCGGCGGCGCTGACTGGAGGCCCGCCCGCCCGGGCGTAGGCGATGTTCTCGGCGACGCTCGCCGAGAACAGGAACGGGTCGTCGCTGACGACCGCCACCGCAGCGCGCACGGAGCGCACGGTCGCATCGCGCACATCGGCGCCGTCCAGCAGCACCGCTCCGGCGACCGGGTCATACAGCCGCGAGATCAGCGCCACGAGGCTCGTCTTGCCGGAGCCGGTCGGTCCCACGAGCGCGACCGTGCGCCCGGCGGGGACGTCCAGGTCGATGTCGCGCAGCACCGCGCGCCCGCTCTGCGGCGCCACGTGCACCGCGTCGACGAGCGCGCTCGCGCCCAGCTCGTCGTGCGGGTCCTCGTAGCGCAGCGTCACGTCGCGCAGCTGCACGTGCCCGTTGCCCGCCGGCAGCGTCAGCGCGTGCGGGGCGTCCGTCAGGTGCGGCTCGCGGTCGAGCAGCTGGAAGATGCGCGCTCCCGACGCGGTCGCCCGCTGGGCGAGGTTGAGCGTCACCCCGAGTGAGCGCATCGGCGTGATCAGCATGTTCACGTACAGGTAGAACTCGGTGAACTGGCCGAGCGTGAGGTGGGCGTGGATCACCGACTCGCCGCCGAGCAGCAGCACCGCCGCGAGGCCGAGCTGCGGCAGGAAGCCGATCACCGGGTTGTACGTCGCTTCCAGGCGCGTGGCGACCATCGCCTGGTTGAAGACGCGCCCGACGGTGTCCTGGAAGCGCGTCAGCTGGCGGCTCTCGCGGGCGAACGCCTTCACCACGCGCACCCCCGAGATGTTCTCCTCGGCGTCAGCCGTGAGCTCGGCGATGCGCTGCTGTGTCTCCTGGATCGCGGGACGCGCGCGCCTGCCGTAGCGATAGGAGATGGCCACCACGAACGGCACCGGTATCAGCGCGATCAGCCCGAGGCCGGGGTTGATCACGATCATCACCACGCCTGCGAGCGCGATCGAGAGGATCGCCTGCAGGATGAAGACGAGGCCGTAGCCGAGGAAGAAGCGCACGGCCTGCAGGTCGACGGTCGCGCGCGACATCAGCTGCCCGGTCTGCTGGTGGTCGAAGAAGCCCAGCTCCAGGCGCTGCAGCTGCCCGTACATCAACTCGCGCAGGTCGTATTCGACGGCGAGCGACATCCGTCCGGCGATCAGGCGACGCCAGTAGGTCAGCGCCCAGCGCGCGAGCACGACCCCGAGGATCACCAGCGAGAGCACCAGCAGCGTGTGGCGATCGTGTCCGCGCGCGAGCGTTGCGTGGCCGTGGAGCTGCAGCGCGCCCTTCTTGATCGCTTCGACCGCCGCGCCCGTCAGCGCTGGCAGCGCGACGGTCATCACCATCGCGAGGCTCGCCAGCACCCAGGAGATGCCGAGGCCGCGCTTGTAGGGGCTCAGGAATCCAAGTAGTCGGTAGAAGGTACTCATAGTTGTACGGGCAACGATTATCGCAGGCACCCGCGAAGGCGCCGCGGGGAGCCCGCGCGGGCGCCGTCGGACGCTCGGCGCGGCGCTGCTCCTAAGCTCCGTTCATGTCCACGCCGCCGCCGTCCCAGCCGTCGCGCGCGGGGCTGTGCGACACGTGCGTGCACCAGCGGCTCGTGCGCAACACGCGCGGCTCGACGTTCTCGCTGTGCCGGCGCTCGCGCGAGGACCCCGACTACCCGCGCTACCCGCGCCTGCCGGTGCTCTCGTGCCCGGGCTACGAGGCCGGTGCGGGCGACGAGCCCGGCACGGGGACCGACGCTCCGGCCGGCTGAGCGACGGCGCTCGGCTCAACCCGCGACCACGCTCGTTGCCTCGGCGGGCGCGGGCGTCTGTGGCTCGTGCGCCGAGCTCACGAAGTCGCGCCCGCGCACGAGCGCGAACGCGAGCGCGCCGCCGACGAGCGCGACGAGCGCGGCGATCAGCGCGATCGTGGTGAAGGCGCCGGTGAAGCCGACCTCGTAGGCGTGCACGAGCGCGGTGTGCGCGGCGGCGGGCAGCGTGCGCGCGAAGTGCGCGACTTCGCCGGACTCGAGGATCGTGGCGAGCTGTCCGTGCGCGGCGGCGACGACTTCCGGCGCGTGCCCGCTGGCGGCGAGCGTGACGTGGGTGCTCTTGGTGACGTCGTGCTGGAAGATTGCGCCGAGCCCGGCGATGCCGGTGGCGATGCCGACCTGGCGGAAGGTTGAGTTGATGCCGGAGGCCATGCCGCTGCGCTCGTTCGGGACGACGCCGATGGCGGTGGAGGCGAGCGGCGGGTTGATCATGCCGATGCCGGCGCCGCCGAGCAGGAAGCCGGGGATCAGCGCGGTCCAGCCGGAGCGCGCGTCGATGCCGGTCATCAACAGCAGGCCGATGCCGGCGAGCGCGAGTCCGGCGCCGAGCAGCAGCCGCACGGGCACGCGCACGGTGAGCTTGCCGGCGATGGGGGCGACGGCGAACGACAGCAGCGTGACGGGCAGGAAGCGCAGCCCTGCCTGCAGCGGGCTGTAGCCCAGCACGTCCTGGATGTACAGCGTGAGGTACAGGAACATCGCGAAGAACGACGCCGAGATCGCGAACGCGACGATGCTCGCGCCGGCGAACGCCGGGCGGCGGAACAGCGCGAGGTCGAGCATCGGCCGGCTCTGCAGGTGCTCGACCAGGACGAACGCGACCAGCAGCGCCGCGGCGACGACGAGCAGCGCGACGATCTCGGTCGATCCCCAGCCCTTTTCGTTGCCCTGCACGAGCGCGAACACGAGCAGGAACAGCGACGCGGAGAACGTCGCGAGGCCCGCCCAGTCGACGCCCGTCGCGTTCGGGTCGCGCGAGTCGGCGACCTGCGTGAGCGTCACGAACACCGCGATCGCGCCGATCGGCACGTTGACGAAGAAGATCCACTGCCAGCCGATGCCGGTGGTGATCACGCCGCCGAGCACCGGCCCGACGGCGACCGCCGCGCCGGTGACCGCGCCGAACACGCCGAACGCGGTGCCGCGCTCCTTGCCGTGAAAGGCCTGCGCGATCAGCGCCAGCGAGGTCGCGAACATCATCGCGCCGCCGGTGCCCTGCACGGCGCGCGCGAGGTTCAGCATCAGCGGCGAGCTCGACAGGCCGCACACCGCCGAGGCGGTCGTGAACACGACCAAGCCGGCGACGAACACGCGCTTGCGCCCGATCAGGTCCGACACCGAGCCGGCGGTCAGCAGGAACGCGGCGAGCGTCAACGAGTAGGCGTTGACGACCCACTGCAGATCGGAGAACGAGGAGTGCAGCGAGCGCTGGATCTTGGGCAGCGCGACGTTCACGACGGTGATGTCGAGCAGCAGCATGAAGATCGCCACCGACACCGCGATCAGGGTCCACCATTTGCGCTCCAAGATCCAGGCCTCCCGCGTTCGCGCCGCTTTTGTTATATCGCTGCTGTTTGCTCGAGCTCGTCTGACTCCAGCTCGCGCAGTTTGCGTCGCACGCGCTTGCGCGTCTCGCACAGCTCGTGCTCGAGCTTGTCGAGCTCCGCCGCGCGATGGCGGACGAGCTCGAGCTGGCGCTCGATGTGGCCGAGCGCCTCGTCCAGCAGCTCGCGACGGCGCCCGGGGTGCACGTCGTCGCGTTGCAGCTGCGCGCGCACCTCCGCGCGCGCCTCCTCGGCGGTGAGCAGTGTTTTGAGCTCCTCGAGCGAGACGCCGAGCAGGTCCTTCAGGCGCATCACCTCGCGCAGGCGCTCGACCTCCGCGGTGGTGTAGAGCCGATGCTGACCGGACGGTCGCGCGGGCGCCTCGGGCAGCAGCCCGATCTCCTCGTAGTAGCGGATCGTGCGCGGCGTCGTGCCGACGAGCCGCGCGACGTCGCCGATGCGCAGGTTCTCGCCGTCGCCCGTCATACGGTCACCCGTCCTGCCGGGAGTTGCTCGGCGGCGCGGGGCGCGGGCTCCGGCTCGGCGTGTGCCTGCACGTGGCTGGGGCGCAGCATGCACACGAACATGCCTACGAACGACACCGCCGCGAGCACCCACAGGGCGGTGTGCATGTTGGCGATGAACGGCGCGAGCTTCGCGGCGGAGAGCCCTTTGGCGAGGCCCGAGAAGACCTTGAACAGCGTCGCTTTGGGGACCGCGGAGGTGATGATCGCGAGCACGAACGCGATCGACAGCACCGCGCCGGTGTTCTGCAGCAGCGTTCTCGCACCGGCTGCGATGCCGCGGCGGTGCGCCGGCACGACGCCCATCATCGCCGCGGTGTTGGGGCTGTTGAACATGCCCGAGCCGATGCCGACGAGCGCCAGCCATGCGGCGCTCTGCCAGTAGGGGGTGTGCACCCCAAGCGTCGTCATCGCCGCGAGGCCGGCGGCGCTTACGAGCATGCCGAGCGCCGCCAGCGTGCGCGAGCCGTGGCGGTCGGCGTAGATGCCGGCGATCGGCGAGGCGACGAGCATGCCGAGCGCCAGCGGGATCAGCTTGATGCCGGCGTCGATCGGCGAGTCGCCTTGCGCGCCCTGGAAGTAGAAGACGAACAGGAACATCAGCGCGAAGCGCGCGAGGCCGTTGATGAAGGCGGCGGCGCTGGCGGCGGCGAACAGGCGGCTGCGGAAAATCTGCAGGTCGAGCATCGGCGCTTTCGAGCGGCGCTCGATCGCCACCCACAGCGGCAGCAGCACCGCTGCCGCGACCAGGCCACCGATCACGATTGGGTCGTTCCAGCCGCTGAGGCCGCCGCGCGAGACGCCGAGCACGAGCCCGGTCAGGCCGACGACGAACGTGCTCGTGCCGAGCACGTCGAAACCGCGCACGGAGTCCGGTTTGGCGAGCTCGCGCAGGATCAGCGCGCCCCAGGTGGCGCCGGCGAGCGCGAACGGCACGTTGAACCAGAACACCCAGTGCCAGGAGATCGACACGAGCGCGCCGCCGAGCACCGGGCCGAGCACGAGCCCGATCGCGGCGACCATCGTGTTGGCGCCCATCGCCAGGCCGAGTTCCTCCTTGGGGAACGCGTCGGTGACGAGCGCGGCGGCGTTCGCGAACAGGAATGCGGAGCCGATGCCCTGCAGCACGCGCCAGACGATCAGCACGGTCGCGTTGGGCGAGAAGCCGGCGCCGAGCGATGCCAGCGCGAACACGACGAAGCCGCCGACGTACGCGCGCTTGCGTCCGAACAGGTCGCTCAGGCGTCCGGCCATCAGCACGAGCACGGTCGCCGCGATCAGGTAGGCGAGGATCACCCACACGAGCGCCAGCAGGCTCGTGTGCAGCGAGCGCTCGAGATCGGGCAGCGCGATGATCAGCGTGCCGGAGTTGGTCGCCGCCAGCAGCATCCCCAGGCTCGTGCACGACAGCGCCCACCACTTGTAGTGCGCGTGCCCGGCAGCGACGCCGAAGCGCGAAGCTCGCTCGCTTCCGCCTTGCTCTGTTGAATCTGACGTGAACGTAAGGATCAGGCTAGCAGGAGGCCCGGGCGCAGCCCGGTCCGTGGCGCGCAGGGGTCCGTTGCGCGGCGGTTCGGCAGGGGTGCGGCTGCTGCTAAAACCTACGCATGGCCTCGAGCGAGCCGAAGGTGGTGAAGTCCGAGCAGGAGTGGCGCGAGCAGTTGACGCCGGCGCAGTACGACGTGCTGCGCAAGGCCGGCACGGAGCCGCCGTTCACGGGCGAGTACGTCTACAACAAGGAGTCGGGCGACTATCGCTGCGCGGCGTGCGGGGCGATGCTGTTCAGCGCTGACACGAAGTTCGACTCCGGCACGGGCTGGCCGAGCTTCACCGAGCCGGCGGTCGCGGAGGCGGTCGAGCTGCGCCCGGACAACAGCCTGTTCATGCGCCGCACGGAGGTCATCTGCCGCAACTGCGGCGGGCACCTGGGGCACGTGTTCGACGATGGTCCCGGGCCCGACGGCCAGCGCTACTGCATCAACTCCGCGGCGCTGTCGTTCAAGCCCGCAGAGTAGCCTTTCGCGCGCCATGATCATGCACGACCAGTCCCGGCGGCTGTCCGAGCCGCTGCGCTGGGGGCGGCGTGAGAAGACCGTCGTCGCGGTGCTGTTGAGTTGCCTGGCGCTCGCGCTGCTCGGGCTCGGCGCGTTCGCGCTGACCAGCGGCGCGCCGGAACGCGCGGGCTGCATCCAGTTCACGTTCGCAAGCACGCTCGGCGCTGCGCAGGTGCACGACTGCGGGGAACAGGCACGCCACCTGTGCGCATCGCCGGGCGCGTTCCACGGCGTCGCCGAAGAGGTCCGCGCGGCCTGCAAGCGCGCCGGATATCCGTTTGGCACCAGCTAGCCAAAGGCCTTCCGGGGCCGTCTAGACAAATGTCTAAAGCCTCGGGCCTCGTGTTGGCCCGGATGGCCCTACCGGCGTTTACAAAGGCCGGATTTCATACGCGGACACTCATTTGGCGCGCGGCACCCGCCTTCGGGGGGCCGCCGTTCGCCACATTCCCAATCGAAGGAACGGAGGCCCATGACCTGGCTGTCATACCCAAGTTGGCTTAACGCGGGCGACAACGCGTGGCAGATGACTGCGGCGACCTTTGTCGGGCTGATGAGCCTGCCGGGCCTGGCGGTCCTGTACGGCGGCGTCATGCAGAAGCGCTGGTCGGTCAACAGCATGATGCTCACGTTCGTAGCGTTCTGCCTGGTGCTGGTCGCATGGTGTCTGTGGGCGTTCAAGATGGGCTTCGACAACCCGATCGCTCATAGTGGCTCTGGCATCTTCGGCACGAAAGGCTTCCTGGGCACGGTCGTTGGTGAACCGGGAAGCGTGCTTGGACATGCCGGTGAGGAGAACCAGGCGCTGATCCCGTCGATTACGACGGGGCCACCGTTCCACTTCCCCGAGGCCTCGCTCGTGTACTTCCAGTTCGTGTTCGCCGCGATCACGCCGATCCTGATGCTGGGCTCGGTGCTCGGGCGGATCAACTTCAAGGCATGGATTCCGTTCGTGCTGTTGTGGATCACGTGCGTGTACACGGTCAACGCGTTCCTGCTGTGGGGCGGCGGCTACTTCGCGGCGCACGGTTCACTGGACTACTCGGGTGGCTACGTGATCCACCTCGCGGCCGGTGTCTCCGGGTTCGTCGCGGCGGCGGTGATCGGGCCGCGCCTGCAACGAGATCGCGAGGTCGATGCTCCGAACAACCTGTTGATGGTTGCGGTTGGTGCCGGTCTGCTGTGGCTGGGCTGGAACGGCTTCAACGGTGGAGACTCCTACTACGCGGGTGCTGACGCGTCCGCGGCCGTGCTCAACACGAACCTGTGCACGGCGGTGGCGATGCTCGTGTGGATCGCCTGGGACTACATCTTCCGCGACAAGCCGTCGATGATCGGCGCTGTCAACGGGATGATCACGGGGCTGGTGGGTATCACCCCGGCAGCCGGTTTCGTCAACGGCTACGGGGCGATCATCATCGGCGTCGTCGCCGCCACGATCGTGTGGATGGCGATCCGCTTCCTCAGCCGGGCTCCGATGTTCCGTCATGTCGACGACACGTTGGGGGTGATCTATACGCACGGGATCGCCGGGCTGTGTGGCGGTCTCTTGGTCGGGCTCGTCGCCGATGCCAACGTGGTCGAGTACATCGGCAGGGGCGGCGCGTCGAACCTGCCGGGCGTGTCCGGCCTGTTGGTCAACGGCAACTGGACGTTGCTGCGCTGGCAGGCTGAGGCCGGCGCGTGGGTGATCGTCTACTGCGCGGTGGTGACGTTCATCCTGTTGAAGCTGGTCGGGATCTTCGTCCCCCTGCGTCTCTCCGACGAGGAACTGGAGATCGGCGATCACGCGATCCACGGCAACGAGGTGTACCCCTCCGACGTGCCGACACTGGGCGGACCCCACGCACCTGCGTGGCAGCCCAGCGCAGCGCCGGCAGGCGCGGGGGCGTAGCCAGACGAGCAGGAAGATCCACTTCTCCCACAGCGCGGGCGCGTCCTCCCCACGGACGCGCCCGCCTCGGGGTTGAGGAAGGTCGGCGGCCCCGCTTGGCGGCGGGGCCGCCGCCCGTTGTGAAGCGGCGCTGCGGCGCGGCCTTGGCTTGAATGTCGTCGAGCGGGACCGTTGCCGGGTCGGCGTCCGTTGGGGCGCGGTCTCCGCGTTGATTGAGTGTCGTCGGACGGGCCCGTTGCCGAGTCGGCGTCCGTTGGGGTTCGATCTCCGCCTTGAGTGTCGTCGGACGAGATCGTTTACGGATGTAATCGTTACAAGCTGGAACGATTACAAGGTCGAACGATTACAAGCTCGAACGATTACAAGGTGTAACGATCGCTCGATGAGACGGTGGGCGCTCGCGCTGGCGAGCGGCGCTGCTCAGCTGGCGATGCCGACGGGACAGGCGACGCCGGTGCCGCCCAGCCCGCAGTAGCCGCCGGGGTTCTTGGCGAGATACTGCTGGTGGTATGCCTCGGCGTAGTAGAAGGGGTGCTGCTGATCGGCCCGGGTGAGCTCCGTGCTGATCGTCCCGTGACCGGCGGCTGAGAGCATCTGCTGGTAGGCGCTCAGCGAGGCCTCGGCAGCCGCTCGCTGCGAGTCGTCGCTCCACATCAGCAGCGAGCGGTACTGGGTGCCGACGTCGTTGCCCTGGCGCATGCCCTGAGTCGGGTCGTGCCCCTCCCAGAACAGCCTCAGCATCTCCTGGTAGCTGGTTGCGGCGGTATCGAAGGCGACGAGCACGACCTCGGCGTGGCCGGTGCGCCCGCTGCAGACCTCCTCGTATGTGGGGTTGGGGGTGATCCCTCCGGCGTAGCCGACCGCGGTCGTGTAGACGCCGTCGGCTTGCCAGAAGATCCGCTCGGCCCCCCAGAAGCAGCCCATGCCGAAGATCGCGGTCTGCACGCCCTCGGGGAAGGGGCCCTCGAGCGGCGTGCCGAGCACCTCGTGACGCTCGGGCAGGGGCATCTCCTGCGCGCGCCCGGGCAGCGCGGCTGCGGGCTCGACCATCGCAGCCTTATCGCGCCCGAACAGTCCCATGCTTCGTCAGGCTAGCGGACGCGACGCGACTGTAGAGTGGGCCGGCATGAACGTGAGATCGGCGGGGCTGTCGTGAGCGAGGCGCAGGTGGTCCGCTACGAGGTCGGCGAGCGCATCGCGCGGATCACGCTCGACCGTCCCGAGCGGGGCAACGGGATCACGCGGGAGCTGATTACAGAGCTGGCCGCGTGTGTAGAACGCGCCGACCTGGATCCGGCGGTGCACGTGCTGTTGCTGTCCGGCAACGGATCGGGCTTCTGCGGTGGCTATGACCTTGTGGAGAGCGCCGAGGGCATGGGGGCGGGCGGCGCGGCCGCGGGCGTGCCGGGCGGCTCTCCGCTCGACCCGGCGGTGATCGCCGCCAACCACGATCCCGCGGGTACGTGGGATCCGATGGTGGACTACGCGATGATGAGCCGCAACGTACGCGGCTTCATGAGCCTGCTGCAGTGCGGCAAGCCGGTGGTGTGCATGGTGCACGGATTCTGCGTTGCCGGCGGCACCGACATGGCCCTGTGCTCGGATCTGCTGGTGATCGCGGCCGACGCCAAGATCGGCTACCCGCCGGCACGCGTGTGGGGCTCGCCGACGACCGCTCTGTGGGCGCAGCGTGTTGGCGCGCAGCGCGCAAAGCGCTTGCTGTTCACGGGCGACTCGCTGTCGGGCGCGGAGGCGTTGGAGTGGGGCCTCGCGATCGAGGCGCCGCCGGCCGAGCGTCTGCTGGAACGCACCGAGATCCTGCTGGAGCGGATCGCGCGGATGCCGGTCAACCAGCTGATGATGATGAAGCTGCTGATCAATCAGACCCTGTACGCACAGGGCCTGCACGGAGCGCAGGTGCTGGGGACGGTGTTCGACGGAATCGCGCGTCACACGGCCGAGGGCTATGGCTTCCGCGAGCGCGCCGAGGAGGCTGGATTTCGCGAGGCGGTGCGCGAGCGCGACGAGCCGTTCGGCGATTTGGGGCGCTCGAGCTTCAAGGGTTAGCGCTCATCTGCGATCGTACTGGCGTGGCGATCATCCAAGCCAGCAGGCCACTTGGCCGCGAGCTGCAGCGCGTGTTTCCCTCACGTCCGTTCAACGTTCGATTCTGGGACGGCGGCAGCGTGTCTGCGACCGTCGAGGAGGCGCCGACGTTCTTCGTGCGGCGCCCCGTGGCGCTCGCGCATTTCCTTTCGGCGCCGGGAACGCTGGGGCTTGGCCGCGCCTACGTGGATGGCTCGCTGACGGTCGACGATCTCGACCGCGCGCTGCTGGTGGTGGACGAATTCGAGCCGCCGGAGCTGACGCTCGCGGATCGCGTGCGCCTCGGCCTGGCGACCGTGGCGGCGGCCGTGCCGGGAGGCCTGCCCAAGCGCCCGGACCTCGAGCTGACGCTACGTGGGCGCTTGCACAGCGCCGAGCGCGACGCCGAGGCGGTGCGCTACCACTACAACGTCGGCAACGAGTTCTTCGCGCTGTTCCTGGACGAGTCGATGACCTACAGCTGCGCGATCTTCTCCAAAGGCGCGCAGACGCTCGAGGAAGCACAGCGCACAAAACTCGAGCTCGTTGCGGGAAAGCTCGGTCTGGAGCCGGGCATGCGCGTGCTCGACGTCGGCTGCGGCTGGGGCAGCTTTGCGATGCACGCGGCACGCGAGCACGGGGTCGAGGTCGTCGGCATCACCCTGTCCGAGCCACAGGCGGCGCTCGCGCGCGAGCGCGTCGAGCAGGCGGGCCTCAGCGAGAAGATCGAGATCCGCGTGCAGGACTACCGGCAGCTGCCGAAGGCGTCGTTCGACGCGATCGCGAGCATCGGCATGTCCGAGCACGTCGGCGACGCCCAGATCGACGTGTACGCGCAGTCGCTGTTCGGCCTGCTGCGACCGGGCGGCGTGCTGCTCAACCACGCGATCGCCGCGCTCGACCCCGACGCGACGCCGCTCGATGATCTGTTCTCGACGCGCTACGTATTCCCCGACGGAGAGCCGCTGCCGCTGTCGCGCGTGCAGCTCGCGCTCGAGCGCGCCGGCTTTCGCACCGGCCACATCGAGGGCTTTCGCGAGGACTACGCCGTCACCCTGCGCCACTGGGCGCAGCGGCTCGATCAGCACCTCGAGCAGGCCGAGGCGCTCGCCGGCGTCGAGCGCACGCGCGTCTGGCGGCTGTACCTGCGCGCCGCCGGCCAGGGCTTCGAATCCGGCCTGACAGCCGTCTATCAGGTGCGCGCGCGGCGACCGCTGTAGAATGGCCGCATCGCGCGGATGTAGCTCAGCTGGCTAGAGCGTCGCCTTGCCATGGCGAAGGTCGAGGGTTCGAATCCCTTCATCCGCTTCACGCAAAACCCCCGGATTTCCCTGGGGTTGCCGCGAAGATTGAGGCCAAATCTCGCCTCGGATATGGCAAGCTCGTGCAGCGAACTTGCCTCTCATGATCGAGCTTTGTTCGACCGAGCAGTGCGCTAAACCGGTGGGCGATGAAGGCAAGGCGCCCATTCACCGCGGAGGGTTGAGAGAAGGACGACCGCGTTCGTCTGCGCGGGTGGGAAGGCTCGCATCGAGGACGTCGCCACCTCGCCGTACATGAGCATTGTCTGCGATAGGGCGACCACCAGAGCGGCCCGACTCTTGTCGCCGGTCCCGCCAGGGTGCGCGAGTGGGGACGATCACCTACAGGACATCTGGCACGCGCCTGTAGCGAAGGTAAACGACGCGAGAGCCAAACGTCTTCGTCTCGACCAACTCCAGGTTGAGCCTTTCGTCCAGGGTCGGGAAGTAGGGCGTGCCGCCGCCGAGGAGGACCGGACCGACGAACAGCCGCCACTCGTCGATCAGCTCCAGCTTCATACACGCACGGGCGAGGCCGGCGCCGCCGACGCCGATGTCCTTTCCGGGCTGTTCCTTGAGCCTTGAGACCTCCTCGCCGACGCCGTCCCTGACCAGCCTGGTGTTGCCCACCACGCTCTCCAGCGTCGTGGAGAACACGACCTTCGGCAGGGCCTTCCAGATTTGGGCGAACTTGACGTGCTCCGCGGCCAGCGGACTCTCCTCAGCGGTCTCCCAGTAGACCATCGTTTCGTAGAGCCCCCGTCCGCAGAGATGCACACCAGTCTCCTGTATCTGCTGGGTGTGGAACAGAAACAGCTCCTCGTCGGGCACCGTCCAGTCGATCGCGCTATCGGGTCCGGCGATGTAGCCGTCCAGCGACACGGTCATCGAGTAGATCAGCTTCCGCATCACGGCCCTCCTTCGGTTACGTGGGTGCTCTTGTGGACGTCCGCCCCGATCACGATCATTAGCACGAGGCTTGTCCGATGTGCGTACGGCCTTGCCGCGCGCCTGAGTCATCCCCACAGGCGACACGGGCTCGATCGGGCCTCAGGCAACGCCGACCCCCGGCGCCCCGACTGGTGGCGTTTCCTCGGGCGCTGTATCCGCGGAGCGCACGCGCTGGCCGAAGCTCGCGAGTTGCGCTACTGGGAACAGTGCCACGGCGAGCAGCACGAACAGCGGCCCGGCGTTGAAGTCGGTCGCGCCTTCGGCCCAGAACGGGCCGCCGAGATCTTGCCCGTATAGCCAGTAGCCGAGTGAGAGCACGATCCCGATCGCGAGCGCTGGCCAGCGCAGGGGGGTCCACACTGCGACTGCAACTGCGAGCGAGACGATCGCGAGCACCACCGCGATCGTTGTGCCGTGGCCGACGGTGTGCTTCGCCAGCGAGTCTTGGATCTTCGCGAGCCAATGTGGCGAGGCTTCGGCCATGCCGGTGATCATTTCGTGGGTGGCTTCCTTCGCGCGGTTGACGTTCGCCAGCCACAGGCCGGCTGAGATGGCCCACAGCCCCGACCAGAAGTACAGGCCGCCGCGATCGCCGAGCGGCCCGAGCGCCGCTGGCGAGCGGCCCTCCTGCTTGTCGGTGGGCCACACGAGCAGGCCGATGATCGCGTAGATGATCACCGCTCCGGGCGCGCCCATCAGCGGTGCCGGCAGCGTGTTGGACGTCAGCCCGCCGAAGCCCTCGCCGAACCACCAGACGAAGATCGCCCACGCAAACGAGACTGCGAGAGCTGGCTTGACGAGCCGCTTGCTGCAGATCAGCGCGAGCCCGATCGCGATCTGGATCTCGCCCGACAGCGTGTTCCACAGCGTCAGATCGCGGCCGTAGAAGTCATCGAACGTGCGCATCGGATCGCCGATGAACGAGGGCTGCCCCTTCATCGCCGGTTCAAAGACTTCCTTGACGATTCCGTGGGTGAACATGAAGCTCTTGAACTGGAACAGCCCGTCGAGCAGCCAGATGAGCCCGAGCGCGATCTGGATGCCGCGCGCCGTCACCAGCGGTCGACCGTCGGAGCGAGTGCCTGCAACCGGGGCGCTCATGACATCACCAGCTGCATCGCGGCGAACATGTACGCCATGCCGATCGTCATCGCGGCCATCGAGACGCGCAGATCCTTGTAACAGATCAGCGGCTCAGCGACGCTCGCCGCCAGTGCGCCCTGCGGCGTCACGGACACCGCTCCGCCCAGGATCGTCCGCTCGTCGAAGTCGCGCATGCGATTCGTGCCCCAGAGCGCGGCCTGGCCGGCGAAGTATGCGACCAGCAGCCACGTGATCGGCGCCTGGAAACCGGTCGGCGACCACATGTAGGCCATCGCCGCGAGATCAAACGCCATCAGCAGCCACAGCAAGTTGGTTCCGCGTCCCGCGAACGCCTGCACCATCATCCACAGCACGATCGCGATCGCGCCGTTGGCGAACGCCAGCGACCAGAACCCCGTCGGGATGTTGAAGTGGTTGACAGAGCCGGGCGCGTACATCACGGCCATGCCTACAGCCATGAACACGTGACCTGAGTGCCAATAGCGCCGCTGCCCCTCGCTTTCCAGCACGTGGCGTCCGTGGATCGCGATGATCACGAAGAACACGAGCATCCAGATCACCGCAAGCCAGTTCGGAAGGATGTTCGTCGTGTGACCGCCGACCGTCATCGACATGCTCCCCATCGACGTCGAGTGCACCCCGCTCGTGTGTGACGCGGTCGTAGACCCCATATGCGCCATGCTCGGCACGCTCGAACCAGACGCCGGCATCGCGGAACTGGAACTGGAACTCGAGCCGGAGCTGGTGGTGTGAGACATAGACGAGCCGTCGCTCATCGTCATGCCATTCGTTTCAGAGGCTGCCGCGGCGGTGGCGAGCGCCAGCGCAGCGGCGAGCAGCCCGACCGCCAGCACCAGCGTCCGCCTGCCGCACCTGTTGACTGCTGCAATCATCGTGATGTCCTCCTTGGCTGTACACGGTCGCGGAGCACTCCGCGACCGTGGAGGGAGCGCCCTGAATGGGCGCGGGCCTTGAGCAGCGCTACCTCGGCGATGTGTCGCGTGCGCCGAGGCGCGATCCCTGAATCCTCCAGCCATACGGTCGGCGTGTCTGCCGACCGCGACCGTCAGATCAGGGCGCCAGCAGGAGGCGCCCGGCCCGAGCCGGGCACTGCAAGTGCGCCAACACGAGCGCCAAGCGAACGCGGCGCGCGAGGAAGGACAACGGAACGAGCAGCGGGCGCGACTGCGACTCGACGGGCCAGGCGGTGGATTACGCGCTCACCCGGATAGCGCCTGAACACCAACAACAGCACCAGCAGCGCAGCCGGCGCCAGCTCGAGGGCCACGCTCGTGCCCGCGACAGCGGCAACCGCAGCAGCCAAGAGCACGACCACAAGCAGCCGAAGCGCGAGGTGCAGGCGTGCACCGTGAGCGGGCATGAGCGCCAACATACACGCGCCAATGCCCGAAGTCCAGACCCTTGGCCTGCAGCTTCCCCGGCGCCGCCGTTCGAGCTGAGCGCTACCCGCCCTCGCCGCCCGCTGCAAGCAGTCGCCGAGAACGCGATGCGGCGCTGGGCGGCTTGCCGCGGGTGCGCCCCCGTTTGTGCGGCGGTGGATCAGCAGGGCGGTCTGAGTCGGCGTGGCCGATGTCGCTCGCGCGCCAGTTGAGCAGGAATGCCTCCATGTCCTCAACGGGCAGCGGCCGCGCGAACAGGAACCCCTGGCCGCTGTCACAGTGCTCCTCGCGCAGCAGCGACAGCTGCTGATGCAGCTCGATGCCCTCGGCGAGGGTCTCGATCGATAGGGCCTTGCCCAACTGTACGAGCGTGCGCAGCAACGCCTCGCCTTCGGGGTTCTCGCTGAGCTGGGAGATGAACGAGCGGTCGATCTTCAGCGCGTCGACGGGGAACTGTTTGAGGTGCGCGAACGACGAGTACCCGGTGCCGAAGTCGTCGATCGCGATGCGCACGCCCAGTGCCTTGATCGCGTGCAGACGGCGGGCTGTCTGGTCCGGGTTGCGCATCAGCGCCGTCTCTGTGATCTCGAGCGTCAGCGCGTCCGCGCGCAGGCCGCTGTCCCGGATCGCGCGGTGAACGTCGCCGACGATCTCATCGGTCTCCAGCTGGCGCACGGACACGTTGACCGCGACGCCGACCGGGTGCCCGCGCCCGTGCCAGCTCGCGCCCTGGCGGCAGGCCTGCGCCAGCACCCACCTGCCGACATCGACGATCAGCCCAGTCTCCTCGAGCAGCGGTATGAAGTCGTTCGGCTGTACCAGCCCGCGCGCCTGGCTCTGCCAGCGCAGCAGCGCCTCCACGCCCGTGGGCTTCATCCCGTGCAGGTCGAACGTCGGCTGGTAGAGCAGGAAGAACTCGTCGCGCGCGAGCGCGCCGTGCAGGTCCATCTCCAGCTCCATGCGACTCTGCACCATGTCCTGCATGCCCGACTCGAACACGACGTGGCGGTTCTTGCCGTCCCACTTCGCACGGTGCATCGCGATGTCGGCGTCGCGCAGGAAGTCATCCACCGACGAACGCTCGCCGATGGCCACGCCGATGCTCGCGGTCACCGTCAGCGCCGTCTGCTTGCCGTCGGCAAGCACGAACGGCGCCTTCAGCGCCTCCCTGATCCGCTCGGCGATCGCCTCTGCGTCCGCGGCCTTGGAGAAGTCTTCGGCGAGCACCACGAACTCGTCGCCGCCGATGCGACCGAGCGCGTCGCTGTCACGCACGATGCCATCAAGCCTCGCCGCGATCGCCTGCAGGAGCTCGTCGCCGGCGGTGTGGCCGAGCGTGTCGTTGATGCTCGTGAAGTTATCCAGGTCGATCACCAGTGCCGCCACCGGTGTCCGCATGCGGCGCGCACGGCCCAGCATGTGCTCTCCGCGGTCGAGAATGAGCGTGCGGTTCGGCAACCCCGTGAGCGGGTCGTGCGTCGCCATGAACACGAGCTCCTCCTCGCGCCGCGTGAGCTCGTCGGCGACGCGTGCCCGCTCGAGCTCGAACTCCTCGCACATGCGCACGAGCGTCACGTCGATCGTGTGCTGCGTCATCGACACCACCCGCGACAGCGCAGCCGGGGAGATCTCGAGCTCGCGTGCGCAGTCGCCCAGCACCTCGATGACCGCGTCGCGCCAGCGCAGGCACCGCTTGATCAGCTCGTTCAACGGCGCCGCGCGTTGGGCCGCCAGTTGGCCGTAGGTGTGCCACGCCTGCTGTCCGGTCTCGCGCCCCGCCTCTGGACTGCCTCCGGCGATCCACTGGGCCACGGCGTGCGTCGAGGTCCTGCCGATGTGCTCGAGACTCTCCAGGACCGCACGGTCGGGCGCAAACGCCGAGCCCGTTGCCATGTTGCGTCCGCGCACCTCCGTGCGACGCAACACGTCCTCAACGCGTGTGGCCAGCGCCTCGCCGAGGCGTCGGATTTCTCGCTCGGACTGGCTTGGCGTTCCCTGCCCAGCCGACGCCCGCATCAGCGATCCCCCGCTTTGAGCTGATCCTTCATCTCAGCCCATGGCGTCGGCGATTTCAGGCAGTCGCTTGAGAATGGCTTGTATTCAATAGACGATTGACTGCTATTCGTCTACCCGGTGTCGAGGCAGGTAGCGGCCCCCGTCGCCACGAACGATCAACCCCATCAGCTCCAGTTCGCTGAGCGCCAGCAGCAGCTCCGAGCCGTCGAGTCCTGCACGCGTGAGCTTGTCCGGGGTGTCGCGCCCCGCGCCGACGTGCGCGAGCGTAGTCCGCAGCGCCGGCGCCAGCCCAGCGTGCGGGTCGCAGCTCTCGTCGTGACGATCGGCGCCGTCCGGCGCACGCGAGCGCGGGGCGCCCTGCGGCGAGCGTGGGGCGCCCACCGGCGAGCGCGGCCCGCCCATCGACGAGCGTGGGGCGCCCGCCGACGAGCGCGGCCCGCCCGGCACATACAGGAGCTCGAGCACGTCTCGCGGCCCTCGCACGAGACTGGCGCCGTCCATCAGCAGCGCGTGCGTTCCGCGCGAGAGGGGAGACGTGACGCGGCCCGGGATCGCAGCCACGGTCCGGCCGAGCGCCAACGCGATTCGTGCCGGTGCGAGGTCACCCGCCGTCGCCTCCGCCTCGACCATGACCGTCAGCAGCGCGAGCTCGACGACGATGCGCTCGCTCGCAAGCTGCCCCCAGCGCCGCCCAGCGCAATCATGCGGCAGCTCCGACACCGCGCAGCCGCCGCGCACGACGCGCTCATACAGCGAGCGCCTGCGCTGCGGGCACGCCACGCCCAGCCCGCCGCCCAGCACCGCCACGCTCCCCGCGCCCGCGTCCAGCGCGCCCGCGTGCGTCGCCGCCGCGATCCCGTCGGTGAAGCTCGCCACGACGCTCACCCCGCTGGCGGACAGTCCGCGTGCGAGGCTCCTCGCGATCTCGATCCCGTAGTCGCTCGGCGAGCGCGAGCCGACAATCGCCACCACCGGTGCCGCCGTCAGCCGCGCGAGGCGAGCGGCGCCGCCGGCCACCTCGAGCATGTGCGGCGAGCAGCGGCCGTCGAGGCTGCGCGGATAGCCACGACCGTGACCGCACACCGTCTCCAAGCCGTTCGTGCGCGCAGGCTGATTCGTGCGCGCAGGCTGATTCGTGCGCGCAGGCTGATTCGTGCGCGCAGGCTGATTCGTGCGCGCAGGCCCATGCACGGGCGCTGGCTCATCCCCGCGGAAGCGCTCGTATCGCTCTCTCAGCTCGTTGGCGCGCCGGCCAGCCACCGCCTCCAGCAGCTCCATGTCCGGGAGCGCCAGCAGCTCGAGCAGGCGCTCACGATCGCGGGCGCAGTACTCAAGCGGCCCGCTCAAAGCTGACAGCAGCCAGCTGCGGCGCCGGCAGCCGGCGCATGCGCCCGACGGCCGGGGGGTTGGGCGGCTCGAGCTCGAGCTCATGCCGCGCGGTTGCCCTCGATGGTCGGCTCCGGGCGAAGCGCCAGCGCCGCGCCGAGGTCTCGCGCGCGCACCCGCTCGCTCGCGTCCAGGTCGGCGATCGTGCGCGCCACGCGCAGCACGCGCGTCTCGCCACGCGCGCTCAGCAGCCCAGCCCGGCGGGCGCCGCGCAGCATCTCCTGACCGCGCTCGTCGAGCCGCGCGTAACGCCTCAGCATGCGCCCGTCCATCTGTGCGTTGACCGCGACGCCCTCCGCCGCCAGCCGCGCCGCCTGGCGCTCGCGTGCGTCGGCAACCTGCTCGCGAGCCCGCGCAGAGCTCGTCAACGGGGCAGCCAGCAGGTCGTCAGCGAGATCTCGCTGCAGGCTGGACGCGAGGTCGATGCGATCCAGCAGCGGGCCGCTCAGACGGCGTCGGTGGCGCGCCTTGTCCACTTCGCCGCAGCGGCAGCGATCGCCGTCGCCCGCGAAGCCGCACGGACACGGGTTCGTCGCCGCCAGCAGCATGAAGCGCGCCGGGTACACCGCCGAGTGGCCCGCCCGTACGATCGCCACGCGTCCGTCCTCCAGCGGCTGGCGCAGCGCCTCGAGCGTCGGTCGCGCGAACTCGGACAGCTCGTCCAGGAACAGCACCCCATGGTGTGCAAGCACCACCTCTCCTACGCATCCGCGGCTCGCGCCGCCGACGAGTCCGGCGGCCGTGATCGAGTGGTGGGGCGCGCGGAACGGGCGGGTCATCGCCAGCGCGTCGACGCGGCTGCCCATCAGGCTGTGGATGCGCGTCACCTCGACCGCCTCGGCGCGGCTCAGCGGCGGCAGGATCGACACGATCCGCTGCGCCAGCATCGTCTTGCCCGCGCCCGGAGGTCCGCTCAGCAGCACGTTGTGCGCGCCCGCCGCCGCGATCACGATCGCTTTGACCGCGTGATGCTGGCCGCGCACATCGCTCAGGTCCGGTCCCGCCAGACACGCCGAGGCGACGCCTTGCCGCAGCTGCGATCGCCCGCCCGCGGCCGCGACACGAGGCTCCGCGGGCGCGTCGTCCGGGCCGCCGCGAAGCACGCGCGCCGCGCTTTGCAGGTGCTCGACCACGATCACCCGCAGGCCGTCGATCAGGCGCGCCTCGCGCGCGCACGCGGGCGCGAGTGCCAGCCCGCTCATGCCGGCGCGCTGCGCCGCGTGCGCGACCGCCAGCGCGCCGCGCGAGGGTCGTACGGCGCCGTCGAGTCCCAGCTCGCCGAACAGCGCGACGCGCTCCAGCTCCTCCTGCGGCAGCTGGCCCGTCGCCGCCAGCACCGCGCACGCCAGCGCCAGGTCCAGGCCCGGTCCCGCCTTGCGCACGTCTCCCGGCGCGAGGTTCGCCGTCACGCGCCTGCCCGGGAACTCGAACCCCGCGTTCAGGATCGCCGCCGTGATGCGCTCGCGCGCCTCGCGCACCGCGGTGTCCGCGAGGCCGACGATCGTGAACGCGGGCAGTCCTGCCCGCACGTCCACCTCGACGCTCACATGTCGCGTCTGCAGTCCGTCGATCGTGAACGCGTGCGCCCGCGCCAGCATCGTCTCGTCTCTCCTCGCCGTCTCCGTAGGGAGCAGCGCAAGCTAGACAGCGCTTGGGACGAGACGCGCGATCGGGGTGCTACAAGCCTGCCGGGTGGCGTTCGACGAAGTCGCCGCCGTCGTCGCCGGGTGAGTTGGACCAGCGCGACCCGGTTTCCGCCAGTGCCACGGTGTCGAAGCGTCTGCCGTCGATCACCATGTACGCGTGTTCGGCGTTCGCGTAGATCGTTATGTACTTGCCCGGTCCCGGTTCGCCGTATGACTCAAGGCCGGTCGAGTCCTCCGGCGAGCTGAGCAGCCCGCCGCCGTGCAGCGCGTAGGACACCGAGCCCGAGCAGTCATAGCCCTCGGATTCGAACGAGCCGTGCCCGCCGCCCCACACGTACGGTCGCGTCGCGATTTCATCGGCCGCCGCGATCACCCGCGCGACGATCGCTTCCGCTTCGCCGCCCGCGGCGCCCGTCGCGCCTGCAGCACCCGCGCCCGCGGCACCCGTGCCCGCAGCCCCGCCCGGGGCGCTCGGCGCCACCAGCGCAGAGGGGGGTGGGGTGAGCGTCGCGGCGCTCTGCACGCCGATCACGCTCCACGTCGACGGGCCGACGACGCCGTCCACGGTCAGCCCGTGACGGGCCTGCAGCCGGCGGACCGCCGCCTCGGTTTCGGGCCCGAATTCGCCGTCGACGGGGAGCTTCAGCGCCTTCTGCAGCCACTCGACCGCGGTCGCGCCGGTCGCGGGCGCCACCGGCGAGCCGGCGGGCGCCGCGCCGTTACCGGGGGTGCCGCCGCTGCCGGGCGTCAGCCCGACGTCGGTCGTCGCGGCGGTCGCAGCCGTCTGTCGCGGGGCCGGCGTTGCGGGCAGCGCCGAAGCCGGCGGCGTCAGCTCGGCCGCGCTGTGCACGCCGATCACGTTCCACGTCGCCGGGCCGACGACGCCATCGACGGTCAGGCCGTGGCGCGCCTGCAGGCGGCGCACGGCCGCCTCGGTCGCGGGACCGAAGTCGCCGTCGACGGTCACGTGCAGCGCGCTCTGCAGCTGCTTGACCGTGTCCACGGTCGCCGCTTGCGCGTGCGCTTCTTCCGCCTGCCTTTCGGCTGCCGCGCTCTTCGCTTCGGCTTCCGCTTCGGCGGGTTCGATTTCCGGTCCGGCTTCGGAGCCGCCCGTTGCGCTGCTCGTCACGTTCGCGACGCTCGCGGTCGTGCCCGTTTCGGTCGTGCCTGTTTCCGTCGCGCCGGTTTCGCCGGCAGCGCCGCTCGCGGGGGCTTCGGCGCCGGGCAGCGACGCCGTGCCCGGAAGCGTGCTGCTGACATCCGCGATGAACGCCTTGCCGGCGCTCTGCACACGCAGCGCCGCGCTCGTCTGCGGTCCCACGACGCCGTCGACCGTCAGGCCCCTGCTCGCCTGGAAGCTGCGCACCGCGGCTTCCGTTTCCGGCCCGAACACGCCGTCGACTTTGATGCCGCCGAGCGCCTTCTGCAGCAGCTGCACCTGCCTGCCTTCGCTTTCGCTGCTCAGCACGATGCTGTGTTCTGTGGTCGTCACCGGTTCCGGGTTGGTCGCCGGGATCGTCGACTGGCCGCTTGCGAGGCTGGCGGCGGGGCCCACCGTCAGCGCCGCCAGCGCGCCCAGCGAGACGCGTTTGGCGCGCTGGCCGATCTTCGATCGGCCGGCCGGCACGAAGCGCAGCTGCGCCGCGCGCCTGCGCGCGCGGGAGCGGCCCAGCGACAGCTGCCACGGCTCCTCGTCGGCGAGGTCTCGCGGCTGGCGCAAGATGCCACGATTGTCGAGCAGCGCTGACAGCGAGGAGCTCGAGTGCGCGCCGCGGCGCGCGCCACGCCCACGCTCTGCGCGAGCACGGCGTGCCTGCGAACGCGCCAGCGAGGCGCTCCAGTGGTCGACAACAGCAAGATCACGCGGGGATCCCGGCATCGAGGCGTCCTTTCTAATTCCATTGCATGGCGCCTACGGGGTTAGCTGACGGGCTCGCGTAAACGTCTACGCTACGCCACACTCTGTGGCGATTCGCCCCCGCAGCCTCTCGGCTGCACTGGGTCCCCCGCTCCTCGACCCCTTGGGGACGAAGACTCGGCACGAACGGGCGGCAAGCTACCAGATCTCGCTGCAAGATGCATCACAGAGGGAGGACTGCATGCGTTGTTGCCGACGCAGCTTCCCGCGGGAGCCGTCGCGTCCAAGCGCCGACGCCTGATAACTTCGCATTGCGATGCGCAAGAACGGGCTCGACTTCCGCGTGCTGCTGTCGCTGCTGGTGCTGATCCTGGTGGCGGGTGCGGTGGCGCTGGTTGCGATCGGTGGCACGTCCGGCGCCAAAGCGCGCGCCCAAGCCCGCGCGGCCGACTTCGACGCGGCCGCCCTGCTCACGCCCGCCGAGCCTGCGCCGCCGCTGGCGCTGCACAACTATCTCGGCCAGCCGGTCAACATCGCCTCCTACAAAGGCAAGGCCGTGCTCGTCACGTTCCTCTACACCAACTGCCCGGACGTCTGCCCGCTGATCGCCTCGGATCTGCGCGTCGCGCTGAACCTGATGGGACCGAAGCTGGACTCCAAGGTCCAGGTCATCGCCGTCTCGGTGGACCCGCGCGGGGACACGCCGAAGGCGGTCGCAGCGTTTCTCGCACGCCACGGGATGACCGGGCGCATGCAGTACCTGATCGGCTCGGCCAAGGAACTGGCGCGCGTATGGAAGGCGTGGGGGGTGGGCTCCGAACGCGACGCTCAGCAGCCCCAGTTCATCAACCACACCGGGCTCGTGTACGGGATCACCGGTAAGGGCTTGCGCCTGACGCTGTACGCCTCGAGCTTCCAGCCCTCGGAAATCGCGCACGACGTACCGCTGCTGGTCGCGCGCTGAGCGCAACCTGAGATGGCACGGCGGCTGCGACTGCTCGCTGGGACGCTCGTGCTCGTCGCGGCGATCGCCGCGGCCGCCGTGTTCGGCCTCGCCTCACACCCCGACACCGGCAGCCCCGCGCCGGCGCTTCCGCGCGAAGCGCTGGTCGGAGCGCCCGTCACGCTCGCCAGCCTGCTCGCCGGCAGCGGCGGGCGCCCGGCGCTCGTCGTCTTCTGGGCCAGCTGGTGCGGGCCGTGCGGCGAAGAGGCGCCCGAACTCGAGCGCTTCTCGCAGAGCGCGGCCGGGCGCGACAGGGTCGTCGGCGTCGACTGGAGCGACCCGTCGCGCTCGCAAGCGCGCGCCTTCATCCGCCGCTACGCGTGGACGTTTCCGGTCCTGCGCGACGGCGAAGGCTTCGTCGGCAACGCCTACCACCTGCGCGTCCTGCCCACGACCTTTGTGATCGACGCCAACCGGCGCATCCGCGCGGTCCTGCGCGGACCGCAGAGCCAGCGCTCGCTGCGCGCGGCGCTGGACGGCGTCGCATCGTCCCCGTAGGGGGAACACAGTTGAGCAGCCGGCTTCGGCCTCAACGCTCGACGCTGCGCCGCGGCAGGATCACTTGGGGCACTTCCGCCAACTGCCACTGGCCTCCTATATAGATCGCCTTTTCGGGCTTCGTCGAGCGATACACCAGCGCTTCGTCGCCCGCGAGGACGATGCGGATGCTGGCGCCGACCCCCGGCACGCGGATCTTTTCCGCCCAGCGTTCGAAGCCCGTCGTCAGGCAGTCCCGCTCGAACGGCGTCAGCTCGCTGCGCAGCTGGCGGTCCATGTAGGAGCGGCAGATGTCGCTGAACTCACCCGAGCTCGCGTCCAGGCCGATCGCGCGGTACATCGCGCGCACGCCGGCCACGCTCTGCGGGGCGCGAGCGCCGCCGCAGCCGGCGAGCAGCGCGATAGAGACGCACAGCGCCGCCGCACGGGGGCCCGAGGCGCGCAGGAACGAATGACGCACAGGCAAGCATCGTAAGCGGCCCGCGCCGGTCACGGCCGTCGCCGGCGGCGCGTCCGCGACGGCCCGGCTCACATCGCGTCAGTCGACAGACCGTCCGGGTCCTGCGCGCGGGCGCTGCCAGCCCGAAATGCCCGCTGGCGCGTTCCACCGCGCAGAGCAGGCCTGTGGCGAGCCTGTGCGTCGGCTGAGAAGCTCGAGGTTCTCTACGGACGGCCCGGCTTGTTGGCGCGCTCCGGTCAGGGATGGGTCATCGTTGGCACGGTCACCGTGGGTGTGCCGGCTGCAGCGCAGAGTGCCCAATCAGTGCGTTGAGCTCGGGCCCCACGGGCAGCCTGCGGACTGCCTGCCGCAGCGCCTACTGGGTTTGACACGAGGTACTGAGCCTGTCCGACGCGAGCACCCGATCTAACGAGACGGTACCCGACGCTATTGACAAGTCCCGGTCGACGACGTTAGCGTGGCCTCAGTGGCGGGGTCGCCTCGGGCCGCCGGTCGCACGGCGCAGCCTGACGCCCACCGTCTTTGTGACTGACGAGTGGGGGGTCTGAATGTCGCGTGTCACGATCGACCGGGCTGGTCTCACGCGGCGTCTCGCCCGCGCTCGCGCAGTCTCCGTCGCTGCGCTTTCCATCGCGCTACTGGCCCTGATGGCACTCGCGGGCGAGGCGCTCGCGACTCCCGCGAAGGTCGGGCCGCCGACGTCGATCGACGCCCTCGGCGACTCGATCTCACGAGGCTATGACTCCCAGGGCAGCGGCTGCACCGCGCTGTCTGACTGCCCGGCATTCTCGTGGGAGACGGGCACCAGCGCGACCGTCGACAGTATCTACCTGCGCACCAAAGCGCTCAATCCGTCGGTCCTGCTGGCCCGCCCGATAATCAACTCGACGACGGGCGGCAACGACGCCAAAACGGGCGCGAAAATGTCCGAACTCCCCGAACAGGCCAAAAACGCCGTCAACGCGCCCAACACGCCCGACCAGGTGCTGATCCTGATGGGCGCCAACGACGTATGCACGAGCTCCGAAGCGACCATGACGCCGGTGTCGAGCTTCCGCGCGAGCTTCAAATCCGGGCTTGAAATCCTCAGCAGCGGGCTTCCCGAAGCGCGGATCGACGTGGCGTCGATCCCGAACATCTTCAACCTGTGGAGCGTCCTGCACAGCAACCTCTCCGCCCAGCTGGTGTGGGGGCTGGCGAAAATCTGCCAGGCGATGCTCGTGAACCCGACGTCGACCTCGTCGGCCGAAGTCACCCGCCGTGCGAACGTGCAGAAACGGAACATCGAATTCAACACCGTCCTCGGCGAAGTGTGCGCCCAGTTCATCCACTGCCACTACGACGGCGGCGCCGCGTACGCGATCAACTTCCCGGCAAGCGACGTGGGAACCATCGACTACTTTCACCCCAATGAACACGGGCAGGCGCTGGCGGCGGCGACCGAGTGGGAAGCCGGCCCCAAGTACACCGACCTGACGACGCCGACCACCACGATCTCGACCGACCGGCCGCCTGACGGCGTGGAAGGCTGGTACCGCCACAGCGTCACGGTCTCGCTCAGCGCGAGCGACTCCGAATACGCGGTCGCGGGCACCGAGTACAAGATCGGCGAAGCGCCGTCGTGGACGAGGTACACCGCGCCGATCACGATCTCCGGTGAAGGCCAGACCACGATCACCGCCCGCTCGGTCGACGTCAACGGCAACATCGAGGCGTCCAAGAGCGACGTCATCAAGATCGATGAGACGAAGCCGACCTTCACGCTGAGCTGCCCCACGGGGCCGGTCCTGTTGAACAGCGAAGCGAGCTACACGATCTCGCAAGCCAGCGACACGGGGTCAGGCTTCGCCGCCAGCCCCGAAGGGACGTTCCCGATCACGACGAGCACGGCCGGCACGTTCACCGTCCCGGTCGAAGTCTCAGACAGGGCCGGCAACACCGCGACCCAGCAGTGCCATGTCGACGTGGTCTACCCGGTGCCGGGCGTTCCGGCGCTGTCGTCGGGCTCTTCGCCGAACACCGGCGTGTTCGGCCTGTCGTGGACGCCGTCGGCGGACCCGCTGCTGTTCGGATCGCTGCAGTACGCGCTGCAGCACCGCAACGCGGACTCCGAATGGTCGGATGTGAGCACGACGCTCGGCGAGCCGTCGTTTGAATTCACGGCCGGGACGCCGGAGAGCGAAGGCACGTGGCGCTACCGCGTGCTCGCCCACGAAGGCGAAACGGAAACCGCGTACTCCGAACCCTCCGAACCGATCGTGGTCGATCGGACACCCCCGAACGCTCCGACCATCACACCCGACCGCGCTCCCGACTATGCGGGCGGCGGCGGCTGGTACCGCGACTCCGTGACGTTGACGAGCACCGACAACGGCGACCCCGCGCTGGCGGACGGCAGTCCCGGCAGCGGCGTGGACCCAGCCTCGGTCCCCGCGCCCGTGACCTACTCCTCGAGCGGCTCGTTCACCGACACCGCGACCGTAAAGGATCGTGCGGGCAACACCTCGAGCCCGACCTCGCTGACCGTCCAGGTCGACGCCACGCCGCCCAGCCTCAGCGTCAGCTGCCCGAGCACGGCGCTCCTGAACGCGAGCGCCAGCGCCACCGTGACGGCGTCCGACGGACAGTCCGGCCTCGCCGTCGATCCGAGCGGGACGGTGCCGATCGACACCAGCAGCGTCGGCGAAAAGACGATCACCGAGACCGCGGTCGACAACGTCGGTCACGTGACCACCGAACACTGCACCACCGACGTGGTCTACCCGGTGCCGGGCGTTCCGGCGCTGTCGTCGGGCTCGACGCCGAACACCGGCGTGTTCGGCCTGTCGTGGACGCCGTCGGCGGACCCGCTGCTGTTCGGATCGCTGCAGTACACGCTGCAGCACCGTGACGCGGACTCCGAATGGTCGGATGTGAGCACGGCGCTCGGCGAGCCGTCGTTTGAATTCACGGCCGGGACGCCGGAGAGCGAAGGCACGTGGCGCTACCGCGTGCTCGCCCACGAAGGCGAAACGGAAACCGCGTACTCCGAACCCTCCGAACCGGTAGTGGTCGACAACACCCCGCCAGCGGCGCCGACGGCCTCGGCCGACCGCGCCCCCGACTACGCGGGCGGTGGCGGCTGGTACAAGGACAGCGTCACAGTGTCCTTCGCCGCCAACGGCGATCCTGTGCTGGCCGACGGCAGCCCGGGCAGCGGCGTGAACCCTGCGTCGATCCCGTCCGCGCAGACGTTCGACAGCGATGGCTCGCACACGGCGTGCGCGACCATGAGCGACAACGCCGGCAACCAGTCCGCGGCGGGCTGTCTGACCGTCCAGGTCGACGCCACTCCCCCGAGCGTGCAGATCACCTGCCCGGCTTCGGTGCTGATCGGCAGCCCGGGGGTCACCGCCACCGTCACCGCCTCCGACGGCCAGTCGGGTCTCGCGAGCGATCCGAGCGGGACGGTCGCGATCGAAACCAGCATCGCGGGCGCGAAGACCGTGACGCGCACCGCGGTCGACAACGTCGGCCACAGCACGACCAGCTCGTGCACGACACAGGTGGTGTACAGCGAGGTCATCACCGGCACCGTCAAACGCACCCTGTACGTGAAAGCGGGACAGGCCGTTGAGCTGGCCCCGGGCGCGAGGGTCAAAGCCGTGGTCGTCGAAGCGGGTGGTTCGCTCGACGCCGAGGGCGCGACCATCACCAACGCGCTGCGCTCGAGCGGAGCGAGCCTGATTCGGATCTGCGGGGCGAGCGTCGGGACGCTCAGCGTGCTGTCCGGCAGCGGCTCGGTGGTGATCGGAGAAGGCGACCTCGGCTGCGCGGCCAACACGTTCTCCCGGTCGCTCCTCCTGGAAGGCAACACCGCAGGGGTCACAGTCAAGGGCAACACGGTCGCGGGCTCGGTCGATGTGAAGGGCAACGCTGGCGGTGCGACCGTCACCGGCAACACCATCGCAAAAAGGCTCAGCGTCACCGGCAACAGCGGCACGGTGATCGACCGCCCCAATACGGTCGCCGGGAAATCGAAACTCCAGTAGCTGGGTCGGGGCGGCGCGCAGGCGCTCAGGATTGCGCCTGCAGCTCCTCGGCCGACGGCACCACGATCGGCCCGCCCGGCGGCTGGGTGAGGCGGATCGGGTTGCCGAACGGATCGCGTAGCGCGCAGTCGGTGCCGTAGAAGCGCTCCGTCGGCTCCTGCGTGAACTCGACGCCCGCCGCTCGCAGCCGCTCGTAGGCGCCGCGGCAATCGTCGGTCGCGAAGATCATGCCGCCGCCGGCGGCGCCCTTCGTCACCAGCTCGCGGATCTGCGCAGCGGTGACATCGTCATAGGCCGGCGGTCGCGGGACCATCAGGACCAGCTCGACGTCGGGCTGGTCGGGGAGGTTCAGAGTCAGAAAGCGCATCGTGCCGAGGTCGGCGTCGGTGTGGACGACCATCCCGAGCTTGCCGACGTAGAAGTCGAGCGCCTCGTCCTGGTCGAGAACGTGGATGAATGTGTGGCTGATTCGATTGAGCATGGGGTTGACGTTAGCCGGCGGCATCGCGCTGCGCTTCTCCGAAACTACTCTCTAGCCAGCCGGGCGCAGCCACGTCATCGCCCAGCAGGCGGGCACGCGCAGGGGGGCGCCCTCGGCGCGGAAACGCACGCGATATGCCGACGGCGGCTCGCCCACGATCGCGCGGAACGTGCGACTGAACGTGCCCAGGCTGTTGAAGCCGACGTCGAAGCAGATCTCGGTTACGGGGCTGTCGGTTTCCCGGAGCAGCTCCATCGCACGCTCCACCCGGCGGCGCTGCAGGTAGCGGTGCGGCGTCTCGCCGAACGTCGCACGGAACTGGCGGCTGAAATGCGTGGGCGACACGTGCGCGATGCGCGCGAGCGCCGGCACGTCGAGCTGCTGCGCGAACGCGCGGTCCATCGCATCGCGAGCCCGCAGCATGCGGCGATTGCGGTCCTCGATAGCACGCGACATCCGCCCAAGCCTACGACCGCCAAGCGACGCCGGGGCTTTGGCGCGGCGTTTCCGCGAGGCCATGGGCCCCGTCAATCGGCGGCGCTCATAGAAGTGAGAGAGAGGCGACAGTTTCCGATTTGATTCCGGCCCGTGTTTGCGGGCTCCCGGCGACCGCGGTACACGGGTTTGTACACGCGCCCGGCGCCTAATGTACACGTCAACATGCCTTCGCGATCATGGGTGGAAGGGCTGGCCGGAAACGAACGTGTGTTCGTCCGACCTACTCATCATAATGCTGGCATGACTCCAAACATCAGATTCGTCTCGCCGAACCCCGAGGGCGGCTGGGACGTAAACAAGCCCGGTGCGTCGCGTGCAAGCTCACACCACCAGACGCAAGTGGAGGCGCAGAGCGCCGGTCATCGCTATTTGCACAACGAAGGGGGAGGCGAGCTGGTCACGCAGGGGCGGGACGGTCGTATCCGCGAAAAGACCACCGTGCCTCCCGGCCACGACCCGTATCCGCCGAAGGGCTGAGCGGTAGCCGATGGCGACTCTCTACACGAAGGAAGGCCGACCACTTCGTCAGGACGGCGACGATCTGTTTGCCCGTTCGGGCACGCACGTCGCCAGGCTAAGGGGCAAGAAGGCTTACGACCCCAGCGGGCAGTACGTCGGCACGCTCGTTGGCAACAGGCTGGTCTACCGGGCGATCGACAGCGCGTCCCTCGGCCCCGTGTTCGCGACGCGGTTGCGTGCGGGCACGGCATCGGCTGGCGCTGTGGGCGCCGCGGTGCTGGGGGACGAGCCCCCGATTCCCGACTAACCGACGCCGCGCACCGTGGCTGCACCAGGCTCCATAACGCTGACGCTCGGCTTCCGGCCCACGGGTTCGCCCGGAATGGAGATCGGGCGCCGGGCTGGTTGGACTGCACGACTCGCGCGCGAGCACCCCTCGGATGCCGACGAGCCTGTTGAGTTCAGCCGGTACGTTGGCGTGGAGCGCCCGGACGGCGATCTTCAGTCGGCTCATTTTCGCCAGCTAGAAGATGCGTTGCGAAGGGGCGGAGTCACTGACTTCCGACGCATCGGCAACGGAGTTGTGATCGGGGGTCATATCAACCCGTTGTCGGCTGCCGCTTTGTTGGTTTCGGCCTCCACGCCGCAGGCTCGGGAGCAACTGCTCCGCAACGAAAGGGCAGTGATCGAGGACGCTGACTTCCTCGGTACGTGCTTCGCTTTTAGGCAGTCCAACGTGTTCCTCACCGCGGCGCACTGCGTGCCAGAGGGCGCAGACGGCATGCTCTTTGTGAACACGCCACCTGTCGGGGGTTTCCATGTCGTTGCAGAGGTCCATCGCCACCCAACGGCTGACCTGGCGTTGTTGGCGCTTGACGGTTCCGCGTGGCCCGGCGAAGTGGAGCCGTTCGTTCGAGTAAAGCCCTTCACGGCCCTCGGCTTGGAGTTCATGGCGTACGGCTTCCCCGAGGACGCGCCCGCGCCAGATGTGGAGACGCCGACCCCAACCGAGCGGCTGTTCCGTGGCTACCTCCAGCGCCGGCTCGTCTACCGACGCGCCGGTTACGAGTACGCCGCGGGCGAGATGAGCGTTCCCGCGCCTGCGGGATTGAGTGGCGGTGCACTGTTCGCCGCGGGCGACTTCAACAGCGTCATCGGCGTCGCGGCCGAGAACGTGCAGAGCACCACTTACGTCGGCAGGGTTGAGGAGACGACCACGGCGGCCGGCACGGAGCGGTTCGTTGAGAGGGAGCACGTCCAATACGGGATCGCGGTCCTGCTCGCTCCCCTCACCGAGTGGCTTGACGAACTTGCGCCAGAACGAGCACGACTGCCGACTTGACGGCGGCGCCATGATTGCCAATGCGCTCAACGTCCACCTGACCGGCGACACGGCGACCTACGTCGCTGCCGCCGCTGCGCTCCTGGGCGTCGTCGTCGGTGGACTGCTCAATGCTGGGGTTACGGTGCTTCTCCGACGCAGCGAAGACAAACGCAACGCACGTGTTGCTGCTCTGCTCGTGACCGAAGACTTGATGATCTCGATGCTTCCAATGTTGAAGCTCAAAGAGGAGCAGACGTGGGCACCGATCAGGGCGGCTCGCAACTTCGGGAGCAGAGCGTCGTGGGAGGAGCACCGCGGAACACTTGCGCACTCCCTCAGCACACCAGCGTTCATCAGCCTCTCCGCTGCGTTTGAGGGGCTTAACCACGCCGCCGGCGCAGCGGCGGAACGAGCCGATGATGCGCGGCTCACGGACGCCGAAGGCTGGTCGTTGGCGAGTACGTTCCTTGCGATGAACAGGGGAATGTCGTACCTCACGTTGCTGGTAGACGCGCCGCCGCGCTGGCGCCCCATTCGCCGACTCGTGTTCAAGCGGGCGCAGCAGGCCCACGCTGACGGCCTGCTCGCGAAGGACGTGCCGTACCAGGAGTTCATGCGGAGACACGGTCGGGAGAACGGGAGCTAAGGCGATCCTGCTCGTGTGGGTGCCGCCCGTTGCCGTTCGCGCGTTCCCCAGCCCTGCGCCTGACGGCTTCCCAGCCGCCGTGGGCTTGGATCGTGGGGAGCGCGGGCGCGGCGTCGCCGGTCTGCGTGGCCCTCCAGTCGGTGTAGCCGCGCGTCGTGGAGCGCTCGCCGGGGCGGAGCTGTGCGAGGTAGCGGGCGACGGCGTCGACGCACGCCTCCTCGTCCCACGAGTGCTTGCGGGCCGCGCCCACGAGGCCGGGTGGCCGCGGCGCCGCGGCATTGCGGGCGTAGTCGGGCTCCTTGTTCCCGCGCCCGCCCGCTTTCCTCACGAGCCGGGGCTCGGGAAGGTTGGCGGCGCGCCGCCTCTCCAACCACTCGGCTCGCGCTTTGCGGAGGGACGCGCGCTCGCGTTCGCTCGGGTACGCGACGTTGTTGCCGCGTGCGAACGCCTTCAAGTCGCGCGCCGACGGCTGGAACCCATGCTCGGCGTAGAACCACTCGATCAAATCCACGAGCGCGGGCGCCCTCGGACGCTCGTACGGGCCGCGCTCCGCGACGGTTTGGAGTCCAGCGCGGCGCAACGCGTCGTCCCACGAGCCCGCGGCCTGGATGAGCTGCGCGTCCGTGGGCAGGCGCAGCGCGCGGCCGTGAGCCCACCGCGCGTGATCGTCCGCGGCGAGCCGGTCGCGCTCCACGCGGTACTCGCGCTGCGACAAAGAGCGCTTGCCGAGCCTCGCGGCGACGAGGCCGAGCACGGTCGCGGCGTGATCCCCCGTGAGCCAGTCCTGCTCAGGCTCCCGCGTCTTCACGGCGAGGAGCTTGTTCTGCTCGCGCTCCGGGGCGTGCGCGACCGCGAGCACTTCTCGCCACGGCAACCCGAGCTGTTCCGCGATCCGGCGGGCGGGCGGCGGACTGGTGTGTGCGGCGCTGCGTTCGCGCTCCGCGTCAAAGGCGCGCTGCGTCGCCGCGGCGGGCTCCGCAGGGTTGGCGAGCGCGGCGACTTCGCGCACGCTTCTCAAGAGGGCAAGGGCTTCCAACGTAAATCCGCTCCAAATGCACCGTTCTGTCGTATGTTCACTTCGTATGGTAGTAGCGAGTAGCTTAACCTTTGTCCAGTTCCTGAACAGTAATCACTTTGAGCATATTCTGGCAATGGTGTTGAACATTTCTATTCCCACCGGAATCGCTTTGTACTATATAGCTGGCTTTATTAGCGCAGGCTTCGTAGATAGCTCACAAGGAAAAGAATGCGATAAAAGCCGCGGTAATAAAAAGTAGGCCCGCGATAAACCAGCGACGCTCATCGTCATCAACGCTTCCCCATGCTTGTATGAGGGCGTGAAAACTGAACTTGCTAGTGGACGGTACTTTCGGTGCGCCGATACCAGCCAGAAAGGCGAACGTGAAGCCGAGAGTGCCAAGCCCAACTAGAATGACGCCTCCGAGTGCAACAAGTGCCGCAAACAAGTTAGTTGAATAAGAAATGCGGGCATGCCCGGTGATAATCGCATGAATTATGAGAAGGATAAGACCCGTGATGAAGATGATGGCGGACCCAATACCAAAGTTACGGGCGAAGATTGCACGCTGCTCGGAGGCGGCAACTTTCCGAAATATGGCGTTGAAGATGAGATCAGGAGTAGCAAGAATGCCTGATGCCGTCCCGCAAGCCAGGGCATAAGCAGCGAGTGGGCGATGTTCCAGAATGCTATCAAGCACTAGGCCAAGCAAGACAATGGCGGCAGCAAAATAGAGCGCCAGCGAAGTGAATCGCTGCGGAGTGTCGGGAGTTTGCGGGGTGTCGGTGTCAGCGGCCGGTGCGCTAGCTTGAGCCGTTCCCGAACGACAGACGCAAGAGGGGGCACCTGTAACCAGCTCATGCAAGAGTTGGAACAAGAGGACGAGCGCCAGCAGCCAAAAGTCCCGATGACGGGCAGGGGGATGGCGATCACTCGTATGCATGATCGATCACGGGTCGGCCGGTTTTCAGGAGCACTACCGCGACGAGGATCACGCCGATCAGGAGCGCAACGGCGGGTGGCAGGAGAGTCGCTTGTTTCGTGCATTGCATGCGGCGATGCCCTTCTACGCAGTTCTCGTAAGCGCCGTGTACATCACCAAAACAACACTGCACCCGACACGTTCGTGGATCGTCTCAATCATCGGAATCTGCGTGATAACCGTCGTAATCCTGGATCATCGCTTGCAAGCACGCAGCGCTCGGCGAGGCCGTCCGCTTGACGAGGACGGAGCGCGGATTGTCGTAGGAGGGCGTTGGCGGACGCCGCCGATCTGCACATCGCGGTGTTTGGGCGACGTGGAGCGGGGCGTGGGCAATCCCGAGTACGCGACGCTGCTGCGACTCGCGCACGCCCTCAACGTGGCGCCGGGCGCGCTCGTCACGCGCGCCGACGAGCTGCTGAAAGCACAGTCGTAGCCTCGATTTCGAAATCTTTTCGACTACTTGACTAGGGGCGCGTAGGTTCGACGCGGCTCGCTTCACGAGCCGTTCACGAGGCGCCAACGCCGGGGCACAGCAGTCGCCCGGTCACGGCGCGACCGAACCCGTCCAGGCCCACGCGGGCCGCCACAGAGAGGAGTGCTGTCATGCCCGAGCGGAGGGCACGTCGCGGCGTGCCGCGACAAGGGGAGCCGTCAGACGACTTGATCCTCGCCGCGCTGGAGCGCGCGGAACTCCACGACGGGAGGCCCGACGACCCGGCCGTGCTCTACGCCGCCGTGGTGGACCACCTCGGGCTCAAGATGGGCTCCGCCACAGGGCACTGGTTCCGCCCGCGCTTCCGCGCCCTGGAGGACACGGGCCTCGTCACGAGCGCGAAGCGGAACGGCCTCATCGTGCACGCACTCACTGGCGCGGCCCGGCAAAGGCTCCGATCCGCGCGCGCCGCGGATCGGCTCGGCGAGCTGCCCGAGTCGCCGCAGCACCGCCGCTGGACGGAGGCGCGCGCGGAAGCCGCGGAGCGCATCGGCGGATACCGCGAGCAGGCCCGCTCGCTGCTTGACGAGGGCGCGGCGCTCCTCACGAACGACGCCGCGGACTCCGAGGCATGGTTCGCCCTCGCAAAGAGCCTGGGGCGCGCGTGCGAGCACATGGGCGCGGCGACGCACTGCCTCAACGAGTGGGCGGAGCCGAGCGACGGCGCCGCCGACGTTGACGACGGCCCGCGCCGCGGGCGACGCGACCCACGCCCCAAGACCTGGTAGGTCAGCCCCACCCGTCGCTCCCGTGGAGCGAGGCCGCGAGACGGCTAGCGGGCGATCGTGACCGCCAACGTGACGATTGCGGCGGCCAGCGTGACGGCGGCCAGCACGATCGCCCGTTTGTTGAGGCGAAGCATGCGGTCCTGTTGCTCGGCGGCCCGCCGGTCCCGCTCCGCCGCGCGCTGATCCCGCAACTCCGCCTGCGCCGCCGCGTCGTCCACGAGGCCGCGCATCCCGACGGCCGCCTCGCGCAACGACGCGAACTCCCTAGCTTCGCCGGCTGACGTGAGCGTTGAGAACGTGATGAGCGCGGCGGTGGAGGTGAGCGTCCTCCAATCTTCCTTCGCTTCTTCGCCCCTGATCAGGCGGACGATCAAGTTCCCCCACGCCGTGAACGCGGCGAAGCGCACCATCGTGAAGAAGAAGAACCATGCCTCCGTGGGGTGAATGTTCTGTTTCAGCCAGCGCTTGATCGGCTCCGGGACCATTGACGCTGCACAGTAGGACGCGCCGCGGATGGTCCGGGCAGCGCGGGAGCACCGCAGCGACGACGAGCCGTTATCACACGGTGTCGCCTGCGAGTAGAACGATCGACGAATGTTCGAGTCGCCGGCCTCGGATCGAGCTTTCATGTTGTTGAAAGCCAACCACCCCTAACGCGTAGTGGCTTCGGCGCGGCGGCAACCACGCCGAAGCCCGGCACAGGAGGACGAATCTCCCATGCAACACCAGCGTAGTCACTCAATCCCTTACGAGCGGAGGCGGCGCGTTGAGGCCGCGGTGCTCGCGTTCGTGCTCGCCGAGGACTGGCCGTGGCGCGTCGGCGAACTCGCTCAGCGGCTCCGCGTTCCCGAGGACGTGATTGGGCTCAGCACGGCCACGCTGCACGCGGACGGGCTCCTCGTTGCCGACGCCGACGAGCTGCGCGCGTCGTGGGCGGCGCTGCGCGGCGACGAACTCTTGCGTTGCTGCCCGCCAGGACCGGGCTCGGCTCGACCAAACGTCGAGCGCTGTCCACCAAATCAAAGGGCCGCGAGACTCTTGCCTCACCGCCACCGAATCGGCGGCAACTCTGCCCCGAACCACCCGTAACAGGGGTCACAGGAAGCCCACACGGGCGAATCGCCCGCGCGCTGCCGTGCCCGTGAACTGATTCACCCGAACTCATGCCCAAGACTCGTTACCAACCACCCGACCGCCTCCCCGGCGCCACGGATTTCTCCAAGCGCCCCGACCTCTGCGGGTCGCTGAACGTCGTCCGGCTCCTCAAGAGCCAGCGGTGGGCTTGGGACGACCTCCGCGAAGCGTGCGCCGCGTTGGAGAGCGATTACGCGCGCCACCGCGAGCCCGGCCATTGGGAGCTGGCCGCGGTCGCGTTCGTCGTCAGCGGCCAAGTTGACGTGAAGCCGTGGTGGGCGAACACGACGGATGAGCTTTGGCGCGAGTGCGGCTTCCCGCAGCGCCCGCCGTACAAGCGCACCTGGGAACGCCTGCGCGAGCTTGAGGACGTGCACGACGAGTTCCTGCGAGCGGCGAGCACCGTCATCAAGCGCTGCCGCATGCACGACGAGCGCGTGATGGCGCACGTCCACGTTGACTACACCGAGGACGAGACTCACGCAGCCCTCGTGCACGACTGCCAGCCCGGCGAGCCGTGCAAGCGCCGCACGACGACGCGCTCCGGGCGGCCCCGCAAGGCGACCGGGCACCCGCTGAGGTTGCAGCGCGCGGCCACGACGGAGGCGCGCGAGCGCCGCGAGGCATGGAACGAACAGGAGCTACCCGACAGCGAAAAACACGAAGCGGAGGACACGCCGAGGGAGGCGACGACCGTGCAGCGCGGCGGGCGCACCGTGAAGCGCGTCAAGGTCGGCGGGTGCTGGTACGTCACGAGGGACGTGGAGGCGGGCGTGCGCGCCTACACGGGCAACGGCAAAGTCAAACGCTTCTGGCACGGCTACTACTCAGGCAAGGCCGTAGACCACTACACCGGCGGAGTGGTCCCGAGCGTGGACGCCGCGAGCAAGCAGGAGTGCCACCTGTTCAACGACCTGTTCGACCGCGCCACGAACATGGCGGGCGCGGCTCCGCAGACCGTGATCGGCGACCGCGGGTTCTCCGTGGAAGCGTGCTTCCAGCACGCCACGGAGAACAACTGCGCGCCCGTGTTCCCGTGGCGGCGCTGTGGCGACGGCAAACGCCACGACAAGCCCACGCACGACCGCCACGGCGTGAAGCGCTGCCGGCATTGCGGAGGCGTAATGCACCAGGTTCGCTTCTCCGCGAACGGCGGCAAGCCGCGCCTCTGGTTCCGCTGCACGTTCCAACTCACCCCGGACTGCGGGGACGAACAGACCATCTACTGCCACGAGGACTGGCGCGCCCTCATCCCGCTCCCGCGCACGAGCGCGCTCTACCACGAGCTACGCAAAAGCCACCGCAGCTACGAGGCCGTTCACGACTACTGGCGCGACCGCTACCGCGTCGCCTCCGACAACCTGGCGAACCGCCCGAAGTCCGTGGGCATCGGTTGGCACCGCCTCCGCGCGAGCGTCGCATCCCTCATTGACTGGCTGCGCATCGCAGCGAAGGCCGGCTGGCTCGGCTCCACGCGCTCCGCGCGGCGCCACGCTGGCGAGCGGCCGTTCAAGGATGCGGGCCGGAAAGCAGCCGACCAGCTTGCGAGCATCCGAGCACGCATCGGCCTGTACAAGCCCTACGGCCCGCAGGCGAGCAAGACCGGCCACAAGGACGCGACGGCACCGCCGTCGCAACGGCCCCGCGGCGCCCCACCGGGCGCCCGCCGCAAGCCCCGCAAGTAGCACCCGCCGCCCACGGGGATCACCCCTGGGCGGCTTCGCGCGTCAAGCCCCGCGCGCCGCGAGCTGCACGCCTGGAGCGCGCCGAGCTGAGCGCGGCGCGCTCCAAACCACCACGATCAGCCGCCGACAACCTCCGCCAGACCCAATCGGAATCCGTAGCGTGAACTGTCCGAGAGGGACAGTTCTCAATTACCAGCTAGAGCCAAATCCGGGCGGTGGCTGGAGGGGTTTGTACACGTGCCCGGCGCCTAATGTACACGCTGAGCTGTCCTGCTAGGCGGACCTGCCGATAGGTCTACAAACCTACTCAAACGTTGCGCGGACGACCTTTAGCCTCAGTGCTGTTTGCGCGCGTTCCGCACCAGATCATCGATCGCAGTAAGCCCGGTCTTTTCCCTCAGCGTGTCGAGGCGCATGTCGGAGCGGACGCCGAAGTCGACGCCGTACTCCTGCTCGATGTTGCCTACCTGGGTGTCGCCGCGCTTCTGGCGCAGCCTTCCGTTGTCGTCGCGGGTGCGATCGGTGTGCATTCCGGTGGGTCGTTCGTGATGCTGGCTCATCTCGCCGCTCCTATGGTCGAACTCGAACGCATGTTCGTAGTCTACACGGGCGGAGGATAGAACGGGACGCCGGAATAGTTCGCTCGCGCAAACCTGAGCGTCGCGCGGGACTGGTACGCTCCGCCCATGCCGAGAGCCCTGTTCGCGGAGCGCTTCCTGGTCAGGCCGCTCGGGCCAGAGCCGCCCGAGCCAGCCGGCTACGACGAGGCACAAGGCATCAGCGTGACCGCAGACGGCCGGCCGTTCATCGAGGCGGGCGCGATACTCGTAACGCGCACGGCAACGGACGCCCAAGGCGAGAGTGGTGACGACGATGAGAATCGCGTCCCCGGCGTCCGTGGAGCCGAGTCAGTTGACGCCCAGTTCCTCGCGACGCGGACGGCGACATTTGTCGATGCTGAGGGAGCCGACACCGACGAGGACAGTCCCACCCCGATGGCGCTGCACACCGACACTCGAGCGGCCGGCGAGAAACCGGATGCTCCACCGTGGGCGCACACGCAGACCGCAGCACCGGGCGAGCCGGTTGACTACGACTATGTGGCCTTCTTCGGGACTGTGACGAAGGCCGCAGGGGAGAGCAGCGACTAGCGGTGCTCCTGGCTTGTGCTGCTCATCGTCACAAGCCGAGCTGACTACACAGCCGACTGGCTAGTCCTTGAGCTTCGGGCGCGGGGGGCGCCCTTCGTGCGCTTCAACACAGAAGACTTCCCGGAGGCGACGAGCCTTCGTTGGAGGAACAATGGCGCGACGGCGCTGACGTTGGCGACGCGTGAGTTGGACCTGGCCTCGGTCGACGCGGTGTGGTACCGGCGGCCAGCCGTGCCGCTGCTGGACCTCTCGGACCCCGCGGCAGTATGGGCCGCCGGGGAGGCTCGCGAGGCTCTCGACGGGCTTTGGAAGACGCTGGACGCGCTATGGGTGAACCATCCTGATCGGAACCGCTTGGCTGAGTGCAAGCCCGAGCAACTGCGTCGGGCGGCCGATCTTGGGTTCACGGTGCCAGCGAGCATCGTCACGAACGACCCCGAGGCGGCGGCCGCCTTTGCGAGCGAACATCCCGATGGCGTTGTCTGCAAGCCCCTTCGGTCCGGTCGGGTGAGCAACGGGACGACCAGCAAGCTGTTCTTCACGACCCTGCTAGACGCTGCTGCGCTTGCCGCTCTCGGCGAGATCGGACCCGAGCCCTACTTGTTCCAAGCGTTCGTGCCGAAGCGCTACGACGTGCGCGTAACGGTCATCGGGAGCGACGCGTTCGCCGCCCGCATCGAGAGCCAGAGCAATCCGGAGGCGGTGGTGGACTGGAGGCGCGGCGATCCACGCGGGCTCGGCCATGAGGTCGAGGAGCTGCCTCCGGACGTGAGCGCGCGATGCGTCGAGCTTGTCGCATCGTACGGACTTCACTTCGGAGCGATCGACCTCGCCGCCACAGCAGAGGGATATGTGTTCTTCGAGAACAACCCGAACGGGCAATGGGCGTGGCTTGAGCAGGCCGTAAACCTCCCGCTCCGGGCACGGCTCGCCGACCTCCTCACGCAATGAGCGACGAGTCGACACCGGCGGACGAGCCTGAGCCGACGCAACCGGACGGGCCGACGCAACCGGACGAGCCTTACGAGCCCACGGTGATGCGCTGGCGCGGAGCGCTTCCGGGGTGGATCAAGCGCAGGCTTGCCCCGACAGGCTCTCGGCGCAGGGCTTGGTGGTGGGAGCGCCTGTTCGTGCCGGTGCCAACGTCCGACGACTACAAGAAGAAGGATGAGGTCCTCAACGCGCTCAGGCAGACGCAAGGCGACCGCAGTGCCGCCGTCCTCGGCGAAGCCAGGGAAATCTTCGAGCGACCATTCCAGACCACCGCTGGCGTCGAGCGCCGGGCGTCAACGCTACAAGGTGCAATCGCGATCGCCGCCACGTTCGTCGTCGCAGGCGGGGGCCTCTTGCTCAACGCCAGTGAGATCCAAACCGACGGATGGCGCATCGCCTTCGCCGTCGTGTTCGTGCTCGTCATCATGTGCCTCGTCTTCAGCGCCCTGCGAGCGCTTCGAGCAACGTCGCGCGTGCTCATCTGGCACTACCCGGACGAGGAAGACTTGCTGTTGCGGAGGACGAGCGAGTACGCGTCCGATCACGAACTCGCCGTCGCCGCGGAGCTGCTCCAAGCGGGCGCCCGCAACGCCAACAACGCTCGTTACAAGGTCGCACAAATGCGCGCCGCCGGCCATTGGCTCGCCCTCGCACTCGTCGGCTTGCTGATAACCGCTGTCGTCTTCCTGGCGTACGTCGTCGCGGGACCTGCGCAGTCGGCTTCGCAGAACGCTACGAGCAACAGAACCTCAGCGAACATCAAGATCGCCGTTGAGATTGCCGCGAGCGTCAGCGCGCGGGAGCGTCAGGAACTCGAGCGGCTCGCAAAACGGCTGAACCAGAAAGGTGATCCCCATGATCGCCGCGGAGCCGAACTGATCACTGGACTCCTCGCTGGACTGCCGGGCGACGCGGCCCTATTCGCGGTCTGGGCCGAGCAGTCCACGGACGTAGCGCGCGAGCTCCTAGCAGAACTCCTCGGCACAATCGTCAAGGCCGGCATCAACACAAACATCAACAGCAACAACGTGACGGTCGGCGGGTCGACGATCAATGAGGGCGGCATCTACTTCTCATTCGAATCGTCGTCGGAAAACCAGCCCCCGCAGAGCCCAAACAAACCCCCGGCTCACAAGCATCACTGCCGGCACAGCAAGCGGCACAAGCCCCTAAACGGAAGTTTTTGAGGCCGGGGCGCTGAATTCCCCGGGGTGGCGGGGCTCTGGCCCTGTTTTGGGCTGGCGGGTTCTGTCTACGCGGTGAGCTTGATGTCGAGTAGTTCGAGTGCTCTGGCCT
>Ga0187862_10000022_pt1 | contig 172152 bp, 172 predicted proteins | sample June2016WEW_10_1_FD_133003 | JGI IMG/M metagenome (GOLD analysis project Ga0187862, IMG submission 133003) | Peatland microbial communities from SPRUCE experiment site at the Marcell Experimental Forest, Minnesota, USA - June2016WEW_10_150 | ecosystem: Environmental > Terrestrial > Soil >... | reverse complement strand
GCGCCGCAACCCCTGCACCCCCGCCCGGGCCCCTCTCAACGCCCCTAACTTGCCCTTTTTCGGCCCTATTGGGGGTCCCCCCGTCGGGTTCGGGGGGGGGATGGGGGGTACCCCCCCCCCCAAATTGGGGGGGGGGGGGGGTGAAGGCGAAGGCACGGGCCTCGCCTCGGCGACAGCTCTCCGAAGCGCCGAACCGCGCCGTCAGAAGCCCTTTCGTGGTCATCGGCCCTTGAATTGCCGTTCTCATCACCAGCCGGTGTATTTTGAGAAGGTCCGCATAGCGGATTTGGGTCTGACTTTATACCCCCCGCGTTCCGCTCATCTCTAGACACGTCTCTGACCATCGTCACGGGGGAGCCGTCTGGACCATTCGATCCCCGCGAGGCGAGTTCAACCGGCGGTCGGCATGGGATCGTAGCCAAGCACAAACGCTCCGCCGATTCAACCGTTGGTTGCCGCTTTGCGCATCTGTGCACCCCGCTGGAAGGCTACCGGCGGTGCCGAAGCCAGGGGAAGTCCAGATCGCAAGTCGCGTCCGCGCTCGACGGACGGCTCTGAAGCTCACGCAGGAGGCGCTAGCCGTTGAGCTGGGCGTCACCCACCAGCACGTCTCACGCATCGAGGCGGGACATGCCGTGCCGTCTTTGGTGCTGCTGGTGCGGCTCAGCCAAAGACTCGGCGTGAGCACCGACTACCTGCTCACCGGCCGCCAGACGGCGCCACTGGACATCGCGGGAGCCATCCGCGGCGATGAGCGCTTGAGCCCGACCGCCAAGCGCCACCTAATCGGCATTGTCAGCGAGCTGGGCGGCACGGCGTCATAGACCCAGCTGGTCTTGACGTTGAGATACCAAGCGGCCTGCTCAGGGCGAAGGCGTCGATCCGCCGCCAGCGCGGCCGGCAGGTCTGCTGTTGTTGGTTCGTCCATCCCTGCTGCTAACCACCAGGGCGACACAGCGGCCAACTTGCCGGTTCTATCCGCCCGCCAACGGCGCTATCCTTCGTAGCGGCAGTGAACATCTCGCGTCCCGTGGACGCCGCACCCTGACCCAACGTCAGGGCCGCCATCTCTCTCCGGACTGCCATCCGGTAATCGACGCTTCGGCGTCTGAGCAGAGGGAGACCATCATGATCTTCGCAGCCAGTTGGGCAATCAGCACCCGCCTCCACAACCTATTCCGGCGCTTCGCGCCCAGCAACATCCTCATCCGGCGCGTGCATACCCGCACCGGCATCAAGTGGGGACCGCTCGTCGGCCTGGCCGCCGCCGTCCTCTACGGCCTGCTTACGCTGGCCACAGCCACAGTCGTCCGCAAAGGCGGGCCCGGCTGGGTCGATCTGATCGTGCTGCTCGCGTTCTGGAACACGGTCAAGTTCGTCTGCCTGATCCCCGTCTCGCTCATCCGGCTGGTTCGTGTGTGCCACCAGGAAAGGGTCCCCATGACCGAGCATTCTCGCCTGCCGTCCGACGCTCGGATCGCCGAGCGCGCCATCGTTTTGCAGCTCTTACGCGACGACCACGACAAGCAATGGTCGCGCGTCGAGATCGAAACCGAGCTCGACGACGTGGAGCCCTTGGCGCTGAGCGACGCCATCGCCGACCTCGAGCGCCACGACATAGTGGTGGCGCAGGGCGAGCACGTCGTGGCGTCGCCGTGCGCCCGGCACCTTGACGAGCTGGGGTTGATCGCCATATGAGACCGTCCGAGACGCAGCTGTACAGCGCGACCGGCAGCGCACCACCACAGCCGACGCAACGCCGGCCGGCACGATCCACGAACGCGCGGGTACGCCGGTCAGCGCGGTATAATAGGTAGGTCAGCTAGATACCCCCCAAGCGCATCCTCGGCTCGTCGAGGAACAGCACGGGCGGCTGCGTGACGAGCCCGGCGGCGAGGTCCAGGCGCCTGCGCATGCCGCCGGAGTACTCCTTGAGGATGCGCGCGGCGGCGTCGACGAGGTCGAACTGCGCGAGCAGCTCGTCCGTGCGCGAGCGCGCCCCGGCCCTGGAGAGGCCGCTGAGACGCCCGATCATGGTGAGGTTCTCGCGGCCGGTGAGGACTTCGTCGAGCGTGGCGTCCTGCGCGGTGACGCCGATGTTGCGCTGCACGGCCGCCGCCTCGCTGACGACGTCGTGGCCAGCGACGCGCGCGGTGCCGGCGTCGGGGATCGAGAGCGTGGTGAGGATCCGCAGCGCGGTGGTCTTGCCGGCGCCGTTGGGTCCGAGCACGCCGAGGATCGACCCGGCCGGGACCTCGAGGTCGACGCCGTCGAGCGCGACGGTCGCGCCGAAGCGCTTCTCGAGTCCGTGAGCTTCGATCATCAGATCGGTCATGGCGGCAATCATACAGTAACTGAAAAAATACTGCAACTGAAATTTTGATAGAATGATGCGGATGGTGGATGAGGGACCCCGCCGCGTCGATCGACCCGACGGCGGCGATGCTGCCCAGGAGCTTTCAGACGAGGGACGAATCGAGCTACTGCTGGAGCGCGAACTCGGCCCCGAGCTGGCGAACGCGTTCGCGGTCGCACGCGAGATGCAGGTGCGCTGGGAGCGCCGGCGCCACCCGCATGACGGGCTGCGCGAGCGCAAGAAGCGCCGCACGCGCCAGCAGATCTCAGACGTGGCGACGTCGCTGTTCGTGGTACGCGGCTTCGATCACGTGAAGGTGTCGGAGATCGCGGAGATCGTTGGCGTGTCGGAGAAGACGGTCTACAACTACTTCCCCACGAAGGAGTCGCTCGTGTTCGACCGCGCAGACGAGGGCATCGCGCGCGTGGCGGCGGCGCTGCGCGAGCGCGAGCCGGGAGAGTCGCCGGCGAAGGCGATGCTGCGCGCGCTGAAGGACGACATGGAGGACCTCGAAGACCTGCCCGATGAGATCTACCGGTTCCTGCCGCTGTTTGCCGAGATGGTCGCCGCGACGCCATCGCTGCGCGCCGCCCTGCGCGATCTGCAGAGCCGGCTCGTCGAGGTCGCAGCCGAGGAGCTGGCGGCGCTCGCCGACGTCGACCCGCGCGACCCCGAGCCGCTGATCGCCGCGCACGCGATCGTCGGCCTGCAGGAGCTGGCGCTCTCCTCGCGCGTGCGTCACATCGAAGCCGGGCTGCGCGGCAGCCGGCTGCTGAACGCGGTGGTCGGCGACCTCGAGCGCGCGGCGCGCCTGCTGGACGCCGGGCTGTGGTCCTTCAACCTGCTCACCCAGGGCGCGCGCACCCGCCAGCAGCTGCGCGAGGCGGCCGCCGCGGCCGAGGATGCTCGCAAGCAGGTGTCCGATGCGCTCAGAAAGGCGCGTGCAGCCTGGCGCGAGATCCGCCGCAGCGAGCACGACGAGTGCAGAGCCAAGCGCCCGCGCCGCACGGGCTGAGCTCGACCGCCTACGCGCCCGGCGGGTTCTCCGGCTTGAGGCGCTTGCGCCCCTTCTGGTCCTTGCGCCCGGTGCCGATGCACTCGCGGCAGACGATCCACCTGCTCTCCCCCGCGGCTTCGCCGTCGCCGGACCACGGCGTCCATCCCACCCCGTCGCAGGTCGCGCAGCGGGCGTTCTCGGGGATGTGGCGGTCGCTTTGGGTCATGGCCTATGAGCATATCTGGCGAGCTGTGCCTGAGGATCGATATACCACGGTATACTCGCGGTATGGCGAAGGTCATGGTGTCAATGCCGGACGATCTCTTGAGCGAGGTCGACGCTGAGGCCGCTCGTCTCGGCACATCCCGTAGCGCGGTGCTGCGCGAGTTCGCCGACACCGCGCTGCGCAGGCGCCGCACGGATCGCGCAGCGGCCATGGACAGCCTGCTGCGTCAGACAGCACCCCATGGCGGTGCGGCCGCCGAACGGGTGAAAGCCACAAGGCCATAGCGTGAGCACGCTGCTGCTGGACGCCAGCGTGATCCTCGCGGCGTTCGATTCCGACGACGAGCTACACGGACCATCCCAGACGCTTCTCGCCGATCCCGAGGCCACGCTCGCCACGCTCGATCTCGCCCGTTACGAGGTGGCAAACGTGGCAGTTCGAGGCTGGTGCGAGCTCGCCCGCGTCGCTCCACTGCTGGAAGCCATCGACCGGATCTCTGGTGACGGTGGGGTCATGCCATCTACGACTGCTTTGCTCAACCGCGCCGCGAAGCTCGCTGAGCAGCACACGATCTCCGTGTACGACGCGGCCTACGTAGCGGCGGCTGACCAAGCCGGTGGCACGCTCGTCAGCTGCGACATCCGCGATCTCGTGGGTAAGGGACTCGCGACCAGTCCCGCGAGCGTGCACGAGAACGAGTCGCCCCCTCCCGCCGACAGCGGCGCCGAAGTCCAGCCATAGCCAGCGCCACAGGTCGGTGCGGGGCGCAGCTTGCCTACTTCAAGCCACACGCGATGCCACGCGATCGTGCAAATTTCGTCACAAATCTGGCCCCGGTTGCAATTAGAAGTAGTCAGATGCTGAGCGACGAGCACCTCGAGCGCATCGACAGGTTGGCCGCGACGCCACGACCTGGCGCGGCGCCACGACTGGACTCGCTGTCGCTGCTCGACGCGCTCCCGGCCGAGCAGCGCGCCGCAGTGCGAGGTCGCGTGATCGACCGACGCGGCTACGAGGAGCTCGCACGCGAGCTCGGCTGCACCGAGCTGGTCGTCCGCCAGCGCGTCAGCCGCGGCCTGCGCACGCTGCGCTCACTCGCCGGCTATACGCGCTGAGTGCCGCTTCACAGACGGCAATCCGCGACCAGTCCGGCGAGCGCCTGCTGGGCGTGTCAAGCTTGCCGTTGATGGCGCATCGCGAGATCCGCTCGTGGCTGATGGACATGGACGGCGTGCTCGTGCGCGAGGAGCAGCCGATCCCGGGCGCGGACCGCTTCCTTGCGCGGCTGCGCGAGCTGTCAACGCCGTTTCTGGTGCTGACGAACAACTCGATCTACACACGCCGCGACCTGGCGGCGAGGCTCGCCGCGAGTGGGCTGGACGTGCCCGAGGAGGCGATCTGGACCTCGGCGCTGGCCACAGCGCGTTTCCTGCGCGACCAGCGGCCCGGCGGCTCGGCGTTCGTGATCGGTGAGGCGGGGTTGACGACGGCGCTGCACGACGCCGGCTACACGCTCACCGAGCGCTCGCCGGACTATGTGGTGCTGGGCGAGACGCGCACGTACTCGTTCGAGCGCATCACGCGCGCGATCCGCCTGATCGCGGGCGGTGCGCGCTTCATCGCGACCAATCCCGACGCCACCGGCCCTTCACTGGACGGCCCGCTGCCGGCGACCGGATCGGTGGCGGCGCTGATCAGCCGCGCGACGGGCGTCGATCCGTACTTCGTGGGCAAGCCCAACCCGCTGATGATGCGCTCGGCGCTCAACGCGATCGACGCGCACTCCGAGACGGCGGCGATGATCGGCGACCGCATGGACACCGACATCGTCTCCGGCCTGGAGGCCGGCATGGAGACCGTGCTCGTGCTGACCGGCGTGACGACGCGCGAGGACGCCGAGCGCCACCCCTACCGTGCCGCGCGCATCGTCGACTCGGTCGCGGACCTGCTCGACGAGCTCGCCTGAGCCGCCGGCGGCTACTCCTGCTCGACCCAGTCGAACGAGCGCGTGACGGCCTTCTTCCACTGGCGGTACTCGCGCTCGCGCTTGGACGCGTCCATCTGCGGCTCCCAGCGCTTGTCCTCGGACCAGCGCTCGCGCAGCTCATCGCGGTCCGACCAGAAGCCGACCGCCAGGCCGGCGGCGAAGGCGGCGCCGAGCGCGGTGGTCTCGGTCACGGCGGGGCGCACGACGGGCACGCCCAGCACGTCGGCCTGAAACTGCATCAGCAGCTCGTTGGCGGTCATGCCGCCGTCGACCTTCAGCTCGCTGAACGGCACATCGGCCGCGGCGTTGGCCTCGTCGACGACCTCGCGGCTCTGCCACGCGGTCGCCTCCAGCGCCGCGCGCGCGATGTGCCCCTGGTTGGCGTACGCGGTCAGGCCGACGATCACGCCGCGCGCGTCGTCGCGCCAGTAGGGCGCGAACAGGCCGGAGAAGGCGGGCACGAAGTACACACCGCCGTTGTCCTGCACGGTGCGCGCCAGATCCTCCACTTCGGCGGCGCTGTCGATCAATCTCAGGCGATCGCGCAGCCACTGGATCAGCGCGCCGGTGACGGCGATCGAGCCCTCGAGCACGTACGTCGGCTCACCGTCGCCGAGCTTGTAGCCGAGCGTCGTGAGCAGCTTCTGCGAGTGCACGATCTCCTGGCCGGTGTTCAGCAGCAGGAAGGAGCCCGTGCCGTAGGTGTTCTTGGCCTCGCCGCGCTCGAAGCACGTCTGCCCGAACAGCGCCGCCTGCTGGTCGCCGAGGATGCCGGCGATCGGGCGGCCGCCCACGGCCGTCCCCGCCGCCTCGCCGTAGACCTCGCTCGAAGAGCGGATCTCGGGCAGCATCGAGCGCGGTATGCCCATCAGCTCGAGGCTCGGCTCATGCCAGTCGAGGCTCTCGAGGTCCATCAGCATCGTGCGGCTGGCATTGGTCACGTCGGTCACGTGCACGCCGCCGCGCGTGCCGCCAGTCAGGTTCCACAGCACCCACGTGTCCATCGTCCCGAACGCGAGCTCGCCGCGCTCGGCGCGCGCGCGCGCGCCGTCCACGTTCTCCAGCAGCCACGTGAGCTTGGGCCCGGAGAAGTACGTCGACAGCGGCAGGCCGACGCGCTCGCGCAGGCGGTCCACGCCCCGATCGCCGGCGAGCTCGCGCACGAGCTGGTCGGTGCGCGTGTCCTGCCACACGATCGCGTTGTGGATCGGCTTGCCGGTCTCGCGGTCCCACACGACGGTGCTCTCGCGCTGGTTGGTGATGCCGATCGCCTCGACGTCGCCGGCCTCCGCGTCGGACTTCGCGAGCGCCCCGCCGATCACCTCGCGCGTGCGCGTCCAGATCTCGCTCGCGTCGTGCTCCACCCAGCCGGCCTGCGGGTTGATCTGCTCGTGCTCGCGCTGATCGACGGCGACGATCCTGGCGTCCTTGTCGAACAGGATGAAGCGGGTGCTGGTGGTTCCCTGGTCGATCGCGCCGACGTACTTGGCCATCCGTCAGGCGTCCAGCAGCCGCGCGAGCTTCGCCGGCGTGTCGATGTCGGGCAGCGGTGAGTACAGGATCAGGCGCTGCTCGCTCGCCTCCGCGGGGTGGAAGACCGCGTGCGAGAAGGCGAGCATGCCGGCCACCGGATGGCGCAGCTCGCGCCGTCCCTCGCCGGCGCGCGCGACCTCGTGGCGCTTCCACGCCCTGCAGAACTCGGGGCTCGTGTTGCGCAGCGCCTGCACGAGCTCCTCGAACCGCGGGTCGCCGAGATTGCGCGCGGTGTCGGCGCGGAACTTCGCGACCATCAGGCGCGAGGTGCGCTCCCAATCGGTGAACATCTCGCGGCGGGCCGGGTCGGTGAACATCAGCCACGCGTGGTTGCGCGCGGAACGCGGCACCTCGCCGAGGTCGCCGAACAGCGCAACGGCGGCATCGTTCCACGCGAGGTAGTCCCAGCGACGGCCGAGGATGAAGGCGGGGTTGGCGCCGAGGTTGGCGATCAGACGCCGCAGGGCCGGCGAGACGCGCTCGGCCGGCGACTTGCACGGCGGCGGCTCTTCGCCGCGTCCGAGCAGCACGAGGTGCGTGCGCTCGGCCTGGCTCAGCCGCAGCGCCCGCGCGAGCGCCTCGAGTACGTCGAGTGACGCGCGCACGTCGCGCCCCTGCTCGAGCCACGTGTACCAGGTGGTGCCCACGCCGGCCAGCTGCGCTACCTCCTCGCGGCGCAGCCCGGGAGTGCGCCGGCGCCCGCCGTTCGGCAGCCCCACGTCCTCGGGTCGCAGGCCGGCGCGGCGGTTGCGCAGGAAGTCGGCGAGCTCGTCGCGGCGCAGCGCTCCAGACAGCGCGCGCGAGCCGACGGCGGCGGTCGCGCGATTCGCGCCATTTGCGCCGTCCGCGCCACTCACCGCCGGAACGGCGCCGTTTGTCGTTGGCATGACTGATTCCTTGGGGGGCATGTTTGATACCAGGATAAGTCCCTCTCTTCTACCTGGATAGAGATTGTCGCACACTGCTTGTCGATGAGTCCCGGACCGACACCCTATGGCCGCCGACCTCACGTTTGCGCGGCGGGGCGCGTTTGAGAACGATGAGCAACCGACTGTCTCACCTTCACACGTCAAGACGAGCGCTGCTGGTCGTCGCGTGCCTGGCCCAGTTCATGGTGCTGCTGGACGTGTCGATCGTCAACATCGCGTTGCCGTCGATTCACAACCACCTCGGCTTCTCGACGACGGGGCTGCAGTGGGTGGTGAACGCGTACACGCTGACGTTCGCGGGCTTCCTGCTGCTCGGCGGTCGCTGCGCGGACCTGCTCGGGCGCCGGCGCGTGTTCCTGGCGGGGACGGCGCTGTTCGCGCTGTCGTCGCTGGCGTGCGCGCTCGCGAGCACGCGTGGCCTCTTGATCGGCGCGCGCGCCGTGCAGGGCTTTGCCGGCGCGGTCCTCTCCCCCGCGACGCTGTCGGTGATCACGAGCTCGTTCACCGAGGGGCATGAGCGCAACCGTGCCCTGGGCACGTGGGGCGCGACGGGCGCGCTCGGGGCGTCCTCGGGGGCGCTGCTCGGCGGGATCCTGACCGAAGCGTTCGGGTGGCCGGCGATCTTCGCCGTCAACGTCCCCCTCGGAGCGCTCGTGATCGTCGCCGGCAGGTACGTGATTCCGGCATCGATCGGCGTCAGCGAGAAGCGCCACTTCGATGTCACCGGCGCGGTGCTCGTGACGGCGAGCTTGATCTTCGTGACGTTCGGGATCGTGCGCACGGACACGCTCGGCTGGGGCGCGCCGGGCGTGCTCGCGCCGATCGCGGCCGGGGTGCTGCTGTTCGCCGCGTTCGTGCTCGTCGAGGCGCGGTTCGCGCGCGCGCCGCTCGTGCCGCTGTCGATCCTGCGCGCCGCCGGACAGCTGCGCGCGGCGAACCTGGTCGTGACGCTGCTGTACGCGGCGTTCTTCCCGGTGTGGTTCTTCCTCACGCTTTACATGCAGCAGGTGCTCCACTACGACCCGATCGAGGCGGGCGTGGCGTTCCTGCCGATGACGCTGTCGATCTTCGCCGCGTCCAAGCTCGCGCCGCGGCTGGTCGCGCGCTTCGGGCCGCGTTCGGTGGTGACCGCGGGGATGCTGACGGCGACCGTCGGCATGGTGCTGCTGAAGGGCATCGGCCCGGGCGACTCATACGTGGGCGCGGTGCTGCCCGGAGCGCTGCTGTCGTCGATCGGCATGGGCTGCTCGCTGGTGCCGGCGACGATCGTGGCGATGCAGGGTCTCCCCCGCTCCCACAGCGGGCTCGGCTCGGGCCTGCTGAACACGTCGCGGCTGATGGGCGGGGCGCTCGGCCTGGCGGTGCTGAGCACGATCGCGGCGGCGCACACGCGCGGCGAGTCAACGCTCGGCGCGGCGCGGGCGCTGTCGGACGGCTTCGATCTGGCTTTCGTGATCGGCGCGCTGTTCGCACTCGCCGGCGCGCTCGTCGCGGCCTCTCTGCTGCGGCCTCGTGTGGCCGCGGCGAGCGAGCAGCCCGCGCCGCGGCCGCCGGCAGAAGACGAGCTGCGGCTGGCGGACGACGAGCGCGACGCGCTCGCGGCCTAGCTCCCGCCGCACCTCTCTGGTGTGAGATAGTTCGCTCGTGAGCGCCGCCGAGCCGTCCGCTGTCCGCCTGATCGCCGTCGAGGATCTCGGTAGCTCCCAGGTCGCCGTGGTAGAGCAGACACCACACGGCGCCCTCGCCGTCGGCATCAGCACGGGCAAGCCGTTCGCAGTGTCGAACCGGTGCCGCCACCTGTTCGCCTCACTGGGCAAGGGACACGTGACCGAGGACGGATGCCTGCAGTGCCCAGCGCACGCGGCACTGTACGACGTCGGCTCGGGAAAGATGGTGCGGGGGCCTCAGGGCGCGTTCAAGCCCCTCGCTGGTGCCGTGAAGGCTACCGCCGGTGCCCGCGCTCTGAAGACTTTCCCGGTCGAGGTGCGCGACGGGGCGATCTGGCTCGTCGGCTGATGCGCTCCGGCTGCGCCGGCTACGGTGGCGTGGCTCGGCCGCCTCGTCGGATGACGGGCTTGGTGGCTCCCTGCTTCCATGTGGCGGTCTGCCCGGCTTTGACGGTCCACTTCTTGCCGTAAGCCCGGGTGCCCTTGAGTCCTTGCATCCACATCGAGTCAGTGTCTACGTGCAGGGTGGTGGCGGTGCGGGTGTTCGTGATCCAGAAGGTGGTGCCGCGGACGCCGTTCACCGTGCGTTCGGTCTTGATTTCGTAGCCTTGTTCGTTGCCGTTGAGGGCGTGCGTGACTTTGGCCCAGATCGACCCGAGCAGCAGTTCGAATTTGATTTTGGCCGGTGTCTCAGGCGTAGGACCACCCGGCTCCTTGCAATCTTCGACCTTGAGGCTGGAGCCCTTGTCCATCCTGATCACCGAGCGGTCCCCGAGTTCGAATTCGACCGGCTGGTCAGCGCTGATCGTCTGCCCGGGGTAGAAGCTGGTTCCCTTCAGGTTGCCAAGGCTTGTCGACTCGCCGTTCGGGGTCGACACGTCGGTGATCTGGCTCGCCTTGCTGGTGCACGGCTTCTTCAACGGCGGTTCGAGGGTCCAGCTCGCGGAGAACGCCGCGTCGGTGACGCTGCCGGTGAGGGTGGCGTGGATAGGCGCCGCCCAGGGGTTGAAGTGGCTCGGTTCGGGACCGCCGGGCAGCGTCGCGGGCCACCACGGCACGGGCGGCAGATCTACTTCTTGAGGGCCGCCTTCGGGACACGTGATCGTGTACGGCAGCGGCTGACCCACCGGTTCGCTCGTCCATGTGTAGTAGAAGGAGCTTCCGTTGCTGCGCGCCTTGTCGATCACGATCTTGCCGCTGCCCGGCTGCAGATCGAACGTCGAATCGGCCGCCAAGCTGCAACCGCCGGACCCCGACCCCGACGCAGACCAGTGGTGCGAGCCGGACTCAGCTTCGTAGACGGCGCTGTTTGCATCGTCGCTGGTGAGCGCGAGCGTGACCGTCGTGGCCAGCTTCTCATTCAACAAGATACCGTCCGTGGTCGAGTTCACTTCGTAGGACACGGTCCCCGTGAGCGTCGCGGGTAGCGGTTCCGACGGCGTACTCCCCGCGGCTTGGGCTGCCCCGACCAGGGGGAATGCCGCACTGGCGCAAACGAGCAATGAGCGAAGCAAACGAGGCATCACCGAGCAGCCTAGTCACGCGAATCGGTCGCAAGTCGGTAGAGACTACGGCCCGCAGCGCGTACGAAATACCTCCGTGAAGGCGAGCGGGATGGATGCCATCGCCGCTTCAACCATGCTCCGTTCAGGCGAACAGCAAGGCCCAAGACGAGGCGAAGCGAAGGTGTCCGCGTCGGCGCTCTGATCCTGCGAGCGGCTTGAGTTCGGGAGCTGCGAACCGGTAGCGTTAGCGCGATGGGCCGCGAGCCGATCAAGGACGATCTGCTGAAGGCTTCGGGGGTCGGTGACCGCCGAAGGCGCTGGCTCGCCCGTGTCGCGAGGGCGCCCCGCAGAGTTGATGCGAACCCTGCCCTGGTGGAGGTGACGCGCGCGACGCGGGAGGTGCTCCTTCCGGGCGACGCAAGGTTCGGCGACGAGCTCTCCACCACCGGCGATCGTCTCTCGCAGGTCCTCGCGAGGCACCTCGTGGAGGTCGGCGCCGAGCAGCCGAGCGCGACGCGCGAGCTCAGTCTCGGCGCGCTGCAGGTCTGGCAGGCGATCTCCGAATCGGTCGGCCGGGGAGTCGGGGTGGAGGAGGTCGCGATCCTGTTCACCGATCTGGTCGGCTTCTCTTCGTGGGCACTCGAGGTCGGAGATGAGCTTGCACTTGAGCTGTTGCGCGAGGTCGCGTCGGTCGTCGAGCCGGTGATCGAGGCGCACCAGGGTCGTATCGTCAAGCGCCTTGGCGACGGGCACATGGCTGTCTTCCCGGACGCACAGAGGGCCGTCGACGCTGCGTTCGAGGCCCAGCGCCAGCTCGCCACGGTCGATGTGGACGGCCACGGTGTTCTGCTGCGAGTGGGCGTGCATCTAGGGCGGCCGCGCAAGCTCGGCGCCGACTACCTTGGCGTCGACGTCAACGTTGCCGCTCGCGTGACCGAAGCAGCCAGGGGCGGCGAGGTGCTGGTGTCCGGGACCGCGCTGGCGGAGCTCGACACCACGACACTCACTGCCAGGCGGCGGCGGCGCTTTCGCGCCAAGGGCACGCCGCGAGGCCTCGACGTCTACGTGGTGGCCCCTCGAGTGTGACCGCACACCCCGCGGTGTGCGGTCGCCGCGTCGAGGCGCTGCCCGGGGCGCAGGTCGCCGGCGACGATCATCGCGCGCAGCGCCTCGACGGCGTGCTGCTGGGCGGCGGCGAGCGTCGCGGTGGCAGCGCTCACCGGAACGCCTGGATGCCGGTGAGCGCGCCGCCGACGACGAGCGCGTGCACGTCGGCGGTGCCCTCGTAGGTGACGATCGACTCGAGGTTGTTCATGTGGCGAATGACCGGGTACTCGAGCGTGATGCCGTTGGCGCCGAGCATCTGCCGGGCGGTGCGGGCGACGTCGAGCGCGGCGTTGACGTTGCCGAGCTTGCCCATGGAGACATGCTCTGGCAGCAGGCGGTGCTCGTCCTTCATGCGCCCCAGGTGCATCGCGAGCAGCGTGGCGCGGTTGACCTCGAGCGCCATGTGCGCGAGCTTGTACTGCTGGATCTGGGTGGCGGCGATCGGGCGCCCGAAGGCGATGCGCTGCATGCTGTAGTCGAGCGCCGATTCGAAGCACGCGCGCGCGGCGCCGGCGGCGCCCCAGACGATGCCGTAGCGCGCCTCGTTGAGGCACGACAGTGGGCCGCGCAGCGAGGTGGCCTCGGGCAGCACGGCGTCCTCGGGCAGACGCACGTCGTCGAGCAGCAGCTCGGAGGTGACGGACGCGCGCAGCGAGAGCTTGCGATGGATGTCCTGCGTGGTGAAGCCGGGGGTGCCCTTGGGCACGAGAAAGCCGCGGGTGCCCTCGTCGGTGGCGGCCCAGACGACGGCGACGTCGGCGATCGAACCGTTGGTGATCCACATCTTCTGCCCGTGCAGGATCCAGTCGCTGCCGTCGCGGCGCGCGCGCATGCGCATCGAGCCGGGGTCGGAGCCGGCGTCGGGCTCGGTCAGGCCGAAGCAGCCGATCGCCTCGCCGGCGGCCATGCGAGGCAGCCACTCCTGCTTCTGGCGCTCTGACCCCCAACGCCAGATCGCGTACATGGCGAGCGACCCCTGCACGGAGACGAGCGAGCGCAGCCCGCTGTCGCCGGCCTCGAGCTCCAGGCACGTGAGCCCGTAGGCGGTGGCGCTGGCGCCGGCACAGCCGTAACCGTCGAGGTGCATGCCGAGCACGCCAAGCTTGCCGAGCTGTGGAGCGAGCTCGCTGGTGGGGAAGCGCGCCTCCTCGAACCAGTCGCCGACGTGCGGCAGCACGCGGTCGCGCACGAACGCTCGCACGCTGTCGCGGATGTCGCGCTCCTCGTCGGAGAGCAGATGATCGATGCCGAGAAAGTCCTTGGGGCTGACCGCCGGGGACGCGGCTGCAGTGCTCGCCATGCCTGTCCACTCCTTTGCCGCGTGAGTTTTCGAAGATCTGAAATATAGATGGATGGCGTGCCGCCGAACGCAGCCAGCGCCGATCGGAGGAGGTTTCGTTCTCGCGGGGCATCCCCGTCCGTGAGTACGGTCAGAGGTCGTGGTTGACGAGCATCCCGACGCAACCGATCCTGACGGCCGGCTCGTCGCGTTCGATGCGGGCACTCACCTGCATCTCGCTCGTCGGCGCCCCTGGCTACTCGATCATGTCGACGTGATCATGGGGACCGATCGCACGGCTCGATCATCGCGCCCTGGACGCGATTCCCGATCTGGAGCGCTTCTATCGCCAGCACATCGAGCCCAACCGCTGGCTACGAGTCGTCGTAGACTTCAGCGAGGATCCAGCATGGGTTGTCACGGCCGCCGTACAGGACAATGATCCGCGTGGATAGCACGACGACGATCACCATCGCCGGCATAGGCTTCGACTACCACGACTACGACGAGCGTGGAGATGTTCTCCACCTGCACCTTGGGCGGCCGAATGGGCCACCGGCCAAGGCCCTGGAGACTCCAGAGGGGCACACGGTCGAGTACGACGAGCACGGGGCGATTGTTGGCCTGGAGCTCATGGGTGTGCGCGGCACGCTCGAGCGCGATGGAGAGCTGATGCTGACCTGGCCGCCGGCTCATCTGGAGGCGAGCATGCTGAGTGGAGCGTTGGCCGCGTAGCTCGCCGCTCAGAGCGACGCCGCAGTCCACACGTCCATTTGCGGCAAAGTCCTATCATGTTGAACCACCCAGTGGATCCCTGACGGCCAAGCCAGCGACGATCCTTCGCCACGTCGCTAAACCTGCGTAGCCAAACGCTCGTGCACCGAGCGCACCGCGCTGGACCCCTCGCCGACGGCGGCGGCGACGCGCTTCATCGAGCCCCGGCGCACATCGCCCGCGGCGAACACGCCCGGCACGGACGTCTCGAACGGCAGCGGGCCCGATGCGCCGGCACTCTGCGCCGTGGGCACCTGGCGATCGGTGAGTATGAATCCATCCTCGTCGAGCAGCACGCTGCCGTTCAGCCAGTCCGTCGCGGGGCTGGCGCCGATGAAGCAGAACAGGCCCGAGCAGGCGATCGTCTGCTGCTCGCCGGTCGCGGTGGCGGCGAGCGTGGCCTGCTCGAGATGCGCCTGGCCGGCCAGCGCCTGAACTTCCACGCCGGTCATCAGCGTGATCTTCGGGTCGGCCTCGATCCGCTCGATCAGATAGTGCGACATCGTCTGCGTCAGATCCTCACGCCTGATCGCGATCGTGACCGCGCAGTTGCTCTGTGCGAGGTAGATCGCGGCCTGCCCGGCGGAGTTGCCGCCGCCGACCACCACGACGGGCGCGCCGTCGCAGACGCGGGCCTCCAGGTCGGTGGCCGCGTAGTACACGCCGGCGCCCTCGAAGCGCTCGAGATCCTCGACGGCCAGGCGCCGGTAGCGCGCACCGGAGGCGACGATCACCGCGCGTGTGGGGATCTCGCTGCCGTCGCGCAGGGTGATCACGTGAAAGCTGCCCTCGGCGCGCAGGCCGACGACCTCGCACGGCGCGTTCAGCCGCGCTCCGAGCCGCAGCGCCTGCACGGCCGCCCTTGACGTGAGATCTCCGCCGGAGATGCCGTTGGGGAAGCCCGCGTAGTTCTCGATGCGCGAGCTCGCGCCGGCCTGGCCGCCGACGGTGACAGCGTCCAGGCAGACCGTGCTGAGGCCCTCCGACGCACCGTATACGGCCGCCGCCAGACCGGCGGGGCCGCTGCCGACGACGATCAGATCGAAGATGTAGCCGGGTTTGGGCTGGAAGGTCAGGCCGAGGCTCTCGGCAAGCGTCTCCGCGGTCGCGCGCCGCAGGACCCCCATCGGCGTGATCACCACAGGCGTGTCCTGGGGGCGCAGGCCCATGCTCGTGAGCACCGCGTCGACGTCCTCGGCGTCCTCGAGGTCGATCCACGTGTGCGCCAGACGCGAGTGCTCGGCGAACGTGCGCAGGCTCATCGCCTCGGAGGAGTAGCGCGAGCCGATGATCCGGATCGTCTCAGCGCCCTCCCCCGACCGCAGCGACTGGCGACGCGCGACGAGCGCGCCGAAGATGATGTCGGCGATCGCCGGGCGCACGCTCATCAGCCGGCGGAACTCGTCCTGCTCGATCGCCAGCACGCGTCCCGCGCGCGACACGCGGCCCGTGAGGAAGCGGCGCTGACCGGTGAGCAGCGTCAGCTCGCCGATGAAGTTACCCGGCCCGAACGTCGTGACGACGGCCTCGCCCGCGCCGTCAGCACCGCCCGGTCGCACGATCTGGACCTCGCCCTCGAGCACGACGAACAGGTCAAACGAGGCGTCCCCGGCCTCGAACAGCAGCTCTCCGACCGCCACCGCGCGCTCACTGCCGAACGCAGCCATCTCCTGCAGCTGGGACGCGCTCAGCACCGGTGCGAAGGCTGGATCCGTGGGCGGCTGAGCGCTCATCGAGTGAGCGTAGATCATCGTTAGATCGTCAAGCGCGCACGCGTTGTTGACCTGCACGCGACGCTCGTGGCGCTCAGCGACGGGCTCGGCAGCGCGCGGCAGTCGAAGTCGTCGCGCACGCGACGCTCACCCGGTGAGCACCGCGGCGAGCCGGCGCCACTGCTCGCGCGCGAGCCCGTCGCTGGCGAGCGCCTGCACGCAGACGTGGTCGGCGCCAGCGTCGTGGTGCTCGCGCACACGCGCGAGGATTGCGTCCTCGTCGCCCCATGCGACCAGCGCGTCGAGCAGCCGCTCGCTGCCGCCGCCGGCGAAGTCGGCCTCAGTGAAGCCGAGCCGCAGCAGGTTGTTGGTGTAGTTGGGCAGCCGCAGGTACAGGCTCACGGCGTCGCGCGCGAGCTCCCGCGCACGCGCCGGATCGGACTCGAGCAACACCATCTGCTCGACCGCGAGCAGCGCATCCGGGCCGATCGCCGCGCGGGCGATGCGCGTGTGCTCGGTGGTCACCAGGTACGGGTGCGCGCCCGCTGATCGCTCGGCCGCGAGCGCTAGCGCCTTGGGGCCGAGCGCGGCAAGCACGCGATGCGAGCGCGGCACCGACGGCCGCTCGGCATCGAGCTCGTCGAGGTACGCGCGCAGCTTCGACAGCGGGCGCTTGTACGCATCGCCGACCAGCGGCGCATGGCTCGAGCCGAGGCCGATCAGCAGGCGGTCCGGATGCTTCGACTGCACGCGGTTGAACGCGGCGGCGACCTCTGCGGCCGGGTTCGCCCAGATGTTGATGATCCCGGTCGCGAGCACGATCGTGCGCGTGGCGTCGAGCAGCTGCTGCGGCAACGCCAGATCGCCCGCGGCCATGCCAAGCCACAGCGCTCCGTAGCCGAGCTCGTCGAGCTCGGCCGCCGCCTCCGCGCGCTCGCTCTCGCCGGCGTCCGTCCATGCGGACGAGCGCACCCAGATGCCGACTGCTCCCACGTTCGGGGTCATGCGGGGCTCCTGTCGCGTCGATGATCGGCGCACTCATCGTACGACGCACATCGAACAATTGGTTCGCCATCGCGGCCGATACCGTGTGCGCCGAATCCATGGACGCTGACCCGCGAACGCCCGTGCACGTGCGCGACGCCGACCCCGAGCTCGACGGGCAGGCGTGCGCGGCGATCTACGCGCCGTACGTCGCCGGCACGGCGTTCACGTTCGAGTACGAGGCGCCGTCGGCGCACGAGATGGGAAGGCGCATCGCAGCGGCGTACGCGTGGCTGATCGCCGAGGTCGACGGCCGCCCGATCGGCTACGCCTACGGCGGGCGCCACCAGGCGCGCGCCGCCTACCGCTGGGCGGCCGACGTCAGCGTGTACGTCGAGCGCGAGCACCGCGGCGCGGGCGCCGGGCGCGCGCTGTACACGCAGCTGTTCGAGCGGCTTCGCGCCGCCGGGCTGTGGACGCTGTGCGCAGGTGTCACGCAGCCGAACCCCGCCAGCGACGGCCTGCACCGCGCGATGGGCTTCGTGCAGGTCGGCACGTACCGCCGCATCGGCTGGAAGGCCGGCGCGTGGCACGACGTGCTCTGGTGGCAGCTGGACCTGCACCCCGGCGAGCCGGGGCCGCCGCCGCCCGAGCTGGACCTGCCTCGAAGGTCGTAGCCCCGGCCGGCGCTACGAGGCCGGCGGGACGACCAGCAGACCCTCGATCAGGCGCTCAAGCGTCGCGGCGACCGCGCTGGCCGTGCTCGCCATCTGCAGCACTCGTCGTAGGAAACTTGACAGGCTGGCACTTAGATTTTATACTGTGCATGTCATTTTCAAACGACCCGCGTTCTGTTGGAGGTACGCAAAATGGCACTCATAAGATGGGAGCCCGCTCGTGAGTTGCAGTCGCTGCAGCAGGAGGTCAACCGTCTCTTTGGCACCGCCTTCGACGCCCAGGCCGGCGGCAATGGCGCGGTCGGGCGGCGCTGGATCCCCGCGATGGACCTCGTGGAGGAAGGCGAGCGGTATGTGCTGCGCGCCGACCTGCCAGGCCTGAGCGAGAGCGACGTCAATGTCGAGCTCGACGACAACGTCCTCACGATCTCGGGGCAGCGCAGGTCCGAGCACGAGGACCGCAAGGACGGGTACTACCGCATCGAGCGCGCATCAGGCAGCTTCTCGCGCTCGCTGACGCTGCCCGACGGCATCGATCCCGAGAGCATCAACGCCCACTTCGAGAACGGCGTGCTGGAGGTCAGGATCCCCAAGCCCGAGGAGCGCAAGCCGCGTCGCGTCGCGATCAACGTCGCCGACAAGGCGGCCGTGATCGAGGGCGCCGCCAGCGCAGGCAACGCAAGCTAGCTGCGACCAGCGGGCCTACACGGGCGTCGACTGACGCTCGGGCGCGGGCCGCGTGCGCGCAGGTGCCTCGCGCTCCTGCAACGCGCGCGCGGCCGTGCCCTCGATGTTGACGTGCGGCAGGCGCGCGTCCAGCCAGCGCGGCAGGCGCCACGTGAGCGTGCCCAGCAGCTCGAGCACCGACGGCAGCAGCACGCAGCGCACGACCAGCGCGTCGAGGAACACCGCCGCCGCGAGCCCGAAGCCGAACTCCTTGATCGTGCGCTCGTCGCCGAGCATGAACGACAGGAACACGCACACCATGATCGCCGCCGCCGCGCTGATCACGCGCCCCGTGAACGAGATGCCACCGGCCACTGCGGCGGACGCATCGCGGTGGCGCACCCACTCCTCGCGCACGCGCGAGACGAGGAACACCTCGTAGTCCATCGACAGGCCGAACACGACCGCGAACATCAGCACCGGTATCCACGGCTCGATCGGCCCCTTCTGCACACCGAGCAGACCACCCAGCCAGCCCCACTGGAAGACGGCCACGGTGACGCCGAGCGCGCCGCCGATGCTGAGCAGGTTCATGAGCGCGGCCTGCAGCGGGATCACGACCGAGCGGAAGATCACGAGCAGCAGCAGTGCCGAGAGCAGGACCACGATCGCGATGAACAGCGGCAGCTTGCTCGACAGCACGTGCGAGAAGTCGATCGAGCCCGCCGTGAAGCCGCCGACGAGGACCGTCACACCGGTTCGACGCTCCAGCGGCGGCAGCACGTCGTTGCGCAGCCGATTGACCAGTTCCGTCGTCGCCAGCGCCTCCGCCGCCGAGCGCGGGTACACCTGCATCACCGCGACCGTGCCCGACGGCCCCAGCCGCGGCTGGGTGACGGCGACCACGTCGGGAATGGCCGCCGCAGACGCGCGCAGCGCCGGCAGCGCCTGCGGTGCCGCGGCGCGATCGCGAGCGGGCAGCTCGGCGACGAGCAGCAGCGGCCCGTTGAATCCCGGCCCGAAGCCCTGCGCGAGCAGGTCGAACGCGTGGCGGGAGCTGAGGTTCGCGGGGTCGTTGCCGGCGTCGCTGTTCTCCAGCCGCAGCGCCACCACCGGCGCCAGCAGCGCGATCATCACCGCCAGCGAGACCAGCGCCAGCGGCCACGGCCTTGCCTGCACCATCTCGCTCCAGCGCCGCCAGGCCGAGCGCTGCGGCACGCGCTGCGCCGCGCCCGCGCCGTCGCCCCGCTCCGCGCCGCTGGTCCCCGCCGCGGCGCGGCGGCCGAACACACCCCGCCGGGCGCCGCGCGGGCGCACGATCCGCGGGCCGAAGCGCGAGAGCAGCGCCGGCAGCAGCGTCAGCGAGGCCGCCAGCGTCAGCAGCACCGCGAGCACCGAGGCGATCGCGAGCCCGTACATGAAGCTGACGCCCGTCGCGAACATGCCGAGCAGGGCGATCACGACGGTCGTGCCGGCGAGCAGGATCGCCCGCCCGGACGTGTCCATCGCCTCCAGCACCGAGCGCTCGACGTCGCCGAAGGCTAGGTAGTTCTCGCGAAAGCGCGTGACGATGAACAGCGCGTAGTCGATCCCGACGCCGAGGCCGATCATCAGCGCCAGCTCGGGCGACACGTTGGACATGTCCGTGACGTGCGTCGCCAGGCCGATCAGCGCGACCCCCGTGATCAGGCCGAGCCCCGCCGTGACCATCGGCATCCCCGCGGCGGTCAGCGAGCCGAACGTGATCAGCAGGATCACGAGCGCCGCGATCACCCCGACGGTCGTCGCCGGGCCGACGCTGAAGCCCTCCGCCTGCTCGACGACCTGGCCGCCGGCCGCAACCTGCAGCCCCGCCACATGCACCGCTTTGACTGCCGCGAGCAGCGGCGTGCCGGTGTCGTTCGGCAGCAGGTTGGCGCGTTTGTCGTAGTTGACCGTCGCAAACGCCGTCATGCCGTTGGCGGAGACCTGCACGGCGCCGCGGGGGCTGTAAGGGCTGACGACGCCCGCCACGTGCGGGAGCGTCTGCACGCGGCTCAGCAGCGACGCGATCGCGCTGCGCACGGCCCGTGCCTGCACCGTGCCGCGGGAGACGTGAAAGACGATCTCCTCGACGTCGCCGCTCTGTGTCGGGAACTCGCGCGAGAGCAGGTCGGCGGCCCGCTGGGATTGGGTGCCGGGAAGGCTGAAGTCGGTGGAGTACTGACGCCCGATGACCTGTGCGGTCGCGGTGGCGAGGATCGCAAGCGCCACCCAGGCCACGACTACGCGGCGGCGATGGGCGATACACCAGCGGGTCAGGCTCAGCATCGGCGGACGCCTCCTTGGGGGGACTCCGAGGCTAGTACATGCGCGTCAGTTCGGCGCCACAGACGCGAGCGCCTCGCTCGCCCCGCGAACCCCGCGCTTTGCGATCGCGACGTTGGGCGCGGCGCTGCGCTCCAGCACCTCCACCGTGTCGCCGACGCTGACGATCGCGCCCGGCGTGTACACGTGGTTCAGGTTCTGCGCGAAGAACACGCCCGTGTTCGTCTCGTCGTGGGCGTTCACCCCGCGGCGCGTCACCAGCGCCCTGCGCACGGCCTTGCCCACGACGGCGGTGCTCTGATCCACGTCGGGAACGACGCATCTGTCGCTGGCCTTGACGACGAATGCGCTCAGCGAGCCGATCCGCACGTGCCTCCAGTAGTCCTCGTCGTATGGCTCGAGCCCCTTCCCGTCAACGACTACGTTGGGGCGAAAGCGGTTCATCGGCACGGGCTCGTCCATCTCCGTGTTCAGCTGCGCAAGCGACCGCTCGCTCGCCAGCAGCATCGCACCGCCATCGGCAAAGCCGACTTGATTCGACGCCCCCGCGCGCTGGTAGAGAGCCTTTATGAAACGGGGCAGATCCTCGCGCACGCGCAACAGGCGATAGCTTCGATTCTGCTTGTAGCGCGGCAGGAATGTGGTGAACCACTCGTTGAGCTCCGGCCCGACGATCTGACCCGCGACGGGCTTGTTGTGAACTGTTCCCACCACCAACTGGTCGTCGGCCGGCTGAATCTCGAGCGGGACCTCGATGCTCTCCATCCCGGGCGCCTCCAAGGTAATCGCGGTCTCGCCGATCGTCGGCACGATCAGGGCGAGCTCGGGAACCTTTCTCTGAGAGACGAAGTCGTCGTCATCGTCGACGAGCATGTATTCCCGATCGTGCTCCAGCCCGCGCGGCGTGAGGCGCGCCTGCTGCAGACCTATTCCGGCGCATGACTTGATCGGGTACGTGGTCAGGGCAGTTACCTTTATCGCGCCCACGGCACGGTATGTTAGTCCGATCGCTTCACCGCCGAGACCATGTTCACTCCCACCGCCGCAGTTCCCGCGGAGGCCGGCTGGTGCAAGACATGTCCGGGGGCGTGCAGGTGGTGCTGGTGTTCCTCCTCGCTGAGCGCGATCTCGTGTGCCGAGGCATCGAGCGCGCGTTCGAGATCACGCTGGATTCCCGACAGCGATGCAGGCTGCGTGCGGTGCATCCAGTACAGCCGCGCTCCGCCGAGGAGCATGTAGCCGAGGAAGATGTAGGGGAACAGGTTGATCGGCCATGCCGGCGCCGGGTAGAAGCTGCCCACGGTCGGCACCATCAGGCACACGAACGCCAGCACCGCGACCAGCACGTTGCGCCCGCGCATCTCGCCAAGCTTGCGCATGTAGACCGGCGCGGCCACGGTGATCATGAAGTACGCGAACAGGAAGCCGAACGCCGCCAGCGTGCCGGCGTCGCCGAAGATCGTCAGCGGGCCGGTGCCTGTCGCATGCAGCACCAACGCGATCACGAGGATCACGGCCCCGTAGGCGGCGAGCGCCACGTGCGGCGTCTGATTCGTGGCGTGCACCGCGTGCGCCTTCCTCGGAAGGAAGCCGTGCCCGCTGAGCGGGAAGATGATGCGGGCGCCCGCGTTCAGGCAAGAAAGCGACAATGAGAAGAAGCTCACCATCGCGCCGAGCGCAACGGGAACCTTGAAGAAGCTGACACCGTAGGCCGCGGAGATCTCCGTCAACGGTGTGCTGAAGGAGCCGAGCGAGCTACCCATGTGGTTGGTCGCAAACACCTCGACGTAGCTCATGAACACCATGAACGCGCCTGTGATGAGCAGACTCCAGATGACCGCACGCGGGACGTTGCGAAGCGGGCGCTTCGCCTCACCGCCGAGCGTCGTGGCGCTCTCGAAGCCGACCAGGCTGAAGATGCAGATCACGATCGCGAAGTCCATGCCTTTGAGGCTCACACCCTGCAGCTTGAGCTGGCCGCTGTCGACGGAAAGCCCGTGCTTGAACAGGACCACTCCCGCGAGGGCGAGGATGATCGTGACTGATATCGCCTCGAGTGCAAGTGTCAAAAGCGACGAGATGCGGATGTCCTTCCAGGCGATCGTCAAGCAGATGGCGCCGCTGATCAAGAAGAACACATACGGGCTGACGGTGCCGTGCACGCCGATGCCGGACAGGAACTGCTGCGCGAAGATCGCAAACCCCGCCAGACCCGCCGTCGCGATGCCCCAGTAGGACCAGACCAGCGACCATCCGGACAGCACGCCGGCAGACGGTCCGAGCCCCCGAGCGGTATAGGCATACATCGAGCCCGCGGTCGCTGAGCGGCGCGCGAACTGATTGAGCCCGAGCACCACGAACAGCAGCATGATCGTGCCGAACAGGTAAGCCGCCCAGGTTCCCTGACCGGAGTCGCCAAACGCCAGCGCGATGATCAACACGGCTGTCATCGTCGGCGAGATGACAGCCACCGACTGAGCGAGTAGAGGTGGAAAGCCGAGTGCGTGCGGTCTCAGGCGAGGCGACGAGGAGGTCCCCACACTCCCCGATGATTCGGTCGCGGCGGTGGTCGTGCTCATACCGTTGGTCCCCCTTGTGGGCTATATGTGAAAGGGCCCATCGCAAGTTAGCGCGCGCACCGTGTCACTCCATAGCCACACGGCCGAGATCGCCTGCGCCTCGTGTGACAAATGGCCTACACGACGGCGTGCGTGTGGCCAGTGGTCCGAGGCCGCAGGAAATCGTTTGACCAGCGGTCCATGCGGCAAGTCATATTTGACACATTCGCCGCGCAGGGCGTGGCTCTCAACATGCCAGCCCCGAAACGCATGTGTGATTAACACATACTGGCCGCGCGGCCAGCGGGGCGCGGTCAGTGCTCGGGGCTCTGCTCGCGCCGGTAGTCGCTGCGTCCACCGCGCTTCTCGAGCAGCACGATCTGCTCGATCACGACGCCGCGCTCGATGCCCTTGACCATGTCGTAGACCGTGAGCGCGGCGACCGCGCAGGCGGTCATCGCCTCCATCTCCACACCCGTGCGCCCCACGGTGCGCACCTCGCTCACGAGCTCCACCAGCCCCTGCTCGGGATCGACGCTGGCGCTCACCTCCACGAACGTCAGCTGCAGCGGATGCGCGAGCGGGATCAGCTGCCCGGTCTGCTTGGCGGCCTGCACACCGGCCAGGCGCGCCACCCCCAGCACCTCGCCCTTCGGCCCATCCCCCGCCTGGACCGCGTGGGCGCTCGCGACGGACATCCTCACTCGCGCCTGCGCACGCGCGACGCGCTCGGTGACCTGCTTGGCGCCGACGTCGACCATCCGCGCGCGGCCGTGCTCGTCGAGATGGGTCAGACGCTCGGGACTCACCGCGGCGGCTCCGTGCCAGGCGCCCAGCGAGCGGGCGCGCCGGCGGCGTGCTCGCGCTTCCAGATCGGCGCCTCGTCCTTGAGCCGGTCGATCGCCTCGCGCGCGCCGGCGAACGCTTCGGCGCGGTGCGCCGCCGAGACCGCGACGATCACGCTCGGCTCGCCGAGCGGCACGCTGCCGACGCGGTGCTCGACCGCGGCCGCGCGCAGGTCGTGCGCGGCGACGCACTCGCGCATGATCGCCTCGATGCGCTCCCGCGCCATCGCCACGTAGGCCTCGTAGTCCAAGCGCTCGACCTCGCGCGTCACGCCCTGGAAGATCACGATCGCGCCCGCTCCCGGGTCGCCCACTGCCTCGGACAGCGCCTGCAGCGACAGCGGCTCGTCGCACACCCGCACGTGCACGGGCGCCTCAGCGCTTCGCTCGTCGGCAGGCGGCGCGCCACCGCTGACCGGCGGGATCAGCGCCAGCTCATCCTCGGGCGCAAGCGTCGTGTCCAGCGTTGCGTAGTCGCGGTTGACGGCCATCCGCACAGGCAGGCGCGCCAGCAGCTCGGCCAGCGACTCGCGCTCGGCGAGGGCGCCCAGCGCGTCGGCGACCGTCGCCTGCGGGCGCAGCCGCAGCTCGACGCGGTCGGTGCCGGCGCGTTCGCGCAGGATCGCGAACAGGCGCACGTGGACCAGCATCTCGCCGCCGTCGGGGCCAGTCACGCCGGTGCTCCCGCCCACAGCCGCAGCGGCTCGATCTCGACCCGCTCGCCGGCGCGCACCGCGACGGTGTCGGTGGGGATGATCGCCAGCGCGTCCGCGCCGAGCATCGACGTGAGGATGTGCGATGCCTGTGCCCCGGTCGGCTCGGCGTGCCAGCCGTCGCCGCGCGCACTGAGACGGCAGCGCACGGCGTGCGCGCGGCCGGCGGGCTTCTCGTAGCCGCGATCGATCACCGCCGTGAGGCGCTGTGACGGCTCTGGCACACCGAGCAGCGCGCGCAGCGCCGGGCGCACCAGCAGGATGAAGGTGACCATCGCCGAGACGGGGTTGCCCGGCAGGCCGAACACGAGCGTCTCGCCCAGCGTGCCGAACCACGTCGGTCGCCCCGGCTTCAGCGCGAGCCCCCAGAAGGCGGTCTGCGCGCCGAGCGCCTCGAGGCTCGGCCTGACGTGGTCGTGCACACCGACCGATACGCCGCCGCTGACGACAACCACGTCGACATCCTCGACGGCTGCCGCGAGCGCCGCTGTGGTCGCCTCGGCCTCGTCGGACACCGTGCGAGCGTTCACCACCTCGGCGCCGGCACAGCGCGCGAGCGCCGCGATCGTGAGCGAGTTCGAGTCGCGGATCGCGCCCGGTCGGGACGGCTCTCCAGGTGCGAGCAGCTCATCGCCGCTGACCAGCAGCGAGAGGCGGACCCGGCGCGCGCACTGCACCGCGACGCGCCCGAGCGAGGCCAGCACCCCCAGCTCGGCCGGCCCGATGACCGCTCCGCGCTCGAGCACCGTCTGACCGGCGCGGACGTCCGCGCCGGCGCGCCTGACGTGGTGCCCGGCGGGCGCGGCCACGAGCACCTCGACGCACCCGTTCTGAGCACGCGCGTCCTCGATCGGCACGATCGCGTCGGCGCCCGCTGGGAGCATCGCCCCGGTGGAAATCGCGATCGCCTGACCGCCGCCGAGCGTCGCATCCGCCGGCGAGCCCGCCCGCGACTCGTCGACGACACTCAGCACGGCGGGGCTACGCTGATCGGCAGCCACGACATCCTCGGCGCGCACCGCAAAGCCGTCCATCGCGGAGCTGTCGAACGCCGGTACCTGCTCCTCGGCGTTGACGTCCTCGCCGAGCACCCTCCCAAGCGCCGCCGGCAGCTCCACCGCCTCCGATGGCAGGGGTTTGACCGCGGTGAGGATCAGACGCCGCGCGTGCTCGATCTCCAGTAGTCCACTGGCCGCCATCGCCTGGCCACTGTAGTGCGACACTCACGCGATGGCTGAGCGGCGCGCGACGGCTGAGCGGCGGGCAATGGTCGCCGTCCTGGCCGGCGGGCGCGGCGAGCGGCTGGGGGGAGCGAAGGCGACCGTGCTCCTGGGCGGACGGCCGCTGATCTGCCGCCCGCTCGCGGCCGCGCGCGAGGCCGGCCTGGAGGCGATCGTGATCGCCAAGCCCAGCACCCCGCTGCCCGCCCTGGACGAGCGCGTACTGTACGAGCCGGAGAGCCCCCGCCACCCGCTGTGCGGGGTGATCGCGGCGCTCGAGCTGGCCGCGGCGCGCGCGCCCGCCCCGGCGGTGCTGCTGCTGGCGTGCGACATGCCGTTTCTCACGAGCCCGCTGCTCGCCTGGCTCGCAAGTCTCGAAGGTGCCGCGATGGCAGAGGTGGATGGCCGGCGCCAGCCGCTGCTCGCCCGCTGCCTGCCCGCGCAACTGCCCGCTCTGCGCGTGGCGCTCGCGGCACAGCGATCGCTGCGCGTGGCGATTGCGTCACTCGCTCCGCGGATCGTGGACGAGCGCGAGCTGTCGCGCTTCGGTGAGCCACAGCGGCTCTGCTTCAACGTCAACGACGCCGAGGATCTGCGGCGCGCCGAGCGCTGGCTGTAGCTCGGATCAGCCGGCGCCGACGAAGGCGCCGGCGCGCGTCACGGCAGATCGCCGACGCGCTCGGCGATCGCGCGCAGCTCCTGCAGCGGGACCCCCGAGCGCCCCGCGATCCAGCACGCCAGCGGCGCGGCGGTCCGTTCTGAGGCGTGCGCCGCGGTGCCTGCCAGCTCGAGCAGTTCGCGAACCTCCTGCGCGGACGGACGCTCGACCCCCGCCTGCGCGGCGAACGCGGCGATCCATTCGTCCCGAGTCATTGGTGGTCAGAGACGCGCTGCCGTGACGGCCCGTTTCCCCATTCTCCTTTCTATCCGTGCGTGCGAGTTTCCAGCACACGGCTTACCGATGGCATCAGAGCCCAAGTTTGCGAACGCCTGCCTCGTCGAAGCCGAGATGGTGACCAACCTCATGTCGCACCGTCTGGGTGACGTGCATCCGCAGGCGGTTGGGATCGTCCCCGAAGTCGCGCACGAGCGTGTCGCGAAAGATCAGGATCTCGTCTGGCAAGCCACCGCCGCCGAAGTAAGCGGTGCCACCCAGCTTCGAGCCGACGTACATCCCGTACGCGTGGTTCTCGGCACCGCGGTCGGAAACGACGATCGCCACGTGCTCCAGCGCTCGTTGGAACTCGATCGGGAGCTCGTCGAGCGCGGAGCTGACGAGTGCCTCGAATTCCTGCTCGCTGTAGTGTCGGGCTTTGCTCATGGCTTCGTGATCGCGCCGAGCGACTCGTCGCTCCGGCATGATCCCAGGTCGGAGCGGGCGACACCTTCGGTCATCGTCATCGCGTAGCCGTCGAGCTCATCCGCCGGCTGCGAGAGGACCGAGCCGCTGAACGGCAGGCAGCTCAGGTGATTCTTGAACGCGGCAAAGCCGGCGACCAGGACTCCGGCCCGCGAGCGGCCGTGACGCCGTTGGCGTAGGCTTTGTCTGTACCGCACCGGCAGCGGCTGAACAGGCGATTCGACTAAAGGAGCGACCTACCGTGCCTGCTGCCATCCGTCCGTTCGAGCGTCGCGACCGCGACCAGCTGACCGCGCTCGCAAATTTGCACGTCGGCGCCGTGATCCCGGGCGTCATGCTGTCCGTCAACACTGTGCTCGGACAGCTCGAGCGTGAGCCATACGAGAACATGGTCGACCCATGGGTCGCAGAACGGCTGTGCCTCGTCGCCGAGCAGGAGAGCGGGATCGTCGCCGCGACGCTCCTTCATCGCTTCCGCACCGACGACGACGTGTCCGCTGGCTACCGTGGCGCCGGCGGTATACGCTGGCTGCTCTGCAAGGTTGACGCCGAACCAGCCGGCGCGCTGCTGCTCGAGCAAGCGCTGGCGCAAATGCGGCTCTGGCAGGTAACGATGGTCGGCGCCGAGAATGACCTTCCTGCGATCGCGTGCTACGGCGTGCCGAACACGCTGCCTCACATTCGACGCCTGCTCCTCGATGCCGGCTTCGGGCAGCCAACTCGAGCCGAGCTGGTACTCGCGGCCAGATGCGAGGCGTTGACCGTGCACCGGCGTGACGGCATCTCGGTGACTCGCACGCTCGGGCTGTTGGGCGCACGCTTCACCCTGTCAGCAGACGACGCGGAGCTTGGGTTCATCGAGGTCTGCGAGGCTCCGGCGGAGATGGCGCGCAGCTCGATCGCGGCGCGCTGGGCCGATATCGGCAATCTCATCCTGCGGGAGGGCGTCGATCCCGCTGACGCGATGCCCGCCCTGCTGTCGGCGGCAGCCGATTGGCTGCTGCTCGGCGGCGTGACACGACTTGTCGACTATTGGGCTGAGGACGTTGACTCGCCGAGCTACCTGGAACACCTAGAGCGAGCCGGGTTCCACGTTCTCGTTCGAAACGAGCGCGGGTTCACGCGCGCAGTCTGAGGGCACCCACAGCAGCGGTCTCGCTTATCGCCACGAGCGCGATCGACGAAGACATGGTCGCTGCCGACACGACCAGCGTCGAATGACGCTCCACGGCCACCGCGATCGCCGCCATCGTGGTGACCATCGCATTCGCAATCTGGGGGACTGATCGTCGGCGTGGCCGTCGGCGGCGGCGGGATCACGATCGCGCACATCACCGCACTCGCCGTCCAACTCGCCTTCTTCGACAGCCTCGCCCCGTTGGTCAGCGCCATCAGCTGGCTGAAGCATCGAACGCCGCGACCTCCGCGCCTAGCCACAGCCCCGCGAGCCGCGCGCACCGGGTCCGGGCGCGCCGGTCGGGTAGAACAGTGGACATGCGCGACCTGCTCGAGCGGCCCCTGCGCGACCTGCGCATCTCGGTCACCGATCGCTGCAACCTGCGCTGCCGCTACTGCATGCCGCGCGAGGTCTACGGCGCGGAGCACGTGTTCCTGGCGCGCAGCGAGCTGCTCAGCTTCGAGGAGATCGCGCGGCTCGCACGCGTGTTGGCCGACCAGGGCGTGGACAAGCTGCGGCTCACCGGCGGCGAGCCGCTGCTGCGCCGCGAGCTCGAGCGCCTCGTCGAGCTGCTCGTGGCAATCGACGGGATCGACGACGTCGCGCTCACAACCAATGGCCTGCTGCTCGCCGGCAAGGCACGCTCGCTCGCGGACGCGGGGCTCAGCCGCGTGACCGTCAGCCTCGACGCGCTCGACGACCAGACGCTGCAGTCGATCGGCGACGCGCCGATCTCAGCGACGCGGGTCCTGGAGGGGATCGATGCCGCCGTCGCTGTGGGGCTCAGCCCGGTCAAGGTCAACATGGTCGTGCGGCGCGGCTTCAACGAGCGGTGCGTGCTCGCGATGGCCGAGCGCTTCCGCCACCGCCCGCAGGTGCTGCGCTTCATCGAGTTCATGGACGTCGGGCACACCAACGGCTGGACGAGCGAGCAGGTCGTGCCGGCCGCCGAGATCCTCGCGGCGATCGGCGCGCACTGGCCGCTGGAGCCGGTTGCGCCGAATCGCACCGGCGAGGTCGCCACGCGCTACCGCTATCGCGACGGCGGCGGCGAGATCGGCCTGATCCACTCGGTCAGCGAGCCGTTCTGCGCCAGCTGCTCGCGCGCGCGGCTGTCGGCCGACGGCAAGCTCTTCACCTGCCTGTTCGCGCGGCGCGGACACGACCTGCGCGCGCTGCTGCGCGCAGGCGCGAGCGACGTGGCGATCGCCGAGCGCACGCGCGCGATCTGGAGCGGGCGCGGCGACCGCTACTCGGCCGAGCGCGCGGCGGGCGAGCTGGCGAACTCGTGGCCGGCGAGCGCACAGGACCTCAAGGTCGAGATGTCCTACATCGGCGGCTAGCGCCTCCGGCCAGCGGCGCCGGGCGAGTGCTGCTCGTCCCGAGCGAGAGCTTGGCGCGTCGGGCTGGATGCTCCCGCTCTTGGTCGGCGGCGGCAGTGAGCCGCGCGGCGGTCCCAGCCATGATCCTCGGCACGGCAGGAGTGGCCCTGCCTCTAGAGTTGGCCCTACTGGGGTGGCGGTGATCCGCGGCCTGAATGCGAGGATTGTCGGATGGACGCTGACGAGCGACTGCGTGCTGGCCGCATGGCGGCGCAGCGGCTGACGCCGGCAACGGCGTGCAAGAGCGCCGAGGAAGCGGCGTTGGCTGTAATCGGCGTCCAGGCTCAGGATCTGCGCGCCGCGGCTCTTGCACTGCGCTCGCGCGTGCCCGGCCTCACCCGAAGCGCCGTCCGCGCCGCGCCGCTCCTGCGCACGTGGACGGTCCGCGGCACGGTGCACCTGATTGCGGCGTCCGATCGCCCCTGGCTGCACGCGCTATTCGCCAGGCGGAATGCCCGCGTGTTCGGCGCGCGCTTCGCGCGCTTCGGCATCGTGGAGGAGGTAAACGCCATGCGCGGGGACGTCGTTGAGCTCTGCGGCGAGCGTCCCCGCGACCGGCCGTCGCTGCTGCGCGCGCTGGTCGAGCGCGGCCACCCGTCGCTCGAGCAGGGTCCGATCAACACATTCGTTCCGTGGCTCTCGACGCAGGGGCTCATCGTCACCGACACTGCCGGCCTGCTGCACGCGGCCGATCCGCCCCCGGCGGTCGACCTCGACGAGGCACTCGCGATCCTTGGCGCCCGCTACCGCGCAGGCTACGGCCCCTGCGACGCAACCGACCTCGCGAAGTGGTCCTCGCTGCCCATCACACAGGCGCGCCGGGCGCTCGAAGCCGCCGGACCGCCGAGCGACGTTGACCCGTTGCCCACCGATGACACACCGCTCTGTCTGCTGCTCGCCGCCTTCGACACGCTCATGCTCGGCTACCGCACTCGCGAGCCATTCGTCGTCGCCGAGGACGACCATCACATCCTGAGGGGCGGTGGGATGCTCAAACCCGTCGTACTCAATCGCGGAGCAGCAACGGGTACCTGGTCCATCAAGAAGGGCCGTCCCGAGCCGGCGTGGTTCGCGCGGCCCACGCCCGCTCCGGCGCTCGCCCGCGAGACTGCGGACATCGAACGCTTCCTTGCATCTTAGCTGCGGGTAGCTCCATGGAGCAGGTCGCGCGGCTCCCGCTTTCGGCTGCGAGCAAGCGCCTTGACGAGGGCCCGGAGGCAATGCCGTGCGTGCCCACTCGATGTCGCTTCGTCCGGGTACGTTGGGTGCCGTGTCGGTCACAGCCTGCTCCTTGGCTCGTAGATGAGTATGTGCGGGTGGGAAACGACGAGGACGCAGTCTTGCTGGGGAGCCGCGACCCGAACGATTTCGGGCGCTTCTACGAACGCCACGTCGGGGCAGTCGTCGCGTTCCTAGGACCGCGCGTGCGCGGAGCCGACGTCATATTCGACCTGACCGCGGAGACGTTCGCTCGAGCGTTTGAGCGCCGCGGGCAGTACGACCCCGCGCGCGGCCCCGCAGTCGCGTGGGTTCTCGTGATCGCCCGCAACCTGCTGATCGACTCGGTACGGCGCTCGCGTGTGGTTGACGAAAGCCGCCGGCGTCTCGGGGTGGCACCGGTTGCAGTCGACGATGCACAGCTCGAGTTGATCGAGACCCGCAGCCAGGTCGACCTTCGAGCGGTTCTCGGACGCCTTCCTCCAGAGCAGAGCGAGGCGATCATCCGGCGCTTCCTGCTGCAGGAGTCATACCCCGAGATCGCCGAGCAGCTGTCCTGCTCTGAGCAGGTCGTACGCAAGCGCGTTTCACGCGGACTCGCAAACGCCCGCCAAGCCGTGGAGGAGCAACCATGATCGACCCATTCGATGACCTGCGCAATCACCTCGTGCACGCAATCACGCGCCTGGAGACACGCCCGGCGCGCACAAGCCGCTGGGCCGGTCTCCGGTCGCATCCGCTTGCCGCCATCGTGGCAGCACTCGTGTTCGCGGGAACGGCGACCGCCGGGGTGATCTCGATCACCTCCGAGCGCTCGGCGCGCCTGGCTGGCCAGGTTCCGCAGCAAGCCGGACCGGAGTCACCTCACGCGTGGGGGCTCGAAGGAGGCGAGCGCTACCGCATCACGGTCTGGCCGGTCCTTCAGGGCGGTGTCTCAGGTGTGTGCGGGATGATCGTGTTCGAGGGACCACATGGTTTCGGTTACGGTGGCTGCGGAGCGCCCTACCCGACCACCGCGATGCCGTACCTCGCGCCGGGCGGCAGGATCGCCTACCCCAACGGGATCATCACCAAGGGAGGGGCCCTAGAATATTTCCTGACCGGTCCCAGCGTCGCAGCCGTTCGCATCGGCACGCATCTGGCCATCACGCCTCGCCGCGAAACTGGCCTGCCCGCAGGCGACCGCGCGGTCGTGTTCTATCTGCCCGCAGGCTCGCCCGAGATCGATCCGCCCTGGTTCCCAGCTGAACAGCTCGGCCTCCCGCGCGGTGCCAGGACCCTCTCCGTGGTCGCCATCGCGCGAGACGGAGCGCCCATCCCCGTAGGCCAGAGTGCTCGGCCGTTCCGTCTCCCTGCCCGGTACTGGGAACGGCCCCAGAAGGCGCCGCGGGGAGCGTGCGCTCTGGCGGCGCCGCCCAGCTACCGCGCCTACCGAGGGACGACGGCTGTACGGCTGGAGCCGGAGACAGACGTCGAAGGAGCTGCACTTATTTCGTGCCTGAGCGTGGACTACAAGGTTGCCGGCACGACGCTCACAGCGGCCGTGCTCGTCAACGCCAAGTCGCCGACGAGTGCGCCGCCCGCCCTATTCGGCGCGTCACCAGTGGCTGGCCAGCCGGGGCTCGTGAACCGCGAAGAAGACGCGGGGCTGCACTCGAGCACGCTGATCGCGTTCACCGCGCGCCGCGACGGAGACGCATGGATTGTCGTGGAGGGAGGTCGCGGGCTCGCTCAGCGCATCCAGGCGGTCCGCGCTCTCCGAATCGCGCGGATCGACGTAAGTCCCGCTCGAGGGTCGTCTGGCTGACGGTCCGGATCCTCGGGCGCGTCCAGCGACCGTCGACGCCGCTCGTCAGTCTGTTGCGGCTCGCCGGCGCAGCGCGATCCTCGCGCACAGATGGCGCAGACCTTCTATGCGACCCCCGTTGACTGATCCAGGCTGCTCCTTCGCGCGGAAGCAGAATCGTTGGGAGCGGCGGCTGGCGGCACCCCTGGCTGCTGCCCCGGACGGCTAGGAGGACCAAGCCCGCCGATACAGCTCAGTTCTGCCTTCGCGATTCCGCGGGGGTGCGGCGATCGGCGGCGGTGGCGAGGGTGCCTGCTGGCCCATCGGGTGGGTGACTTGGTCGTGATTGCTTAGGCGCGGGTGTTGGGCCAGCCCGCGGCGTCGAACACGGCGGTCGGGTCGAGGTAGTCTCGCCAGTGGGTCACCTTGTTGTCCTTGACCGTGATGATCGAGATGAAGCGGTTGTTGTACGGCCGACCGGTCTGTACCGATTCGCCGTGTACTTCGTACTCAAGGACGACGACCGAGGCTTCCGGGTCCCGGTAGACGCGGAGATTGTCAGCGGTGTGGACCGTCATGTAGTCGTCGTAGTTGCTGTACAGGTCGATGATGTTTTGTCGCCCCTTGACGTGCCTGGGGTAGCCGGGCACGGAGATGACGTACTCGAAGGTCACGTCGTCGGCCAGAAGGTCGAAGTAGTCCTCTCCGTCCGCGAGACCCTCCAACCCTTCGCGGATGATGCGGAAGAAAGGCCCATCGGCTCCGAAGTTCGACTTTTCGTTTGTGTACCTGGTCATTTGTCCTCGGTGGTGGTCCAGCCGACGGCGTTGCGCTCTGCGAATGAAACTGGTCGCTGCCGGCCGGCCGATGATGGTTTGGACATCGTTGCTGGGCGTGACGGTTGAGGGGCTGAGATGGCCCCTTTTCGCCGCATTCACCACGCCCAAGCGCCCGTGCTGTCGCTCGGCCACGAGCATCTATAGCGGAAAGACGACCGACCCTCCTTCGCGCGGACACGAGGGCAGTGTGCCGCTGATTCCGTAGAAAACCGTGCGCGACCCGCGAACGGTTTTCTACGGATGAACGTTGCCGCCTTCGGTGAGAGCCTTGCCGCGGTGGCAATGAACGAGCTTGGGAGAGGAGACGGCCTGCTGGCGAGCGAGCGCCAAGCGGATGACGCGGTGGCGACCAGGCCGGAAGCCTCGAACGACGGTCTCAGCCCGACCACGAGCGCGGCGGATCTGACACCGACCTCGGCGTGGTCGAGGCGGGTGCGGTGGATCGGGGGGCTGATTCAGGCGGCTTTCGCCGCCTTCTGGCTTGTGCGTGGAAGCGTGGTGGTCGGGGGTCGTGCGGCGGATGTGCTGATCGCGGTGTTTGGGGTGATCGTGATCGGCGTGTTCTCCTACGCGATCACGGCCACCCGCGGCACCGCCCCCCGGCCGAGAAGCGAGGAGGGCAGGCGGATCGAGCGAGTCGTGACGATCGCCACGGTGATCGAGTTCGCCGCCGCGATCGTCTTGCCGATCATCGTCACCAAGGCCGGTCACTCGGATTGGGTGCTGCCGTCGATCGCGATCACGATCGGACCGCTGTTGCTGTGGCTCGACCACCGCGTGCACGTCCCGCGCTACCGGCCGGTCGGATGGGCCCTGACGGGCGGACCGTTCATCCTCGTCGCGACGATGTCAGGCACGCCGCTGGTCGCGACCATGGGCATCGCCGGCGGCGTCCTCTTGCTCGGTACCGCGGTTGCCGGCTTCCACGATCTCGCGGGCGTCCGGCGCGCAGCGAAGCAGGAGCTGGACCGATGCGGGCGGTGATCGTCTACGAGTCGATGTTCGGTAACACGCACGCGATCGCCGACGCCGTTGGCAAGGGCCTCGAACCGATGCTCGAAGTCGTGGTGGTTCCACTGGCTGAGGCAGGTCGCGAGCGGTCGGGCGACGCCGACCTGCTCGTGGTGGGCGGGCCCACCCATTATCACGGCATGAGTCGCCCACGCTCCCGCAAGAGGGCGGCCGCCACTGCGCAAAAGCCCAGCAACGATCTGGTGCTCGATGGCGACGCCGACGGCCCGGGCGTGCGTGACTGGCTCGGGTCGCTCGGCCACGGCCACGCAAAGGTTGCCGCCTTCGACACCCGCTTCAACGGTCTGGCGGGTTTCACAGGTAGGGCGTCAAAGGCAATCAGCCGAAAGCTTCACAAGCACGGATTCGAGGTGGTCGCCAAGCCCGAGAGTTTCTTTGTCGATTCGAAGCATCACCTCGAACCGGGCGAGGAGGCCCGAGCCCAAGAATGGGGCAAACGCCTCGCGGCAAGCCTTGTATCGAGTGGCGTCACCATTGCGGACCGTCCGGGACGACTACCCGCGTCCGAGGAGACGTGATGGCCAACGTGATGATCCCCACTCGGGGTGAGCTGCCGTCCTACCTGGCGACACCTGCCGGCGAGGGCCCCTGGCCGGGTGTCGTCGTCATCCACGACGTAATGGGGATGAGCCAGGACCTGCGCAACCAGGCTGACTGGCTCGCGGGCGAGGGGTACCTCGCCGTAGCGCCGGACCTCTTCCATGGGAGAGGGAGGGCGGCCTGCATGATCTCGGTCATTCGCGACGTGCGCGCCGGACGGGGAAGGTCGTTCGAGGAGATCGAGGCGGCACGCGTCTGGCTGGAGGCCCGGGAGGACTGCACGGGCAGGATCGGTGTGATCGGCTACTGCATGGGAGGCGGGTTCGCCTTGCTGCTCGCAGCTGATCGCGGGTTCACGGTCTCGAGCGTCAACTACGGCACCGCTCCGAAGGACGCCTATACGGCGAGCTTCCTGAGACGGGCTTGCCCGATCGTGGGAAGCTACGGCGGCAAGGATCGTTCACTGCGAGGGGCCGCCGATCGCCTCGACCGGGCATTGACGGCCGTCGCAGTCGAGCACGATGTCAAGGAGTACCCGGAGGCCGGCCACGCCTTTCTCAACGACCACGAAGGAGCCGGAGACAAGACGCCGCTCCCGTTCTCCGTCTTGGAACCCGTCTTCGGAATACTCTCGCCAGGATCGGGCTACCACGAGGAATCTGCCCGCGATGCACGCCTGCGCATCCTCGCGTTCTTCGACGCGCACTTGAAGCCGTAGAGCCGCGAGACCGCTGCCCCCTCGCGACGAGACGTGCCACAGAGGGCGGGGAGTGGCCGCAAGTGTTCCTTGACGAGGACCAGCATCGACGCCGGGTCGCGTCGGCGCTGCGGCGACCGGCAGTACGCCGTCCGGGCGCTGAGGTGCTACTGCCTGGCCCCCCGGCAGCGCTCGATTGTCCTTGCCAGCCGTGACGCGGCAGTGCGAGCGATGCCCTTGGACGCTCGGCCGGTGAAGGCGGCGGGCGCCTGGTACCGAGTATCGAAGGCCGCGGCCGCGCCAGCGTGAAACTGGCTGAAGGTGTCAAGCCACAAAGGGACAAGCCACTTCAGGAGCACCGCACGCACTAGGAACTTGCCGCCGCCGCTCGCGGTCCCGGCATCCGCAGCTCCAGCTGGCGCTGGCGGCGAAAGTGCTCGAGGATCAGCACACTGACGAGCGCCGCGTACACGCACCACACCGACGTGAGCTCGGCTTCGCGAACGCTGAACGCGATCGCGACGCCGACGATGTTCACCACGCCGAACCACTGCAGGTAGCGGCGGCTGGAGAGCAGCGCTGGCGCGCACGTCGCGATCACGTACGCGACCGCCGCCTGGTCTCCGAGCGGTGTGTAGGTTTCGTAGGCGATGCACGACGCGTGTTCCTGGGCGTAGATCGGGTACTGCGTGACCTGCCAGAGCATGTAGCCGCCGACGAGCAGCCCGAGCGCGACGAACGGCAGCACCCAGCGGCGGTGCGTGCGGCTCGGCTCGATCAGATACAGCCCGATCGGCACGATGACCGGCAGCACCGCGTACGCATAGATCACGTATATGTCGGTCGCTGTGTGACCCAACGCGCCTGACACCTCGCCGCGCAGCCCGAGCCAGACGAACGCCTCGGTGAACTGGTGCAGCGCGAACAGCAGCGGCAGCCCCCCGACGATCAGCTCGCGCCTGGTGCGCACGCGTCGCAGCGTGGCGACACCGACGACACCGACGACGGCGGCAGCGGTGAAGTCGGCGTCGGGCGAGAAGCACATGCGCGGCTGCCTGCTACCCAGCGCGCAGGAACTGCGAACCGCCGGGCGCTCCTCGCTCGTCGTGCTGCGATCGCGGGAGCGGCCACACGGCGACGTCCTCGGGCGCGAGCCGCAGGCGCAGCTGCGCCCCAATCGCCAACTCGATCGTTTCGGCTGTGCGCACGGTCAGCTCCAGCGTACCCGCGAGGGCGACGGTCAGCTCGCGCGCGGAGCCGAGGTCGACGTCGTCGCGCAGGGTCGCTTCGTAATTCCCGCGCGGGTCCAGCGAGATGCGCTCCGGGCGCACGCACCAGATGACCTCGCTGCCCACAGCCACGCCATGCGTGTCGACCTGGATCTCGGCGCCGTCGCTGCGGATCAGGTCGCTCGCGACGGCGATCCCGCGACGCGCGTTGGCGATCCCCAGCAGCGCTGCGACCTCGGGGGAGCGTGGCGCGCGGAAGACCTCCTGGCGCGTACCCGACTGGAGCACGCGTCCGGCGTCGAGGACGACGATCTCGTCGGCCAGCAGCGCCGCCTCCTCGGGGTCGTGCGTGACGATCACGGTGCACAGCCCGGCGTCTCGCTGCAGCGTGCGCAGCTCGCGGCGCAGCCGGTCGCGCACGGGTGCGTCGAGCCCTGTGAACGGCTCGTCGAGCAGCAGCACGCGCGGTTCGATCGCCAGCGCGCGCGCGAGCGCCACGCGGCGTTGCTGTCCGCCGGAGAGCTCGTCGGGGTAGCGATCCTCGAGCCCCTCCAGCCCCAGGCGCGCCAGCCACCAGGCAGCCAAGCCGGGCTGGGCGCCGGCGGCGAACGTGACCTGGCGCCAGACCGTGCGCCGCGGCAAGAGCGCGGGCTGCTGGGGCACGTAGCCGATCTGGCGCCGCTCCGTCGGCAGCCGGTCGAGCGCGCGCGACCCCGCCCGCACGTGCCCGCCTTCGCTCGCGAGCAGACCGGCGAGCAGGCGCAGCGTCATCGTCTTGCCGGCTCCGGACGGGCCGAGCAGCGCCAGTCGCGGACCGGCCGCGCGGTGGGCGATCTGGAGCGAGAAGCCGCCCAGCCGCTTGCTCAGCGCGAAGTCGAGCGCCGCCGGCACGCCGGGCGCGACGGGCACGGGCGTGGGCACGGCGAGCTTTCCCCGGCGTCGTCTCGGCCCCGGCAGGCCGGCTAGCAGCAGCACCACGAGCGCCACAGCCAGAGCCGCGGCGACGGGCAGCATCGTGCCGGGCAGCCCGGTCTCGTCGAACTGCACGAACGTGAACACGGGCAGCGAGAACGGGTGATAGGCGAGGATCACGGTCGCGCCGAACTCGGCAAAGGCGCGCAGCCAGGTCAGCAGGATCCCGGCGGCGATGCCCGGCAGCGCCGCCGGCACGGCAATCCGCGCGAAGCGCGCGACGCGCCCGAGCCCGAGTGTCGCCGCCACCTCCTCCAGAGCCGGATCGACCGCGGCGAACGCGGCGCGCGCAGCGATGATCAGGAATGGCGCGGAGACGAAGGTCTGGGCAAGGACGATCCCGGCCCTGGTGTCGGTCAGCCTGCCGTCGAACAGCCCGCCGAGCAGCGTGAAGGGACCGACGACGTACAGCAGCAGCACGCCGCTCATCAGCGCCGGCAGCGCCAGCGGCAGCGCCACGACCGCCAGCAGCAGCCTCGCCGGCACGCCCCGCTGGCGCGCCATCAGGTAGGCCAGCGGCGTCCCCAGCACGGTGATCACGGCGGCCGAGATCGTCGCGGTCAACAGCGACGTCGCAAGCGCCGAGCCGAGCCCGGGGGCGGCGGGAGCGCCGCCCGCCAGGCGCACGGCGAAGGCGACGATCGGGACCAGCAGGTAGAGGGCGAGCAGCCCGCCCAGCCAGGGCAGCGGGCTGCTCGCCCGGGCGCGCATCGGCTTAGCCCGCGCCCACGATGCTGCGCAGGCTCGCGGGCACGGCGGCTGCGTCGCCGGAGAATTTCGGCTTGATCGGGTTCAGGCCGAACTCCTTTTCCACTCCCTTGCGCTTGGGGCTCAGCAGGAACGACACGAGCGCTTCCGCGCCGCTCTGGTTCTCGTTGTTGTTCAGCAGCGTCACCGTGTAGTCGGCGTACTTGTAAACCGGCGTCAGCGGCACCGTCGGCACGTGTGCCGTCTTCGCCTCGACCACGTAGAAGAAGCCCGCGTCGAGCTGTCCCGCCTGCAGTCGCCCGAGCATCGAGGTCTCTTCGAAGATCGGGAAGCTCTTCAGCGCCTTCGTGAGCGCCGGGTCGTGCAGCTTCTTGGCGGCCGCGTCGACCGCTTCGACGGTCAGCTTGCCCTTGGGGTCGGCCTTCGGTTCGGTGCGCCCGACGATGATGCCCGGCTCGGTGATGACCTTGTACCACGGCTTGCCGGCGGCCAGCTGCTTGCCGAACTTCGTCTTCGGGTCATACCCCAGCACGAGGTCCGAGGACGTGAACGTCGAGTACCACGACACCCATTTCCCGTTGGCCGCGCCTTCCAGTTCCTGGTCGGCCGACGCGGACGCGCTGACGAACACGTCCGCCTGGCGCACCTTGCCCTTGATCGCGGCCGCGTCTTCGTTCGAGCCGCCGCCGAAGCCTTCGAACGGGTAGCCGGTGGCCGACATGAATTCGGGGCCCAGCGCCTTTTCCATGATGTCAACGAGCGAACCCGCGTAGATCGCGGTCACCTTTTCCTTCGCCGCGGCCGTGCCTGCGACCGGTGCCGCCGCGCCGGAGGACACCGCGATCATGCTGGCGGCGACTGCGCTTGCAGCGGTCACGGCCAACGTCGCCGCGAGCCGTCCCCTCCCCCACCCACGGCCGCGCCGTGTCCTTTCACCAATCCTCATAGCTGCTCCTTCTCTCCCTCAAGTGGGAGTTCGTTCGACCATTACCGACGTCGCCTTCACGGTCGCCGTCGCCTCGACCCCCGGGGCGAGGCCGAGCTCGTCGACCGAGTCGCGCGTGATCGCCGCGGTGACCATGAAGGGACCGGCCTCGATCTCCACGAGCGCCATCACGCCGTCGACCTCGACCGAGCGCACGACGCCGGCGAAGCGGTTGCGGGCGGAGCCGCGCGTGCCGGTGCGATGCCGCTGCGGACGGCTGGCCAGGCGTTGGACCTCGGCTGCTGATACACGACGGCGGTTGCGCTCGTCGCGGTGGGTGCGCAGCTTGCCCGAGCGGTCCCAGCGACGGAGCGTGTCGACGCTCACGCCGATCGCGGCGGCCGCGTCGCCGAGAGGGAGATCTGAAGGTTTTTGCCCAGGCAATGCCTAGGCAGCATATCCGGTGACGATCGCCGTGGGCTTTGCCCGCAGCGGGGAGGTAAGGTCCGGGGCGGGCGATGAGGAATCCGATTCGTGATTGGCCGGTGCTGCGCCAGCTGCAGGGCAGCGACTCGCTCGCGCGCGGGGCGGCGGTCAAGTCGCGCCGCACGGAGCTCCTGCGCAACCGCGCCGCCGACGCGGACGCGGTGGTCAAGTCGGTGTGCCCCTATTGCGCGGTCGGGTGCGCGCAGAACGTGTACGTCAAGGACGGCAAGGTCGTCCAGATCGAGGGCGACCCGGACTCGCCGGTCAGTCGCGGGCGGCTGTGCCCGAAGGGCTCGGCGACGCTGCAGCTGACCACCGGCGCGGCGCGCGAGCAGCGCGTTCTGTATCGCCGCCCCCACGCTGCGGAGTGGGAGTCCCTGGATCTCGCGACGGCGACGGAGATGGTCGCCGACAAAGTCATCCAGACGCGGCGCGAGACCTGGGAATGGGAGAGCGAGGGCGAGAAGGTGCGCCGCAGCCTCGGTATCGCGAGCCTCGGCGGCGCGACGCTCGACAACGAGGAGAACTACCTGATCAAGAAGCTGTGGACGGCGCTCGGGGTGGTGCAGGTGGAGAACCAGGCGCGCGTGTGTCACAGCTCGACGGTCGTCGGGCTCGGCACGTCGTTCGGCCGCGGCGGCGCGACCACGTTCCCGGGCGACCTGCAGAACTCCGACTGCATCGTGATCGAGGGCTCGAACATGGCCGAGGCGCACCCGGTCGCGTTCCAGTGGGTTATGGAGGCGAAGGCGCGCGGGGCGACGGTGATCCACGTCGACCCGCACTTCAGCCGCACGAGCGCGATGGCGGACGTGTTCGTGCCGTTGCGCGCGGGCACCGACATCGCCTTCCTCGGCGGCATCATCAACTACGTCCTGCAGCACGAGCGTTGGTTCCGCGAGTACGTGCTCGCCTACACCAACGCTTCGACGATCATCGAGCGCGAGTTCCGCGACACCGAGGATCTCGACGGGCTGTTCTCGGGCTTCGACCCGATCGGCGGCAGCTACGACTACGGCAGCTGGCAGTACGAGGGCGCGCCGGTGGCGGCCGCGTCGGGCAACCGCGATCGCTACGAGGAGACCCACGGCGGCGGCGACGCGATCCGCGAGTCCAGCTACGGCGAGTCGGCGGGCGCGGGTGGACCGAGCGTGCAGGGCGAGCCCCGTCGCGACGAGACGCTCGCGGACCCCCGCTGCGTGTTTCAGATCCTGCGCCGCCACTACTCGCGCTACACGCCCGCGCTGGTCGCCGAGACCTGTGGCGTGCCGGAGGACGTGTTCCTGCAGGTGTGCGAGACGATCTGCGCCAACTCCGATCGCGAGCACACGAGCGCGTTCGTGTATGCGGTCGGCTGGACGCAGCACACGGTCGGCGCGCAGTACATCCGCGCGGCCTCGATCCTGCAGCTGCTGCTCGGCAACATCGGGCGTCCGGGCGGAGGGATCATGGCGATGCGCGGCCACGCGAGCATCCAGGGCTCGAGCGACATCCCCACGCTGTATGACCTGCTGCCCGGCTACCTGCCGATGCCGCGCGCGCACGACTACGGGGACCTGCAGTCATACATCGAGGCGGACTCGGCCGAGAAGGGCTACTGGGGAAACATGAGCGCCTACGTCGTCAGCCTGCTGAAGGCCTGGTGGGGCGCGGCGGCGAGCGCGGAGAACGACTGGTGCTTCGACTACCTGCCGCGGATCACGGGCGCGCACGGGACGTATGACACGGTGATGGCGCAGCTCGAGGGCAAGTGTCGCGGCTACTTCCTGATGGGCCAGAACCCCGCGGTCGGCTCCGCCAACAACCGCATGCAGCGCACGGCGATGGCGAAGCTGGAGTGGCTGGTTGTGCGCGACTTCTCGCTGATCGAGAGCGCCACCTGGTGGAAGGACGGCCCGGAGATCGACACCGGGGAGCTGCGCACCGAGGACATCGCGACCGAGGTGTTCTTCTTCCCGGCGGCTGCTCACATCGAGAAGGACGGCACGTTCACGAACACGCAGCGGCTGCTGCAGTGGCACCACACCGCCCAGGAGCCCGCCGGCGACGCGCGCTCGGACCTGTGGTTCATGTTCCATCTCGGCGAGTTGATCCGCGCGAAGCTCGCCGGCTCGAGCGAGGAGATGGACCGCCCGGTGCTCGAGCTGACGTGGGACTACCCGACGGCCGGAGCGCTGCGCGAGCCGAGCGCGGAGGCGGTGCTGCGCGAGATCAACGGCGCCGACGCGCACGGCGCGCCGCTGTCCGGCTACGAGCAGCTGCGCGATGACGGCTCGACCTCGTGCGGCTGCTGGATCTACTGCGGTGTGTTCGCGGACGGGGTCAACCAGTCCGCGCGCCGCACCCCCCGCGAGCAGCAGAACTGGACCGGCGCGCAGTGGGGCTGGGCGTGGCCCGCCAACCGTCGCGTGCTCTACAACCGCGCCTCCGCCGATCCCGACGGCAGGCCGTGGAGCGAGCGCAAGGCGCTCGTCTGGTGGGACTCCGAGCAGGGCCGCTGGGTCGGGCACGACACGCCTGACTTCCAGGCCGAGAAGCCCCCCGACTTCCTCCCGGCGGAGGGAGCGCGGGGCCCCGATGCGATCGCGGGGACCGATCCCTTCATCATGCAGGCCGACGGACGCGGCTGGCTGTACGCGCCAGCGGGTCTCGCGGACGGCCCGCTACCGACCCACTACGAGCCGCAGGACTCGCCGTTCGAGAACGCGCTGTACAGCCAGCGCGCCAATCCGGCGCGCAAGACCTTCTCGCACCCCAACAACCGCTATCACCCGAGCGGCGATGAGCCGGGGGCGGACGTGTTCCCGTTCGTCGTCACGACGTACCGCCTGACCGAGCACTTCACCGCCGGCGGCATGACGCGCTGGTCGCCATATCTGTCAGAGCTGCAGCCGGAGTTCTTCTGCGAGGTCTCGCCCGAGCTCGCCGCCGAGCGCGGCCTGCAGCACGGCGGCTGGGCGACGATCGCGACGGCGCGCGGCGTGATCGAGGCGCGCGTGCTGGTGACCGATCGCATGACGCCGCTGCAGGTCCACGGCCGCACGATCCACCAGATCGGCATGCCGTTCCACTGGGGGCCGAACGGCTACAGCCGCGGCGACTCGGCCAACGAGCTCTCGCCGATGTCGCTCGACCCCAACGCCCACATCCAGGAGGACAAGGCGTTCACGGCCGACATCCGCCCGGGGCGCCGCCCGCGCGGGGCAGGGCGCCAGCGGCTGGTCGAGGACTACCAGCGGCGCGCCGGCGTGACGGCCGCCACGGGAATCAAGCCGTGAGCGATCCCGTCAGCGATCCGCCGCGCGTCGGCTTCTTCACCGACACGTCGCTGTGCATCGGCTGCAAGGCGTGCGAGGTGGCGTGCAAGGAGTGGAACCGGGTGCCCGAGGACGGCCTGAACTTCACGGGCATGTCGTTCGACAACAGCGAACGGCTCAGCGCGGACACCTGGCGACACGTGGCGTTCATCGAGCAGCGCAAGCCGGTCGGCGGTGAGTTTCGCTGGCTGATGGCCTCGGACGTGTGCAAGCACTGCACCGACGCGGCCTGCCTGGACGTGTGCCCGACGGGCGCGCTGTTTCGCACGGAGTTCGGCACGGTGGTCGTGCAGGAGGACGTCTGCAACGGCTGCGGCTACTGCGTGCCGGCGTGTCCGTATGGCGTGATCGACAAACGCGAGGACGACGGGCGCGTGTGGAAGTGCACGCTCTGCTACGACCGCCTCGGCGCGGGCATGGAACCGGCGTGCGCGAAGGCGTGCCCGACCGACTCGATCCAGTTCGGCGAGCTGGAGGTGCTGCGCGAGCGCGCGAGCGGGCGCGTGCAGCAGCTGCAGCAGGCGGGCGTGCTCGACGCGCGGCTGTATGGCCACGACCCCGACGACGGCGTCGGCGGCGACGGCGCGTTCTTCCTGCTGCTCGACGAGCCCGAGGTCTACGGGCTGCCGCCGGACCCCGTGGCCACCACGCGCGATCTGCCGCGCATGTGGCGTAACGCCGCGATCGCCGCCGCGGGCCTGCTCGGCGCGGTCGGCGCGAGCTTTGCGGGGCGCAGGTGAGCTACTACGGCCGCCCGGTCGTCAAGGAGCCGACGTGGGCGGCGCTGGACATCGCCGGCTACCTGTTCCTGGGCGGGCTCGCGGGCGCCTCCTCGACGCTCGCGGCGGGCGCCGAGCTGAGCGGCCGCCCGGGCCTCGCGCGCCCGTTGAAGCTCGGGGCGGTGGGCGCGATCTCGCTGTCGCTGGTGGCGCTCGTGCACGACCTCGGCCGCCCGGCGCGCTTCCTGAACATGCTGCGCGTGTTCAAGCCGACCTCGCCGATGAGCGTGGGCGTGTGGCTGCTGTCGGCGTACGCGCCGGCGGCGGGCGCGGCGGCGCTCGGCGAGCTCGCGCAGCTGGGCCGCGCGCGCCGGCTGAGCAGGCTCGGGACGGCGGGCGCGGCGCTGCTGGGACCGGCGGTGGCCTCCTACACGGGCGTGCTGATCGCGAACACCGCGACGCCCGCCTGGCACGCGGGCCACCGCGAGATGCCGTTCGTGTTCGTCGGCTCGGCGGCGAGCGCGGCCGCGGGCCTCGGCCTGCTGGCGGCGCCACTGGCCGAGAACGCGCCCGCGCGGCGCCTGGCGGTGATCGGGGCCGTGGCGGAGATCAGCGCGGTGCGGCTGCTGGAGCGGCGCGTGGGGATCGTCGCCGAGACCTACCACCGCGGCCGCGCGGGGACGCTGATGCGCGCGGCGGAGGCGCTGACGGTGCTGGGCGTCGCAGGCGCGATGCGCGCGGGACACCGCAGCCGCGTGGCGGCCGCCGCGTCGGGTGCGGCGCTGCTGGCGGCGTCGGCGTGCGCGCGCTTTGGCATCTTCGAGGCCGGTCGCGCGTCCGCACGCGACCCGCGATACACGGTGGCACCCCAGCGCGAGCGCATGCGAGCCGAGCGGCGGTGAGCGGGCCACCGCCGGCGAACGCCGCCGCGACCGGGACATCGCCAGCGCTGAGGCGCGTGCTGCGCGACGGCGAGAGCGATCTCGTGGCGGTCGAGGAACCACTCGAGATCCGCGTCGACGGCGAGCCGGTCGCGGTGACGATGCGCACCCCGGGACACGACGAGGAGCTGGCGCTCGGGTTCCTTCACGGCGAGGGTCTGCTGGAGCGCGCACCGGCGGTGGGCCTGACGGACGACCTGGCTGCGAACACGATCGAGGTGCGCGGGCCGCTGACGCGCGCGCCCGCCGCGCGGCGCTTCTACACCACGTCCTCGTGCGGCGTGTGCGGCAAGGGCGCGCTCGAGGAGGTCGCGGTGCTCGCCCCCGCGCTTGCGCCCGGCCCCTACGTGGCGCGCGAGCTGCTGGCGAGTCTGCCCGACAGGCTCGTGCAGCCCGGCTTCGCGCGCACTGGCGGCCTGCACGCGACCGGCCTGTTCGACTGCGACGGGGAGCTGCTGTGCGTGCGCGAGGACGTGGGGCGCCACAACGCGATGGACAAGGTCATCGGCTGGGCGCTGATGCGCGGGCGCCTGCCGCTTGGCGATGCGCTGCTGTGCGTCAGCGGGCGACTGTCGTTCGAGCTCGTGCAGAAGGCCGCGGTCGCGGGCTGCCCGATACTCGTGGGAGTCGGCGCGCCGACGTCGCTCGCGGTCGAGCTGGCCGCCGACCGGCAGCTGACCCTGTGCGGCTTCGCGCGCCGCGGCAGCGTCAACGTGTACACGGCCGCCGAGCGGGTTGTCACAAGATCCGGCGTCGGCGGAATATGTAGCTGATGGACGCGAACCGCTACTCGAGCCTCAGCGACGGCGAGCTGCTCGAACTGGCCGTCGAGGACCCGGACGCGTTCGGCGCCTTCTACGACCGCTTCGAGGAGGATCTGCTGGCGTTCTTCATGCGCGCGACGCGTCGCCCGGAGGTTGCGGCGGACCTGACCGCGGAGGTGTTCGCGGCGGCGCTGTCCTCGGCGAGCCTGTACCGGGGCGAGCTGGGCTCGGCGCGCGCGTGGCTGTTCGGGATCGCCAGGCACGAGCTGGCCGACACGTGGCAGCGGGGACGCGTCGAAGATCGAGCGCGACGGCGCCTGGGACTGGAGCCGATGAGCTTGAGCGACGACGCGCTGGAGCGCATCGACGAGCTGGGGGCGCTCGGCAGCGGCGTGCTGAGGCTGCTGGAGGACCTGCCCGACGACCAGCGCACGGCGGTCAAGGGACGCGTCCTCCACGAGCGCAGCTACGACGAGCTCGCACGCAGCCTTTCGTGCTCGCAGAGCGTCGTGCGCCAGCGCGTGAGCCGCGGGTTGCGTAGCCTCAGGCAACTGATGGAGCAACGGCAATGACCCATCTCCCCGAGTTGAGGAACTCGCTGGTGGACGCCGCCGACCGGGAGCACGCCGCGGCGCACCGCGCGCACGCGGTCGCCGGCCCGTTCGAGCGCGCGCGCAAGATCAAGCCGGCTCGCTGGCAGCGCTCGGCGCATTACGGGCGGGCGATCCTCGCGAGCGTCGTGCTCGGGCTCACGGGCACCGCGGTCGGAGCGATCCACGTCGGCGCACCGCTGGGACCGGAACAGCCACAGTCGCCATCGCTCGCCAGGCCGGCGACGGTGCCGGGAAGCGCAGCGCAGCGCCCGTGACACAAACCAAGTCGCGCCGCGGCACGATCGTCGAGCTGGTCGTGATCATCGCTGTTGCGACCGGGCTCGCGTTCGGCGTCCAGGCGTTCATCGTGAAGCCCTATCGGATTCCCAGTGGCTCGATGGAACCGACGCTCGCGATCGGACAGCGCGTGCTCGTCAACCGCCTCGGCATGGACTTCGGCGGACCGCATGTCGGCGAGATCGCCGTGTTCCATCCGCCGGAAGCTGCCGAACAACAAGAATGCGGACCGGTACCGCACACGATCAGGTACGGCGGCGCTGCCTGCTCGCAGCCGGTGCCGAAGGAGGCGAGCGTCAACTTCGTCAAGCGGATCGTCGCCGGACCAGGAGACGAAATCTACGTCAAGGCAGGACACGTCTACCGCAAGGCGGCCGGCACGAGCCGCTTCGTCGCGGAGCATGACTCCTACATCAAAGCCTGCGGCGAAAGCCCCGAGTGCAATTTCCCGACTCCGATCAAGATCCCACCGGGTCACTGGTTCATGATGGGCGACAACCGCGGCAACTCCGACGACAGCAGGTTCTGGGGACCGGTCCCCACCTCGTGGATCATCGGCCAGGCGATCATCACCTACTGGCCGCCGGACCGGATCGGGATCTTCTAGGACCTGCGTTCGCGGTCGACGAGCAGCGCGAGCGTAGGACACGCGCGCGCCGCGCGCAGCGCATGCTCGACCTCGCGACCGTCGAGCGGGGTCCCGTCGAGGATCGGATAGCCCCACTCGTCGAGGCTGATGCGCTCAGGGAGCAGCTCGGCGCACATCCCGTGTGCCTCGCATGCGATCGGGTTGACGCGCACGCGGTGGCTCACGAGGACGCCCCGTTGGCCCGCTCGCTCACCGGCCGGTGCGCCAGCGCCAGCTCGGGGGCCCGCGCGCAGTCCTCGCACGGCCCGTGGCGCGCGTGGTCGGCAAACTCGGCCTCGAACGCCTCCAGCGCGCTCATGATCAGGTTGACGGCTCCGTCGGGATGGCCGCAGGCGCCGCGCCGTGCGGTGAGCGAGGCGAGGCGTTCGAGCCGGCGTGCGACCTGCGGCGGCGCCGCGCCCGCGGCCACCTGCTCGACGGTGCCCGCCAGCGCATCCAGACCATGAATGCACGGTCCGCACTGGCGGGTGCTCTGGCCTGCGAGCCAGCGCGCCACGCGCGCCGTTTCGGCCACGGGACACGCCTGCTCGGAGAGCAACACCACGACGCCGGCGCCGAGCGAGGCCCCGTGCGGGGCGAGGTGTTCGTTCGACAGCGCCACGTGCCGTAGCGACTCGCCGCGGATCCAAGCACCCGCGTAGCCGCCCATGAGCACGCCGCGAACCCCTGCCGTGGGTCCGCCGGCGGCGTCGATCAGCGAGCTGAGCGACGCGCCGTGCTCGATCTCGTAGACCCCGGGATGCCTGACCGGGCCCGACAGCGTCACCAGCGCAGAGCCGGGATGGGTTGGCGTCCCGAGCTGGCGGAACCAGCGCGCGCCGTGGCGCGCGATCAGCGCGATGTGCGCGAGCGTCTCGACGTTGTCGATCAGGGTGGGCCGGCGCCTGAGGCCCTGTTCGAACGGCATCGGCGGCGTGAACGTCGGGCGCGCCGGGCCCCCGCCGAGATAGTTGACGAGCGCTGACTCCTGGCCTGCGACGTAGTGGCTGGGCACGCGCGTCACGTGCAGCTTCGGTGCGCGCGTCGCGGAGCGATCGGCGGAGCGCTCCTCGATCGCCGCTTCGACGCTTGCGATGCTCGCCGGCGCCGACTCGCAGACGCACACGATCGCTTCCTCGGCGCCGACGGCTTCGGCGGCGACGACGGCCCCGTCGAGCACCAGCTGCGGGAGCATCTCCAGCAGCGTTTGATCCTTGTGGCTCGCCGGCTCGCCCTCCGCGCCGTTGGCAACGACGATCGCCCGCCCGCGCGCAGCCGCGACCGCGCGTAGCTTGAGGGCGGTCGGGAACGCGGCGCCGCCGCGGCCGAGCAGGCCGGCGCGGCCGATCTCCTCGATCAGCATCGTCGCGCGCTCGCGCCCGCGCCGCCGCGCACCGCGAACTTGCGGCAGCGGCCCATGCAGCGCGATGTGCTCGTCGAGCGTGACCGAGCCGTGCCGGCGCACGCCGGCGAGCAGGCGCGGCAGCGCGGGGGCCTGCTCGCGCGGAGCGTCGCGATCCTCGCGCGACTGGACGTCGGGCAGCAGCTCGGTGGTCGCCGACGGCGCTTCGCTCATCGGGTCCTCCCGGACGCGGCCGCCGCGTGGGCGTGCGCCAGCAGCGACGAGGGCGTGCCCGAGCGACGCGCCCATTCCGAGCCGAGCGGGCCCTGTGGCAGCCACAGCACGAGGAACAGCGCGAAGGCGCCGACACCGCCGAGAGCGGCGCCGCGCAGCCGCATGTCGCCCGGCCAACCCGAGATCACCCGTGCGAGCACCGCGCCCACGACCAGCACGACGCAGATCGCGCTCAACGCCAGCAGCCATGTGCCTTTGGCGTCGCTGCCCGTGCCGAAGCCGTGCAGCAGCGCGATCGGCCAGCTCGCGTACGTGAGCCAGTGCACGGCGCGCCAGCTCGCATAGCCCATCCGCGCCCGCAGCAGGCTCGTGGCGATGACCGCGAGGATCAGGTCGAAAGCGACCGCGCCCAGCCCCAGCCAGAACGGCCGGTATGAGCCCACGAACGGGACGATTGCGTCGATCAGCCCGATATGCGCGAAGCTGTCCAGCACCGAGGTGAGGATGTGCACGACCAGGAACGCGAGCGCCAGCAGCGAGACGTTGCGGTGCAGCGAGTCGATCACGAAACGCGGCCACCGCGGCGTGCTCCAGCGCTGCACGTCGGCCACGCCGAGCGCGATCGCGACGGACAGCAGCAGCAGCGCGACCGCACCGGTCGAGCGCGTCAGGTACCAATCGAAGCTCGGCCCCGCGGCTGCCAGCGGCGTGATCACGACGCGACCCCCTGCGGCCAGCCTGCGACGGTCGTGACGTTGCCGGCCCAGTCGAGCAGGCGTGCCGGCAGGCCCACCGCGGCAAGCCAGCGCGGAGCTGACTGGCCGCGGACGAACGCGGCCGTGGCGGCGATGTTCGCGTCGGCGCAGCTCGCCGCCGCGATGCTGGCCGTGCGCCAGCTCTCGCGCACGGGCGCCCCGGTCGCCGGGTCGATGATGTGGTGCATGGTGTGGCCGCCGTGGCTCCAGCGCCGGACCGCGGTGCTCGAGGTCGCGATCGCACCCGAGTGGATGACGATCGTCTGGCCCGGAGCCGAGCAGTCGCTGCGGTGATCGTCGGTCACGTGGATCTTCCATCCGCCCGCGGGCGCCGGCCCGCAGGTGGCGATGTCGCCGCCGAGACTGACGAGCGCACCGCAGCGGCCCGCGCTCGCCGCGGCCGCGGCGGCTCGATCCGCGGCCCAGGCTTTCGCCGTCGCGCCCAGGTCGAGCCTGATTCCCGCCGGCACCCGGACCGTGAGGCGCTCGCGATCAAGCGCTATCGCCTGCCAGCCGGCGCGTACCCGCGCCTTGATCGCCACCCGTGGCTGCGGCTGTCCGGTTGCAGGAGCCAGCAGCGACCAGTCGCGGTCATAGCCGGCCAGCTCGAGCGCGCGGCCGAGCGTCGGATCGACGTCGCCGCTGGTCAACTCGGCGGCGCGGAGCCCGAGCTCCAGCGCTTGCGCCAGCAGCGGGCTCACCTGCGTCGATCGGCCCGCGCGCGCGTTTACGCGGCTGAGCTCGGAGTCGGGGCGGAAGCGACTGCACGCGCGGTCGATCGCGTCGAGCTCGCGCTCGACGGCCACGCGCGCGGCCTCGATCCGCGTCGAGCCGGCCAAGCGCAGCACGACGCTCGTCCCGAGCGCCTCCCACTTCGCGACCGCGAATGGCGCCGTGCGCAACGGTTTCGATTCGAGTATCGACGGATGCATCTCAGGAGCCCCCGGACACGACCGGTTCGGGAGCCGGTTCCGGGGCCGATTCGTGCGATTCGTGGGCTGGTTCGGGGGCCGGTTCCGAAGCGGGCGCCGATTCGTGGGCGGGCGCCGATTCCTGGGCGGGCGCCGATTCGTGGGCGGGCGCCGATTCGTGGGCGGGCGCCGATTCCTGGGCGGGCGCCGATTCCTGGGCGGGCGCCGATTCCTGGGCGGGCGCCGATTCCTGGGCGGGCGCCGATTCCTGCGCCTGCGCCGACTGCTGCGGGGAGGTTGATTCCGTCGAGGTTGCGCGAGGGGCTTCTGCGGGGGGCGCGAGCGGCTGGCTCGGGGCCTTGGCGGTCGTCCCCGACGGGTCGCCGGCTTTGGTGTGCCCCGCCGCGGCCAGGGCTTTGCTCGCCGAGGCTTTGCTCAGCGCCTTGCCCGGAAAGGCGTGCGCGGCCGCATCGGTCAGCGCTCCCGTGAGCAGCACGCTGCCGGCGATCAGCCAGCGGTTGATCCGGTGCAGCTCGCGCAGCGCCGCGTCGCGTGTGTGGGTGGTGTGGATGCGCATGCCGGGTTCGATCGTTGCGGTCGCGTCGGCCAGACGGCTGGAGCCAGGGAACGAGTGTGTGAATTTTGGCTAAGGAATGGGTAACCCCTTGATGAGAAAGCTCATTGGAACGCTCTGACGGCAAAGCGCCCCGGCGCCCAACGCCTATCCTTGCTGGCATGGGAACTGCCGCGGACTCGCGCGCTCAGGGCGCGGTAGCCCTGCCGGCCGATCGAGCCGAACAGGACGTTCAGGCCGGCGCCGGCGGTGAGCGGGTGCTCGTGATCGAGGATGAGCCCGGGATCGTCGATTTCGTGCGCCGCGGCCTTGAGGCCGAGGGCTTTGCAGTCGAGGCGGCCACCGACGGGGTCCAGGGCGAACGCCTGGCGCTGGGCGGCAGCTTCGACGCGATCGTGTTGGACCTGATGCTGCCACGTCGCGGCGGCCTGGAGGTGCTCCAGTCAGTGCGGCGGGCGATCCCCAACGTGCCGGTGATCGTGTTGAGCGCGCGCGGTGAGATCGAGGATCGCGTCGAGGGCCTGGAGGCGGGCGCCGTGGACTACCTCGTGAAGCCGTTCTCGATGGCCGAGCTGGTGGCGCGCGTGCGCGCCCACCTGCGCGTCGTCGCGCAGGCATCCGCCAGCACGCTGTCCGCCGAGGGGATCGAGGTCGACCTGCTGAGCCGCAGGGTGCGCAGGGACGGGCGCGCGGTGACGCTCTCGACGACCGAGTTCGAGCTGCTCGTCTACCTGCTGCGCCACCACGGCCGCGTGGTCTCCCGCGAGCAGATCCTCAGCTCGGTGTGGGGCTACGAGCACGATCCGGCGACCAACGTGGTCGACGTGTACGTCGGCTACCTGCGGCGCAAGCTTGGCCAGCCTGGCCAGCCTGCGCCGATCTTCACGGTGCGCGCCGTCGGCTATCGCCTCGGCAGCGCCCGGTAGTGCTCTTTCCAGATGATCTTGTAGATCGGGATGCGCCGCGGTATGTCACGAATGCCGGGAAGCAGCGGGACGCAGATGAACGCGAGGCTCAGAACAGCCATGACGAGCATCACGAGCAGGTCGCCGCTGGCCGATGCCTTGAACGGTTCGATCTGGTACCAGAACGTGTACAGCCACAGCCACACCTGGCCCGGGTAGCTGCCGGTCTCGTTCATCATGCCCCACTGCTCGCCGAGCAGGTGCTCCTTTTCGGCGCGTTTTTCGAGCAGTCCGCCGTCGGCCATGAACAGCAGCGGCTTGGTGTAGTCGGTCTGGAAGAACTGGCTGCTGGTCAGCAGGGCGCCGTCCAGTCCGCCGCTCTTGGCGAGGCTCAGCTCGCTGGCCATCATCGTCGGGACGGGCCCGGCGCCGCTCGCCTGCACGCTCACCGTGCCGGTGCTTTCATTGACCGTCACGGTCTTTGGCAGCGGCTTGCTTTCTTCTTCCGCAGCGGCATATTCTTCCAACGGCTTGGCGTACGCTTCATCCCATGCCTTCTGCGTCTTTTCTGGCGCTGACTGGTATTCGGTGAGCGCGCGTCGCAGTTCGGGGTCGTTGGGAACGGTTTCGAGCGGCCCGATCACGTAGTCCTGGGCGGTGTTGATCGGGTGGCTCACGCCGAGCCACCGCTGCGGGTGCAGGAACAGGAAGTGCTGGACGCTGCCCGATTCGTGGTTGTAGGGCGGGCCGTATTCGGCCGTGCCGCTCTTGCCGTCGAGCTCGCTGACGGCGGTGGTGACGAAGTTGACGGGTAGCTGGCGCGACCACTGCCCGATCGTGCTCGACGGCTCGTCGGGCGATGAGAACAGCACCGTCAGCACGATCGCCAGCAGCGTGATCACGCCGACCGCGATGCACGCCTCTTTGACCAGGTCATAAGGCGCGTAGCCGCCTTTCCACGGCTGCGTGTCGTCGTGTGAGCGCAGCAACCGGCTCAGGCGACTCATGACTGGGCTCCGGTCGGCACGGGCGCGTCCGGCGCTCCGTCGGGCGCGGGCACAACCGCGAGAGCTCGGCCGTCGAGCTCGAATGGGGGCACGACACCGTGGCGGCGCACGAGCAGCACGTGCGCGACCACCAGCGCGACGACCGCAAGCGGCAGCAGCAGCACGTGGAAGCTGTACATCTGCCCGAAGTTGGTGAGGTTGAAGAAGGCGCCGATGCCGACCGAGTTCATCGCGTCCTTGGCCTGCGTGGAGATCCACTGCGCGTCGAAGTTCTGCTGGGAGACGTAGCCGGTGAGCGCGCACGGCACCGCGATCAGGAACGTCACGGCGCCCGTGACCCACACGCGCGTGCGCCCGCCGCGCCAGGCGGCCATCCAGTACTTGCCCCACAGGTGCACGACCATCACGAAGAAGAACAGCTCGACTGCCCAAAGGTGGACGCTGTTGAAGAAATGTCCGACGCCGGTGTAGTGCCACCAGGCGGGACCCTTGAGGGTGAGGATCATGCCGGAGCCGATGATCACGGCCAGCGAGGCGAGGCTGGCGACGCCGAACACGTAGATCCACGAGGCGACGTACGTCGGCTGGCTGTCGGGGAGCAGCTTCTCCGGCGGCAGGGCGCCGACTCCGGCTTCGCGCACGCGCACGGTCCACGAGCGCTCTGGCGAGTGCGTGCTCATGAGGCACCTCCCCGCCGCCGCAGCGCGCCTGGGAAGGGCACGGTGATCGCCACCGCGAACACGATCAGCATCAACGCCATCACGACGACGTTCGACACCGACAACGAGATGAAGTGCCAGTGCACAACGTGTGCGGGGTGATTGAGGTTGAACACCGCGCCCATCACACCCGTGCCTGTGGGGTCCACAACCAGCCTCCTTCGATCGTTATGCGCACCATTTGTCTGCGGGCAGACTACGGGTTTGGAAGCAAACGTCACATCCGTAGTTTTCACAGGAGGCCGTGCGGCACACCCGCCGGGTCGCATGTGCTGCTCTCTCGCCGGTGGGTTCTACCTAGCCGCCGTGGGCGCCTGATCGGATCGCCTCTGAGCTGGTGGGCGTTTGCTCAAGCTGGCGCCCCACGGCGTCGAAGCTATTTGACATAGCGAACCACTGCCGAGCGCTGGAGTTAAGCGCCGCCTTGCCGAAGGACAGCACCTTGCCAAGACCACACCTGCGCGCGCATTCACGGCCCGACCGCCGGCGACCGCCGATCTCGCTGCCGTGGCTGCTCGTGTTCGCAGCGGTCGCGGGATACGGCGTCCTGACAGGGCTGCACGCAGGCGACTCGCCGAGCTGGACAGCCTTTGCCGACATCGGCGAAGTGCTCGCCGCGGCGCTCGCGACCGTCGCCTGCGCGATCCGCGCCACGCGCGTGCGCCGCGCCCGCGTGGCCGCACCGGCGCACGCGCAGGAGCGCCACGCCGGCGAGGAGCCGCGTCGCGAGCACCCGCGGCCGGCGTGGTGGCTGCTGACCCTGGGGGTCGGCTCGTGGGCACTGGGCCAGCTGTGCGTGTGCGTGTACGAAATCGGCCTCGGCACGCGCGTCCCGGAACCCTCGATCGCCGACGCCTTCTTCCTGCTCAGCTACCTGTTCGTGATCTCCGGCCTGCTCGCCTTCGTACGGACACCCGCGGGGCTGCTCTCGCAGGTGCGCGGAGCGGTCGAGGGGCTGTGCATCGCCTGCGGCTTCCTGCTGTGCACCTGGACCCTGGTGATCGGCTCGGTCGCAAGCCGCAGCGGCGCGCTGGACTTCGGCGGTCTCGTGAACCTCGCCTATCCGGTGCTCGATGCTGCGGCGCTTGCGGGCGTGTTCTTCGTCGCGCTGCGCCGGCGCCGGGATCCACCGGCGGGGCTGGGCCTGCTCGCGCTCGGTCTGGTGCTGTGGACGGTGTCGGACTCCGCGTGGTGGTACATGATCGAAGTCCAGACGAGCCTGCCGAGCGTGACGCCGTTCGAGACCGGCTGGGTCGCGGGCTTCGTGCTGATCGCGTTCGCCGCGCTGAGGACGCCTCGGCCGCGACTGCGAGCCGAGCGCCCTGCCCACAGCCGCTTGGTCCTCTCGCTCCCGGCGCTCCCGGGTGCCATCGGCGTGTTGATCGTGCTCGCGGGCTGGCTGCTGCGAGGACACCCGGAATCGAGCGACGTGCTGCTGGGCATCATGGCCGTGTTCATGCTGCTCGCGCTCGCGCTGCTCGTGATCGTCACGCTCGAGAACTATGCGCTCACCAGCAATCTGGAGCAGCGCGTGCGGGAGCGCACCGCCGAGCTGGATCGCGCCGAGCGCTACTTCCGCGCGCTGGTCGAGCACTCCTCGGACCTGGTGATGGTGCTCGACGCCGATCTGCGGATCCGCTACGTCAGCGATTCCTCCGAGCGGGTGTTCGGCTTCACCCAGCGGGAGCTCACGGGCCGCGGCCTCGACGTCTTCGGCGCACAGGCGCCGGCGACGCTGACCGATGCTCTGGAGCGCCTCGGCAGCGACCAGGACAGCTCCGCGCCGGTCGCGTGGAAGCTGACCGACGCGAGTGGCCGCACGCGCTGCGCCGAGTCGACGATCACGAATCTCCTCGCCGACCCGCTCGTCGGCGGGTTCGTGCTGAACACGCGCGACGACACCGACCGCGCGGCGCTCGCCGAGCAACTGCAGGACCGCGCCTTCCATGACCCGCTCACCGGCCTGCCGAACCGAGCGCTGCTCAGCGACAGGGCCGCGCAGGCGCTCGCCCGTTCGCGGCGAACGGCCAGCGTGGTGGCGATCATGGCGATCGACCTGGACGCGTTCAACCTCGTCAACGACGGGTTCGGGCACAGCGTCGGCGATCTGCTGCTGTGCCGGGTGGCCGAACGGCTGCTGGCGACGCTGCGCCCCGCGGACACCGTCGCACGGCTCGGCGGCGACGTGTTCGTGGTGCTGCTGGACCCCGCTCCCGATCCCGAGACGGCTCTGGCTCTGGCTGAGCGCATCCGCGAGGAGCTGAGCCGGGAGCTGACGATCGAGGGGGTCAAGCACCGCGTCAACGCGAGCGTCGGGGTTGCCGTCGGCTCCAGCCCCCACACGAACTTCGAGCAGCTGCTGTGCGACGCCGACCTGGCGCTGTACTGCGTCAAGCGCGACGGACTGGGCGGCGTGCAGATGTTCGACGCGAGCATGAACCGCAACGCGCGCGAGCGCTTCAAGCTGCAGACCGATCTGCGCAAGGCACTCGACGGCGACGGCCTGTGCCTCTTCTATCAACCCCAGTGCGCCGTCGGCAGCGGGCAGCTGGCCGGGTTCGAGGCGCTCGTGCGCTGGAACCACCCCGAGCACGGCCTGACGCTGCCCGACAGCTTCATCCCGCTCGCCGAGGAGACTGGGCTCGTCGTGCCGCTCGGGCGCTGGGTGCTGAACGAGGCGCTGGCGCAGGCCGTCCGCTGGGATCGTGAGTACGCGCGTGCGCGGCCGCTGAGCATCTCGGTGAACGTGTCAGCGGTGCAGCTGAAAGCGCCGACGATCGTCGCCGACGTCGCGGACGCGCTGCGCGGCTCGCAGATCGATCCCGCGCGTGTGGTGCTCGAGGTGACGGAGAGCTCGTTCATCGAATGCTCGGTCGAGACGATCGAGACCCTGCACGCGCTCAAGGCGCTCGGCGTGCGGCTCGCAATCGATGACTTCGGCACCGGCTACACCTCGATCGGCAACCTCCGCAGCATGCCCGTCGACATCCTCAAGGTGGACAGGAGCTTCATCGCCGCCAGCAACGACGGCGCCCGCGGCGGCGAGCTGCTCGAGGCGATCGTCAACATCGGGCACGTGCTCTCACTTGTGACGATCGCGGAGGGCGTCGAGGAGCTGGAGCAGCTCCAGACCGTGAGAGACCTCGGCTTCGACTTCACCCAGGGCTACCTGCTGGGCCGACCGGTGCCGCCCGATCAAGCCGCGCTCATGATCGCGGCTGTCCCCCGCTCCGCGCCGGCGGCGCCGTCGCGCGGTTGACGCGCGTTGCACGTCAGAGCTCGAACGCCAATGCCGTCAGCCGCCGAGCGGCGACGGCGGTATCCGCGTTTCGCCCTGCACCTCGGGTATGACCATCGCGACCTCGTCGACGTAGCACCACGACCACACCTCGCCAGGCTCGAGCGAGCGGATGATCGGGTGCCTGGTCTCGTGAGCGTGGGCGGTGGCGTGGCGGTTGGGAGAGTCGTCACAGCAGCCGACGTGTCCGCACTCCAGGCAGATGCGCAGGTGCAGCCAGGGATCGCCGGTCAACAGGCACTCGGCGCAACCGTCGACGGCCTCGGGCAGTTGCGTGATCACGACCTCATCGAGATGCGTACAGGCGGCCACGGCTTCGCTCCAATCGGCGCTCGCGGGGCACCCAAATCGTACCGTTCAGATGAGTGATCCGTTCAGACGAGTGATCCGTCCGGACGTTCAGACGAGTGATCGTTACAACTTGTAATCATTCCGACCGAAATCATTACGGAGCGTAACGATCGCTCAAACGCGAGCTCGGCGCCAGGCGTGGACCGGCGCCAGGCGTGGACCGGCGCCAGGCGTGGACCGGCGCCAGGCGTGGACCGGCGCCAGGCGTGGACCGGCGCCAGGCGTGGACCGGCGCCAGGCGTGGACCGAGTCACGCATGGAGTCGCTAGACGCCGCTGAGCGGCACGCTGACGACGGGCACCGGCGAGGTGTCGAGCAGCTCGGTGGTGACCGTGCCGAGCACCCGGCGTAGCGGCGAGCGCTGCTCGTGGCCGATGACGATCGCCCCCGCTTCGTGACGGCGCGCCGCGTCGATCAGCGCGGTGACGGGATCGCTGTCCGAGACGTCGGCTTCGACCTCGATGTCCAGGAGCGGGCCCGAGTCCTCCAGCAGCAACTCGTCGATCAGGGCGCGCCCGAGCTCGCGGCGCTCCTCGTGGCTGGACAAGACCGACGGCGGGGCGTGCAGCGGACGGCACGCGTGGACGATCACGAGCTTGCCGTTCGGCTGCAGCTGGCGGGCGGCCCAGTCGGCGGCGTGCCGTGCGCTGTCGGTGCGGTCATAGCCCAGGATCAGGCAGGAGCCGTCGAGGCGCCCGGGTGCCGGGCTCGGCTGCTCAGGTTGTTGCTGGCTCATGTGCTCGCGCTCGCGCTTTCTGTTAGGGAAACGAGGTGCAAGCCTTCCACACCCTCGAGCGAGAAGCCCATTGCCGCCCCCGGCGAGACGTCGATGATCAGCTCGGGTTCCCGCCAGCGCCGGTCCTGGCCGGCGTCGACATAGACCGGGGTCTCGCCGACGGTGCCCAGCAGGATGTCGTCGGGCCCGGGCGGCAGCTCTGCGGCCGGCAGGCAGATCGGGGAGCTGCCATCACAGCAGCCCCCCGACTGGTGGATCACGAGCGGGCCGTAGCGCGCCGCCAACCGCTGGAGCAGCTCCAGCACGGGCGGCGTCGCGCGGACCCTCGTGGTCATCTCAGAAGAAGCCGAGCGGCTTCGGGTCGTAGCTGACGAGCAGACACTTCGTCTGCGTGTAGTGGTCGAGCATCATGCGGTGGTTCTCGCGCCCCACCCCGGATGCCTTGTAGCCGCCGAAGGCGGCGCCGGCCGGGTAGAGGTGGTAGCAGTTGGTCCACACGCGGCCCGCCTGGATGCCGCGGCCCATGCGGAATGCGCGGCTGCCGTCTCGCGTCCAGACGCCGGCGCCGAGGCCGTACATCGTGTCGTTGGCGATCTCCAGCGCCTCCTGCTCGTCGCGGAAGGTGGTCACGGCGAGCACCGGGCCGAAGATCTCCTCCTGGAACACGCGCATCGAGTTGTGGCCCTTCAAGACGGTCGGCTCGAAGTAGTAGCCGCCCTCGAGCTCGCCCTCCATCGTCGGGTGGTGACCGCCGATCAGCAGCTCGGCGCCCTCGTCGAGGCCGATCTTGACGTAGCTTTCGATCTTCTCCAGCTGCGCGGCCGAGACCTGCGGCCCGATCATCGTCGAGGGATCCAGGGGGTTGCCCTGGCGGATCGCGCGAATGCGCTCGAGCGCGCGGCCCATGAACTCGTCGTAGATCGACTCCTGAATCAGCGCGCGCGACGGGCACGTGCAGACCTCGCCCTTGTTGAACGCGTACAGCACCAGGCCCTCGATCGCCTTGTCAAGCAGCTCATCGTCTGCCGCGAGGATGTCCTCGAAGAACACGTTCGGCGACTTGCCGCCGAGCTCGGTCGTCGAGGGGATCAGGCTCTGCGCCGCGTAGGACATGATCAGGCGCCCGGTGACGGTCTCACCGGTGAACGCGATCTTGGCGATCCGCTTGCTCGAGCCGAGCGCGCGGCCGATCTCGGCGCCGGGGCCGTTGACGACGTTCATGACGCCCGCCGGGACGACGTCCTGGATCACCTCGCAGAGCTTCAGCAGCGACCACGGCGTCGGGCTGGCCGGCTTGATCACCGTGCAGTTGCCGCCGGCGAGCGCCGGCGCGAGCTTCCACGCGGCCATCAGCAGCGGGAAGTTGAACGGGATGATCTGCCCGACGACGCCCAGCGGCTCACGGTAGTGGTAGGCGTACGTCTGATCGTCGATCTCGGAGATCGCCCCTTCCTCGGCGCGCGCGGCGCCGGCGAAGTAGCGGAAGTGGTCGATCGCGAGCGGCAGATCGGCGGCGAGCGTCTCGCGGACGGGCTTGCCGTTCTCCCAGCTCTCGGCGACGGCGAGCATCTCGAGGTTCTCCTGCATGGCGTCGGCGATCGCGTCCAGCACCGCGGCCCGATCGGCGGGCGACTTGGCGCCCCAGCCCGCCTTCGCGGCGTGCGCGGCATCGAGCGCGCGCTCGATGTCCGCGGGCGTGGAGTGAGCGACCTCGCAGAACGGCTCGGCTGTCGCAGGTGTGAGGTTCTCGCGGTATTCGCCGGTGCTCGGCGGCACCCACTCGCCGCCGATGAAATTGTCATAGCGCGACTTCAGGTCGACAACGCTCCCGGGCTGGCCGGGCGCGGCAAAGACGGCAGGGGTATCGACTGCGACGGCCATCAGAATCCTCCTGGGAGTAGTGGTGCGGGTGGGTCAATCGAAGATCACACAGCCGCCGCACGGGGACATCCGCAGAAGGCGCGCGAGCCGGTCAGTAGTCGTCACGGAGCGCCGGGCGCATCGTGGCCGGGCGCTTCGTGGCCGGACGCCTCGTCGCCGGGCGCTGCGCTACTCGGCGAGCCGCGCGTAGGCGTCGGGACGGCGGGTGGTCAAGAACGGGAACAGCTCGAGCCAGTCACGGCGCTGGTCGAGGTCGAGGTCGGCCACCAGCACAGCGGGCTCATCGCGCGGGGCCTGTACGAGCTTGCGCCCGTACGGGTCGCAGATGAACGACGAGCCGTAGAAGCGCAGCGGCGGCTCCTCGCCGACGCGGTTGACCGCGACCATGAACACGCCGTTGGCGATCGCGTTGCCGACGATCACCTTCTCCCACAGCGGCTGCGTGTCGAACTCCGGATGCTCTGGCTCGGAGCCGATCGCGGTGGGATACACGAGCACATCCGCGCCCTCGAGGCTGTAGGCGCGCGAGACCTCGGGGAACCACTGGTCCCAGCACGTCGGCAGCCCGAGATGCGCTCCCGCGAGCTTGACCAGCGGGAACGGCTGCGCGTCACCAGGACCGGGGCGGAAGTAGCGGTCCTCGTGGTAGCCGGCGGTCACCGGGATGTGCAGCTTGCGCGTGCGCGCGATCAGCTCGCCGTCCGGCGCGACGATGATCGCGGTGTTGAAGCCGAGCCCGTCGTCGGCGTCGGCGCGCTCGTACAGCGAGGCGTGTATGTGCACGCCGGTCTCGCGCGCGATCCGCGCGGCGAAGCTGTGGGTGGCGCCGCCGGGGAGCTCCTCCGGCTGCACCCCGCCCGCCTGCGGACCTGCCGGATCGGCGGCGAAGTAGCGGCTGAGCGTGAGCTCCTGCAGGCACACCAGCTGCGCGCCCTCACCCGCGGCGAGCCTGATCCCGGCGGCCAGCGCCGCCTGGTGCGCGCCCGCGTCGGCGCGCCAGCGCTCCTGCACGGCGGCGATCCGGAACGGCGCGCGGCGGGGCGGGCGCTTGCGCGCCGGCGAGGCATGCATGGCAGGCGCGAGGATCAGGCGGATCTGCTGCACCCCACGACTGTAGGCCGTCCCTCGTGTCGCTGCTCGCGCAGGCACGCAACTGCGGGTACCCGCTCGCTTGGCGCGCGCGCAGTACGTAGTTTGCCCGGAGGCGTGTGTGCGGAGGGCGACGGATGGTGAGCTTGCCGAGCGCAAGCAGAATGACGCACGTGATGAACTTCATAGACACCCAGGACTTCTCGCGGCAAGAGCTCGAGGAGCTGCTCGGCTTGATCCGGCTGCTCAAGGACGCCGACCGCGACGCGGCCGTGCCGCAGCTGCTCAGCCACCGCTCGCTCGGGATGATCTTCGAGGAGCCCTCCACGCGCACGCGTGTCTCCTTCGAGGTCGCGATGGCGAAGCTCGGCGGGCACGCGCTGTACCTGAAGCCCGGCGAGATCCACCTCGGCGGGCGCGAGTCGCTCGGCGACACCGCGAAAGTGCTGTCGCGCATGTGCGACGTGATCGAGGCGCGCACGCTCAAGCACGAGACCGTGCTCGGGCTGGCCGCCGCGGCCGAGGTGCCCGTCATCAACGGCCTGACGGACTTCAACCACCCGACCCAGGTCGTCTGCGACCTGCTGACGATGAGCGAGCATCTGCCGCAGGGCCGCCGTCTCGAGGACTGCACGGTCGTGTTCGTCGGCGACCGCACGAACGTGTGCAGCTCGCTGATGTTCATCACCACGCAGTTCGGCATGCGCTTCGTGCACGCGGCCCCCACCGAGTACCAGGCCCCGCGCGAGTGGGTCGCCGTCGCCGAAGCGAACGCGAAGGTCTCGGGCGGCTCGGTATCCGTCACGACCGAGGTCGAGGACGCCGTGGCGAGCGCCGACTTCATCTACACCGATCTGTGGTGGTGGGTCGACCAGGAAGATCAGATCCCCGAGCGCAGAGCCGCGTTCATGCCGCGCTACCAGGTCAACGCCGGGCTCATGGCGCGTGCGCCGGCGCACGCCAGGTTCATGCACTGCCTGCCCGCCTCGCGTGGCGTCGAGGTCACCGACGAGGTGATCGACGGCCCCGCCTCGATCGCCTTCGACCAGGCTGAGAACCGCCTCCACACCGAGAAGGGAATCCTCGTGTGGCTGACCTACCCGACGCTCAAGCAAGCCAGCGAGCAGCAGCTGCGCCTGCACGACGGGCGAGTCCGGGCCTACCTCCACGAGGTGGGTTGGGAGCGCGCTGCCTCCGCGCAGGTCGAGGACCTCCCCGCCCCCACACAGCAGCCCGCAACCCCAGACCACGGATAAGGAGAGCCGAGATGGCCAGCGAGATCACCGAGACGTCACCTGTGGCGGACAACGAGGAGCGTGTGCAGCGCCGGCGCGTGATGGGCATCTTCGACGTGACGTTGTTCACGGTCTCGGCGATGCTCGTCGTCGAAACGCTCACAGCATCGGCCGCGATCGGCACCGACACGATCGCGTGGTGGATCGTCGCGATCCTGTTCTTCCTGATCCCCTATGGGCTGATCACCGCGGAGCTCGCGACCGCGTATCCCACCCAGGGAGGGATCTACGTGTGGGTGAAGCATGCGCTGGGCGCTCGCTGGGCGGCGCGCACGACCTACTGGTACTGGGTCAACGTGGCGCTGTGGATGCCCTCGGTGTTCGTCCTGTTCGCCGGGGTCTTCTTCCAGCTGTTCGACCACCACCTGGCCGAATGGCCCGCGGGCAAGTGGTGGCAGGTGCTGATGGCGATCGCGATGGTGTGGCTCGTCGTGTGGGTGGGGATCATGCGCCTGGAGATCGGCAAGTGGGTCAACGACCTCGGGGCGATCCTGAAGGTCATCATCATCTTCTCGCTGGGCGTCGGGGGCATCGTCTTCGCGATCCGCCACGGCGCGGCGAATACGATCGACGGCTCGAGCTTCGTGCCGTCGTTCAGCCTGGCCAAGAAGTTCCTGCCGGTGATCATCTTCCTGCTGCTCGGCTTCGAGCTCGTCTCCAGCATGGCCGGCGAGGTCCAGGGCCCCGAGAAGAAGATCCCCCGCGCGGTCTTCACCTCGGGCGCGGTGATCGCGTTCCTCTACATGTTCGCCACGATCGGCATCCTGCTGGCGCTGTCGCTGTCGAAGCTGACGCTCGTGGAAGGCCTGGTCGAAACGTTCAAGGCGATCTTCGGCAGCAAGGGCGTCGGCGACGTGATCGTCTACGCGCTCGGGATCGCCGCGCTGTACACCTATTTCACGAACATGACCACGTGGACGATGGGCGCCAACCGCTCGGCGGTCGAGGCGGCCGCCGAAGGCGAGCTGCCGAAGGCGCTCGGCCGCGAACACCCGACCCGGCGGACCCCCGTCGGGGCGCTCGTCGCGACCGGCGTGATCTCGACGCTCGTGCTGGTCGTCACCGCGCTGTTCATCAACAAAGAGAACTCGCTGTTCTTCGGCATCTTCGCGGCCTCCTCGGTGATCTTCCTGCTGCCCTACCTGCTGATGTTCCCCTCCGTGGCCTTCCTGCGCTACCGGGATCCCGACCGCCCGCGGCCGTTTCGGATCCCGGGCGGAGACCGCCTGGTCATCGGCCTGGCGGTGATCACTTGCATCTTCATCGCCGCCGGGGTCCTGCTGTTCCTTTGGCCTGAAATCCCGAACGCCCCGAAGGAATGGTCATACACGGGCCCGCTCGTGGGGATCGTGGTGGTCACGCTCGTCGTCGGCGAGGTGATGCTGTGGCGGATGGCCCATCCGCCGGGTCGCCATCTCGATCTGCTGCACCGCGGCCGCCACCCGCGGGTGCACGCACGACGGTCGAGCGTCGAGGGCCAGCGCCCGTGAGCGCGACCCTCAGCTCCACTCCCGCCGCCGACGGCTACCGCATGCCCGGCGAGTTCGAGGCGCACTCCGGCTGCTGGATCGCGTGGCCGGAGCGCCCGGACAACTGGCGCCTGGGCGCCAAGCCCGCGCAGCAGGCCTACGCGGCCGTCGCCGAGGCGATCAATGCGTCAGAGCCGGTGACCGTGGCGGTCTCGGATGCCCAGTTCGAGCACTGCCGCTCGGTGCTCTCCCCCTCGATCCGCGTCGTCGAGATCTCGACCGACGACGCGTGGATACGCGACATGGGCCCGACCTTCCTGATCGACGGCAACGGCGGCCGGCGCGGCGTCGACTGGCGCTTCAACGCCTGGGGCGGGCTCGACGGCGGGCTGTACTTCCCGTGGGATCGCGACGACCGTGTGGCCGCGAAGGTCCTGGAGATCGAACGCGCCGATCGCTACCGCGCGCCGATCGTGCTCGAGGGCGGCTCGATCCACGTGGATGGCGAGGGGACGGTGATGGCCACCGAAGAGTGCCTGCTGAACCGCAATCGCAATCCCGAGCTCTCGCGCGAGCAGATCGAGCGGGTGCTGTTCGAGCATCTTGGCGCGGAGAAGATGATCTGGCTCGGCCAGGGCGTCTACAACGACGAGACCGACGGGCACGTCGACAACCTCGCGTGCTTCGCGCGACCGGGCGTCGTGCTGCTCACCTACAGCGACGACGAGTCCGACCCGCAGCACGCGATCTCACGCGACGCTCAGGAGCGCCTGGAACGCGCGACGGATGCTCGCGGCCGCGCGATCGAGGTGATCCGCCTGCCCTCACCGGGCCCGATCACGATCACCGAGGAGGAGGCCGGCGGCGTGGACGCGGTCGCCGGCAGCCTGCCGCGCCGCGCGGGCGATCGCCTGGCGGCGTCCTACGCCAACTTCTACCTGGCCAGCAAGCGGATCGTGTTCCCGCTGCTCGACGAACGCTACGACGAAGCAACCGCGCAGTTGCTGCGCGGCTGCTTCCCCGATCGTGAGATCGTCGGCGTGCCCGCGCGCGAGATCCTGCTCGGGGGCGGCAACATCCACTGCATCACCCAGCAGGTCCCGGCGCTGGCTTGAGCAACCGCCGCGCTGAATTTGCCTTTGACTGAAGTTCCATACCGCGCTACGGTTCGCGCATAGTGGAGGCCCACGGCAACAGGCCGACGGAAGCACAAGCACGCCAGCTCGCCGCGCACGACCAGCAGGCTGGCGTGATCAACAACATCGCCCGCGACCAGTACAACCAGCACTCGCTGAGAATCGACCCGATGCGGCGGCGAGCGCGTAACGTGATGCGCGCGGGGTTCACCCTGATCTTCGCCGGTTTTGCCGCGGCCGTGGTCGGGTTCGCGATGTTTGCCGGGTCGATCAACGAAGGCTTCAGCCATCCCAACGCCCAACCCAACCTCACGGGCTGGGCGATCCTTGGCGCGGGGAGCGCGATGATGACCTTGGGGGTGCTCGTGGTCATCACCAGCCTGTTCATGAAACGCGGCGTGCGACGAGAGGAACGACAGCCGTGACCGATCAGGCCGGCGGCGGCTCGCCGTTTAACATCGGCAGCCAGCAGGCCGGAGTGATCAACAATGTAGCCGGTGACCAGATCGTCACACATGGCGAGGGGACGCTGACGATCGGCCTGCTCGACGCGGTGTCTGAGGTTCGGTCTGTGCTCGCCACCACGCCGGCGCTGTCTGCCACCGAGCGCGAGCACGCTGACAGCTCACTCGACGCGATCGAAGCCGAGCTACGTCGGCCCGAACCGGACAGGGCGCGCGTCGCCCACGGGCTCACCCACGTGACAAAGACGCTCCAGCAGGCTGGCGCGCTGGCGGCCTCGGCGGAGGCGCTCCACCAACTCGCGACTTGGCTTGGGCCGTTGGGACTCGGTGTGCTGCAGGCGCTGCTGTAGACGGTCGACTCGTGGCGATGTGTGACCTGAAGAAGCCGCGGGCTAAAATGGTGTTACGTGGCATCGCCACCCGCGAAGCCGATAGGCAGTCCCCAGCCATGGGTCGCTGGGCGTGTAGCCGCTTACCACATCACGCACATCGACAACCTCGAGTCCATCGTCGAGTCCGGCGGCCTCGACTGCGACAACGGCTGCGCGCAGGCTGGGCGTGTGCCGGTCAGCATCGCCTATGCAAGCCTCAAGAAGCAGCGAGCCGAAACAGTTGTGGAGGTCGCTGCGGGGGGAACGCTCGCCGACTACGTGCCGTTCTACTACGCCCCCAGGTCACCCATGCTCTACACGATCTGGCGCGGAAACGTCATGGAGTACGAGGGCTCGCAGGACGAGATCGTGCATCTCGTGTGCGAGGTCGAGTCGTTGGCTGAGCCGGGACGCTTCGTCATCATCAATCGCCACCCGATCACCGCCCTGGCGGAGCAGTTCGACGATCTAACCGCGCTCGAAGGTCTTGATTGGCCCCTCATGAAAGCGACCAGGTGGCGCGACACGGATGCGGACGGGGACCGCAAATTCCGTCGCCAAGCTGAGTTTCTCGTGCACCAGCACGTGCCGATCGAGGCCATCCGGCTAGTCGGAGCCATGACAGATGCCGTCGCTCAGCGAGCGGCTACAGCGCTCGCAACATTGCCGAATCCGCCTCGCGTCATCGTCCGACGGGGTTGGTACTACTAGAAGATGTCTGTGATCAAGCACCGCAAGGGGGACCTTCTCGCAGCTGACGCCGAAGCTCTCGTCAACACCGTCAATACGGTCGGCGTGATGGGCAAGGGCGTTGCTCTGCAGTTCCGCAAGGCCTTCCCGGACAACTACGAGGCGTATCGTCGCGCATGCAAAGCGGGCGAGGTTGTCCCTGGGCGAATGTTCGTTTTCGAGCGAGGCCAGCTCACCGGCCCGCGCCTGATCATCAACTTCCCGACCAAGCGCCACTGGAAAGGTAAGGCACACATCGAGGACATCGAAACCGGCCTCGTCGACCTGATCGACGTACTACGCCGGTTCGACGTGCAGTCGATCGCCATCCCGCCGCTTGGCTGCGGGAACGGCGGTCTGCCGTGGTCGGAAGTTCGCCCGATGATCGAAGCGGCTCTTGCCGAAGTAGAGGGCGTCACGGCGCTGGTCTACGAGCCGAGCGGCGCGCCTGCCGTCCACTCGCAACGCGTGGCGACCAGGCGTCCCGCATTGACGCGCGTCAGGGCCGACCTGATCGCCGCCTTCGACTCATACCTACGCGATCCCAGCGCCACCCTCACAAAGCTCGTCGCGCAGAAGATGGCGTATCTGCTTCAGACCGCTGGCGAGCCCCTCAAGCTCGACTTTGTGAAGGGCAAATACGGTCCCTACGCTGAGAGTCTCAATCATGCTCTACAGGACCTCGAGGGCCACTACATCGTGGGATGCGGCGACCGCACGAGCAAGGCCGACATTCGCCTCAAGGATGCCGCCGCCGCCGAAGCGAAGGATCACCTCGCGAGCGTCGAGGGTGCCCAGCAGCGTCTCGATCGAGTCAGCCAACTGATCCAGGGCTTCGAAAGCCCGCTTGGCCTTGAGCTTCTTACGACGGTCCACTGGGCTGCCGTCAGGGATGGAGCCACGACACCCGCGGAGGCACTTGCGATCGTTGCGAACTGGACTCCCCGCAAGCGTGAGGTGTTCCAGGAGCGCGATGTCGCTATCGCATGGGACCGGCTCGAGCGCGAGGGTTGGCTCAGCTAGGACTTCGTAGCGCGGGGTGGCCGCAGGCGTAAGGCGACGCGACAAGCAGTCGCGCGGCTCCGTGGAATCTACGGACCGCGATCGCGGCAAGCACCGATGCGCCGAGGGCTGCGGGCATCTACGTTGGTTGAGTGCCAGGTCGCAGTTTCCGCATAGCGCGCATCGCCGGGATTCCCGTCGGGGTGAGCCCCTGGTGGCTCGTGATCGTCGTGCTGTTCACCTGGGTGCTGGGGGCTTCCTACTTCCCGGAAGTGGTGCACGGCATCAGCCCCGCCGCGTCCTACGCACTCGGCCTGGCGAGCGTGCTGCTGCTGTTCACGAGCATCCTCGCGCACGAGTTCGGCCACGCGCTGGTGGCGCGCCGGCACGGCATCGAAGTGGAGGAGATCGACCTGTGGCTGCTCGGCGGCGTCTCGCGCATGCGCGGCGAGGCGCACGATCCGAGCGACGAGCTGCGCTACGCGCTCGCCGGCCCCGCCGTCACCGCTGTGATCGCGGCGATCTTCGGCGCCGCGCTGGCGCTGCTGCCCGCCTCCACGCCCGCGGTGATCCACGCGCTGGTCGAATACCAGGTGTACGTCAACTGCGTGATCTTCGTCTTCAACCTGCTGCCCGCGTTCCCGCTCGACGGCGGGCGGGTGCTGCGCTCGCTGTTGTGGCGCCGCAGCGGCGCGATCGGGCGCTCCACGGAAACCGCCGCCGGCGTCGGGCGCGCGTTCGGCTACCTGATGATCTTCCTCGGCGGCGTGGCCTTCCTGCGCGGCGCGCCGGAAGGACTGTGGCTGGCGCTGATCGGCTTCTTCCTGGTGACGGCGTCCGGCCAGCAGGCGGCCGGCGCGCGGGTGCAGGCCGCCCTCGCGGGCGCTCACGCCAGCGACCTGATGTCGACACCGGTCGTGAGCATCCCCGGGCAGAGCTCTGTCGCGCGCGCGGGCAGCGACTACTTCCTGCCCTACCGCTACACGGCGTTCCCGGTCGTCGATGAGCACGGCCGCGCGGTCGGGCTGGTGAGCCTGTCGCAGATCGAGGCGCTGACGGCGCAGCGGCGCGCCAGCGACCGGGTGATCGAGATCGCGGCCTGCGATCCCGAGCTGATCGTGACGGCGGACGCGGATGTGGCGCGGCTGCTGGAGCGTCCGGCGTTTGCCAGGTTCGGGCGCGCCGTCGTCGTGGACGGGTCGGGCCGGCCCCTCGGGCTGCTTTCGATCACCGACGTTCAGCGCGCGGTGCGCACCGCGCCGCTCGCCGAGCGCGCGAACGGCGCTGCGGCTTTTCCCGGTTAAGCTCAACGGAAGGCTGCGGATCTCCCGGCCGGAGCGTCTCGGATAGCTTTCAGGTATGCCCAACACCGACGCCGCACACTCAAGCCCGCACGACGCAGCACCGGAGCAGCAAGGCTTCACCGCCTCTTCCGAGAAGCTCTTCTCGAACATCCTGTGTGCCGTGGACGGCACCGCCGCGAGCATTGCGGGCGTGAAGGTGGCTGCCTCGCTGGCGGGAGCGGACGGTCACCTGACGCTGCTGGCCGTGACGGCCGTGACCGAGGACGGTCACCATGCAGCCGCGATCAGCCCCACCCGCGCCGAACGTTTCCTGGAGCGCGCCAAGCGCATCGCCGACGATGCCGGCGTGCCGGCGACCACGATCGTCGACCCCGACGGCCCCCCGGTCGAGGTGATCCTCGCGCGCGCCCACGACCATGACCTGCTGACGCTCGGAGCGCCCGCAATATCGTGGCTCGGCGGCATGATCATCGGCGGCGTCTCCTCGTCGTTCGGCGGGCTGCTCGTCGGCGGTGTGACCGCGCCTGTGCTGAGCCGGCTCAGCACCCCGATGCTCGTCGTTCGCGACACCGACGCCGGCTCGCTGCGAGGCCACCGGATCCTGGTCGCAAGCGACGGCGCGGAGGGGTCCGATCGCCTGGTCGAGCTCGCGGGCAGGCTGGGACAGAGCCAGGGCGCGCAGGTGACCATCGTGAACGCCCTCGTTGGCGAGTCCAACATGAATCCCCGCGCGATCCAGGCGCAGGCGCACGCGTTGGAGCTGATGCTGCCCGATTCCGAGAAGCCCCGCATCGAGCCGGGCAAGCCCTGGGATGTGATTCTGGACGCTGCCAAGAGCACCGGCGCGGCCCTGATCGTGATCGGCAGCCGGCGGCTGAGCGGCATACGGGCGCTCGGCAGCGTGAGTCGGCGAGCGGTGCATGACGCGCCCTGCTCGGTGCTGGTTGTGCCGCCCGAGACGCCCGAGAGCTAGCAAGACCGCCCGCGAACCCGCAAGACGACAAGGAGAGCACCCGATGTTCAAGAACGCGCTTGTGGGAGTGGACGGCAGGCCGACCGGTCGCGACGCGATCGCGCTTGCAGGCCAGCTGATCGACCACGACGGCAAGCTGACGCTCGTGCACGTGCACCACGGCGAGCTTGCGGAGGAGCTGGAGGACTCGCACAAGCTGCTCGAGCAGGCGCGCGCTGAGGCAGACGTCAGCGCCGAGCTGCTGAGCATCGTCTCGACGAGCCCCGGTCGTGGCCTGCATGAGCAGGCCGAGGAGCTGGGCGCGGATCTGCTCGTCGTCGGCTCCTGCGGCCACAGCACGTTCGGGCGCGCGATGCTGGGCGACGACACGCGCGACGCGCTCAACGGCACGCCCTGCGCTGTGGCGATCGCCGCACGTGGCTACAGCGCGCACCCGACGGCGATCGCCAGCGTGGGCGTGGCCTACAACGACTCCCCGGAGAGCGCTGCGGCACTTGCGAGCGCGCGCGAGCTGGCAGCGGCGAGCGGGGCGAAGGTCAAGGCCCTGGAAGTCGTGTCGATCCCGGCGGTCGCCTACGGCGGGCTGATGGCGCCCGCGATCGGCGACAGCATCAACACGATGGTCGACGAGGCGAACGCTCGCCTGGCGCAACTTCCCGGCGTGGAGGGACGCGCGGTATACGGGCTGACCGGCGAGGAGCTGGCGGCGTTCGGCGACGAACTGGACATCCTCGTGGTCGGCTCGCGCGGCTACGGGCCACTGCGGCGCCTGGTGCTCGGCAGCACCTCCAACTATCTGGAGCGCCACGCGCGCTGCTCGCTGCTGGTGTTGCCGCGTGTGTAGCGTCAGATGGTCTCGGCGATCATTTCGATCGCTCCGCATGGGCACTCCACGACGCAGATACCGCAGCCCTTGCAGTAGTCGAGGTCAAACGCGTAGCCGTCAGCCTCGTCAACCTTCAGCACCGCGTTGTCAGGGCACACGCCGTAGCAGTTGTCGCAGCCGAAGCAATTACCGCAGCTGAGGCAGCGGCGCGCCTCGAACAGCGCGTTGGTCTCGTCGAGGCCCTGCGTGACCTCGTCGAAGCTCGACTGCCGGCGCACCGTGTCCAGCTGCGGCGCGACGGTCTTGGGCGCGTCGGCGTAGTACCAGGTGTTGAGCATGTCGAAGCTCGCGAGCTCGGGCTCGCGCGCGTGCACGAACTCCGCGCCGCGCAGCCACGCGTCGATGTTGCGCGCGGCCTGCTTGCCGTGGCCGACGCCGACGGTGACGGTGCGCTCGGCGGGCACCATGTCGCCGCCGGCGAAGATGCCGGCGTGGCCGGTCATCATGCGCTGATCGACCTTCACGACGCCGTCCTCGATCTCCAGGCCGGGCACGCCGTCGAGCAGCGACAGGTCCGCTTCCTGGCCGAGCGCGAGCACGAGCGAGTCCGCCTGCAGCTCCTCGGTCTCGCCGGTGGGCTGCGGGAAGCCGCTGTCGTCGAGCTCCATCTTCTCGAGCACGAGCTTGCCCTCGTCAGCGTGCTTGATCGTCGACAGCCACTTCATCATCACGCCCTCCTGCAGCGCCTCCTCGACCTCGAAGTCGTGCGCGGGCATGCGCTCGCGCGTGCGCCGGTAGACGACGATCGCCTCCTCGGCGCCGAGGCGCTTGGCGGTGCGCGCGGCATCCATCGCGGTGTTGCCGCCGCCGTAGACGACCACGCGCCGGCCGAGCAGCGGGCGCTCCTCGCCCTCCATGCTGTGCAGCAGCGTGACCGCGTCGAGGATGTGCGCGGCCTCGCCGGCGGGGATGTAGGCGCGTTTGCCGATGTGCGCGCCGACGGCCAGGAACGCGGCGTCGAAGCCGCCGTCGCGCATCGCGGCGAGGATGTCGGTGACCTTGGAGTCCAGCTCGAGCGTCACGCCGAGGTCGACGATGCGCTGCACCTCGGCGTCGAGCACGTCGCGCGGCAGGCGGTAGCGCGGGATGCCGAAGCGCATCATGCCGCCGGCCAGCGGGCCGGCGTCGCGGATCGTGACCGCGTGTCCGCGCCGCGCGAGGTGGTAGGCGGCGGACAGCCCCGACGGGCCCGCGCCGACGACCAGCACGCGCTTGCCGCTGGGCTCGCCCTCGACCTGCAGCTGCCAGCCCTGGCGGATCGCCTCGTCGCCGAGGAAGCGCTCGACGCCGTGGATGCCGACGGTCTCATCGAGCTGTGCGCGGTTGCAGGCGGTCTCGCACGGGTGGTAGCAGACGCGTCCCATGACAGCCGGCAGAGGGTTGTCCTTGACGAGCTCGCGCCACGCGGTCTCGTAGTCGCCGGACTCGGCGTGGTAGAGCCACTGCTGGATGTTCTCGCCGGCCGGGCAGCCGTGGTTGCACGGCGGCATCCGGTGCACATACACGGGTCGCTCCTCGCGCCACGAGCCGGTCTTGTTGGCGAGGCTCGAGCCGACGTCCAGCGTGATCGCGAACGGCTTGTCCATCAGGCCCTCGCCTCCCGGGCCGCGGCGGTGTCAGCGGTCGCGGCGGCGGAGAGGATCGGCGCGGGGCTCGCGTCGCCGAGCAGCCCGAAGCGACGGATGTTGCGGTCGGCGCCGGCCTGGATGCGGGCGATCACGTCGGTGCGCGGCTCGGGCTTGAACAGGTGCGCGAAGCGCTTCTGCGGGCGCAGGTAGTCCTCGACGGGGACCTGGCGGCGGATCTTGGAGACGCCGGTGAGGACGCCGTCGCGCGCCTCGAACACGGGGAAGATGCCCGACTCCTTGGCCAGGCGCGCGATGCGGATCGTGTCCTTGGAGGCGCTGCCCCAGCCGAGCGGGCAGGGCACGAACACGTGCAGGTAGCGCGCGCCGCGGATCTCCATGGCGGTCTGGACCTTGGCCTCGAGGTCGCGCAGCTCGGCGACGGTGGCGGTGGCGACGTAGGGGATCTCGTGCGCCATCGCGATCAGCGGCGCGCTCTTGCCCTGGCCGAAGACGTTGCCGGGCTCGGGGCCGACGGCCTGCGTGGTGGCGGTGCGGGCGGCGGGCGGCGTCGAGCCGGAGCGCTGCACGCCGGTGTTCATGTAGGCCTCGTTGTCGTAGCAGATGTACAGCACGTCGTCGTTGCGCTCGAACATGCCCGACAGGCACGCCATGCCGATGTCGACGGTGCCGCCGTCGCCGCCCTGGCCGACGACGCGCACGTCCTCGCGGCCTTTGGCGCGCAGCGCGGCGGCGATGCCGGTGGACACGGACGGCGCGTTGCCGAACAGCGAGTGGATCCACGGGATCCGCCACGAGGTCTCGGGGTATGGCGTGGAGAACACCTCCAGGCAGCCGGTGGCGTTGGCGGCGATCATCTGCCCGCCCGTGGCGCGCATGGCCGCGTCGAGCGCGTAGCGCGCGCCGAGCGCCTCGCCGCAGCCCTGGCAGGCGCGGTGCCCGCAGGTGATCGAGTTGGTGCGCTCTTCGCCGGACTGCACGGAGCGCTGCTCGGGGTCGAGCAGGCGGTTTCCGACCGCGAAGCTGCCGGTCTGGTAGAAGCGGATCGCGGGCGCCTTCATGCGCGCACGCTCCCCGGCGCGTCGTCGGGCATGCGATTCATACCGGCCCCGCGGCGACGGTTCCGAGTTCGCGCAGGATGTTCTCGGCGTGCGGTCCGGACGCGCGCGAGGAGCCCATCCGCTCGAGCTCGCGGTTGACGACGTCCCAGTCCATGTCGAGGAAGGTCAGCGGCTGCAGGCGATCGGCGGCCGCCTCGGTGAACAGCCCGAGCAGCGAGGCTTTCGTGATCGGCCGCCCGCCGAGACCGGCGATGACGGTGTAGCCGTGCACGTGGATGCCGGACAGCGCCATGCGCACGTTCATCGAGACGATCCCGCCGATGCCGACGGCGAGCGCCTTCTCGAGCACGACCACGCGCTTGGCCGCGCCGAGCGCCGCGCGCACCTGCTCGAGCGGGAACGGCCGGAACGACGTGATCCCGACAACGCCGATCTTGAGGCCCTGCTCGCGCAGCTCGTCGACGGTGTCCTTGATCGTGCCGAGCACCGAGCCGAGCGCGACGACGATCGTGTCGGCGTCCTCAGCCTGGTAGCAGCGGATCAGGCCGCCGGACTCGCGGGCGAAGGCATCGTTGAAGTCCGCGGCGATCGCGGGGATCAGCTCGAGCGCGTGCATCTGCTTGGCGTGCGCGAGGTACTTGACCTCCATGAACGCCTCGGGCCCGACCATCGCGCCGATCGAGATCGGCTCGTCGGGGTCCAGCAGCTGCCGCGGCTCGAACGGCGGCAGGAACGCGTCGACCTGCTCCTGCGTGGGCATCTCGACGCGCTCGACGGCGTGCGTGAGGATGAAGCCGTCCATGCACACCATCACCGGCGTGGACAGCTGCTCGGCGAGCCGGAACGCCTGGATGTGCAGGTCGAGCGCCTCCTGGTTGGTCTCGGCGTACAGCTGGATCCAGCCGGAGTCGCGCTGCGACATCGAGTCGCTGTGGTCGTTCCAGATGTTGATCGGCGCGCCGATCGCGCGGTTGGCGACGGTCATCACGATCGGCAGGCCCAGGCCGGAGGCGTTGTAGAGCGCCTCGGTCATGTACAGCAGCCCCTGGCTGGCGGTGGCGGTGTACGCGCGCGCGCCGGTTGCGGACGCGCCGATGGCGACGGACATGGCGGCGAACTCGGACTCGACGTTGACGTACTCGCACGGCGCGAGCTCGCCGCTCTTGACGAGCTGTGAGAGGTTCTCGACGATGTGCGTCTGCGGCGAGATCGGGTACGCGCAGATGACCTCCGGCCGGCACAGCGCCACCGCCTCGGCCACCGCGCGCGAGCCCTCAAGCTGACGTGGCACCGCTCAGCTCCCACAGCTCGTCGGTGACCCACGCGTGGGCGGCCTGCGCGGCGGCGACGTTGCCCTCGGCGACGGCGCACTCGAAGCGCTCGCGAATCGCGTGTGCGACGGCATCGAGCGAGATCAGTCCGGCGAGCGCCGCGAAGCCGCCGAGCAGCGCCGCGTTGGCGACCGCGCGCCCGGTGTATTCGCGCGCGATGTCAGAGGCCGGCACCGTCAGCAGCCGGTCGTGACGGAAGTCCTGGACGAACTCGCCGAGACCGAGATCGTCGAAGCTCTTGGCGGAGTTGATGAGGATGTAGCCGTCGGGCTTGAGCCCGCCGAACACGTCCACCTGATGCAGCAGCGTCGGATCCTGCACGATCAGGAAGTCCGGCTCCATGACGGGCTCGCGCGTGCGGATCTCGTGATCGTCGATGCGGCAGAACGCGACCACGGGCGCGCCCATGCGCTCGGAGCCGAAGCTCGGGAACGCCTGCGCGTAGCGGCCCTCGTCGAACGCCGCCAGCGAGAGCATCTCGGCGGCGGTGACGACGCCCTGGCCGCCGCGCCCGTGGATGCGGACCTCGAACATCGCTACACCTTTGCACGCGCGGCGACACCCTCGCGGGCGGCGTCCAGCAGCACGCGCCGCTCGGCGGCGGCGACGAGCCGGCGGGTGCGATCGACGACGTCGACGCTGACGGAGATCGCGTCGATGCCGGCGCGCACGAGCAGCTCGGCGTACTCGGGATGCACGGACGGCGCCTGGCCGCAGATCGAGGTGCGCAGTCCCAGCTTGTGCGCGCGCGGGATCAGCTCGCGCAGGTAGGCGGTGACGGCGGGGTCGCGCTCGTCGAAGGTCTCGGCGAGCACCTCGTTGTCGCGGTCGGCGCCGAGCAGCAGCTGCGTGAGGTCGTTGGAGCCGACGGAGATGCCGGTGACGCCGAGCGCGGCGTAGTCGGCGAGGTTGAACAGCACGGAGGGCACCTCGGCCATCACCCACAGCTCGAAGTCGGGGCGGTCGAGCAGGCCGGACTGCGCGATCAGCTCGCGGCACGCGCGCAGCTCGCGCGTCGAGCGCACGAACGGCAGCATCACGTGCAAGTTGTGCAGGCCGGTGTCCCACACCTGGCGCAGCGCGGCCATCTCGAGCGCGAACACGTCGGGCTCGCGCGTGTAGCGCAGCGCGCCGCGATAGCCGATCATCGGGTTTGACTCGTGCGGCTCGAAGCGCTCGCCGCCGCGCAGCCCGGAGAACTCGTTGGTGCGGAAGTCGATCGTGCGGTAGGTGACCGGCCGCGGCGCGAAGCCGGAGGCGAACGTGGTCAGCCCCTCGGCCATGCGCGCGACGAACTCATCGCCGCGCCCCTCCTCGAGCAGCGTGCGCGGGTGATCGCCGGCGAGCGCCTCCAGCACCATCATCTCAGCGCGCAGCAGCCCGACACCGTCGACCGGCAGGTCCTTGACGCGCTCCACCTGCGAGGGCTCGGAGAGGTTCAGGAGGATCTGCGTGGCGGTCACCGCGGCGCCTGGGCTGGAGCCGGCGGCCGCGCTGGACAGCGCGCCGGCGGCCTGCGCGCCTGGAGACCCCTGCGCGGCCGCGCGGGCGGGTGGGCGGGCACCCTCAAACACGACGCCGCGCGTTGCGTCGACGGTGACGATCTCGCCGTCGCGCAGCTTGCGCGTCGCTTCGCCGGTGCCGACGACGCAGGGGATGCCGAGCTCGCGCGAGACGATCGCCGCGTGGCAGGTCATGCCGCCGGAGTCGGTGACGATCGCCGCGGCGCGACGCATCAGCGGCAGCCAGTCGGGCGAGGTCATGTGCGTGACGAGCACGTCGCCGTCGTTCAGGCTGGCGGCGTCGGCGAGCGTTTTGAGCACGCGCGCGGCGCCGCTCGCGCTGCCGGGCGCGCCGCCGAGCCCGCGCAGCAGCACGGCCTGGGCCTCGGCCGCCTCGCCGGCGCCGGCGGCCGCAGCTCCATCCGTCGTGGCGGCCGCCGTCGCGGCGGCCGCGCCGGTGTCCTCGTGCAGCGTGGTGATGGGGCGGCTCTGCAGCATCCACAGCGCGCCATCGGGGTCGAACGCCCACTCGGTGTCCTGCGGGAAGTCGTAGTGCTGCTCGATGCGCCGGCCGAGCTCGGCGACGGCGAACACCTCCTCGTCGCTGAGCACCGGCCGCAGCGCCTCCTCCTCGGACAGCGCGCGCTGGCGCGTGCCGCTGCCGTCGGGGTCGTACTCGATGACGAGATCCTTGTGGTGGACCTCGCGGCGGCGGATCGCGAGCGTGGCCTTCTCGACGACGTAGCGGTCGGGCGACACAGAGCCTGAGACGACCGCCTCGCCGAGGCCGAAGGAGCCCTCGATCACGAGCTCGTCGCGCTGGCCGGTGGCGGGGTTGACCGTGAACATGACGCCCGCGCGCGTGGACTGCACCTGGCGCTGCACGACGACGGCGATGTCCATGGCGGCCTGCTCGAAGCCGTTGACGCCGCGGTAGTAGATCGTGCGTGAGCCGAACAGCGAGCGCCAGCAGCGGCGCACGGCGTCGATCACGGCGTCGGCGCCGCGGATGTTGAGGAAGGTCTCGTTCATGCCGGCGAACGACGTCGCGGCGGTGTCCTCGGCGGTGGCCGACGAGCGCACGGCGACGGGCAGGATCGGATCGCCGCCCGCCCTTTCGCCGGACCCACCGGCGAGCTGCCCGTAGTGCGTGCGGATCTCGTGCGCGAGCGGCTCGGGCAGCGGCGTCTGGTCGAACAGGTCGCGTGCGGCGGCGCTGGCGGCCTGCAGCGCGGCGGTGTCCTCGACGTTGACGCTGTCGAGCAGCGCGGACAGGCGCCCGCGCAGCCCGGTCTGCTCGAGGAACGCGGCGTACGCAGGGGCGCCGACGACGAAGCCGTCGGGCACTGGCAGCCCGGCAGCGGTCAGCTCGCCGAGGTTGGCGCCCTTGCCGCCGGCGTAGGCGACGTCGCCACGGCGCAGGCTCGCGAACGGACGCACGGCGTCGGTGATGGGAGAGGCATCGGACTGGGTGGCAGCGCTCATCGGCTCACAGCTCCTCGGCTCGTTCCTGTGGGATCCTCGGCTGGTTGCTTCGCGGTTCCTCGTGCGCGGCGGTGTTCACTCCACGCTGTACGAAACAGTCAAGCGTCCCGCTGGCCGAGCGCCCACCGCACTCCCCCGTGAACCCCGTCAGTAGTTCTCACTGAGCGCGCGGGCCTCCCAGCCGAGACGGCGCGGCGGCGACCGCTCGGCGCTGCTGAACGCGTGCGATGCTGGGAGCCGTGGCCGTCCCCCCACCTCGCGCCGTACGCGTGCTGCTTACCGAGGGCTCGAGCCTCACCGCGCGCGAGGTCGTCAGTTGCCTCGGGCCTCCCGGTTATAGGTTGGAGGTCCTCGACGCCGACCCGCTGTGCATCGCTCGCGCCAGCCGCTGGGTGCGCAAGGTTCATCGCTGTCCGCCCGCCGGCGCGGAGCCGCTCGCGTACGTGCGCAAGCTCGAGCAGGCGGTCGCGGAGCGCGGCATCGACGTGGTGCTGCCGACGCACGAGCAGGCGTGGCTGCTGGCCAGCGCGCAACCGGCATCGGCGGCAGCGCCGCGGCGCGCGTGAGCGTCGATCACGCCGCCCCGCGCGCGCACATCGCGGCGCTTGGCGAGGCGCTGCAGTGGCACGGCGGGCTGACGCTCGACTACATGCACGAGCACGACGCTCCGCGCTACATCGAGTGCAACCCGCGCACGGTCGAGCCGGCCAACGCGGCTGCAAGCGGCGTCAACATCGCCGAGCTGCAGGTGCGCCTGACGCTCGGCGAGCAGCTCGACAGCCCGGCGCGCGTGGGCCGCGCGGGCGTGCGCACGCACGGCACGATCGCGGTGCTGCTCGGTGCCGCGGCACGCGGCGAGTCGCGCGGCGCGCTGCTGCGCGGGATCGGCGAGGCGATCGCCCACCGCGGCGTGTACGCGGGCAGCAGCGAGCAGCTGACGCCGCTGCTGCGCGACCCGCCGAGCGCGCTCGCCGCCGCGTACGTCACGGCGCGCGTGCTGGCGAACCCCGGCGAGGCGGCGCGGATCGCAAGCCACGCCGTCAGCGGCTACGCGATCGGTCCTGAGAGCATCGCGCGGGTGCAGGCGCAGGCTTGACGTTCCTCTAGCTATGCCGTACATTTGTACGGAGTAAGGAGGATCACGTGGCAGCGAAGGCGGAGCGCCTGGAGGCGCGACTCACATCGACGGAGCGCAAGCAGATCGAGCAGGCGGCGGCGCTCGCGGGTGAGTCGGTGTCGTCGTTCGTCGTGCTCGCGGCGCTGGACCGTGCCGACATCCTCGTGCAGCAGCAGGTATCGACAGTCGTGCCGGCCGCGTACTTCGACCAGCTCGTCGCATCACTCGATGAGCCAGATGAGGCGCCGAGTCTCGCACGGGCGGCCGCGAAGGCTGGGCGGCGCAAGCGCATCAAGCCGGCGTGAGCTATCGCGTCGAGCCGCTTGCCGCCGGCCACGCCCTCGACGCATTCGACTGCGGACGTGACGCCCTCGACGTCTGGCTCCAGCAGCATGCCCTGGGCGCCACACGGCAGGGCACGCGCACCTATCTGCTGATCGAGGAGGCTACGGGCGTCGTTGCGGGCTACTTCGCCGTCGCGCCACATCTGCTCGAGCGCGACGACGCCCCGCGAGGCGTCGGCCGCGGGGCGACCCGGCGGATCCCCGCGATCCTCCTCGGCAAGCTCGCGCTCGACCGGCGCGTGCACGGGCAAGGTCTCGGCGCCGAGCTGCTGGTGCACGCCCTGACCACGATCATCGGGGCCGCGCGCTCAGCCGGCGGCCGCCTCGTCGTAGTCGACACGATCGACGAGAGCGCAGCAAGCTTCTATCGCGCTCACGACTTCCAGCCGTTGCCGACGGACCCACGCCGCTTGATCATGAAGCTCAGCACCGCGGCGCGGGCGCTCGGCCTCACCTGGCCATGACATGCCCGAGACAGACCGAGCCGTACGGTTCCGTCCCCTTCCTATTGGTCTGTCAGGATCAAGCCAGCCTAACCGTGGCATTCGACGGCCACGTCGAGCGCCGCGCACACCTCTCGCATACGGTCGTCGCTGAGTCGTCCGACGCGCTCCACAAGGACCGCGACGGACACGCTCTCGACAGAGTCGAGGTTTATCGAGGATCGGCGGGGGATCGGATCGCCGTCGGGCTCCAGGACTACCTCGCTGGCCAAGCCGCGAACGGTGGTCGTGCACGGCGCGACCAGCGCGCGCCTCAGTCGCGGGATGGCCGCATCACGCGACAGCACAACGACAGGCCGCCGCCCGATCTCCGGCAACTCACACCACCACACCTCTCCCCTCGCGGGAATAGGGCCACCGCTCACGATGCCGCGGCCGCCTCTCGAAACGACGCCAGATCGCCCCACGCATCGGGCTCCCCGAGTGGCTGCTCATCGTAGACCGCGTATGCAGCGTCGATCTCGGCCGCACGATGGCGGTCCAAGAGCGCCGCGAGCGCCTGGTCGAGGACCGCGGCATCTGGCAACGGCGCGAGTGCCTGCCGGGCGCTCTCCAAGAGCTGTTGGTCGACAGTCGTGCTTACCCTTGTCCTTGCCATGCCACTATTATGCCACAGCAATGCCATAATCGCACAGCGCATAGCTGTTCCGGATCGGTTGAGGATGCTGATCCGATTTGGTCAAGATAGCTATTCCGGATCGGTCGGCTATGCTACTCCGATGTGGTCGGATCTGTTGGCTCGTCGGGGGAGCAGCCTGTGGCGCTGATTGCTCGGGGGATCGAGCATGAGCTGCGCGACATTCTCAGCGTGAGTCGCGCGGCGGCGATCGTCGGTCCGCGGCAGGCTGGCAAGAGCACGCTCGCCAAACAGCTGCAGGCGGCGGGTGTCGTGCCGAACTACTTCAGCCTCGACGACGAAGCGCTGCGCGCCGCGGCGCAGGCGGACCCGGACGGGTTCGCGCTGTCACTCGCGCGTCCGGCGGTGGTCGACGAGATCCAGCGGGCACCGGAGCTGATGCTCGCCATTAAGCAGATCCTCGATCGCGATCACACGCCTGGCCAGTTCCTACTCACCGGCTCGGCTGACCTGGTCACGGCCAAGGTCGTCGCCGACGCACTTCCAGGTCGGGTGGAGTACGTGAATCTCTGGCCACTGGCTCAGGCCGAGATCGCGGGCAGAAGAGCCTCGATCATCGACGCACTGCTCAATGAGAGCCCGCCCCAGATCAACGGCGCGCCGAAGGGTCGCGCGGCGAGCGCGGAGGTCGTTCTCGCGGGCGGCTACCCCGATGCGCGCACCCGCGACCCGCGTCAGCGCACGCGCTACTTCCGGTCCTACGTGCAGAGCATCCTCGGCCGCGATCTACCTGAGATCGGTGAGGTACGGAGCGATCACTCAAAGCTCGAGCAGCTACTTCGGCTGCTGGCGGCCCGGACGAGTGGCACGGTCAACTACGCGGACCTCGGACGGGAGGTCGCGCTCGACGACAAGACGGTCAAGGCGCACGCAGAGCTGCTGAGACAGCTTTTCCTGGTGTATCGGCTGCGTCCGTTTTCGAGAAACCTCGGTTCCCGGCAGGTCAAGACGCCCAAGCTGTTGCTGACTGACACCGGCATGGCCGCCGCGCTAATCGGCGTGGACGCATCCCGCTACTCCGCGCCCGATCAAGGATTCCTTGCGGGCATGCTGTTCGAGACGTTCGTGCTGATGGAGCTCGTCAAGCAGGCGACGTGGAGCGCCATTCCGGTCGAGCTGTTCTTCTATCGCGACACCGACAAGCGCGAGGTCGATCTCGTCATCGAGTCTGCATCCGGTGAGGTCGTGGGGATCGAGGCGAAGGCCGCAGCAACCGCCACCGCTTCAGACGCACGCGGTCTGCGGCTGCTGCGCGACAAGCTCGGTGCGCGCTTCAAGACGGGCATCATCGTCTACTCAGGAGAGCACACCCTGCCGATCGGCGAGCGGATCTGGGCAGTGCCCATCTCCGGGCTGTGGCAGTGACGCGCAACGTCAGGAAATGGACCCGACCGGACTCGAACCCGGCCTCCTCCGCGCGATCCGTAGTTATCACCACCTAGACATGGGGCTGAGCACCCATGACCCGGCCGCAGCTCGCGCTTAACGTCCGTGCTGCCTGGGGTTGAGTCCCCCAAGCCCCGGGCAACTTCTTCCAAGACACGAGCAACAGGAGAGCTCAAGATGCCCACTCGAGTCGCCATCAACGGCTTTGGCCGCGTCGGACGCAGCGTGCTTCGGATCGCATACGAACAGCGCGCCGACATCGAGGTCGTCGCGATCAACGATCTGACCGACGCCGACACGCTGGCGCATCTGCTGCGTCACGACTCCGTCTACGGTGCCTTCCCGGGCGCGGTGAAGGCGATCGAGGGCGAGCTGCTCGGCGCCGGCGGCCCGATTCGCGCGCTCGCCGAGCCGTCCGTCTCGAAGCTGCCGTGGCGCGAGCTCGAGGTGGACGTGGTGATCGAGTCCACCGGTCGCTACCGCACGCGCGCAGCCGCCGCCGAGCACCTCACCGCGGGCGCCCGCAAGGTCATCATCTCGGCGCCGGCGAAGGGGTCGGAGCCCGTCGACGCGACCGTTGTGATCGGCGTGAACTTCGATCAGGCGTACGACCCCGAGCGTCATCACATCATCAGCAACGCGTCGTGCACGACCAACTGCCTGGCGCCCGTCGCGAAGGTCCTGCACGAGGCGGTCGGCATCCGCCACGGCCAGATGACGACCGTCCACTCCTACACGGCCGACCAGAACCTGCTCGACGGCCCGCACAAGGACCTGCGCCGCGCGCGCGCGGCCGCGCTCAACCTCGTGCCGACCTCCACGGGCGCGGCCAAGGCGCTCGGTCTCGTGCTCCCCGAGCTCGACGGCCGGCTCGGCGGGATCGCGATCCGCGTGCCGACGCCGACCGGCTCGATCGTCGATCTGACGGTCGAGGCCGAACGCGCGACCAGCGCCGAGGAGATCAACGACGCGTTCCGCGCCGCCGCCGAGCACGGCCCGCTGCACGGGATCCTCGCCTACAGCGACGATCCGATCGTCTCCAGCGACATCGTCGGGTCCCCGTTCTCTTCGATCTTCGACTCGGAGCTGACGAGCGTGATGGACGCCACGCAGGTGAAGGTGATCGCGTGGTATGACAACGAGTGGGGCTACGCGAGCCGGCTCGTGGACCTCGCCGCGAGGGTCATGGCACCGGTACCAGTCGAGGTGTAGAGACGATGAGAGTGATCTCCGAGCAGCAGCTCGAGCAGGCCCTCGGGGCGCTGACGGCGGCGGAGCCGCGGGTGGTGGCGAGCGGCAACCACGGCACGCCGCTCGCGCTGCTCGACGCCCTGGAGCGCGCCGTCGAGCGCTACCGGCTGTTCATGCTCGCCGCCCAGGCGCCGCTGTCCGCGCGCGACGGCGTGATCTTCGAGACGCCGTTCGTCGGCCCTGGGATGCGCGACGCGGGCGAGCGCCTGGACTACCTGCCGATGCGCCTGTCGCTCGTGCCGCGGCTGTTCGCGACGGTGCGCCCGCCCGACGTCGTGCTGCTGCACACCTCCACCCCGCGCGACGGGCGCGTGTCGCTGGGGATCGAGGTGAACGTGCTCGTGGCAGCCGTCGAGCACGTCCGCGCGCGCGGCGGCCTGGTGGTCGCGCAGATGAACCCGCGGATGCCCTACACGTTCGGCGACGGCGAGCTCGACGAAGATCTGATCGACCTTGCGATCGAAGTCGAGCACGAGCTCCCCTCGCCCGCGGTCAGCCCCACGCACGAGCACACCGACCGCATCGCCGAGCTCGTCGCGGACCTCGTCGAGGACGGCGCCACGCTGCAGCTGGGCATCGGCCAGGTGCCGGACGCGACGCTGCTCGCGCTCAAGAGCAGGCACGAGCTCGCGATCTGGTCGGAGATGATCAGCGACGGGGTCATGGCGCTCGACCATGCGGGGGCGCTCGAGCCGCGGCGTCCGATCGTGTGCTCGTTCATGTTCGGCTCGCCCGAGCTCTACAGCTGGGTCGATCAGAACCCGAGGGTGCGGATGACCCGCACGGAGGTCACCAACGACCCTGCGCGCATCGCCGAGCACTCGGCGATGGTCTCCGTCAACACGGCGATGCAGGTCGACCTCTCAGACCAGGCCGGCGCGAGCCACATCGGCGGACGCCTGTACTCGGGCTTCGGCGGCCAGCCCGACTTCGTCTCGGGCGCGCTGCACTCGCCGGGCGGACACGCCGTGATCGCGCTGCGCTCCTGGCACGAGCGCAGCGACAGCTCGACGATCGTGCCGCGGCTCGAGCAGCCGGTCACCTCCTTCCGCCACTCCGCCGTCATCACCGAGCAGGGCTGCGCGCAGATCTTCGGGCGCAGCGACCGCGCGCAGGCACGGCTGATCATCGAGCAGGCCGCGCACCCCGATGCGCGCGAACAGCTGCGCGACAGCGCGGCCGCGCTCGGCCTGGCGCCACGCGGCGCAGCTGTGTGAGCGCCGGCCGGCCGCGCAGCTTTGGGAGCGCCGCGTCGCCGCTCAGGTCACGTCGCGGCGGACGATCAGGTCACGTCGCGGCGGACGATCAGCGGCAGGCCGATAAGCGCCAGCACGAGCACCCACGCGACGAGCACGAGCCCGCCCGCGGCGGGCGAGAGCAGGTGCTTGGCGGTGATCCCGATCAGCGCGTCCTGGGCGCGGGTCGGCGTGAAGCGCCCAACCGACGGCACGAGGCCGAACAGCAGGTTGTCGACGATGAAGCCCCACGCGAGCAGGCCGATGATCGCGCCCACCTGGTTGCGCACGATCGCGCCGAGCGCGACGCCGATGCCGCCCCACAGCGCGGTGGCGGCGAGCGTGCCCAGCATCAGCAGCGCGACTTCGCCGCCGCCGAGCGCGAACGAGATGCCGCGCCCGGCGAGGATCGCGTAGCCGAGCGCGAAGCCGACGCCCTCGCCGACGGCGCCAAAGGCGAGCCCGGCGAGCAGGCCGGCGATGAGCTTCGCGGCGAGCACGCGCGGACGCCCGGCGGTGAACAGGAACGTCGGGCGGATCGTCCCGAAGCGATACTCGCTGGTGATCAGCAGCACGCCCGCCAGCGCCGAGAAGATGCCCGACAGGCTCGCGAGACTGAGCAGCCCGCGCTGGTCTTCGGCCGTGGACAGGCCGCCGGCGCCGCTCAGCAGCCCTGTCAGCAGGCCGAACAGCAGGATCAGCGCGATCATCCCGAGCAGCAGGCCGAGCGTCGTGCGCGTCGAGCGCACCTTCAACAGCTCCGCCTTCGTCTGCGCGATCACGGCTGCCCCTCGGCGGTCAGCTCGAGGAAGATCTGCTCCAGCGAGGAGCCTTCGGTGACGAGCTCGTGCAGCGGGATGCCGGCGGCGAAAGCGACCTCGCCGACGCGTTGACTCGTGGCGCCGTGCACGAGCAGCGCGTGGTCGTTGCTGGTACTCGCCTGCAGTTGCGCCTGCTCCAGGGCCTGCTGCAGTCGCGCTATGTCGGCGCTGCGCACGCGCACGGCGCCGCCGACGCGCGCCGTCAGCTGCTCGAGCGAGGACTCCACCACGAGCCGCCCGCGGTTGATGATCAGCACCTGATCGACCGTCTGCGCGACCTCGGCGAGCACGTGGCTTGAGATCAGCACCGTGCGTCCCTGCGACGCGAACGCCCGCAGGAAGTCGCGCAGCCAGCGCACTCCCTCGGGATCCAGGCCGTTGGCTGGCTCGTCGAGGATCAGCAGCTCGGGATCGCCCAGCAACGCCGCAGCCAGCCCCAACCGCTGGCGCATGCCCAGCGAGTAGCTCTTCACGCGGCGCCTGGCAGCGTCCTGCAGCTCGACCAGGCGCAGCACCTCGTCGGCGCGCGAGTCGGGCAGCTCGGCGGCCAGCCCGAGCGTGCGCAGGTGGTCGCGGCCCGAGCGCCCGGGATGGAAGTCGGTGGCCTCGAGCACCGCGCCGATCCGCAATGCCGGCTGCTCGAGTTCGGCGTATGTGTTGTCGAACACGAGCGCGCGTCCGCTCGTCGGCGCCGCGAGACCCAGCAGCATCCGCAGCGTCGTCGTCTTGCCGGCCCCGTTGGGGCCGAGAAAGCCCGTGATCGTGCCGGCGCCGAGCTCGAACGACAGATCCTCGACGGCCATCAGCTCGCCGAAGCGCTTGCACAGCGACTCGGCGCGAACGACAGGCGTCACGCGCCCAGACGCTCCCTGACGACGGCCGGCTCGACGCCGAGCGTCGCGAGCAGGCCCGCCGCCGGGTCTGGACGTTGCAGCTCGAGGATCGCCGCAAGCACGTGCTGGGGGCCCGGGTGACGATGCCCGCGGCGCATGCCCTTGGAGGACTCGCGCAGCACGTTCGCCGCGGACGGCGTCAGGCGCAGGCGTTTATTGAGCACCGTCCTGATTGTCGGCCGCGCGGGCACGTCGCGGGGATCGCCGGCCGGCAGCGGCGGCACCTCAGGGGGTGCGGCCATGCCGATCGCGACCAGCGCCTCGCGATCCATCTCATCCAAGGCCGAGCGCGCGCGCTGGGCGTCCGAGCCGACGGCGCCGGCGAGCACGGGATCGTCCAGCAACGCCACGAGCAGATGCTCGGTGCCGACCTTGCGGTCGCCGCGGCGCCGCGCTTCCTCGCGCGCCGCGATGTACGTCGACCACGGGTGATACTCCTCACCCGATCGCTGGCGCTTGGCGGGCTCGCCCATCACAGCTCCTTTCCGTGCTTGGCGTGCACAGACTGCCGTGTGACGCCGAGCGCGTCACCGATCTGCTGCCACGACCACCCCTGACGTCGGGCAACCGCGACCTGGCTGGCCTCGACGCGCTCCGCCAGCCGCCGCAGCGCGAGCGCCGCGCGCAACCCCACCAACGGGTCCTCCGAGGTGACGGCCGCCGTTATCTCGTCAATGTCCACGCTGTCAGCCTAGCCTGACAGTGGGCGGCTGTCAAGACAGACTGACACCATATACTTAACGCACCTAAATACAGCCACGAGTTCAGCGACCGCGCCGAGGCATACATGAATGGCCGTGTGCACACGAACGGGATCCAGAACTTCTGGAGCCTGCTCAAGCGCGGCCCGCGTGGACGTACGTCAGCGTGGACCCCGAGCACCTGTTCCACTACATCGACAAGCGCTTGTTCACGTTCAACCTGCGCGACCTGACTAACTCCGAGCGCTTCTCGGCCGTTCTCGCTGCCGTGAGCGGCCAGCGCCTGACCTATGGCGCGGTCGCCGGGCAGGATCGGAGGGGACGGTCCGACTGGAGCGGCAGCCGGCGACCGCCACCGCGCGGCGCAGAAAGGCAGCCTCAGCGAGCCGAAGGCATCAGGGCTGGGTCCGCCACAGCTTCGCCGATGATCGGTCGCGTAGCCCAAAGCCCAAGCGTCTCGCCGGGCTCCCCCCAGGCTATCTGCGCAAGCTCCGCTCGCATCAGCGCGAGCGTAAGCTGCGCTTCCGGCCCGAAGGTGCGGTCGATGTCTATGTCGGTGCTACTCGGAGCTTCCGCTTGCGTCATTTGGGCCTCCCTCCGGATGGAAAGCGTCGAGCTGCTTCTGAAGCTCTGCGCTGGTGATCGACCGGAACCCGTCGAACATTAGAGCAAGCCGGTCAAGATCGTCGTTGCTTAGTCGTTTGAGCCCATCTCGGCTAATCACGGCCATCTCCGTGTCACGGCCAACACCGGGGGCTACCTCTGCCCCGCGCTTGGCGGCGTAAACCCGGAAAAGCGTCTGCTTGTAGTCGGCGGTGGCGCTGTGGACGTAGCCGGCCATCGTCGAGAGCACATGCGGCGCTCCGATGCCGATCGCAGCCCAGCCGATGGGATCGTGGTTGGTGTTGCCGCCACCAGGATTGCCGTTGGTATGGATATGGGCGCCCGACTCATCGACGCCAGCTAGGAGCAACTCCACGCCCAAGTTGAACTGCGAGAGCTGGTTCTCAAGCAGCATGACGACCTGTTCGTTGAGTGCACGGTGCATCCCATGGAACGATTCGAGCGAGAGTCCATGCGGGTTTAGGACGGTCTGCGCGGCCCGCCAGGTTCTCGCGGCGGCGTAGCGTTCGCCTAGCGCAACAGCGATGGCGGCAATGTGCTCGGGCAAATCATCGGCAGCCGCGTCATTGACGAGCCTCATGCCGTCGAGCGTGTTCCCAGCGACCATGACGGCGGCCTTCGGGGTGAGCTGCACCATCTTTGAGCCCGAGTGCTCGAACTCTAGGAAGTCGCCCGCCGTGACCATACGATCGGTCGCAACCACGGCTCGTGGCTCTCCATCCTCCCCCTTGCACAAGGCGGCAATACATACGGTCACGCAGTCCCTCCCCGATCGGTGTCATGCGCGCATTCTCCGCGCGCGGCGCTCAGATCATAATGGTTGGAACTTCGGCCGTGGTGTTCCCGACTAGCGGCCTTCCCCGCGTTCGATCTCTTCGGGAGCTGTTTGAGCGTCGCCCCGTAGACGCGCAGCATGGCCAGGACCTGGACACGGCCTATTTCGTGTTCGGAGGCCTCGGCGTCTGAACGAGCTGGCGCGTCAGCGCATCGAATCGAACGAACTCGTCGTTCTTCGCGGTAGTCCTTGCCGACGCGTTACGCAGCGGCGGCTGTGACGCTGCCTGTTCGGCGTGCCACTGCTCGTCCCATTCGCGACGCTCGTCCTGCGCCTCGTCCGTCATCAGGGCCTCCCATACGTAATCGCTGCTGAGGATGACGCCGACCCCGTAGCGGCTGGGCAAACCCTCGGGATTGGCGTCCTCGTCGGTGTAGTGCGCCGTGAAAAGGCCTGCAAACGTCGCCGTCCATGCAAGCGCGCGCAAGGTCGGTGGCGTACCATTACGCGCCTGCAATGGCCGGTCGGAAGCAACGGCCGTATCCGTGGCATACAGGGTCTGGACGAAGCATGGCGAGCCGCTGAACCCGTCATATGAGCGACAGTCAAGAAGGTGCCCGGTATAGCGGTAGGTGTGGGTGTCGTATGTTTTCTCGATCGGCACTTCAAGGTTCCCGATGTTCCCGGCTCGCGCCATAGGCACATCGTGGAGAGGCGCGAAGATTCCGATGTAGTAGACGATCGCGCCCAGCATTGGGACCACGCCGTGGGGGAGGATTTCGTCGATACGCACGGCCTGGAAGCGCCTCGCCAGATCATTCGGGTAGGGCGCAACCGCAAGATCAACCTCGGGGAGAGGCTGACGCCAGCCCCGCACTGGCACCGGCTCCGAAAGCTCGTGCGGCGCAAGCGGGTCGGGCACTTCGACCGCCAGCTCCACCTGGTTGCGGACATTGTGATCTGCCGTGAGCAAGTACGGCCACCATCTGCCCCGCCGCCCCGGGGTTGGCGGGCTGGGCGCGCTAATGATGAACGCCGTACCCCGCAGTTCGCCCGCGCTCGTGAGTCGCACGGCCGCGTTGAGTGCCTCGGCTTCTAGCGGCATCGCACCGGGCTGCTGAACACGCCATCGGGGGAGATCGCACAGGCTGCACCCATTCGCGCGCATGCTACCGCCCTCCTTCCGACACGTCTGGGGCCGTCTCCGAAGACTTGGCCGGTCGGGAGACGGCCCCTTTTCCGATTCCAGGACGAAGCGTGATCCAACCTATCCGCTGGCCCCGACAGCTATTCCGACCGGCCCAAGGTCTAGCTTCATTCAGCACAAAGGCTCGCCAAACCGGCCGGTCGGGTGAGCGCCAATTCCAAGACGAATGGAGATCACCCAATGGCTATCCAAATAGTTGCTGTGAACACGTCACACGAACTGACGACCAAGGGCGCCGGTGCGATGCACAAGCACATCACCGAAGTCAAGACTGCCGGAGGTCGCGTGCTCACTCGCGCAGAAGTCGTGAGCAAAATCAAAGGGGGGACCGAGAGCTTCTGCACCAAGGTCGACGGCAAAGAACCGCTCGTCGTCGTCGTGACGTGTCCGCACTGCGCCAATGGCAGCTACATCCGCACGACGGAGGACAGCACGACTGCCGACAACCTGCTGAGCCTGCCGTCCTTTACGTCGTAGAGTCCTCGCCGCCCGCGACCGAGGCGCCAACCAGGCTGGTGATGCGTCTCGGTCGTACCGGCGGAAACGGAGCCGGGAGAATCGCAGTGTCCGGTCCGGGATGGCACCCGTAGCCGAGCGACACGGCGATGGCGTCAGCGATAAAGGGAATCAGGCGCTCGGCCTCCAGCACGGAGAACTCCGCGCCTAGCCGTCGATCGAGCACCAAGAGCACGCGGTCTTCGCCTTGCGGATGAGCCTCCAGAAACGGCACTTGCCAGCCGTTGACGACCACATCATGGTGCTCGCGTGGGCCACTGTAGGCGACTGCCATGCTCGGCATATCTGAGCACTCATGCTCTTGCATGACCCGTCCTTTCCACGACGGGTCGCTGTGTGCCTGCGCGTGAAACCGGGCTTGCGCGCCCAGCCGCAGACAACTAGCGACAAATGTCGGTCAGACTGACAAACCACCAACCCCTCCGGTGGGCCGGCCGTGCCACCGGATGCTGCCCGGCGACACCGGTCGGCCCATGCGCTCAGACCGCTCAGGATGCGGTCGGTGTGATCGTGACCGCTTCCTTCTTGGCCTCCTTCGGCAGCGGGATCGTCACTTCGACCACGCCGTCGTGGGTCTTGGCCTTGATCTTCTTGGCGTCCACGCCGGATGGCAGCGCCATCGAGCGGGAGAACGACCCGTAGCGACGCTCGCGGCGCAGGAAGTGCTTGTCCTTCTCCTCCTTGCGCTCCTCGTGCTGGCCAGAGACCGTGAGGATGTCGTCCTCGACCTCGATCTTGACCTCCTCGGGCTTGATCCCCGGCACGTCAGCGCGCACCACGAGATTGCCGTTGTCGCGCTCGACGTCCACAGCCGGCATCCAGGCGCGCTCGCGCCCCTCGGCCAGCTCCTCGAACATGCGGTCGAAGCGACTGCGCAGCTCGCCGAGCTCGGCGAAGGGTTCCCAACGGGTAAGTGCTCCAGGCATGATGTCTCCTCAGGTCGTGATGGAAGCTGTTGATTGACGCTAGCCCGCGCCGCATGCCGGCACATCGGGGAGCAACCTCAAGGCGCATCAGTGGAACGCCGCACGGCGCTCGGAGGCACACGGGCGCTACGTGCTCGACAGCGCTCTCAGCGGCCGCATACGGGTGACCCGCCATGCCGGGTAGATGCCCCCGAGCACACCGATCGCCACACCTACCAGCAGACCGCGTCCCAGGCCCCAGGCGGTGACCGACGGCGAGACGTAGGCACTGACGCCGAGCGCGTGCACGAGCAGGCTGCCGCCGATCACGCCGATGAGCAACCCGACCGCCGCGCCCAGCACGCTGACCGCGACGCCTTCTCCGAAGATCAGACTGGCAACGCGCACGGGCGACCACCCGACGGTGCTCAGCAGCCCGAGCTCGCCCTGGCGTTCCATGATCGACATCGCCATCGTGTTGGCGACGCTGATCGCACCGACGATCAGCGCGATCACGACGATCACCAGGATCGCCTTGGAGATCAGGATGCCGTTGGCCCCCACCCGCAGCGCCTGCTGCGGGTCGGAGATCACCTCCGTGCCGGGCAGGGCGTGTTCGATGCTCTTGCCCGCGCGGCTCGCCCGCACGCCCGGCGCCAGCTGCACGACGACGTCGGTGACCTCGGCAGGTCGGCCGGCGAGCTGCTGGGCCTGCGTGAGCGCGAGCACGGCGCCGGAGTCCTCGAACAGCACGCCCGAGTGGTAGATGCCGGCGATGCGATAGGAGTGTCCCGCCACCGTCAGGGCAACGCCGGGGTGCAGGTGCAGCTGCGCAGCCAAGCGGTCGCCGATCAGCACTTCATGCGCTCCGGAGAGCGGCTGGCGGCCCGCGGTCAGCACCAGGTTGTGCGTGAAGAAGCCGGCCGGATCGGCGCCGAACACGATCGCCGCCGGGGCGGCCTTCAGGCCTTCGACAATCAGCAGCAGCGGCGTCGCGCGCGCCACCTCGGGGCGGGCGTCCAGGCGCCCGACGATCGATTCCGGCAGCACGGACGCGGTTGGTTCCGAGGCGTTCGACTGAAACACGCCCAGCTCCGAGCCGCCGAGATGGACGAAGCCGGCGGCGGTTTCCCTCAGCCCCTGCGTGAACGACAGCAGCGCGACGATCGTCGCCACGCCGACCGCGATCCCGAGCGCGGTGAACAGCGTCCGCGCGGAGCGCCGCATCAGGTTGGTGATGATGATCGCCGACATCGCCCGGTCTCCCCTACTGCTGCCCGACCGCAGCCTGCACAGCGTCGATCCTGCCGTCGATCAGCGTGAGCGTGCGGTCCGCGCGCGCGCCGACGGACGGGTCATAGCTGACCACGACGAGCGTCATGCCGAGGTGGTCGCGGAGCTTGAACAGCAGGTCGAGCACGCGCTCGGAGGTGTGCGAGTCCAGGGCGCCTGTCGGCTCGTCGGCGAGCAGCAGGCGCGGCTCGTTGGCGAGCGAACGGGCCACGGCCACGCGCTGGCTCTCCCCGCCTGACAGCTCCGACGGGAGGTGATCGGCGCGGTCGGCCAGCCCGACCTCCTCGAGCAGCGACAGCGCGCGCCGGCGGCGCTCCGCCCGGTGCACGCCGGCGCCGATCAGCGGCACTTCCACGTTCGCCCGGGCAGTGAGCGCCCCCAGCAGCAGGTGGCGCTGAAAGACGAAGCCGACGAGCTCGCGGCGGGCACGGGCCGGATGCGGCTCCGTCCAGACGGCGCGGCCATCGATCTTGACCTCGCCCGTGTCGGGCTGCTCGAGGCCGCCGATCAGCGACAGCAGCGTGCTCTTGCCAGAGCCGGAGCGCCCGGTGATCGCCACCGCCTCCCCCGCCTCGACGCCCATCGTGACCTCACGCAGCGAGCGGACACGCCCGAAGCTCTTGCTCACACCCTGGACGAGCACCTCCGCGCCCGTGCGGGTGCTCACGTCCTGACCTGCACCGGATAGTCGAGGTTGATCGTCACACCGCCCGAAGCTATCACCGCGCGAAACGTGAGCGGATAGCCGACAGCCGTCGCCGGCCACTTGAACACATCTGCGAAGTGCCCGTTGAACGTGTAGTGAGAGCGGCGCGCCACGACCTGCCCGCCGAACAGATACTCGTAGCTCACGCTCGCCGCGGCCGGACGCCCGCCGCGCGTGACCGTGAACTGGATCGGCCATCGCACGTTCACCTTTGGCTGATGGGTGCCGGCGCTCAGCGTCGCGGTGATGCCGCCGGCGCTCGCGCTGACCGTATGCGCGCTGGTCGGCGCCGTTGCGATCACGGGCTGCGGCGCGGTGGTGGCCGTAGAGGTCGTGTGACTCGTGGTGGTGGCCTGGGTCGAAGAGCTGTTGGAGGAGGAGCCGCCGCAGCCGGCCAGCAGCAGTGCAGCGGCAAGCACCGCGATCGGCCACGGAGACCTGCGGCTCGCCATGACGCTCTGAATGCTCGAACTCGTCATCGCCCCGCTCCTCTCTCGTTGGAAGGTTGCCCCAGCCGCGGTGCCCAGCTTCGCTCTCCAAGGTACAAAGGTCATCGGTGTATCTCCGCTGTGGCGCAGGCGTGTTCCCGGCCGTGGCTGCGGGATTTCACGGATGGCTCGGTCGCCTGCATGGGGCACCATTCCGGCATCGAGTCGGCACTCCTCTGCGCGCTGGCGGATCCCGCCACCTATGGCGGTGTGCCGGTCACCGTGCACGAGACGCACGCGTCATGGGTGTTCGTGGCGGGGGAGCGTGCGTACAAGGTCAAGAAGCCCGTCGCCCTCGGCTTCCTTGACTACAGCACGCTCGCGCGCCGGCATCACGCCTGCATCGAGGAGGTGCGCGTCAACCAGGAGCTCGCGCCGGGCATCTACCTCGGCGTGTGCGCGGTCGTCAAGACCGACACCGGCTTCGCGCTCGCGCCCGATGACGGGTCACTCGAGGCCGTCGAGTACGTCGTCGAGATGTGCAGCTTCGACGAGTCGCACACGCTCGCGGGCGTGATCGCGGACGGGCGCCTCACGGACGCGCAGCTCGATGCGGTCGCTCATCGCCTGGCCGCGTTTCATCGCGACGCGGCGGTCGTCGCGGGTGGTAGCGCGCAACAGGTACTGCACGTCTGGCAGCGAAATCTTGGCGAGCTGGAGGCCAACGCCGCGCCGCTGGAGCTGCCGGTCGCGCTCGCCTCGAGTTTCGCCGACACCTTCACGCGGGTGCACGCGCACGAGATCGAACAGCGCCGAGACGCCGGGTTGGTGCGCGACGGGCACGGCGATCTGCGCTGCGAGCATGTGCTGGTGATCCCGGACGTGCGCGTCGTCGACCGCATCGAGTTCGACCCCGCGCTGCGCCACATCGACGTCGCCAGCGATCTGGCGTTCCTGACGATGGACCTCGAGGCCCACGACCAGCGCTGGGCCGCCGACAGGCTTCTGTCGGCCTACCGCGACAGCGGGATCGACGCGGGCAGCGACGCGCTGCTCAGCTTCCACGCGGCGCACCGAGCGCTCGTCCGAGCGAAGGTCGCGCTGATTGCGGCGGGCGAGCACGAAGACGAGCGCCGCACCGCGCTGCTCGCGCAGGCGCGGTCGCTGTGGGCGCTGTCCGAGCGCCTGTGCTGGCGCGCGCGAGCACCCGTCGCGGTCGTCGTGTGCGGACCGGCGGGCAGTGGCAAGTCGACGCTCGCGATCGAGCTCTCGCGCCGCTCGGGTCTCGAGGTGCTGTCCTCCGACGCGATCCGCAAGTCGGCCGCAGGCTTGCAGGCCACCGACCGCGGGGGTCCAGACCTCTACAGTCACCGCGTCACGCATCACACCTACGAGCTGCTCGCCGGGCACGCGCACGCGCGCATCGACCGCGGCGACGGGGTGATCGTGGATGCGACCTGCCGCTCGCGCAGCGAGCGCTCGACGCTGCTCGGCCGCCTGGCGCGCACCGGTGCGCCGCGCCTGGTCGTGCGCTGCGAGGTCCCGCTCGCGGTCGCGCTGGCGCGCGCCGCGCAGCGCGCTCACGACCCCGCGCGCGTGTCCGACGCGAGCCCGGCGATCGTCGCCGAGCAGTACCAGGAGTTCCAGCCGCTCGAGGAGCTGCCGCCGGGGGACGTCTTCGGTTTGGACACGCGGCTGCCCCTCGACACCCAGGTCTGCAAGGTGACGCTCGCGATCGACCGCCTGCTGGCGGCGCGTGCCGGCGTTCCAGCGTGCTCTCAGGAGGCTTAGGCCATTGAGTTCGGAGGCGTCCGCATGACCAGCTCTCAGTGGAGCACGTTGTCCGCGGTGCTCATCGGCGTCTGCTGGGGCGTGGCGGCGACCGTCTGGCTGGTCGGAGCCGCGTACAACCTGCGCCGAGCGCCTGAAGTCGGCAGACGATCGGGGCGGACGGTGCTGCTGGTGGGCGCCGCGATCGCACTGCTGATCGTCAAAGTGCTGCCCGCGAGCGCGTGGAGCTGGGGCAAAGTGCACAGCTGGGAGGCGCGGGCGCCCGGCCTGGCCCTCCTGCTCATCTGCACCGCCTTCGCGCTCTGGGCACGGGTCACGCTCGGCACGATGTGGTCCTCGACCGCCCTCGTGAGAGAGCATCACCGCCTGCGCACAAGCGGTCCATACGCGGTGACGAGACATCCGATCTACACCGGACTGCTGGGGATGATGCTCGGCACCGCGCTGGCCAACGGTCTGGGAGCCTGGCTGATCGTGTTCGCCATAGCGGTCGCGCTCACCGAGTTGAAGATCGCAACCGAGGAGCGCCTGCTCAGCGAGGCGTTTCCTGACGACTACGAGTTCTACCGGCACGGGTGCCGCAGCTCGTTCCCGGGCTGCATCTCCACGCCCGCCCGCGACACACCGGATGACAGCGGCTCATGAACCGCGCGGTGGAGCCCCGCCGCTCAGCCCGCCAGCTCGGCCAGCAGCAGGCGGTGCCCGGCGATCCAGGCGATGACGGCGTGCGTGCCAGCGCCGCTGAGCGCGGCATTGCGCAGCACCCCTGTGCCGAGCGTTCGCGGCGAGGAGAACGAGGCCCCGGCGGGCCGTACGGAGTAGACGAGTCGCTCGCGATCGAATCGGCCCTCCCCCCACGCGACGATCGCGCTGTCGCTCGTCGCCGCGGCCACCGGGTATTGCGAGACCGTGCTCGGCGGGCTCAGCTGCTCGGGCGCGGAGAAGGCGCCGTTTGCCTGCTCGCCGGCCGCCTCAAGCGCGCCGGTCACGGGCGACTCCGCCTGCGCTGAGGCATCTCGGCCAACCGTCCACGCGGCGACCGGGCCGCCTTCGACCGGCAGCGCGACCACTGGCCCGTTGTACGTCGTGATGCTCGGCGGCGGGTTGGGCACCTCCCCAGCCGTCTGCGATGCCGCGTAGGACAGATCTGGCTCGAGCGTCGAGACCTGCAGCAGCCAGGGCAGCGTTCCCTCGACGCTGTAGCCGACGGCGACGCCGCCCGGTCCCGAGAACACGGCGTCGCCGTCGCCTTCCGAAGATGGGAGCGACTGCTGGGTGCCGGCCGACAGCACCTGCGGCGCATCGAACGTGCGCGCTCCTGCTGGCAGCACGGCGGCGGCGACCTGAGCGTTGACGGGTGTCGGCCCGAGCACCAGCGGCGTTCGATAGCTCACCGCGACATCGCCGGCGGCGTCCACGCCGGCGCCGCCCACACTCGCGTAGTAGGCGAGCGCGAGCGTGCGCGGTGCACCGAAACGGACCGAGCCGGCGGCGATCGCATACCTGATCTCCGCGCTCGTCGCCGCTTCCAGGCCTGGGACGTCCTGCCCCCAGACCGCGACAACACGTTCGTCCGTCGCGACGATCGACCAATCGGGCACGTTCGCTGTGACGGACAGCAACCGCTGGGGCGTGCCGAACGGCTTCCCCGCAAGCGCGATCGCGCCGAGCAGCAGGCGCCGCCCATGCCCACCGCTCGGCATCGCCTCCCAGATCACCGCTGCGGTGCCGTTGGCGGCGATCGACACCTCGGGTCTGAAGCCCGGGCCGAGATGCTGCGGCGCCCCCAGACGTCCGCCGGCACTCACGTGTCGCACCACGATGCCGGTGAGCGCGTTCCACGCAACCACCGAGCTCCCGGCGGCGTTGACGGCAACCGCCGGCGGCGCGCTGAGTTCGGGCACGCCCGCCGAGGCGACCGTGATCGCCCGCCCAAAGCTCGGCGCGACCGAGCTCGGCGCGACCGTGGCGGCGACGGCCTGGCGGCAGCCGAGTCGCCGCTCGGGCCCTTCGTCGGTCAGCCCGCCATGCGAGCGTCGCAGCGACACCGTGGCGCGCAGAACGCTGGCGGCGCCATACACATAGACGCGCAGCTGCAGGCTCTGGCCGACGTGTGGCGCCGGAAGCAGCTTTGTCCCGGCAGGTACTTCCAGCTCCTGTGTGTAGCACGGGGCCGCTCGTCCGGCGCCGACTATTCCCCAGCCTTTGTCCTGGCCGGGATGCGGTGCAGCCGGGAAGCGCGTCAGGCCGAACCGGTCGAGGCCGACCCCGGCGAGCGGGCTGCCGTTGCGCAGACGCGGCACCCTGCGATTGAGCCGCAGGTATACGTAGTAGGAGTCGCCACCCGTGTGAGGCTCGAAGGTCACTATCGGGGACCCCACCAGACGAAAGGCCGCTGAACCGGCCGACGTCGCCGCGTCCCGCTCGACGCGTCCACTCGCGGGCATCGTGAGCAACGCGAGGCACACGAGCGCGCTCGAGCAAGCGATCGCGAGCGGCCGCGCAGGACCTTGGCGCAACCTCATCGGTGCTCCAGCTCGTAGAGGCGCGCACCCAGGCGCAACGCGCGGCGCTGGAGCTGCCTGCGCCGACGAGCGATCAGCCGCTGCAGAGCGCTCTGCTCGGCGCGGTCGGCGAAGCAATCCGCTCGTTCTCGGACACGCTGGGCGAGTATCGCGAGATCGTGATCGTCGCCCGTGAGGTCCGAGATGCGGTGGGCGAGCAGGATGAGTGGCTCCATCCGCTGAGGCGCGACCTCTCCGAGGATCTCGGCCGCGTGCCAGAGCTCCTTCGATCGCTTGCGCACCTCGTGCAGGCGCTCATCGCTGGGTTCTGCGGCGGCGGCTCGCACCGCTCGCCTGCCATTGCGGTAGATGCGCTGAAAGCCACTGTCGAGGGCCTCGACCTCGTCGTGCTCGAAGCGCCATCCCGGCAGGCGCTGACGCGCGCGGGCCAGCTCCTGGAGAACCGCTTCATCGGCCGTGGTGGTTCGTCCGGGGCCGCCCCCGGCGGCTTGCAGCTCGCCCACGAGCGTCTCGCGCAGCGTCGAGAATCCCGAGGCCGGCAGGTGCTGCGCGTAGAGCACGCAGAGGCTGTCCAGCGTGTCGATCAGAACCTCGCTGTCGCGAGCGCTGGAGAGTTGCTGCCCGGCGTCTCGGAAGCTGGCGAGCTCGTGCTCATAGACGGACGGCTGCAGCTGGCCTCGTGCCAGCCTGAGCGCTGCGCGTATGCGCTTGAAGCTCTTGCGAGCCTCGTGCACAGCCTCGCCGGGATCGCTTCCAGCCAGGCCACTGAGTTGGTCGGTTGCCGAGTCGATCTGCGCGCGAACCAGGCGTCTGAGACCGTCACCGACGGGCTCACCCACCGCAAGCGTGAAGCTCGGTGTCTGCGCACGCACCGACGGAACCCCTTCATCCGCCAGTTGCTGATTGGCATAGCGACGATCGCCGGTGACCTCCGGACCGAACCATCCTGGCGGCTTGAAGCGCTGCGCCTGTGCTTCGGAGTCGAACTCCACCTCGGCGATCGCGAGGCCGTCCAACGCGCCGGCGTAGACGTCCAGCTCGATCATCAGAGCTTCCTCGCCGGGGATCGTGTAGCGCACCTTTTCGAGTTGGTGTCCCTCGGTCAGAGGCCACAGACGCTCGAAGCGCTCCGGCTCGATTGCATGCTCGTACTCCTCGCGAGCCAGCCCACCTCCCTGCTTGACGGTCAGCAGGCCGTGGCCGTCGCTGGCCCGCAGGCGCACCTCGAGGTCCTCGCCGGCGCTGAGCAGATAGCCCTGCGCCAGGTGCCGGTGCGGGTAGCTCTCCAGCCCGGGCGGGGGGTGCGCGACGAGGAACTTGCGCTCGATCTCCATCGCGAGCACCGTCCGCGTCAGGCCGTCTGCCAGGAGGCGACCGCAGCGAGGTCGGCCGTCGGGCGCTCCTCTTCGAGCTCGACGGCTCCGGCGAAGACGCGCCCGGTCGCACCGTCGATGCTGATCTCCTCGCCTTCGGCGAGCTCGTGGTCGCCGATCGTCACTCGGCGTCGATCGAGATCGATGTCCATGTCGGTCGCGCCCACTACGCACGGCCTGCCAAGCTCGCGCGCGACGACGGCGGCATGCGAGGTGCTTCCGCCGCTGCTCGTGAGCAGTCCCGCCGCGACGATCAGCCCGGCGAGATCCTCGGTGCTGGTCTCGCGCCGCACCAGAACGGGACTGCGGCCGGCGCCGGCGAGGCGCTTGGCGGCTTGAACGTCGAGCGCGATCGGACCGCTTGCGACGCCGGTGCTGACCGGCTGCGCTCGGCAGAGCTCGTGAGCTCCGTCATTCTCGCGCACATGCGTGCGATGGATGCTCTGCAGGTCGAGGCCCGCGAGTCGCTCGCGCGCCTCGGTCGTGGAGAGCAGGGATTCGCGGACCTGATCCACAGCGATGTGCAAGCTCGCCCACGGGGTGCACTTGGCGGGCCGTGTCTGCAGCAGGAAGAGCTTGCCCTCCTCCAGGGTGAACTCGAACTCCTGGGCGTCGTGGAACTCTCGCTCGAGCACACGACAGATCTCCAGCAGGCGATGGTGGACCTCGGGTGCCAGCAGCGCCAGCTGCCCGACCTCGTCGGGCGTGTGGCGCCCACTGACGAGATCCTCGCCTTGCGCGTCGCGCAGGAACTCGATCGAGGGACGGTGCTCGCCGGTGACAGGATCGCGGGTGAAGCCGACGCCGGAGCCGGATAGGCCGCCGGCGTTGCCGAAGACCATGCGCTGCAGGATGACCGCGGTGCCGAGCGTCTCGGGAAGATCGTGCAGGCGCCGGTAGTCGCGCGCCTTGGGCGCATCCCACGACTCCAGCACCGCTCGCACGGCTGCCTGCACCTGATCGATCGGGTTCTGCGGGAACGACTTGCCGGTTGCGGCGCGAAACAGCCCCAGGTGCTCAGCGGTGAGCTCAGCGAGCGTGCCCGCGTCCAGGTCGCGCGGGCGCTGTACGCCGGCTGCCTGTATGCGCGTGGCGGTGGCCCGCTCGAACGACTCCATCGGGCAGCGGGCGACGACACGGGCATAGGACTCGACCAGCCGTCGATAAGAGTCCCAGGCCAGCCGCGGGTTGCCGGTCAAGGCGATCAGGCCCTCGACGCTCTCATCGCACAAGCCGACGTTCAGCACCGTCTCGAGCATGCCCGGCATCGACGCGGGAGCGCCCGAGCGCACCGACAGGATCAGCGGGCGCCGCGCGCTTGCGAGGCGCAGGCCGCTGCGCTCCTGCAGCGCGCTCAGCGCAGCGGAGACGAGCGTCCGCACCCGCGCCTCGCCATGACCCGACGCGAAGCTCCGGTATGCCCCGGTGCCTAGAATCGCCGCGTCGGGAACGGGCAGCTTGGCGCGCGCCATCCGCGCGAGGCCGTAACCCTTGGCGCCGATCGACGCCGCATCGGGGACCTCGCCGTCCCCGCGCCCGACGACATACAGCTCATCGATCGCGCTGCTCTCATCGCGCGCGGGCAGCACTCGCGCCGAGGACGGCTCCGGCTGCGCCGCGAGAGGCTCAGAGCGCACCACGTTGCCGAGCACCTGGCGCCGCAGCAGCTGCGCGGCGCGCATCAACGCGTCCGCCGCTTCCTCACACGCCTGCGTCGCCTGCGCGAGGACGAACAGCTCCCCAGCCGCCTCGACCTCCCGCACGAGCGCCGCCTGCACCTCGCGCAGCCCCTCGTCGGCGTCGCGCTCCAACTCCACGATCCGATGAGTGGTCTCGAGGAACACGCCCATGTCCTCGCTGGGACCGCCGCGGTGGATCTCGCGGGCGAGATGCACCGCACGCAGATGACACCGGGCCGCCTCGAGCACCAGCGCCATCATCTGTCGTGACTGGCCCAGCACGGCCCCCGCAACGCGGCCTTGAGGCAGCAGCGACCACGAGAACGCAGCCTCCTCGAATGCGTCGGCCACGTCGTCCGCCTGCTGCACGAGCTCGAGGAAGAACGCCGGCTCCTCCGCGCGCGCACAGGCTCCACGGACGTCGTTGACCAGTTTGTCGGCGCGCTGCTCCCACTCGCGCGCGAGCCGCGCCATCTCGCCTCGATCCTGGCTTGGACGCTCGAGCGCCGCCTGCTCCAGCGCGTCGCGCGCCGCCTCACCGAGCGATACGACCAGCTCGGCGTGCGCGGCGATCAGCTCGAACAGCTCCTGGCGAGCGGTGCGCACGTAGCCGATCAGCTCGGCGCGCACCTCATCGGCCACCAGCGATGGAGACTGTCCCGCGAGCAGGCCCTCGGAGCAGATCCGCAGGACGGCACGCAGATACGAGACGGCGGCAGGCGCGCCGAGCACGTCGATCAGCGAATCGCCCGCCCGCGTGCTCCGCCCACCGGCGAAGGTCAACGCGTCGTACACGAGCTGATCGCCGCCGGCAAGCAGAAACGCCATGTGCCCGAACTCGCGCTCCGCGGCCCAGTCCAGCAGCTCGACCGCAGCCCGGTTCCCGACGAGCCGGCGAAGCCGCTTGCGCGCGCGGTTCCAGTCGATCAGGAAGACCATGCGCGACCCGAGCAGCTCCAGAAACGCGACGAGCTCGGCGTCATCGCCCGCCGTGAAGCAGCCGACGGCGAGGTGATAGACACCCTCGCCCGTGGCGCCCTCACGACGCGAGCGCGTGTCCTGCCAGCGCAGCTCCTGAGCGGACAGCATCCGCTGGAAGAACAGCAGCCGAGCCAGGTGCACGTCCGTGTAGATCACCGTGACCTCGCGCTCGATGATCTTCACCACGACCACATGCACGTCGGTCTCGCCGATGTCGTTCTGCACGACCAGCGCATCGCCGCTGCGCGTGGCCACGGTCGCAAGGCCGGGATGCGCGAAACGCAAACGCTGGGTGCGCTCTACACCACGCGCGAACGCTCCCACCAACGGACGATCGGCCGCCCCGATCCCGTACGCCAGCGCCCCCGAGATCGATTCGCTCGCCAGGCTCCCCGCGAGCTGGTTGAGCTCGCGATGAGCGTCCATCACGACGAGGTGAAGGCTGTCGTGATCACCCCGCCGGGCGCTCGTCAACCGCGAGATGTCCTGCGCCGTGATCGCGTCTGCGGCAGGCTGCACAGCGTCCCCAAGCTGGCGCAGGCGCTCGTCGAGCTGCTGAGCGGCGCCGATTCCGGCTACCTCCAATGGGACGAGCATCGTCCGCACCTCCTCGAACGCCATGCGAACCAAGCCCTCGGCCCCGGGAATCAGGTAGTCGCCATCCTCGCCTCGTGCGCTGGAGCGCACGACGCGATCGAGATCCGCGTCCGAGACACCGCTGGCGAGGCGCTCCTCACGCAGATCGGATGCCCCCGCATCACCGTCCGCTGCGGCCTGCGCGTTTTGCAGAAGCGTGAGCAGATACTTGACCCGGTCGTTTGCCGCAAGCGCCTTGCCCACCAGCCCCGGCAACAGCAGCTCGTGCTCGCCAAGCGTCTCGATGATGCGCTCCTTCGACATCTGCCTCCCCTCCGGGTTCGATGTGTGACCAGTTGCGCGGCGACATCGACGCTAGCTCGCGGCGCCGACGCGCGCATCGGATAAATCCCGCACGGCGCTGCGGCAAATGCCGGACCCGGCCGTCCTCGCGCGCCTGACTCTCCCCAATCGCTGTCAGCTGCTCACGTCCTTCATCCGCCGCCCGTCCTCGAGGTAGACGCAATGCTTGCACGCCGTCGCCGCCAGCACCCGACGCCGAACCGGCCCGCTCAGCAGCGCGGCGGCCCCTGTCGCCTCGACGAACCGGTGCTCGTCGATCTCGACGCCGTCGACAGCGATCCTCGCCAGGGTCTCGTCAGGCAGGCGCCCGCAGTCGAACAGGAAGCGCACACCGCCGGGACGACCGGGACGCGGTTTCAGGAAGTCGACGCAGGCGAGCCGGCTGCGTTTGATCTCGAGGCGGCACTCCTCGAAGGTCTCGCGCCGGCACGCCTGCCAGGGCGACTCGCCGGCTTCCTCGATCTGGCCGCCGGGGATCGTCCATCCCGCCTTGTAGGTGGGCTTCAGGATCAGCAGCCGCCCGGCTTCGTCGAAGATCAGCGCTCCCGCCGAGGCGGGAATCCGCGGCAGCACGCGGGGCGGCTCGGCAGACATCCCGGTCAGAGCGTAGAGCAGCTCCGTCCAACCGGACCCCGAGCGTGAGGTCCGTAGTCCTCACGGAGACGCCCGCGCGGCTTACCCCGATGTGCGCCCGGGCTCCACCGGAATAGCTTGGAGGGGTCCCGATGGATCACATCTGCAACCGGGCCCAACAAGGAGTCAGCATGAACGTCACAACTCAAGAGCTCGCTGCCGAGAGATGGGCGGAGTACTTCGACTCAATCGCCCCCAGCGTCGAAGGGCTGCTGGTCACGATCGAGGTCATGAGCGAGGAGCTGGGTGACCAGACCGACGTCGAGCGGCTGCCGCTGCAGACGATCGGCTACGACCACAAGGACAACGTGCTGGAGGTCGGCGTCGGTGGGCGCACGCCGCGCTTTCCGGTCGTGCTGCGGCACTTCATCTCCAGCCCGCAGACGATCGCGGTCGAGGAGTCAGGTCAACCAGCCCCGAGTGCGATCCTCGTCACGGACGCAAGCGGCGATCGCACGCTGATTCGCCTGTTCAAGCCCGCCACCATCGAGGCATTGACATGAGTGACACCGAGCCGAGCATCATCCAGCACAGCGTCGAAAAGACACACATCTGGCTGAACGAGGTCGCCGCGGCGCTGGGCGATGACGACCGCCAGTACGCCTACCGCGCGCTGCGCGCGGTGCTGCACGCGTTGCGGGACCGTCTGACCGTCGACGTGGCGGCCAAGCTCGCCGCCCAGCTGCCGACGCTGATCCGCGGCGTCTACTACGAAGACTGGGATCCCAGCCGCACACCGCTGGCCATCCACGACGTGGGGACGTTTCTCGACCATGTCGCCGAGGAGGGCCACATGGCTGGAGAGACCGAGGCGTCGCTCGCGGTCACCGCGGTCGCACGGGTGCTGCGGGCGCACGTCTCCGACGGCGAGATCGACGGCCTGCTGGCGGTCCTGCCCGACAGCTTCAAGCCGCTGATAACCGCTTGAGGAGGTGACAGCCGATGTTCAAGAACGTGCTCGTGGGAGTTGATGGGAGGGCCAATGGCCGCGACGCGATCGCACTGGCCACGCAACTGGTGGATCCCGATGGGAAGCTGACGCTTGCGCATGTGCACCGCGACGAAGCGGCAGAGCGCGAGTACTCGCACAAGCTGCTGGAGCATGAGCGCAGCGGGGCCGCCGTCGAGGCCGAGCTCGTCAGCGTCGCCTCGACGAGTCCCGGCGCCGGCCTTCACCAGCAGGCGAGGGAGCTGGGCGCAGATCTGCTCGTGGTCGGCTCCTGCAGTCACGGAGTCCTCGGACGCGTGCTGCTGGGCGACGACTTGCGCGACGCCCTGGACGGCGCTCCCTGCACGGTCGCGGTCGCGATTCAGGGCTACGCCGGGCAGTAGCGCCGAAGCCAGTCGATCGCCAGGCGGCTGACCTCTTCCAGCGCGCCGGGCTCCTCGAAGAGATGCGTTGCTCCCGGCACGACGGCGAGCTCGCTGGGGCAGCGCAGCTGCCGCTGGGCTTCGCGGTTGAGCTCGAGCACCTGATGGTCGGCGCCACCGACGATCAGCAGCGTCGGCGCGCTCACGGCGCCAAGGTCCTGTGCGAGATCGGGACGTCCACCGCGCGAGATCACCGCGAACACTCGATCTCCCAGCTCTGCGGCGGCCGTCAGGGCGGCTGCCGCGCCCGTGGAGGCGCCGAAGTAGGCGAGCTCGAGACTCGCGGACACGCTGCGCTCTGAAAGCCAGGTGCTTGCCGCGACGAGCCGTGAGGCGAGCAGCGGGATGTCGAAGACGTTGGCCCGGTCGAGCTCCTCGCGCGGGGTGAGCAGGTCGAGCAGCAGCGTCGCGTAGCCAGCTTCGTTCAGCGTCCGCGCCACCGCCCGGTTACGCGGGCTGAGTCGGCTCGAGCCGCTGCCGTGAGCGAACGCGACGATGCCCTCGGCGCCTGTCGGGATGTTGAGCTCGCCGGCGAGCGACACGTATGGATCGAGCGCGATCGTGACCTCATACGAGAGCGGCGCAGCACCCGCTGGCGGGCGTGCAGCGCGCTTGACCGCGTCGTCCAGCAGCGCGGCCACCTCCTCGTCGGTGGTCGGCTCGAAGTCGTCATACCAGAGGCCGACCGCCCACAGGTCCTCCGGCATCTCCACGCAGACGATCTCATCTGCCTCCTCGCGCAGCGCTTCCACCGACGCCGGCGCCGCGACGGGCACGGCGAGGATCACGCGGGCGGCGCCGCGCTCGCGCAGCGACCGCAGCGCCGCCCGCGCGGAGCGGCCTGTCGCGAGGCCGTCGTCGACGAGAATCGCGGTGCGCCCGGTCAGCTCGACCGCCGCGCGGCTCGCGCGGTAGCGACGAGTCCGCCCGGAGAGCTCGCTCGCGACCCGTCCGATCAGCGCTTGCAGTTCGGCGTGGGAGAGGCCGATCGCACGCACGGTCTCATCGCTGAGCACCTGCACGCCACCCTCCGCGAGCGCACCGATGGCGTACTCGGGATTCTGCGGCGCCCCGATCTTGCGCACTACCACCACGTCGAGCGGCGCACCGAGCGCGCGTGCGACCTCGGCGGCCACCGGTACCCCGCCGCGAGGAATGCCGATGATCACCGGCTGCTCGTCGCGGAACCGCTCGAGTCTGGTTGCCAGCCGTCGTCCCGCATCCTGCCGGTCCTTGAAGCGCGCCCCGGATGGGGCGAGCAGCGGCGGGTCGTCGAGACAGGTGACGGCGCCCGTGCGGTGGGGGATCGACCGTGCAGCCATGGTCTAAGCACCGTAGGGCTTCGCCGGCGCCCTCGCATCGGGGTGGATCACGGCGATCGCCGCGGCCTTCTACCGAGATGACGCTCAATCGAGGTCGACGATGCGTCCGTCGTGCAGGAGCGGTAGCGAGCGTATGCGCACGCCGCAGGCGTCGAAGACGGCGTTCGCGATCGCCGGCGCGATCGCGATGATCGGCGTCTCGCCGGCGCCCGCGGAGGGGATCTCCGGCCGGTCGACGAGCACGAGCTCGATCGACGGCACGTCGCTGAAGCGTGGCACCCGGTAGTCGCGCAGCGACGCGTTCGTGATGCGCCCGTCGGTGAAATGGACGGACTCGAACAGCGCGCCGCCGAGGCCCATCACGAGCGCGCCTTCGATCTGGCTCTCGACGTTGGCGGGGTTGACGATCGCCCCGCAGTCGTACGCGGTGACGATCCGTAGGATCTCGAGCCTCCCGCCCTCCACCAGCACGTGCGCGCAGGTGGCGACGCGGCCCTCCTTTTCGATCCCGCCCGCGATCCCGAGGCCGTAGCCCTCCTGGGCCTGGCTGCGCGTGCGGGCCCACTGCACGCGCTCGGCCGCCGCACGCAGCACCTCGGCGAGGCGATCGTCGGCGACGTTCTGCAGGCGCAGCTCGAACGGGTCCCTCCCGAGCGCGTGGGCGATCTCGTCGACGTGCGACTCGCGCGCGAAGTTGTTGGCGGTGGACGCCAGCGCGCGGTATGCGCCCTGCGGCAGCGGCGAGTCGGCGGGCTGGAAGGCGAGGTGCGTGTCGGCGATCGCGTACGGCGGCCACAGGCCGGGCGAGCCGGCATTGAGGTCGCGGAACTCCCATGCGCAGATCGTGCCGTCACGGCGGGCGCCGCTGCGCACGTCGACGACCGCCGCCGGGCGCACGAACGTGTGGCGAAACTCCTCCTCGCGGGTGAGCGCGACGCGCACCGGCGCGCCGGCCGCGCGCGCGAGGCAGGCGGCGGCGACCGCCTCGGCCTCGGTGTGCTTGGAGCCGAAGCCGCCGCCGAAGTCGGGCACGATCACGCGCACCTGCTCCTCGGCGACGCCGAGGGCGGCCGCGAGCTCGTAGCGCACGAAGAACGGCTGCTGCGTTCCCGTCCACACCGTCAGGCGCTCGCCCTCCCACTCGGCCAGCGCGACACGCGTCTCGAGCGTGGCGTGCGCGACGTACGCGGTGGTGTAGGTCGCTTCGAGGCGAACGTCAGCGGCGGCGAGCGCACGCTCGACCTCGCCGCTGCGCTCCTCGACGGGCCCCTGCCAGCCGAGCGCCTCGGCCGGATGCGACCGCAGGTGGGCGACGAGCTCGGACTCGTCGGGCTGGCGCGCGCAGCTCCAGTCCGCGTCGATCGCCGCGAGCGCCCGGGCGGCGGTCTCGCGCTCGGCGCCAGCCACCGCCACGAGCTCCCCCTCGTGCACGGCCGTCACGCCGGCCACTTCCCGCGCGCGGGCGAGGTCGACCGACTTCAACACCGCGCCGTAGGCGGGTGCGCGAAGGATCAGCCCGTGCAGCATCCCCGGTCGGCTGACGTCCGAGGGAAAGCGGTGCGTCCCGGTCACGAGCGCGAGCCCTTGCGCGGGCAGGGTGGGGCGGCCCTCCAGGCGCCTGCCGGCGGGCGCGGTCGCCGGCGTCCCCCCCGCGGCGCTCGCCACGCGACGCAGGCCCCGCACGAGCTCCCCGTAGGGGAGCGCCTCCCCGCTGCCGTGCACCGCGCCGTCGCGCGCCTCGAGCTTCTCCGCTGCCTCGCTCGCACCGGTCGTCCCGGACAGCCGCCCGGCGGCCAGCTCGACCAGGAGCTCGCGGGCCGCGGCGGCGATGGTGGCGAGGTCCTCGCCGGCGTCGGGTAGCGAGCGGCTCCCGAACGTGCCCGGGTCGGACGGGCACAGGTCGGTGTCGCCCATCGCCAGGCGCACGTCCGCTAAGGGCACGCGCAGCTCCTCGGCGACGAGCATGGACAGCGCCGTGCGGTTGTCCTCGCCCATGTTGATCTTCCCCGTGAAGGCCGTGATGACACCGTCGGCGCCGACGTGCAGCCAGGCGCCGCCGCTTTCGCTCCCGGGGCCGTATCCAGTGCGCGCCGCAGGCTCGAGGACGACGGCGAGCCCGTCACCCAGCAACTCGAAGTACTCGCGCTCGTGCGCGGGCGTGCGATCCCATGGACGCGCGGGACGAAAGTCGCTGAAGATCGGGGCGGGCGAGGGGGCGTCCGCCCGCGCGGGCGCGCCCCCGGGCGCGGACGCGCCCGCCTGCTCGCCCGCGCCCGCGGCGCGGAGCACCGCGCGCTCGATGCGGGCGTATGCGCAGCAGCGGCAGACGTGCCCCTCCAGCGCGGATCGCACCTCATGCGAGGTGGGGCTGTCGTTGTGCGCCAGCAGCGCCGCGGCGGAGAGGATCATCCCGGGCGTGCAGTAGCCGCACTGAAAGGCGCTCTCGGCGATGAAGGCGCGCTGCAGGCGGTGGAGCCGTTCGGCGGTCGCGATCCCGGCGATCGTGGTGACCGACCGCCCCGCCGCCTCGGAGGCGGGCGTCACGCACGCGCGGACCGGCGCGCCGTCGAGCAGCACCGTGCACGCGCCGCAGGCCCCTTCGCCGCAGGCGGGCTTGGGGCCGGTGAGATCGAGGTCGTGGCGCAGGAGCTCGAGCAGCGAGCGTCCGGAAAGCGACGCGCGCTGCTCGATGCCGTCGACCGTGACGTTGTCCATCACTGGACGCTACTAGCTCGCGATCGCCGCGAACGCATCGAGCATCAACCCGCCGGCGGGGAGCACCTCGACGATCTCGCCGCCGCGCTCGCGGGCCGCGGGGAGGCTGTCGGTGGCGTAGATGCGCCTCACTCCGAGCGCCGGCAGCTCGCGCCAGCGCTCGCCGGTGAAGAGCCCGTGGGTGACGAAGACGTCGATCTCCCGCGCGCCCGCCCGTCGCAGCGCGGCGCACGCCGAGACGAGCGTGCCACCGGTGTCGAGGATGTCGTCCACGATCACGGCCCGCGATGAGATCGCGCCGGTGAGCGAGCTGTGCGCGACTCCGTTCGCGTCACGTCGCTTGTGCAGTCGAGCGAGCGCAGAGCCATTCATGCCCGCCGCGCGGATCACAGCTTCAGCTCTCTCCACTGCGCCGTCATCCGGCGCCACGACGCTGACGCCGGCCAGCCCGCGCCCGGTGAGTACCTCGGCGAACAGCGCCGCCGGCGAGAGCGAGTCGAGCTGCATCGGAAAGCACGCCGCCGCCCGGCTGCTGTGCACATCGAGCGTCAGCACCCGATCGACGCCGCCGGCGCGCAGCAGATCGCCGGCCCAGGCGGCGCCCAGGCTCTGACCGTGCTCGGCCCGGTCCTGGCGCGCATAGCCCAGGTACGGCAGCAGCGCCACGACCTGCCGCGCACCCTCGCGCTTGAGCGTATGGGCCAGGGCCAGCACCGACAGGATCTGCTCGTCCGGTGGCGCCAGGGAGCCCCAGATCGCGCAGATCCGGCCCGCTGCCGGATCGCCGACGCGCACGTACAGCTCGCCATTGGCGAAGCGGTCGAGCTCGCAACTTCCCAGGACGGACGTTGAACGCTCGATCAGCTCGCCCGACAGCAGCGGGCGGTACTGCGGGAGCGGGAAGATGATCGACATGCGATTTACGTAGTTCGCCCCAGCGCAACCCGTTCCCTGTGCGGATGCGCGAGCCGGATGCAGCCAAGAGACTAGACGGGCGATGACACGAGCTCTCCTACACCGATCTGGCCGTCGCCGAGCGCCGACCGTGCTGCCCCGCTCCGGCAGCTACGTGACAGACGGCCGCAGGCTGTTCCGCGTCGTCTCGCAGTTCGCCTTCGCCGGCGACCACGTCGTCGCTTCGCTCGAGGACTGCCTAACGCTCGACGTGCGCGCATACTCTCCCGACGAGCTGCACGCAATGGGGCTGCGAGCGGTTCGAACTGGCCGATGAGCGCACGCGGCGCGAAAGCGCCAGACTCGCCTCGCGCAGCGCGGACGGTCCTCGCCGCGATCGCCGACGACGCGGCGGCTGCCGGCGTGCTCTCGGCGGCCGGCGCGATCGCGACCCTGTACTCCGCGACGGTGGAAGCGGTGCACGTGGGCGAGGCGAGCCCGGCGCTCGCCACGAAGGCGCGAGGTGCGGGCGTTCCCGTGAGAACGGTCCCGGGTCGGCCCATCGAGGCGCTCACACAGGTGGCTGCGGACGAGCGCGTGGTTGCAGTGGTGATCGGCGCGAACGGCAGCGCCGCGGGCAGCGGTCGCGCAGACCACACCGCGATGGCTCTGTTCACCTCGCTCGAGAAGCCGATTGCCGTCGTGCCCGCCAACGCGCCCGTCGCGCACCCCATCCGGAGCATGCTCGTGCCGCTCGACGGGACTGCAGCGAGTGCGGCGGCGCTGCAGGAGATCGTCGCGCTGGCTTCGGACGCCGAGGTGCAGATCGTCGTGGCGCACGTGCACCAGGAGCGCTCGCTGCCTGCGTTCAGCGATCAGCTCGCCCATGAGGTGCGCGCGTGGAGCGATGAGTTCATCGCGCGCCACTGCCCTTCGGCAAGCCAGGTCACACTCGAGTCGCGTGTCGGCGAGCCGCACGAACATCTGCTCGACATCCTGCGCCGCAGCGGCTGCGACCTCGTCGCGCTCGGGTGGAGCCAGGACCTCGCCGGCGGACGCGCGGCGGTCGTGCGCGGAATGCTCGCCGAGTCACCCGTGCCCGTGCTGCTCACACCCGTGCACAGCGATTCCGTGTTCGCGCTCGCGGCCGCTGCAACCGCCGCCGGCGCGGCTGACATCCCGCCGGCATGACGACCGTCGGCCGGCGCACGCTCTTGGCGATCGCCCTCGGCGTCGGCCTGGCGGGCGGCGCGCTGGCGCTCGCGCTGGCGCTGGCCGTCGGCGCGCTGCACACGGGCTCCGGCGTCAGCGCGAGCGCAAGGGCGACAACGGTGATCGAGCCTGTGCCGCAGAGCGTGAGCGCGAGCGGCTCGTCCGCGGTGAACTGGGCGGCCGCGTATGCGCAGGCCGCGCCGGGCACGGTCGACATCACCGCCCAGACGGTGACGAGCGAGAACACGCCGTTCGGGCCGACGCAGCAGCCGGTGACCGACGAGGGATCGGGCTTCGTGATCGACAGCGAAGGTCGCGTCCTGACCGCCGCGCACGTAGTCGCGGGCGCGAGCTCGGTGACGGTCACCTTCCAGGACGGCGCCACACGGGGCGCGAAGGTGCTGGGCGAAGACGACTCCTCCGATGTCGCGGTGCTGCGCGTCGCTCCCGCGGGCCTGACGCTGCACCCGCTGACGCTCGGCAGCTCAGCGTCGCTGGCCGTTGGGGATCCCGTGGGCGTGATCGGCGACCCGCTCGGGTTCGACCGCAGCCTCAGCACCGGTGTGGTCTCCGCCCTGGAACGCACGATCGAAGCGCCCGACGGGTTCGTGATCCCCCACGCCGTGCAGACCGACGCGGCACTGAATCCGGGCAACTCCGGCGGCCCCCTGCTGAGCTCCCAGGGTCAGGTGATCGCGATCGCCGATCAGATCGCCACCGGCACGAACGCGTTCGGCCGCTCGAGCTCCGACACGAACACCGGGGTCGGCTTCGCGGTCCCGATCGACCTCGCCAAGGCCGAGCTGTCCAAGCTCGAGCGCGGCGAACACGTGACACACGCCTACCTGGGCGTGAGCACGGCCACCACGACGAGCACACCCACCGAACAGGGAGCGCTCGTCGAAGCGGTGCAGAAGGGGACGCCTGCCGCCAAGGCGGGGCTCCGCGCCGGTGATGTGATCGTCTCATTCGACGGCACCACGATCCACGGCGCCAGCGGCCTGATCGACGCGCTCGCCGCCGCCCGAGTCGGGGAGAAGGTCCAGCTGACGGTGCTGCGCAGCCACAGTCGCTTGACGCTCACGGTCACACTTGCCGCGCAGCCCACGCAGGCCGAATAGGCTTGTAGCGATCACCGACGACGGCTACAAGTGGGTCGCCCTGTCGAATACGACGCTCGGCGTGCTGCTGGCGACGATCGACGCCTCGATCACGCTGATCGCGATGCCGGACATCTTCCGCGGCATCCACCTGGACCCGCTGGCGCCTGGCAACAGCTTCTACCTGCTGTGGATGATCCTTGGCTTCCTGGTGGTGACGAGCGTGCTGGTCGTCAGCCTGGGCCGGCTGGGCGACCTGTTCGGGCGGGTGCGCATGTACAACCTCGGCTTCGTGATCTACACGACCGCGTCGCTGTTCCTGGCGGTCGACTGGCTCACCGGACGTTCGGGAGCCACCTACCTGATCGCCTTCCGCGTCGTGCAGGGCGTCGGCGCGGCGTTCCTGCTCGCCAACTCCGCCGCGATCCTGACCGACGCGTTCCCCTCCCACCAGCGCGGCCTGGCGCTCGGGATCAACAACATCGCCGGCATCAGCGGCCAGTTCATCGGGCTGCTGCTCGGCGGCCTGCTCGGACCGATCGACTGGCGCCTGGTGTTCCTGGTGTCGGTGCCGATCGGACTGTTCGGGACGGTCTGGGCGTATCTGAAGCTCGAGGAACGCGGCGTCCCGCACAGGGCGCCGATCGACTGGCGCGGCAACATCGTCTTCGCGGTCGGCTTGATCCTCGTGATGGTCGGCATCACCTACGGGATCCAGCCCTACGGCACCCACGCGCTCGGCTGGAGCAATCCGCGCGTGCTCGCCGAGCTGATCAGCGGGGCGGCGCTGCTGGTCGTGTTCGCCGTGATCGAGCGCCAGGTGCCCGAGCCGATGTTCCGCCTGCCGCTGTTTCGCATTCGCGCCTACACGTTCGGCGTGATGTCGAGCTTCCTCTCGGCGGTCGCGCGCGGCGGGCTGATGTTCATGCTGATCATCTGGCTGCAGGGCATCTGGCTGCCCCGCCACGGCTACAGCTTCACCGAGACGCCGCTGTGGGCGGGCATCTACATGCTCCCGCTCACGCTCGGCTTCCTGATCGCCGGGCCGGCATCCGGCTACCTGTCCGACCGCTACGGCGCGCGTCCGTTCGCCACCGGCGGGATGCTCATCGCTGCCGTCAGCTTCCTGCTGCTGGAGCTGCTGCCGATCGACTTCCCCTACCCGGCGTTCGCCGCGATCCTGCTGCTGAACGGGCTGGCGATGGGCTCGTTCGCCTCCCCCAACCGCGCAGGGATCATGAACAGCCTCCCTCCCGCCGACCGTGGCGCCGGCGGCGGCATGAACCAGACGTTCCAGAACTCCGCCCAGGTGCTGTCGATCGGGATCTTCTTCACGCTGATGATCTCCGGTCTGGCCTCCACGCTCCCCGCCAGCCTCTCCACCGGCCTGCAGGCCCACGGCGTGTCGGCGAGCCTCGCCTCGCGGGTCGGCCACCAGCCCCCCGTCTCGATCCTGTTCGCGGCCTTCCTCGGCTACAACCCGATCCAGAAGCTGCTCGGCGCCCACGCGCTCAGCCTGCTCTCGCCCGCCAACGCCGCCACCGTCACGGGGCGCTCGTTCTTCCCGCAGCTAATCTCCAGCCCGTTTCACTCGGGCCTGCACGCCGCATTCGCGTTCGCGATCGTCGCCTGCCTGCTCGCGGCGGCCGCCTCGTGGTCGCGTGGCAGCCGCTACGTCGCCGGCGAGGTGCCCGAGCACCTTCACGCCGAACACGCACGGGTCTCGGCATCCGGGCCCGTGCCGTAGCAGCCCGATTCAGCGCCGGGAAGTCCCGGCGTCGGTCGAGACCTGCAGTGTGGTCACGCCGCCCACGATCACCCCCGATACGACGAGCGCTTCGCCGCTCAGCGGCTGGAAGGCCACCAGGCCGGAGCCGCCGGTGACGTCTTCGCCGGTGAGCCTCACCGCGAGCTCGAAGCGCCCGCTGCCGCGTCGCAGCGAGGCGTAGACGGGACCGATGGCGGACGTCGCGTGACGCACGTCGAACCACGACACGAGCAGCGCCCCATCGGGCCCGGCGGTCGCGTCGTCGAGCGCGCCACCCACGAGGGAGTCGGAGAGCGGCGTCCAGAAGCCGATCCCGCTCGCGGTGAGCTCGGCGAGCTTGACGATCGGTGAACCCTCCAGCCCGCCCGTCCAGGCAAGGTACACGTGGCCAAAGCTGTCCACGAGCGGAGCGATGCCCGCCAGGCCTGCCGCCACGGCCCCACCGGGCGCGTCGGCCGCGATCGATGAGCGCTCGACAGTGAACACCCGCCACGACGCGCGAGTCGACGCAGCGCGTGCGACCGGTGCGTGCCAGGCGGCGCCTGCACGCAGGACGGTCGCACAGCCTTCGCAGCTGCTGGCGCTCTCCCACGCGAGCACGATCGTCCCCGCCGGTGTGATCGCGGCGCGCAGCTTGCTCGTGGGGACGGGCCTGGCGGGAACGGGCAGGCGCGCGACCAGCTGCGACGGGCCCCACGGACCCCGCGCGGGGCGAACTCGCGCATACAGATCGCGGCCATCGACCCAAGCCAGCAAGCGCTCCCCGCGCGCGTTCAGGGCGACCGTGAAGGGCTCGCCGGCCAGCGCCGGTCCGGGGAACGTGAGCGGCTTGCCGAAGGCACCCCCAAGGCTGCGCCCGGCGACGCGAAAGCGCCTGCCGTGTACCCACGCGACGATCGCGTCGCCACGCTCGTCCGCCGCCGACACCGGCGTGCTGCCGTTCTGATCGAGCACCCTGACGGGACCGAAGCTGCCGTCGGCAGAGCCGTCCGCGTAGATCACGCGCACACGCAGGACCGTGCCCGGATAGCCGGCGCAGCACGGCAGAGTCCCCGGCGGCCGTGCGCCGCCCGACGCGGTCACCGCTTCGGAGCCCACGAGCATCGCGCGCCCGCTGCCATACAGCTGCAGCTGCTCGATCGCCGTGAACGGCAGTTCCGGTGTCTGACCCCAACCACCGCCCGCGACGCGGGTCTCGCCACCGTCGAGGAGCCGCGGCGACTGCAGCGCGTACGGGTTGCCGGCCCACACGAGCAGCCCGTCACCGGCGGGGTCGAAGGACAGCGCGGTCGGGCCCACGACGCCGGCGGGCGACAGCGTTTCCGTCCGCCACCCCGCTTGCGCCGCCGCCGGCCCAACGTGCAGCGCCATCCCCGCGAGCACGGCAGCCACGGCCCCCGCGCCGATGCGCCTGCGGGGCGCTGGGTGTCGGCGCAGCTCGCGCGCGATCCCTCCAGCGCGGGTCATACAGCCGCGCTACGCGCCGATCGAAGCGGCGGGCTCATCGGGTCCTCCGCGGTGGCCCCACTTGCGTGCGGACAGCGCCATCGCGGCCAGACGCTCCTGGACGCGGGCGTGCAGCGTTCCCGCTGGATAGGCGCCATCGGTCCCGCGCTCGCCGGCGGGCAGGCCCGTGAGGATCTCGATCCCCTGATCGATGCTGTCGACCGCCCAGATGTGAAAGCGACCGTCCCTGACCGCCGCCAGCACGGGCTCGTCGAGCATCAGGTGACGGCGGTTTGCGGCAGGGATGATCACGCCCTGCTCGCCCGTGAGCTCGGCGCGCTCACAGGCCGCGAAGAAGCCCTCGATCTTTTCCGTCACCCCGCCCACGGCCTGCACGCGGCCGTACTGGTCGACCGAGCCGGTGACCGCGATGCCCTGGTCGATGGGCGCGCCGGCGAGGCTCGAGAGCAGCGCGTGGAGCTCGCTGCTGGATGCCGAGTCGCCTTCCATGCCGGCATAGGACTGCTCGAAGGTCAAGCTCGCGGACAGCGACAGCGGCACGTCATCGCCGTAGCGCTGCTCTAGATAGCCGCGCAGCGTGAGGAACCCCTTGTCGTGGATCGGCCCGCTGAGCTTGCTCTCGCGGTCGATGCTCACCAGCTCGCCGCCGCCGGTCGCGGTCGTCGCTGTGATGCGCGCCGGGTGCCCGAAGGCGTAGTCGCCCAGCGCGACGACGGCCAGTCCGTTGACCTGGCCGACCGCGCTGCCGCACAGCTGGATGTGCAGCGTTCCTTCGTCGACCATCTCGGCCAGGCGCTGCTCGAGCAGGTCCGAGCGTGTGCGCCGCTCGCGGATCGCCTGCTCGACGTGCTCGGCTGCCACCACCTTCGCCCCGGCTTGCGCGGCCCAGTGACTGGCCTCGGTGACGACGTCGGCGACCTCCTGGAAGCGCGTGGAGAGCTTGCCCTGGTGGGCGGCGCGGCGGGCACCGTCCTCGACCACGCGCGCGACCGCGCCGGCGTCGAAGTGCAGCAGCCCCTCGCGCGCGACCTGGGTGCTGATGAACGTGGCGTAGCCCGAGGACCCCTCATCGCTCCACGGCATCTGCGTGTCGAAGTCGGCCTTTACGCGGAACAGCTCGCGTACGTCCTCGTCGAGCGCGTGCATCAGCTCGTACAGCTCGCCCGAGCCGACGAGCACGACCTTCACCTCGACGGGGACGGGCTCCGGCGTGAGCGAGGCGGTCGGGAACAGCATGAACTGCTCGCCGAGGTTCTCGACCTGCGCGAGGCCGGAGCGCAGCACCTCCTTGAGCTTCTCCCAGGCGAACGGCTGGCGCAGCACGTCGGCGGCGCGCAGGATCAGGTAGCCGCCGCTCGCCGTGTGGATCGCGCCGGCCCTGATGTGGCGGTGGTCGGTGATCGCCGCACCGAGCGTCGTCTCGAACTCGATGCGCCCGAACAGACGCGGGTACGTCGGGTTGCGCTCCACCACCACCGGCGCACACTGCGCGTCGCTCGCCACGAACACGTTGACTTCGTAACGGGCCCGGAACGCGTCCGCGCCCCGGCCGAGCACGATGCCGAGCGGCGCCGTGAGCTGGCTCTGCTCGGCACCGGCGAGAAAGCCGCCGTAGTTGTCGATCACATCCTCGCGAACACGCTCGAGCCAGCCGGCCACCGCCTCCACCCCACCGTGCTCGCGCTTGACGTCGTCGATCAGGTGCCCGACCGCGAACAGGACCACCTCCCTCTCCAGCGCGCGCACCCGCTCGCGTACGCGCGATTCGATCTCGCGCATCTGGGGGATCACGCCGACCATCCGCTGTTCGACCTCGTGGCTCGCGGCGTCGAGGTCCCGGCGTGTCTGCTCTGGCAGCCGCTCGAACTCCTGGGGCGTGACGGGCCGTCCGTGCACGAGCGGGATCGTGACCGCACCGGCCGGCGTGACCTCGAGATTCAGCCCGCGTGAGCGCGCGAACGTGCGCACCTGCTCGAGCAGCTCCTGGCGCTCGCGCTCGAACGGCTCGACGACCTCGCCCCGGCGGCGCTGGTAGCTCTCGCTCTCGAACGCGTGCGGGATCTCCGTGCCGGCCTGCTGAACGAAGGCGCTCATCGCCCGCTCGAGACGGCGCCCGTCGCCGGGTGCCAGCAAGGCGCACAACGGCTTGGTGGGCTCATCGAAGTTGAACAGGAACACAACGTCGCGTGAGGCTGGACGAGCGTCGGCGTGCGTGCGCACGCGCGCTTGCACCGTCTCGCGCTTGCCCGTGCCATCGGGGCCGGTCGCGAACACGTTGTATCCCCGCTGTGGCACCTCGACCGCGAAGTCGATCGCGCGCAGCGCCCGCTGCTGGCCGCTCGCGCCGTCCGCCGGCTCGATCTCGGCGGTCGTAGCGAACGGCAGCGCCGCAGGATCGCAAAACCGGCGCAGCTCCTGCGGCGCAAGCCTCAAGTCGACGCGCGAGCTCACCGCACGGATGCAGCCATCAGCATTTGAGCGAGCCGTAGGCCTGCTTGTAGCTGGTGGAGAGCTGCGCCAGCGCAGCCTTGATCTCGGGGCCGACGGACTGCAGCGCCGCTTGGATGCCCCCGGGCACCTTGGCAGCCAGCGCGAGGCCCCCGTCGATCGTCGTCATCTCGGCCTGGAAGCTCTTCGTGCCCGCTTCGACCTGCTGCTTGACCGCGGGTTCCAGCTTGGGCTCGGCGTCCTTGATCTTGGTGACGCTCCCGTCGATCGCTTCGACGCTCGCCTTGGCCTCCGTGAGCAGGCTCGCCGAGATCGGCAGCCCTTCCAGCTTGGCCACCTGCGCGGCGATCTCGGTGCGTGCCGAGCACACCTGCGCTTTGGCCTTCGCCTGGGTCGATTCGCCGCAGCCGGCGAGCAGCAACGGCGCGAGCGCGAGCACGGCTACTGCGGATGGCCTGCGAAGGATTCTGTACACGGGGCACCTCTCCTTTGGAATGCGTTGAGCGCGAGGCTACGCTTGCGGCGCACGCGGGGCATCCGGTCCTGGCCCACCGGATACAGCGGGAAAGTACTGAACCGGCGACGGCGTGCGATGCGAGGTGGAAAAACCACTGCCTCAACCGTGATTATCCCTGATGACAAGTGACTGGCCAGGCGTAGTGTGATGACACCATGCGCGTGCCAGTCCGATCCGAGCCAGACGCCTTCCGCTTGACCGTGGCCGGCGCGCTGGCGGTTGCGGTCGCGGTGCTGGTCGGCTGGCTCACCAAGCCGCTGGTTGGCGCAGCGGTGTTCGTGGTGGTGCTGATACTGGCCGCGATCGCCTACCTGCGCGCGGCCAACCCCGATCGCCGCACGCCGCTGCGCGAGGCGAGCGTCGCGGTGCATCCTCACGGCGCCGCGCCCGGCAAGCGCCATGTGCTGGTCGTCGCCAACGAGACGCTCTCAGGCGCGGCGCTGTGCGAGCGGATCCTCGGAGATGATCACGAGCGCGTCGAGGTCGACGTCCTCGCCCCGGTGCTCACCTCGCGCCTGCATCAAGGAGTATCTGACATCGACCGCGAGCTCGAGCACGCCCGCGCGCGCCTGGAGCGCTCGCTGGCGTGGGCGCACGAGCAGGGCATCGTCGCCCGCGGCGAGGTCGGCGATCCCAGCGCGACGAGCGCGATCGAGGACGAGCTGCGCGACTTCGGCGCCGACGAGGTGATCGTCGTCACGCATCCGCGCGAGCGTGAGACCTGGCAGGAGCATGGAGAGCTGGAGCGTCTGCGGCGTGAGCTGGACATACCTGTCACGCACGTAGTGGTCGGTGACGGCGGCTCGTAGCTCGTCCGACATGAAGCCATGCCGCCGTCGAGCAACCAACGGTCGGGCCTGACAGCGGCCGCCCGCGGCCCACGGTGGCTGGCGGCGCTGGTCGTCCTGACTGCGGTGATCGCGAGTGGACCGGCGGCGTCGCCGGCTCTCGCGAGCAGGCCGCGCGCGGCGGTCGCCGCCCCTACCGGGCGCCAGGCCGCGGCGAACCTGAGCCTCGGCTCGCACGGGCCGGCGGTGCGCACGCTGCAGAGCGCGCTCGCACGCTTGACGTATCTGCCCTCCGACGGCGTCGACGGGGTCTTCGGCGAACGGACCTGGCACGCGGTGGTCGCGTTTCAGGGGTGGAGCGGGCTGGTGCGCGACGGCGTGGCGGGCCCGCTCACGCAGCGGGCGCTCGCGCACGCGCGGCGGCCGGTGCCGTGGTCCACAGCCACAGGGTTCGAGGTCCACATCGCTCAGCAGGTGCTGCTGCTCGTGCGCGACGGGCGGGTGCAGCGCGCGATTCACGTCTCGACCGGGCGCCCGGGCTGGCCGACGCCGGTCGGGCACTTCACGATCCTGGAACGCGATCTGATGAGCTGGTCGGCGCCGTTCCAGGTGTGGATGCCGCTTGCGCAGTACTTCTACGACGGCTTTGCCCTGCATGAGTTCTCCGAAGTGCCCGACTACCCCGCCTCGCACGGGTGCATCCGCGTGCCCGAAGTGGAAGCGCCGACCGTGTGGCAGTTCGGGCGTGTCGGGATGCGCCTGTGGACAAGCCCTTGAGCTGGAGGCGCCAGGCCGCGACGATCACGGGCAACGTGCACCCTTCGACGCTCCCCGTGCCGGCGCCCGCGTCTCAGCGCCTCAAGGACGCGAGCCGGGCTGCGCGCGGATTGGCGGCGCGTGTCGCGCGCGGGCTGTGCGTGCGCGTGCCGGGGACCGCGGCGGGTCTCGCCGCGGCGATCCCCGTGATCAACTCGACGATCAAAGCCGCACATGCGGGATGGGTGCCGGCGGGGGACGACGGGATCATCGCCACGCGCGGCTGGGACGTGCTCACCTCGCACACGCCGCTGGTCGGCCAGTACTCCGAGGCCGGCCTGGTGATCCGCGGGCAGGTCATGCACAGCCCCGGTCCGATGCTGTACTGGCTGATCGCGCTGCCGGCGCGCTTCGGCAGCGTCACGAGCATCGCGGTGACGATGGGCATCGTCAACACGCTGGCGATCATCGGCTGCGTCGCGCTCGCGCGCCGCCGCGGCGGCCTGGTCCTGATGTTCGCGACGGCGGCCGGGATCGCGCTGATGTGCCAGTCGCTGCCGACCGAGGCGATGCACGACATCTGGAACCCGGCGGCCGGCCTGTTCGGATTCCTGCTGCTGATCTTCCTCGGCTGGTCGCTCGCCTGCGGTGAACACCGCCTGCTGCCGATCACGGTGTTCGTCGCGAGCTTCGTCACGCAGACCCACCTGATGTACGCGGCGCCGACCGCGGTGCTGCTCGCGGTCGGCTTCGGCGGGCTCTTGATCGGGTCGCTTAGGCGCCGCCGCGTACGCGCCGCCGGCCGCGGGCCGCACTCGCAGCCGCAGCCGCAGCCGCAGCCGCCAAGGAGGATCTGGCCGTGGGCGCTGGCGGCGCTCGTGGTGGCCGGCGCGTGCTGGACCGAGCCGGCGATCGATCAGATCGAGAACAGCCCTGGGAACCTCTCGATGATCGTGCGCACCGCGGAGCACCGCGGGCCGACGCTCGGCGCGACGGCTGGTTGGCACGCGGTGGTCCGCTCGATCGGGGTGCGGCCGTGGTGGCTGTACGTGCCCGCGTCGGAGTGGGAGCGCAAGGCGGACGTTCGCGCCACGCCGAGCAGCCGCGCCCTCGATTCGACGATCGCGCTGCTCGCGGCGCTGGCGCTGGCCGGGCTGATCGGCGCCGTCCGGCGACGGTGGGATCTCACCGCGGCGACGCTGATCGGCCTGGGGCTGTGTGCGGCGATCGGCGTCGAGGCGGCCTCCAACCCGTCGACGAGACTGCTTGCGGAAACTCTCGGCTACACGATGTGGTGGGGCTCAGAGCTGGGCCTGTGGGTGTGGCTGATGCTCGCGTGGGCGCTGTGGCTCGGGCTCATCGGCATGTCGCGCCCGCCGCTGCGGGCGCTGCGCCGCCGCATCCGCGGCGACCGCGGGGCGCTGCCCGCATGGGTGCGACCGGCTGCGGTCGTGCTCGCCTCGCTGGCGAGCATTGGCGGAGTGGCCGCTGTGGGCAGCGCGGTCGCGGCGACCGCGAAGCCGGACTCCCACGTGTACGAGTACCGGCCGATCCGCGCGGTTGCGGCGGGCATCGAGCGCCTGATCGAACCAGGCCGGTCGATCGAATATCGCCTCGGACCGCTCGACGTCGGCACGCAGCCGATGGAGCCCGCGATCCGCTTCCTGCTCGTCCGCCACGGAGACCGCGTCCTGGCGGAGGGCTCGTACCCGCGACTCGGCTCCTACTACGAGCTGTATCACCGTCCGGTGCAGTGGACCGTGTACCTCCGCGACGGCACCCGGCGCCAGCCGCACATGACGCTCGCGGCGCGCGTCCGCTTCACCGACCCCTGGGGCACGGACGTGCTCAGCGCGTGGGTGGCCCGCGCGAGGCGCGCACGGGCTCCGTAAAAGACCGCAATGCGCGTGGTAGCTACCGCCGATGCGGGCGCTTCGGCTGATGCCCTACGGTTCGGACGTGTCCTCCACGGGTGAGAGAGCCGTGACCCAAGCTCGGGGATCCGGGCATGCGGATGCGAGCTCGCACGCGCAGGGCGTTCCGCCGAACATGGTGGACTACGACGAGGCTCGCTCGACGTTCTCGTGGACGGCGGCGCGAGCGGAGCTCGCGGGCCTGCCCGGCGGCGGCTTGAACATCGCGCACGAGGCCGTCGACCGCCACGCGGATGGGCCGCTGGCAGACACGACCGCGTTGCGCTGCCTCGGCAGGCACGGGGGCGCGCGCGAGATCACCTACGCGGAGCTGCGACGCGAGACCGCCCGCTTCGCGAACGTGCTGGAGACGCTCGGCGTGCAGCGCGGGGAGCGCGTGTTCGTCCTCAGCGGGCGGATCCTCGAGCTGTATGTGGCCGCGCTGGGGACGCTCAAGCACGGCAGCGTGTTCTCGCCGCTGTTCTCGGCGTTCGGGCCCGAGCCGATCGAGCAGCGCCTGGCGCTCGGCGACGCGCGCGCGCTGATCACGACGCCGGCGCTGTACAAGCGCAAGGTCGCGCAGCTGCGCGAGCGCCTGCCACAGCTCGCGCACGTGCTGCTGGTGGGAGACGAGGCGGAGATCGCGGCGATCCCGGACGTGCAGGACTTCAAGCGGCTGATGGGCGCGGCCGGGGACACGTACGAGATCGCCGTGACGGCTCCGGAGGACATGGCGCTGCTGCACTTCACCAGCGGCACGACCGGGACGCCGAAGGGGGCGGTGCACGTGCACGAGGCGGTCGTGGCGCATCGTGCGACCGGGCGCACCGTGCTCGATCTGCGCCCCGGCGACGTGTTCTGGTGCACCGCCGATCCGGGCTGGGTGACCGGCACCTCCTACGGGATCATCGCCCCGCTGACGCTGGGCGTCACGAGCGTCATCGACGAGGCCGACTTCGACGCCGACCGCTGGTACACGATCCTCCAGGAGCAGCGGGTGAGCGTGTGGTACACGGCGCCGACGGCGTTGCGGATGCTGATGCGCATCGGCGCCGAGGTCGCCCGCGAGTACGACCTCAGCTCGTTGCGCTTCATCGCGAGCGTCGGCGAGCCGCTGAACCCCGAGGTGGTCCTGTGGGGCGAGGAGGCGTTCGGCATGCCGATCCACGACAACTGGTGGCAGACGGAGACCGGCGGGATCATGGTCGCCAACTACCGCTCGATGGACGTGCGGCCAGGGTCGATGGGCCGCCCGCTGCCGGGGATCGAGGCGGCGGTGGCGCGACGCGACGCCGAAGGCCGGCCGGTGCTCGCCGATGACGGTGGCCTCGAGCTGGTGCGCGCGCCGGAGGAGCAGGGCGAGCTGGTGCTGCGTCCGGGCTGGCCGTCGATGTTCCGCGGCTACCTCGGCGAGCAGGAGCGCTACGAGCGCTGCTTCGCCGGCGGCTGGTATCTGAGTGGCGACCTCGTGCGACGCGACGCCGACGGCTACTTCTGGTTCGTCGGGCGCGGCGATGACGTGATCAAGTCGGCGGGACACCTGATCGGCCCGTTCGAGGTGGAGAGCGCGCTGCTCGCCCACCATGCCGTCGCCGAAGCGGGCGTGATCGGCAAGCCCGATCCGGTGGCCGGGGAAATCGTCAAGGCGTTCGTCGCGCTGGCCCCGGGCCAAGAGCCGGGCGAGGAGTTGCGCAAAGAGCTGCTGGGCTTCGCGCGCCAGCGGCTCGGCGCGGCGGTCGCGCCGCGCGAGATCGACTTCGTCGCGAGCGTGCCGCGCAATCGCTCCGGCAAGATCATGCGCCGGCTGCTGAAGGCGCGCGAGCTCGGCCTGCCCGAGGGCGACGTCTCGACGCTGGAGCCGGACGCATGAGCGCCGAGGAGCCGCTGCAGCGCGACCACGGACTGCACCTGCTGCATCAGATGCTGCGCGTGCGCCGCTTCGAGGAGAAGTGCGTGGAGCTGTACAGCGCGGCCAAGATCCGCGGCTTCATGCACCTGTACATCGGCGAGGAGGCTGTGGCCGCGGGCGTGATGGAGGCTCTGGGGCCCGAGGACGCGATCGTGGCGACCTACCGCGAGCACGGCCACGCGCTCGTGCGCGGGGTGTCCGCGGGCGCGATCATGGCGGAGATGTACGGCAAGGTCGAGGGCTGCTCGCGTGGACGCGGCGGGTCGATGCACCTGTTCGACGCGGCCACGCGCTTCTACGGCGGCAACGCGATCGTCGGCGGCGGGCTGCCGCTGGCGCTCGGCCTGGCGCTGGCGGACAAGCTGCAGGGGCGCGAGCGCGTGACCGCGTGCTTCTTCGGCGACGGCGCGGTCGCCGAGGGCGAGTTCCACGAGTCGATGAACCTCGCCGCCCTGTGGCGGCTGCCGGTGCTGTTCTGCTGCGAGAACAACCTCTACGCGATGGGCACCGCGATCGAGCGCTACGAGTCCGAGACCGAGCTCGCCCTGAAGGCCGCGAGCTACGAGATGCCCGCGTGGAGCGTCGACGGGATGGACGTGGTCGCGGTCGAGCACGCCGCGCGCAAGGCCGCGGCCGAGGTCCGCGGCGGGATGCCGTGCTTCCTGGAGCTGCGGACCTACCGCTTCCGCGCGCACTCGATGTACGACCCGGACCTGTACCGCTCCAAGGATGAGATCGAGCACTGGAAGGAGCACGACCCGATCGCCGTGCTGACCAGGGCTCTGCAGGAGGGCGACATGCTCAGCGACGACGATCTGGCCGGGCTGGAGCGCGCGGTCGCGCAGGAGGTCGAGGACGCGATCGCCTTCGCGGAGTCGGGCACGCTGGAGCCGGTGGAGGACCTGGAGCGGTTCGTTTACTGGGAGCCCGCCCACTCGGAGCCCGCCCACCCCGAGCCGGCCCGGGCATGAGCAGCCCGGCGGCGGTCACGCTGACCTATCGCGAGGCCATGCGCCAGGCGATCCGCGAGGCGCTGCTGGGCGACGAGCGGGTGTTCCTGATGGGCGAGGACGTCGGCGCCTACGGCGGCTGCTTCGGCGTCTCCAAAGGCCTGCTCGAGGAGTTCGGGCCCGAGCGCATCCGCGACACGCCGCTGTCTGAGTCGGCGTTCGTCGGCGCGGGGATCGGCGCCGCGATGGGCGGCATGCGCCCGATCGTCGAGGTGATGACCGTCAACTTCTGCCTGCTGGCGCTCGACCAGATCATGAACAACGCCGCCACGATCACGCACATGTCCGGCGGCCAGTTCTCGATCCCGCTGGTGATCCGCATGACGACCGGCGCCGGGCGCCAGGTCGCCGCCCAGCATTCCCACAGCCTCGAGGGCTGGCTCGCCCACATCCCCGGGCTGCGGCTGCTGACCCCGGCGACACTCGCCGACGCCCGCGGGATGCTCGCGCCGTCGCTGCAGGATCCCAACCCCGTGCTGATCTTCGAGCACGGTGGGCTCTACAACCTGGAGGGCGAGCTGCCCGCCGACGCGGGCGCCGTCGACATCGAGCGCGCCGCCATCCGCCGCGCCGGCGCCGACGTGACGCTGATCGCCTACGGGGGGACGCTGGCGACCGCGATGGACGCCGCCGATGCGCTCGCCGGGGCCGGCATCGAGGCCGAGGTGATCGACCTGCGGGTGCTGCGCCCGCTCGACGACGCGACGGTGATCGAGTCGCTTGCGAGGACCCACCGGGCAGTGATCGTCGATGAGGGCTGGCGCTCGGGCAGCCTCGCCGCGGAGGTCAGCGCGCGAATCATGGAGCAGGCCTTCTACGAGCTCGACGCCCCTGTCGCCCGCGTCTGCTCGGCGGAGGTCCCGATGCCATACGCCCAGCATCTCGAGCAGGCGGCGCTGCCGCAGGCGAGCACCGTCGTCGCCGAGGTCCAGCGGATGGTGGGCGCCGGTGGCTGATTTCCTGATGCCCTCGCTGGGAGCCGACATGACCTCCGGCACCCTGCTCGAATGGCGCGTGAAGCCCGGCGATGAGGTCAAGCGCGGTGACATCGTCGCGGTCGTCGACACGAGCAAGGCCGAGATCGAAGTCGAGATCTTCGAGGACGGCGTGATCGACGAGCTGCTCGTCCCCGAGGGCACCCGCGTGCCCGTCGGAACGCCGCTCGCGACCGTCCGCGCCGGCGCAGAGCAGGAGGCGCCGCCCGCACCGCCCGTACCGCCCGCGCCCGCGCGGCACGTCGCCGTGCCCGCGTCGCCGCAGCCGCTCGAGGAGCACCGTCTACGGGCCTCGCCGCTGGCGCGGCGCGTGGCCGAACAGCTCGGCGTCGACCTGGCGACGGTCGCGGGCAGCGGACAGGCCGGGGCGATCACCAGGACCGACGTGGAACACGCCGCGGCGGGTGCCGTCACGCCGGCCCCGCCGGCGCCGGCGGCTGCACCCTCGCCTGCTGCGTCTGCACCGGCGGCACCCGCTCCGGCCGCGAGCGGCGCGCTCGCCCCCCCACCCACGCCACCGGCCCCACCAACCGGGGAGCCCGGCGACCGTGCGCTGGCGATGCGCCAGGCGATCGGGGCGCTGATGGCGCGCTCGAAGCGAGAGATACCGCACTACTACCTGCAGACTCAGATCGACATGAGCGGAGCGCTCGCGTGGCTGGCGGAGCAGAACCTCGAGCGACCGATCGCCGAGCGCCTGCTGCCATCGGCGCTGCTGCTGAGCGCGGCGGCCAAGGCGGCCGCCGCGACGCCGGCGCTGAACGGCTTCTGGGTCGACGAGGCGTTTCGCCCGTCCGAGGCTGTCCACCTCGGCGTGGCGATCTCGCTGCGCGGCGGCGGCCTGGTCGCGCCGGCGCTGCACGACGCCGACCGCAGCAGCCTCGACGAGCTGATGGCCGGCCTGCGCGACCTCGTGACGCGGGCTCGAGCGGGCAGGCTGCGCGGCTCGGAGATGTCCGATCCGACGATCACCGTGACGAACCTGGGCGAGCAGGGAGTCGAACTGGTGCACGGCGTGATCTACCCGCCGCAGGTGGCGCTGGTCGGCTTCGGTGCCGTGCTGGAGCGACCGTGGGCCGTGGACGGGATGCTCGGCGCGCGGCCGATCGTGACCGCGACGCTCGCGGCCGACCATCGCGCGAGCGACGGCCACGCCGGAGGCCGCTTTCTCACCCTGATAGACCGCCTACTGCAGAAACCGGAGGAGCTATGAACGAGCAGGAGCTGCGCGACGTCGTGATCCGGGCGTTGACCGAGGTCGCACCAGATATCGACCCGGCCGCGATCGATCCCGCGGCCGATCTGGCCGAGCAGCTGGACATCGACTCGATCGACTTCCTCAACGTGCTCGTCAACGTGCACGAGCAGACGGGGATCGAGATTCCCGAGCGCGACTACCCGAAGCTCTCCACGCTCGACGACGCGGTCGCCTATCTCCTCGCTGCACAGCCGCGAGGCGCCGGCACGGACGCGTAACCTCCCTGCCGATGACACCCCTGGCCGAGCTCCTCGACCGGCTGCGACGCCGCCGCCAGCCGCCCGGGCGCGCGGCTGCGGCGGTGGGTGTGCCCGCGGTCGAGCCCGACGTCGCCGCGGAGCTGGCGCCCCTGTTCGGCCGGCTCGACGAGATCGACGCCGAAGCGGCCGCGATCGTGCAGGCAGCCCGGTCGCAGGCGGCGGCGATCGAGCGCGACGGGCAGCGAGAGGCCGAGCGAATCCTGGAGCTGGCGAGGAGCGAGGCAGGGCTCGAAGCGGATCGCGTGCGCCGGGAGCGGCGCGAGGCGGCCGAGCTCCAGGCGCGGGCGATCCTCGCGAACGCCCGCTCCGAGGCGACGCGCCTGCGCGAGCGGGCCGCGCAGCGCGCGCCGAGCGTCGTCGAGGACGTGCTGGGGCTGCTCGTACGGGGGGCCGGTTGAGCGCCGAGTGGATCGCGGGCACGGTGCGCGGCAGGCTGCTGCTCGAACGCCGCCTGGGCGAGGAGCCCGCTCGCACGCTGGCCGCGCAGAGCTCCCTCGCCGCGGCCCAGCGCCTGCTGCTGGCAAGCGCTTACGGCCGTGACGTCGGCGCTGCGCAGGAGCTCGCTCCCGCGCAGCGCGCCGTCGCCGCGACCGCGCTGTGGCATCTGCGCATCTTCGCCGGCTGGCTGCCGCCGGACGGCGCCGTGCTGCTGCGTGCGCTCGCCGCCTGGTACGAGCTGGTCAACATCGAGCACCACATCGCCTGGATCGTCACGGGGGCCAGCCCACCGCCGCCGTTCGAGCTCGGCGGCCTCGCCACCGTCTGGCCCCGCGTCGAGCCGACGCGCAGCGCGGCCGAAGTCCGCGCGGCGCTCGCAGCGTCGCCCTGGGGAGAGCCGGCCAGCGAAGAGCCGCTCGCACTGCATCTGGCGCTGCGCGCCGGTTGGGCGCGGCGCGTCATCGACCATGCGGGTGCGGCGAGCGAGTGGGCGCGGGCGGCGGTTGCGCTGCTGGTGGCGCGCGAGCTGCTGCTGGGCGACGGCGAGGACCAGCGGCGCCTGCTGGCGCTGCCGGGGGTGAGCGCGAGCTGGCTGTCGGCGTCGAGCGTGCCCGAGCTTGCCGCGCGCCTGCCCGCGAGGATCGGCTGGGTGTTGCGCGAGGTGGAGCGGCCCGAGCAGCTGTGGCGTGCCGAACTGGACTGGTGGCGGCGCGTCGAGGACGACGCGCAGGCGCTGATGCGAAGCCCGGTCGGGTCGCCCGCGCTGGTCGTCGGGACGGTCGCGCTGCTCATGGCCGACGCGCGGCGAGCGGGTCAGGCGCTGGCGATCGCGGCGCTCGGCGGCAGCCAACGAATGCGAGAGCGCGCGGATGCCGCGGTCTGAGACGCTCGTCCCCGCGCGCATGCGGCGCGTCGCGATCGTGGCGGCGCCGCCACGGCTGCGCGACGCGCTCGTCGAGGTGGCGGACGCCGGCACCGTCGAGTTGAGCGGCGCGCTGGCGCCGGCCGCCGGCGAGGCGGTCGAGGCGTTGCGGCGCCTGGAGCGCACGGCGGGCAAACCGGATGAGGCGTCGCGGCCGCGCCTGCGCCGGCGGGCGCCGGCGGTAGCCGAGCTCGAGCGCCGCGGAGCCCGGGAGCTGCTCGCAGGCGAGGTCGCCCTGCGCCAGCGGGCCGAGCGGGCGGTCGCGCACGGCAGCTTCGCGCTGCTCGCCGGGTGGACTCCTCAGCATGAGCTGAGCGCGCTGCGCGAGCGACTGTCCGCAGTTGGCGCCGGCCTCGTCGAGCTCGCCCTGCCGCGCGGCGAGACGCCGCCGACGCTGCTGGAGCCCGTGCGCGCGGCGCGTCCGTTCAGGCTGCTGGTCGAGACCTACGGGGCTGTCCCCTACGGCGACATCGACCCGACGGCGTTCGCCGCGCCGGTGTTCTTCCTCATGTTCGGGATGATGTTCGGCGACGCCGGCGACGGGCTGGCGCTGATCGCCGCCGCCCTGCTGCTGCGCCGCGCCCGCCATCCGCGCCTCGCCGGCGCGCGGCGGCTGTGGCCGTTCGCCGCTGTGGCGGGCGCCTGCGCGGTCGTGTTCGGGCTGCTCTACGGCGAGTTCTTCGGGCCGACCGGGATCCTGCCGGTGCTGTGGCTGAAGCCGCTCGATCACCCGACGACGCTGCTGCTGATCGGCGCCGCGATCGGGATCGTGCTGCTGCTGGGCGCTCACGCGCTCGGCGTCGTCAATCGCCTGCGCGAGCACGGGCCCCGTGCGGCGCTGCTGGCCCCATCCGGCATCGCCGGCCTGGCGGTGCTGATCGGCGGCGTGCTGCTCGTGCTCGGACTGGCCTACGTCCCATCCCTCGCAGTGGCGGGTGCGGCCTTCGTGACAGTGGGAGCGCTGCTGCTGTACGCCGGCTTCCGCGCCGACTCTCCGCGCGGAGCCCTGGGGGTGCTGCAGCGGCTGATCGAGCTGTTCGACGCGCTGCTGCGCACCGGCTCCAACGTGCTGTCGTTCACGCGCCTGGCGGCGTTCGGACTGATGCACGCGGCGATCGGCGAAGTCGTCGTCGACGGCACGCGCGCGCTGGCCGGGGGCGCAGCCGGGTATCTGGCGGCGGCCGTGCTGTTCGTAGTCGGCAGCACGCTGGCCTTTGCGCTGGAGGCTCTGGTCGTGGGCGTGCAGGCCATGCGCCTGGAGTACTACGAGCTCTTCTCGCGCGTGTTCGTCGAGGAGGGACGTCCGTTTCGACCCTGGAGCATCCCGCTCCTGGCTGATGAGGAGGCACCATGACGATGTTCCTAGTGCTCGGGCTGCCGGTTGCGACGGCGGGCGCCCTGCTCTGCCAGATGATCCTGCGCAGGGATGTCGCGCGCGGCGCGCGGCGGCTGATCGCCTTCAACGGGCTGCTGGCCCTCAGCGCGCTCACGATGCTGGGGCTGCTCGCGCTGGGGGTCGCCGAGCCGGCGAGCGCGGCCACCGTGACGTCCGCCAGCGGCCAGAGCGGCGCGTTCATCGGCGCCGGGATCGCCGTCGGGGCGTCCTCGATCGGGGCCGGCGTGGCCGTCGCCTACACCGGCTCGGCGGCGCTCGCCGCGATCTCCGAGAAGCCGGAGATGTTCGGCCGCACGATGGTCATCGTCGGACTCGCCGAGGGGATCGCGATCTACGGGCTGATCATCGCCGTGATCCTGATCGGCAAGGTATGAGCACGGTCGTGGCGATCGGCGAGGAGCAGCGGGTCCGCGGCTTCGCGCTGGCTGGGGTCAGCGTCATGGCGGCGACAGACGAGAGCGCGGCACGCTCCGCCTGGGAGGCGCTCGATGGGGACGTCGGCCTCGTGATCCTCACGCCCGCCGCCGCCCAGAGTCTGCGCGACGAGCTCGCAAGCGCCCCGCGACGGCTGTGGGTGGAGCTGCCCCGATGAGACGCTCCCCCCACCGGCGGGCAGCCGCGACGCGCCGGCCCGCGGAGGTCGATCGCTGGGCGCCGGTTCGCAGCACGACACTGGCCGACGCCCACGCGGAGGCCGAACGACTCCGCGCCCAGGCAGGGGAGCGTGGAGCGGCCGCGCTCGCCGCGGCCCACGCGCGCGCTCGGGAGCTGCACGAGGACTCGATCGCGGCGGCCCGCCGCGCTGCCGACGACGACGCCCGGCGGGTGCTCTCGGCCGCGCGCAAAAGCGCACACGAGCTGCTGCTGTCGGCGCGCCGGGAGGTCTACGCCGGCGTCGCCCGTGACGTCGCCCAGCAGGCGTCGAGCCGCCGCGCGGACTACCAGGCGGTGACCGAACGGCTGATCGGCGACGCGCGGCGACGCCTGGGGGCGGACGTGCAGATCACCGACGCGCCGGACGGCGGGATCATCGCCCACGCTCCGGGACGTCAGATCGACTACTCGCTCTCGACCCAGGTCGGGCGCTGTCTGGCCGAGCTGGACGACGAGGTGGCGGCGTTGTGGAGTTGAGCAGCGGCACGGTCACCCGCGTGAACGGGCCGATTGTCGAGGTCGCGGGACTGGGCGGGCTCGGCGTCGCTGAACTCGTGACCGTCGGACCGCGCCGGCTGGCGGGTGAGGTGCTGTCGCTGGCGGGCGAGACCGCGACCGTGCAGGTCTACGAGGAGACCTCCGGGCTGCGCCCGCGCGAGGCGGTGCTGGCGAGCGGGCATCCGCTCAGCGCCGAGCTCGGTCCCGGCCTGCTCGGCGGCGTGTTCGACGGCATGCTCCGGCGCCTGCAGGACGCCGGCCCGTGGCTGGAGCCGGGCGTCCTCACCGGGGCGCTCGATCCCGACCGGCGCTGGCGCTTCACTCCGAGCGTTCGCGCCGGCGATGACGTGGAGGCCGGCCAAGTCCTCGGCACGGTGCCCGAGACCGGCGCGATCACCTACCGCGCGCTCGTCCCGCACGACCTCGCCGGCAGAGTCGAGACGATCCTCGACGAGGGCGAGGTCACGGTCGGCGAGACGATCGCGACCGTCGCCGGGCACGCGATCACGCTGGCCCACACATGGCCGGTGCGCCGCCCGCGGCCGGCCGCCGGGCGCCTGTCCTCCGGCCGGCCGCTGGTCACCGGGCAGCGCGCCGTCGACCTGCTGTTCCCGCTCTGCCAGGGCAGCACCGCGGGCGTGCCCGGCGGGTTCGGCACGGGCAAGACGCTGCTGCTGCAGCAGATCGCGAAGTGGTGCGACGCCGACGTGATCGTGTATGTCGGCTGCGGCGAGCGCGGCAACGAGCTCGCGGAGCTGCTCGAGGACTTCGCCGAGCTCGAGGACCCGCGCAGCGGCCAGCGGCTGATGGAGCGCACGGTCACGATCGTCAACACCTCCAACATGCCGCTGCTGGCGCGCGAGGCGAGCATCTACACGGGTGTCACGGTCGCCGAGCACTACCGCGACATGGGCTACGACACCGTCGTGATCGCCGACTCGACCTCCCGCTGGGCCGAGGCGCTGCGCGAGTCGGCGGCACGCACCGAGGAGCTGCCCGCCGAGGAGGGCTATCCGCCGGAGCTGTCCTCGACGCTGGCCGCCTTCTACGAGCGCGCCGGGCGCTTTCAGACGCTGACCGGCGCGCAGGCGTCGGTCACGATCCTCGGCGCGGTCTCTCCCCCCGGCGGTGACCTGGCCGAGCCGGTCACGGCGCACACGCGGCGGTTCGTGCGGGCCGTCTGGTCGCTCGACCGCCAGCTCGCCTATGCGCGCCATCACCCGGCGATCAGCTGGACCGACTCCTCCTCGCGCGACGCCGAAGCGATCGCGGCCTTCAAGGCCGCCGAGGGGGATGACGACTGGGCACAGCGCCGGCGCGAAGCCCTGCAGCTGCTGATGGACGCCGACCGGATCGAGTCGGTCGCCCAGCTGACCGGCGTCGAGAGCCTGCCCGGCCCGGAGCGCGTGACGCTCATCTCCGCGCGGCTGCTGCGCGAGGGTGTGCTGCAGCAGAGCGCGCTGAGCCTCAACGATCGCTACTGCGCCACCGCCAAGCAGGGGGCGCTGCTCGCGCTGGTGCTCGACATCCAGCGAGCGCTGCTCGCGTCGGCAGATGGGGGCACCGCGATCGAGCGCATCGAAGCGCTCGACCTCTCCGACGTCGCGCGCATCCGCGACGAGTGCCCCGCCGACGACGTCGATGCGGTCGCGCGGCTGGGCGCCGAGATCCAGAGCCGAATCGCACGGCTGCGATGACAGCGGCGCGCGTGCCGATCGAGTACAGCTCGACGGCCTCGATTCGCGGTCCGTTGATCGTCGTCGAGGGCGTGCAGGACGTCGGCTGGAACGAGGTGGCCGAGATCCGGCTGGCCGGCGGCGAGGTGCGCCACGGCGTCGTCCTGGACGTCTCCCTCGACCACGCGATCGTCGAGGTGCTCGAGGGCACGGCCGGCATGCGCCTTGATGGGGTGCGCACCGCCTTCGGCGGTGCCCCGATGAGCGTGCCGATCACCGAGGAGTGGCTCGGCCGGGTGTGTGACGGTCGCGGAGAGCCGCTCGACGGAGGCCCCCCGATCCTCGGCAGTCACCGCCGCGAGATCAACGGCACGCCGATCAACCCCGCCGTGCGCATCCCGCCCAGCGAGCCGATCATCACCGGTGTCAGCGCGATCGACGGGCTCGCGACGCTCGTGCGGGGCCAGAAGCTGCCGATCTTCTCGGTGGGCGGTCTTCCACACCTGGAGCTCGCCGCCCAGATCGCCGTGCAGGCGAACGTGGCGGGCGAGCCGTTCGCGGTCGTGTTCGCGGCGCTCGGGGTGACCCACGCGGACGCGGCCTCGCTGCGGGAGACGCTCGAGACGCGCGCCGGCGAGCGGGAGACGGTGATGTTCATCAACACCGCCGAGGACCCGGTCGTCGAGCGCGTGATGACGCCGCGCCTGGCGCTGACCGTCGCCGAGCACCTCGCGTTCGAGTGCGACCGGCACGTGCTGGTGCTGCTCGCTGACATGACCAACTACGCCGAGGCGGTGCGCCAGGTGTCGGCCGCCCGCGGGGAGGTGCCCACGCGGCGCGGCTACCCGGGCTACCTGTACAGCGACCTCGCCTCGCTGTACGAGCGCGCCGGTCGCATGCGCGGCCGCCGCGGCTCGGTGACGCTCGTGCCGGTGCTGACGATGCCCGCCGGCGACATCACGCATCCCGTGCCGGATCTGACCGGCTACATCACCGAGGGCCAGCTCGTGCTCGCAGCCGACCTGCACGCCCGCGGCGTGTACCCGCCGCTGGATCTGATGGGGTCGCTGTCGCGCCTGATGCGCAGAGGCGCCGGCGCGCAGCTGACGCGCGAGGATCATCTCGAGCTGTCCGACCAGCTGTACTCGCTGATGGCCCGAGCGCTGCAGGCGGCCGACCTCGCGGAGATCGTCGGCGCCGATGCGCTGCCCGCCGCCGACCAGCGCCTGCTGGCGTTTCGCACGGCGCTCGAGCGCGAGTTCCTCAGCCAGGGCCAGCAGGAGGCGCGCACCGTGGAGGCGACGCTCGACCTCGGCTGGCAGGTGGCCTCGCGCCTGCCTGCGTCGGAGCTGACGATGGTCAGCCGCCAGACCCTCGCCGCACGCTACCGAGGGGAGGAGACCGATGCCGAGCACGGGCACGTCGGGTAAGGCGGCGCGGCTCGTGCTGCGTCAGCGGCTCGCCGTCGCGCGCCGCGGCGCCGACCTGCTCTCACGCAAGCGCCAGGCGCTGCTGGCCGAGCAGCGCCGGCTGCGCGACGCAGCCACTGCGGCCGCCGGCGAGTGGGCGCAGGCGATCGCCGAGGCCGAGCGCTGGCTCGCCCGCTCGGCCCTGCTCGACGACGCCGGCGAGATCGCGCGAATCGCCTCCTATGCGCAGCACGCGCCGGAGCTGACGGTCGCCTGGGAGCCGCTGATGGGCATCGTCCGGCCGCGCATCGCCGTCCTCGAGCAGGGCCCGGCGCCGCCGATCTCCTCGCTCGGCGGAAGCTCGGCTCTGCACTACGCAGCGCTCGCCTACCGGCGCGCGACCCGGGCGGCCGCCGCGCAGGCCGCCGCGCAGATCGCGCTCGAACAGGTCTCGCACGAGCTCGCCACCGTCGCCCGCCGCGCACGCGCGATCGAGCGACGCCTGATCCCCCGCCAGGAGGCCGAGCTGGCCACGCTCGAACTCAGCCTCGAGGAGAGCGAACGCGAGGAGGCCGCCCGCCTGCGCCTGCTGACCCGCCGCCGCGGCCAGCCCTGAATCGCGCGCGGGCCCACTTGAGATCCCGCGCGGGCCCATTCGAGATCCCGCGCCGGCCGACTCGAGATCCACGACCGGCGCCTACACGCGAGCCTCCACGAGGCGCTTGATGGCGTCCAGCGTGCCCATCACTTCGCTGTCTGACGCGTCCCCGTGGGCGGTTGCGAGAAACAGCGTCAGGTGCGAGCCATCCGGCTCGGGGCTGATCTGAATCCAGCCGTGGTAGGCGCTGTCGGGGGCGCCCCATTCGATCCGCTGCTCAGCCTGATTTGCCCGAAACCATGCCTCGCCGCGCTGCGTGTGGCCGTCATAGCGCGCCTCGATCGTGAGCTTGTCGCCCTCCCCGCGCTCCACGGCGGTCAACTGCGCCACGTACTGCGGCAGGTTCTCCGGATCGGCGAGGGCAGCGAAGACCCGCTCGGGCGGCGCGCTTACGTGCTCGGTGTGCTCGTGCTCCATCTCTCATGTCCTTTCAACGGTGCGGTGCGAACGCACGCCACCAACACGCGGGAAGCGACTCGAATTGGCCGTGGCCAGCCCGACCGCTCGGCATCTCCATCACCAAGCCTATGTGCTGCCCGCTGTGACTGCTGTCGCGGTTACGAGGCCGGACGCGTGCGTCTGCTCACCCGCCGCCGCGCGGCGGCCTCAGTCGGCGCAGGCGCGCCAGCACCCGCGCGCGGGACTTGCGCCGTCTCAGCTTCAGCGGCTCGACGATGCCGAGCAGGTGCGTCTCGGCTCGCGCCCGGCGCCGAGCAAGCAGGCCGCCACCGAGCCCGATCGCTGCAAGCGCGGCCAGGATCAGGCCGGGACGCGCGAGCTCGCGCCCGTACTCGCGCTGGACGGTCGGCCACAGCTCACGGTCGACCAGCTGGCTGAGCGCGTCTGGGTGATCTGCGACCGGGGCGGGGTCGATCGCCGGCAGGAACGCGACCTGCACCCGGCGGGGCTTGGGCAACGGCCCGAGCCACAGCCGCTGCGTGCCCGCGATGGCGGCGGGGATTATGGGCGCACCGGTCATCAGCGCCAGCCTCCCGGCGCCATGGTGGGGAGCGCCGAGCGCGTGGGGATCCTCCACCCTGGTGCCCTCGGGAAAGATCACGAGCACGCCGCCCTGCTCGAGGATCACCCTCGCGGTCTCCAGCGCTTCGGCGTCCGCCTCGCCGCGGAGCACGGGGAAGGCCCCCAGGCGTAGGAACAGCCAGCCGACCGGGCCTTTGAACAGCTCCGCCTTGGCCATGTAGCGCACATGGCGGCGCGTCGAGATGCCCACGAAGAACGCGTCGAGGAAGCTCTTGTGGTTGGGCGCGATGACCGCCGCACCGCGCGCCGGGATGTGCTCGCTGCCGGAGATGCGCACCCGAAACCAGAGCCTGAGCGGGGGCGTCAGCAGGAACCGGACGAGCGTGTACAGCGGGGCCACGACGCCGCGCTCGCGCGCTCGTTGATGCGCGGCGAGCCTGCGGCGATCGCTCGGGCGTGTCCCGCGAGACTCATTTCGGCGTGTCATCAGACCGGACTCGCGCGGGACGTTCGGCGGCTCGCTCGAACATCCCGCGCACGCGGTTGACAGCAAACGCGGCTCGCGGCTGGGATCCGCGCCGGCCCGAACCCGGCGAGCCGGGTTCCCAACGGAACGTGAACAGCGCAAACGTGGCCGCCACGACGCCCCATATGAGCAGGACCTCCAGGTGCTGCCAGTGCAGCGCCGAGCCTCCCTGGATCGGGTTGAACAGGCTCTCGAGGTCGTCGGCGAACGGGCGCAGCGGAAAGAACGACGCGGTCTCCCGCAGCCAGTGCGGGGCGCTGTCGATCGGCATGAACACGTCGGATATGAAGCACAGCGGCAGGATCGTCCCCCACGCGACCGGGAGCGCCGAGTCGGCCCTGGGCACCAGCGCCGTCACCGCAAGCCCGAGCGCGCTGAAGCAGAACATGGCGACCGCTAGGACCAGCAGCGCTGCCGGCACGGCGCTCCAGATCACTTCGAAGCCATACACGCCCGCACCGACGGCGACCACGACCACGGCCGAGATCAGCGCGACGAGCCCCGCCGAGACGAGCCGGCCGCTCATGTAGATCCACGGCGGCAGCGGTGTCCCGCGCAGCCGCTTGAGGATGCCTTCATCGCGCGCGAGGCTCGTCGCGGAGATCACGCTCATGTAGCACGCGTTGACCACCGCGAAGGCGACCATCGCCGGCGTGAAGAACTGCACGTAGGCGATCCCGCCGCGGCTGGAGAGGTGGGTGCCGCGGTACAGGAGGTTGACCGCAAGCAGCACCATCAAAGGGATCACGAGCGTGGCGAACGATCCGATCGGAGAGCGCACGAGCACCCGCAGCTGGTAGACGACCTGCGCCGCGAGCAGCCGCCCCACGGACGGCCGCCGGGCAGGCGCGCGGCGCTGCTCAGCCGCCGCCATCGTCGCCGGCCTCCGTGAGCTGCAGGTAGACGTCTTCGAGCGAGGGGCCCACGACCTCCAGCCCGTGAAGCTCGATCCCGCAGCCGATCGCCCAGTTGCACAGCAGCGCCAGCACGTGCGTCGGATCCGCCGTCCGCAGGACCAGCTCGCCGTCACACAACTCGACCAGGTCGCGCACCTCGGCCGGCAGCTCAGCAACGCCGTGCGGGCTCGCCAGGCGGAACTTGATGATCGTCTCGTGCGGCGCGCTCCCGCCGAGCATGTCCGGGCTGCCCTCGGCGACGATCCGCCCGCCCGCGAGCACGACCACCCGGTCGGCGAGATGCTGGACCTCATCCATGTAGTGCGAGCTCAACACGATCGTGCGACCGAGCGAGCGCAGGCTCTCGATCAGCCGCCAGGCGCCCTGCCGCGCCCCGGGGTCGAAGCCCGTCGTCGGCTCGTCGAGGAAGATCAGGTCGGGGTCGCCGACGAGCGCGAGCGCCAGGTCGAGGCGACGACGCTGACCGCCGGACAGCGTCTTCACGCGCGCGCCGCGCTTGTCCTCGAGGCCGACCAGCTCGATCACGTCATCTGCCGGCAGCGCACGCGGATAGCACCCGCCGTACAGCGCCAGCACCTCGTGCACCGACAGCTCGCCGTCGAGGCCGGCCGACTGCAGCACGATCCCGATTCGCTCGCGCAGCGTGCGCCCGCCGAGCTCGGGATCGAGGCCGAGCACCGACACGCGTCCGCCACTGCGGCGGCGGTGACCCTCGAGGATCTCGAGCGTCGTCGTCTTGCCCGCCCCGTTGGGGCCGAGCAACGCGAGCACCTCTCCGTCCTCCACCCGAAAGCTCACACCACGAAGCGCGTCCACAGACCCGTAGCTCTTGAAGAGGCTGTCAACCTCGATCGCCGTCATCGCGCAAGCAGCGTAAGCCCCTCGCGCGCGCGGGCTCTCCCATCCGAGCGTCCGCAGCGTTCAACGCTCTCCGGCCGCGCACGCTCGGCAACCGCTCGCGCGATCTCCTGCGCGCTCGCCTCACCGAGTCCGAGCTCCACGAGCCCGGTCAGACGCCTGCGCAGATCACTCTGCAGGGCTGCGTCGACGATGGGCCACAGCTCGCACGGGCTGACGACCACGAGCTGGTCGAAGGCGCGACGCCGGTCGGCGCGCAGCAGCAGCTCGGTGACGCGCCGCGCGCGCCTGCGGTCGCAATCGTCGTGCACGGTCGCGAACTCCACGAGCATGCGCGATGAGCCTCGAAACAGTCGCGCCGCGCACCGGTCGACGACGGCGACGGCGTGGTCCCCGGGGCTGAAGATGCCCGCCAGCGGCTCGAGCCACGGCGAGGTGTCGATGACCGCCATCGGTCCGACCGGGCTCGGCAGCGGGACGGCGGCGACCGCGGTCCCTTTCGCTGAGGAGAACAGGGCGAGGCTCCGCGTGCCGTAAGCCAGCCCCGGCGTGCAGCGCAGCATCGCATGCAGACGGCCTACGTCGGCCTCCACAGACCGCCGCTCTGTGTCAGCCATCAAGCGCTCGAGCGCATGCTCCCGCGTGGCTGCGCTTGAAGATCCCGTGCAGTCGAGGCCGAGGTAGACGCTCAGCACGGGATCGCCACCGGTCTCGAGCTCACCGAGCCGGCGCAGCGTGCCGATCCCTACCGCGGGCGCTGCCATCACGCCCGGCCCTCCTGCGATTCCGCGGCGGCGGCCATGACCGCTCAGCTCGCCGGCTGGAGGATCGACGCCCGCGCGGCGCGATGTGGCGTCGGATCGATCGCCTCGGCGCGGGACGCTGGCTGGCCGTTGCGAGTGAAACGTGGGACTGCGCCCGCCTCTGGGCGGATCGCGCGGTAATAGACGTCCTCATAGCCTGCGGCGACGATCGCCGCGTCGTATCGGGAGGCGACGCTTCGCCGGCAGCGCGCCGCGTCGATCTTCTCGAGCGATCGAGTCGCCTCGGCCATTGCCTGCACGTCGGCGACGTGAAAGCCGTTCTCGCCGTCGAGCACGATCTCGCCGGCGGCGCCTTCGGGGAAGGCGATCACCGGGGTTCCGCAGGCGAGCGCCTCGACCATCACCATCCCGAACGGCTCCGGCCAGCTGATCGGCATCAGGAACGCCTTTGCGCGCGCGAACAGATCCTTGCGGCGCACCCCGCCGACCTCGCCGGCGAACACGACGTTGCGGCCATCGACGTGCGCCTCGATCTCACTGTGGAAGTACGTCTCCTGCCCAGGCTGCACCGGCCCGGCGAGCACGAGTCGCATGCCCGCGGCCCGGGCCGCCGCGATTGCGCGGTGGGCGCCCTTGATCGGGTCCATCCGCCCCATCCACAGCAGGTAGTCGTCCTTGTCCTCGCGAAACGGCCAGTCTTCGACCCGGATCGGATTGGGTACGACGTCGGCGACGCACACGCCGGACGGTGCGTGCTCGAGCTGGAAGTGGCTGATCGCGACGAGTCGCGCCTTGTGGCCGTGTCGCTCGTAGAACGGGCACATCTCAGGGCTGAAGGGGCCATGCAGGGTGTGAACCACAGGCACCGAGACGCGGTCCGCCATGGCCAGCGCGGTGAAGCCCGAGTGGTCATGTACGACATCGAACGGTCGAGCTTCCGTGGCGGCGCGATCGATCGCGTCATACGCGGCGGCGACGTGGTCTGACTCGTACAGCGACGAGCCGATCTCGTCAGGATGCGTGCCTTGCAACGGTGAGCACACGCGGGCGGCCGAGTGCGAGCCGGGAGCGGCGAACAGGGTCACATCGTGTCCTCGGCTGACCAGCTCCTCGCACAAGAGCGCGACGACGGCCTCGATCCCTCCATAGCCCGGTGGCGGCACCGTGATCCACGGCGGCGCGAGCATGGCGACCCTCAGCGCCCTCCGCTCCGCATCACGGGGGAGAGTCGTGATCTCGTGGAGGGAGGGCGCGGTCATGAACTTGAGGGCTGCTTGCGCGCCGTCCCGGCTGCAATATCCGCCGACCAGCGCATTTTGCGTCTGCATGACAGAAATTAATACTCTTGCGCGATCGGGGCATCCGCAGGCCGCCACCGGGATCGAGCCGGAAACTACGGAGCCGGCCGCCCCCCGGGGGTCTACGATCGGCGGTTGATGATGAGAGCGTCGTCGCGGTGAGTCAGCAGGGAGCAGCGGGGCCGACAGGCGACCGGCGCCAGACGACGCGCCAGCGCGTCACGCCCACGACGACGGCGGCGAGCGAGCGGGCGATCCTCAGCCCGCGCGGCGAGCAGTTCGAGGTGCTTGGCCGCGCGGGACCGATCGAGCTCCGGGGCGCACCGGAGATCCCGGCGGAGGCGCGCGAGGAGCTGCTCGTGATCAAGGACGGCGAGCTGTTCCTGTGCGCGCGCACGGACGGCGACGTCGCGGCGCCGCGGGTTTCCGGCGAGGGCCTCTACGCCCAAGACACGCGCTACCTGTCGGAGATCCGCTTCGAGGTCGGCGGTGCTCCTCCGGTGGCGCTGTCCTACGCGGCGGTCGATGACCACGCGATCGTCGACTCGACCAACGCCAGCCTGCCGCGCAAGGCGCTGGCGCCCGTGCCGCAGCAGTCGTTGAGCATCAGCCGCGAGCTGATGATCGCCTCGGGCCGGCTGTACTACCTGGTGCGCGTGCTGAACTTCCTGCGCGAGGCGGTCACCACGAGCGTCTCGCTCGCCCTGGCAGCCGACTTCGCCGACATCTTCGAGGTGCGTGGCGGCCTGCACAGAGAGGCGCGGGGACATGCGCTCGCCCCCAAGCAGCTCGAGCGGGGTCTGGTGCTGGCCTATGTCGGCGAGGACGAGACGTTCCGTGAGGCGGTGATCGAGCTCGACCCTCGGCCCGACCGCGTCGAGCTCGATGCGGACTGCGTGCGCGCGCATTGGGAGGTGACGCTGGAGCCAGGGGTTCCGGTGACGATCTTGATGACGGCCGAGCCCTCGATCGGCGGCAGCCGGCGGCCGCGGCGGCGCATCGAGACGGCAGCAGCGGAGCTCGCGCAGGCGGGCTCGGAGTGGGAGTCGCGCTGCACGCGCATCAGCAGCGACAACGAGCTGTTCGGCGGACTGACGGCCACCTCCAGCCGCGACCTGCGCGCGCTCGTGACGCCGGCGCCCGGAGGACGCATCCTGTCCGCCGGCATCCCCTGGTATGTCGCGCCGTTTGGACGCGACGCGCTCGTCACTGCGAGCGAGGCGCTGATGCTGAATCCCGACCTGGCGCGCGACGCGCTGCGCGTCCTCGCCAAGCTCCAGGCGAGCGAGGACGACCCCTGGCGCGACGCCGAGCCGGGCAAGATCATGCACGAGCTGCGCGTCGGCGAGCTCGCGCAGACGGGGATCATCCCGCACACCCCGTACTACGGAACCGTGGACGCGACGCCGCTGTTCCTGATGTGCGCCGCCGACTACTACGCGTGGACGGGCGACCTGCAGACGCTGCGCGCGCTGCGCCCGTCGCTCGACGCCGCCTTGAGGTGGATCGACGAGTTCGGCGATCGCGACGGCGACGGGTTCATCGAGTACGAGCGCCGCTCGCCGGGCGGCCTGCAGAACCAGGGGTGGAAGGACTCGCACGACTCCGTCGTGCACGCGGACGGCAGCCTCGCCGAGGGCCCGATCGCGCTGGTCGAGGCGCAGGGCTACGTCTATCGCGCGAAGCTCACGATCGCCACCGTCTACGCGGCGCTCGGCGACACGGACACGGAGCTGCGGCTGCGCGGCGAGGCGCAGCACCTGCGCGAAGCGTTCAACGAGGCATTCTGGAACCCGCAGGAGGGAACGTTCGCGCTCGCGCTCGACGGACGCAAGCGCCAGGTCGCGAGCGTCACCTCCAACCCCGGCCATTGCCTGTACTGCGGGATCGTCGAGCCGGAGAAAGCCGCGGCCGTGGCCGAGCGCCTGATGGCGCCGGACATGTTCAGCGGCTGGGGCGTGCGCACGCTGTCGAGCGACTGTCCGGCGTACAACCCGATGAGCTACCACAACGGCTCGGTGTGGCCACACGACAACGCGATCATCGCCGCCGGCCTGAAGCGCTACGGCCACGATGGCGCCCTGCGACAGATCGCAGGTGCACTGTTCGACGTCGCCACCGGCGCCCGCGACTTTCGCCTGCCCGAGCTCTACTGCGGGTTTGCCCGATCGGAGCGTCCGGCGGTGGTCGCCTACCCGGTTGCGTGCATCCCGCAGGCGTGGGCGGCAGCGGCGCCGTTCCTGCTGCTGCAGACGATGCTCGGCATCTCACCCGATGCGCCCGACCGCGCGCTGAGGATCGAGCGTCCGATCCTGCCCGACTGGCTCGAGCACGTCCGGCTGCAGGCGCTGCACGTCGGCGACGCCACCGTCACGCTCGACTTCAAACGCGACGGCCGCGTCACGAGCTTCGCGCTGCCCGAGCAGCACGGCGAGCTGAACGTGACGATGGCCGCCGCCCCGTGAGCGCTCCCACCGCGCTGGGAGCCCAGCTGGACCGGCGCTTCGAGGCGCTGATCCTCGACTGGGAGCGCACCGCAGCGGCGGAGCGCTCCGCCGCTGCGGGCGCCCTACGCGCCGCTGTTGAATCCGCATCGACCCTCGGCCTGGACATGGCGGTGCTCAGCGCGACGGGCGTGGCGAGCATCGACGACCAGTTGGGCGCGCGACCTTGCGGCCCTGGAGAGCTCCATCTGCTGCTCGCCGGCGACTCGGAGGTGTATCGCGCGTCGACGGAGGGCGTCGAGCTCGTTGCGCGAGGAGAGATCGACCTGATCCGCTGGTATCTCGAGCATCTGTGGCGGCGCGGGGTGTCCCACGAGCAGGTCCTGGTCGCGGGCGAGGAGCTCGGGACGCTCGGCCCCCTGCGACTACTCGACCGGCAGCTCGCGCTGCGCCGGCGGGGCGCCTTGCCGATCGTGCCATCCGACCCCTGCTGGACGCTGGCGGTCGATGGCGTCGAGCACGCGCGCGAGCGCACGCACGAAGCGCTGCTGACGCTCGCAGACGGCCGCGTCGGCACCCGCGGCAGCGTACTCGCGCCGGCCCCCGGTTCGGCGCCGGCGGTTCTGATGGCGGGCGTCTACCGTGGCGAGGGCGAGCTCTCGGAGCTGCAGCCGGCGCCGCTGTGGAACCGCCTCGCTGCGCTGGCACCCGGCGGTCGCGTGCGCCGCGTTCTCGATCTGCACGCCGGCGTGCTATGCCAGGAGATACCCGACGAGCTGGGCGCGTTGCAGTTCTCCTCGCTCGCCGAACCCGGAGTCGCGGTCCTGCGCGCACGCGCGCCACGAGCGACGCTCGAGGCCAGCCCGCCGCTCGTCGCGCCGCCACACGCGCACGCCGAGCGCCACGACGGCGGCACCGTGATCAGGATCGCCGTGGCGGACGGCAAGCTCGAAGCCGCCGTGGTGCAGTCGATCGCTGGAGCCGGTGAGGACGCGTCGCTCGAGCGCATCGCAGCCTACGCGACGACCTCCGCCGAGGATTCGAGCAAACCGGCGCTGAGACGTGTGCAGCGAGCCAGGCAGGCCGGGCGCGAGCGGCTGTTGAGCGAGCATCGCCGCGCCTGGGCGCAGCGCTGGGAGCAGGCCGATGTGCGGATCGACGGCGATCCCGAGCTGCAAGCCGGGATACGGCTGGCGCTGTTTCACCTGATCGCCTGCGCAGGCGATCACGGTGAGGCGGCCGTCGGCGCTCGCGCCCTGACTGGCCGCGGCTACCGCGGCCACGTGTTCTGGGACAGCGACGTGTTCGTGCTGCCGTTCCTCGCCGCGACCCACCCCGCGTCCGCGCGGGCGATCCTCGAGTACCGCGTCAGGCGTCTGGGAGCGGCCCAGGCTGCCGCGCGCGCCGCCGGACGCGCCGGCGCCCGCTTTGCCTGGGAGTCGGCCGCGAGCGGCGAGGATGTCACGCCGCGCTCCGCGCGCGACCGCGCCGGGCGCGAGGTCGCGATCTACACCGGCCAGCGCGAGGAGCACATCGTCGCCGACGTCGCCTGGGCGGCCGGCTACTACCTCGACTGGACCGGCGATGAGACATTCCGCGAAGGCTCCGGACGGCAGCTGCTCGTCGAGACGGCCCGCTACTGGGCCTCCCGTGCGGAGCGCGACAGCGACGGCAGCGCTCACATTCGCGGCGTGATCGGCCCCGACGAGTACCACGAGCTCGTCGACGACAACGCCTACACCAACGTGATGGCGCGCTGGAACCTGCGCCGTGCGTTCGCGGAGACGACGGACGGCGCTGTCGAGCGGACGGAGCGGCTCGCCTGGCTCGATCTCGCCGACGCGCTCGTGGACGGCTATCACCCGGACAGCGGCTTGTATGAGCAGTTCGCCGGGTTCTTTGCGCTGGAGCCGCTGGTCATCGCCGAGATCGCGCCGCGACGGCCGATCGCCGCCGATCTGCTGCTCTCGCCCGAGCGTGTGCATCAGGCTCAGGTCGTAAAGCAAGCCGACGTGCTGATGCTCCACCACCTCGTCCCGAACGAGGTCGTCCACGGCTCGCTCATCGCCAACCTGGCGTTCTATGAGCCACGGACCGCGCATTCCAGCTCACTCTCACTCGGCGTTCACGCCGCGCTGCTGGCCCGTGCCGGCCGGCTCGCCGAGGCACGGGCGGCGCTGGCCTCCACGACAAGGATCGACCTCGACGACGTATCCGGGTCGACTGCGGGCGGAGTGCACATCGCTGCGATGGGAAGCGTCTGGCAGGCGCTTGCATTCGGCTTCCTGGGAGCCCGTCCCCGCGGTGACGTGCTCGAGCTCGAACCGCAGATCGCCCCCGACTGGGAGCTGCTCGAGCTGCGGCTGAGCTTTCGGGCTGCGCGACTGCGCGTGCGGGTGAGCGCGGACAGCATCGACGTGAGCAGCGATCGGCCGACGCTCCTGTGCGTCGCCGGCGCGGAGACAGTGAGCGTCGGGCCGAGTGGCCGGCGCTTCCAACGAGCGTGAGTCTCGCTCAGCGCGCGACCGGCACAGCGTGACCCGAGATCTCCTCCGTGCCGGCCTCGGCCAGCAGCGCCGCCACCTGCTCATCGGAAACAGGCGCGAAGTCGCGGTAGGACATGCCCACCGCGAACATGCACGGCGGGGCCTCCAGGCAGACGATGCGATCTGCCTCCCCGGCTAGCGTCGACGCAGCCTTGCCGGAACATACGGGGGCGGCGACGACGATCTGCCGGGCGCCGCGCCTGCGTATCTCGCGGACAGCGGCCAGGGCGCTCAGCCCGCTCGCCAGGCCGTCATCGACAGCTATCACCGTTCGGCCGCCAACGGGAACTGACGACGCTGCTGCGAGGACGTCGAGCGGCGCATGCAGTGCACGCGCAACCTCCAGTGCCACGGGCACGCCTCCGCGCGGCAGAGCCAGGATCACCGGCCACTCCTCCGTAAACGGCTTCAACTCAGATGCCAGGCGCCGACCGGCGTCAGCGCGATCGAGAAACTCCATGCGCGGATCCTCTTCGCCCGCGACCGCCAGCGCGTCCGGGAGATGCCCGCAGCCGGCGGGGGCGGACTACTGAGTCAGCGGCCGCGAGATCGTTACAGCCAATGATCATTACACCCGTAAACGATTACTCCCGTCCGTAGCTTGCCTGGTGGCGGTGTGCGTATAAGTACCGATGCTCAGCGCGCGCGTGCACGCGAGCCTTGCTTACGTGGCACACGCGCCGATCTCAGCTCCGCCGCCCGCGATCGCCCCGCGGCGAGGCGGACATGCGACGGCTGGCACGCCGCCGCGTCGCTGGTGGGCGCTCACGGTCTTGTGCGTTCCGCTGCTGATCGTCTCGCTGGACACCACCGTGTTGAACGTGGTGCTGCCGACGCTCGTGCGCAAGCTCCACGCGACCACCAGCGAGCTGCAGTGGATCGTCGACGCCTACGTGCTCGTGTTCGGTGGGCTGATGCTGGTCTCGGGCGCTCTCGCCGACCGCGTCGGGCGCAAGCGCACGTTCCTCGCCGGCCTCGCGGCGTTCGCCGTGGGCTCGACCTGGGCGGCGTTCTCGGGCACCGTCGGGGTGTTGATCGCGGCGCGCGCGAGCATGGGAATCGGTGCGGCGCTGATCATGCCCTCGACGCTGTCGATCATCACGAACATGTTCGCCGACCAGGGCGAGCGCCAGCGCGCGCTCGGCTTCTGGGCGGGGACCAGCGGCGCCGGGCTGGCGCTCGGCCCGATCGTCGGCGGCCTGCTGCTCGCGCACTTCTGGTGGGGCTCGGTGTTCCTGATCAACGTGCCCGTGGCGCTGCTCGGCCTGCTCTTCGCGATCCCGCTGGTGCCCGACTCCAAGGATCCGCAGGCGACGCGCCTGGACTCGGCCGGCGCGCTGCTGTCGATCACCGGCCTCGGGCTGCTGCTGTGGGCGATCATCGAAGCACCCGTGCATGGCTGGTCCTCGGCGCTCGTGCTCGGCGCCGGCTGCGGCGGACTGGCGCTGCTCGCCGGGTTCGTGATGTGGGAGCGCGCCAGCGCGCATCCGCTGCTCGAACTGCGGTTCTTCACGGCTCGCAGGTTCTCCGCGGCGATCCTCTGCAACGGCCTGCTCGCGTTCGGGCTGTACGGCTCGCTGTTCGTGCTCACCCAGCTGCTGCAGTTCCAGCTCGGCTACACGCCGCTGCAGGCCGGCGTGCGCGTGCTGCCAGCAGCCGGCGCAATCGCCGTGATGGCGCCCCTGTCCACGGTCCTGGTGCGCCGGCTGGGCACCAAGCTCACGGTGACAGGCGGCCTGCTGATCGTCGCCGCTGGCCTGTGGCAGATCTCAGGCGCTTCCGTCACCACCACCTACGGCGGCGTGGTTGCCGGCATGGTCATGCTGGGCATCGGCGCGGGCCTCGTGATCCCACCGTCGACCGGAGCCGTGATGGGCTCGCTGCCCGCCGCGCACACCGGCGTCGGCTCGGCGACCAACGGCGCGTGCATGCAGGTCAGCGGCGCGCTCGGCGTGGCGGTCATCGGCAGCCTGCTCTCGACCCGCTACCAGCACCGGATCGACAGCACGCTGGCGCCCCTGCAGATCCCCCACGCGATCCAGGAAACGATCCGCGGATCGCTCGGAGGCGCGCTCACGGTAGCCAAGGAGATCGGCGGGATCAGCGGCCAGCTGCTCTCGCAATTCGCGCGCTCGGCGTTCATCAGCGGGATGGACCTCGGGCTGCTCGTGGCCGCCGTCGTCGCCCTCGTTGGGGCGGCGCTCGCGCTGCTCGCGCTTCCCGCGAGGCCCGCCAGCGCGAGGGACGACGCGGCGAGCTCCGCCGAGTGACGACCCGCCCGCGATGGCCCGCCCGGCGCGCTCGCCGCACTGTGGTTAACCACGCATGCGCCCGCGGAGCTTGCCGCGATGACGGACAGCCAGCGGCACGTCAATATTGATCTCAGAGAGCGTGGGTGGTTCCCGCACAGGAACGACCGCCAAACCGGCCGGCGGCTTCGGCCGCAATGTCGTACGGCACTCACGCTCTCTTTCTTCGTCACAAACGCGCCAGCGTGCGCTAATAGCTGTCGATGATGCTGCAAGACACGGGCGATGGGCGGGCGCTGCTGAGCGCTGCGCGCTCGGACGCCCGGGCGTTTGCCGCCTTCTATCGACGCTTCGAGCGGCCCGTGCTCGGGTTCTTCATGCGCGCCACGGGCCGGCCCGAGCTCGCCGCGGATCTCACCGCGGAGACCTTCGCCCGGGCGCTCGAGTCCGTGGGAGCCTACGACCCTGCAAGAGGACGGGCCGACCAGTGGCTGTTCGGGATCGCCCGCAACGTCCTCGGCTCCAGCTATCGCGAGGGTCGGGTCGAGTCGGCCGCTCGCGAGCGGCTCGGTCTGCCGCGCTTGGTCCTCGACGATCACGCGAGCGAGACGATCGCGCGGCTGACGGAGCACGACGACCAGGCGACGATCGCGCTGGCCGGCCTTCCCGAGGAGCAGCGGCGCGCGATCCACGCGCGCGTAGTGCACGACCGCGAGTACGCGGAGATCGCCGGCGAGCTGCGCTGCTCGGAGGCGGTTGTACGCCAGCGGGTCAGCCGCGGGCTTCGAACCCTACGAGCAAGATTGGCTGGTGAGCAATGAGCATCCTCCCGCAGCTGGAGCGTGACCTTCACGAGGCTGCCGAGCGCAGGCTCCGCGCCGCCAGCGAGGGCGTCGGCGACAACGAAAGCGACGGCAAGGCGTGGCGATCCGCGACGCGAACGGGCCTTCGCGAGCGGGCTCGCCGCCTGCGCGTGCCCGCGCTCGCGTTCGGCTGCCTGCTCGCCACCACCACGATCGCGCTCGCCGCCACCGGCGTGATCCTCACCGGCGCGCCGGTGCGCCCGCAGGGGCCGCTGAACCCAAACGCCGGCGAGGGCGTGCCCGCAGCGGGCGCCTCGCAGCTGCTGCCGTTGCGCGTTCCCGACCCCGAAGGCGGCCTGCCGTGGGGCGTGCGGATCGTGCACACCACCCGCGGCGAGGTCTGCGTGCAGATCGGCCGCGTCGCGAACGGGCAGCTCGGCGAGCTGGGCATCGACGGCGTGTTCCACGACGACGGGCGCTTTCACCCGATCTCCCCAGCCGTGCTGCCTGAAACCAGCGGCGTCGGCAAGAGCGTCGAAGACGACGCCGCGACCGAGAGCGTCAGCTGCGAGCTCGCCGGTCACGCGATCGCCGGCGAGCACGTGGGCGTCGACCGCAGCGCCGGCGCCGCGAACGGCGATGCGCGGGCGATCCCGAGAGGCGACCTGCGTGACCTGTACTACGGGCTGCTCGGCGCGGACGCCGTGAGCGTCAGCTTCCGCGAGGGCACCGAGCCTCGCAGCGAGGCCGTCCTGCCCCCGCTTGGCGCATACCTGCTCGTGCGGCGCATCGCTCCCCACCAGCACGTGGGCGTCGGGGAGGAAAGCATCGGCACCGAAGGCGACCTCGCGCCCGAGCCGCCGATCACCGCGATCACCTACCGCCTCGACGGCAGGCTCTGCCAGCGCGGGCCGACGTTGCCCCCGTGGGTCACGAGCCGCCTCGCAGACCCCTGCCCCTTCCCGCACTGGCCATCCAGCCGCTACGTGGCGCCGCGCGACCTGCGCCAGCCGCTGCGCGTGCGACTGCAGATCAGTCACCGGCTGATCACCGCAGTCGAGCTCAGCTTCACCGCGCCGCTCGCCGTCACGAGCGCCAATGCCGACTACGACATTCGCATCCCGAGCGTCTCGTGCGTGCCGCCCGTGCCTGGTCGCGGGCCCGGGGCCCGGGCCGTGGGAGCCACCGGCTACACCGGGCAATCGATCGAACGCGACATCGCGCGCGGCGCGATCGTGACGCAGTCGCTGTCCGCTTACGGGCTGTTCGCCGGCGTGTGCGGAGGCCCCCGGGAACCGCGGCCGTGGACGCGGCGCGTAGCAACTATCGAAGTGCTCTACGCGCATCCCGATGGAGAAGTCCCGGTGCTCGTGGGTACGGCCACCGTGCGCGAGCCCGCCGGCGCCAGCCCGGCGCCGCCGGCGGCTGGACCGCTGCGCCGCCACCGCTGACTCCGCACTCGCCGTGCGGGATTGCACGGATGCGCAAAGCCCTGAGATGCGGGACGCTGGCCGATGCCGTGACGATCTCGCCGGGAGCCGCACAGTCGTGAGCGCTGAACACCTATCGAGCGCCGATGTCGCGTGGCTGCACATGGATCGCCCGACGAACCTGCTCGTCATCAACTCGGTGCTGGTCTTCGACGAGCGTCTTGACTGGGAACGCCTGACAGATGTGGTGCGCACGCGCCTGGTGGATGCCTATCCGCGCTTTCGCCAGCGTGTCCTCGACAGCCTGCTCGTGCCCGGCGGCCCGCGCTGGGTCGAGGACCCGCACTTCGACCTCGCGCGGCACATCCATCGCCGCGGCCTGCCGGCGCCGGCACAGGAGTCGGCGCTGCGTGAGCTGATCGGCGACCTCGCCTCGACCCCGCTCGACCGCAACAAGCCGCTGTGGGACATGTACCTGATCGACGGCCCCGCGCAGGGCAGCGCGGTGATCGTGCGTATGCACCACTGCATCGCCGACGGCATCGCGCTCGCGCAGGTGCTGCTGTCGCTGACCGACGCCGCGCCAGGCAAGGCGCGTCACGGCGAGCCGCCGGCGAACGGCGGGCTCGCCATCAGCAGCGAGCCCGCGGCCGCGAGCGCCCGCGGCGGCGCTGGCGTGCGGGCGCTCGCCGGCATCCCGCTGGCGCTCGTGCGCGAGGGCGTCGAGATCCTCACGCGCCCGCGGCGCGCGCTGGAGCTCGCCGACGTCCTGGTCGCCGATGCGCGCGAGCTCGTCAAGCTGCTGCTGATCCCGCGCGACTCATCGTCGCTGCTCGAGCTCGGCGACGGCGCCGTGCGCTGCGTCGCCTGGAGCGAGCCGCTGTCGCTCGAGCAGGTCAAGATGATCGCGCACGCGCAGGGCGCGACCGTCAACGACGTGCTGCTCGCGGCGCTCAGCGGCGCGCTGCGTGGCTATCTCAGCGCGCGCGGCGAGGAGCCGCACGCGCTACGCACGCTCGTGCCCTTCAATCTCCGCGACCACGACCGGCCGGTGGCGCGCGAGCTCGGCAACGAGTTCGGGCTCGTGTTCCTGGAGCTGCCGGTCGATCGCTCCAGTCGACGCGAGCGCCTGCGCGAGCTCAAACGCGGCATGGACGGGCTCAAGAGCTCGCCCGAGGGCCAGATGACGTACGTCCTGCTCGAGGCCATGGGGCTGGCTCCGGCACAGGTCGAGAGCCGCGTCCTGGACATCTTCTCCGCGAAGGCGAGCGCCGTCACGACGAACGTGCCCGGCCCGAGACAGATCATGTACCTCGCCGGCAGCCCGTTGCGAACCGTGCTCGTGTGGGCGCCCACGGCTGGCAGCGTGGGCATGAGCGTGAGCATCTTCAGCTACAACGGCAAGATCACCGTCGGCGTGCTCACGCACACGCAGCAGGTGCCCGACCCGCAGGCGATCGTGGATCGCCTGCAGCGCGAGCTCACCGCGATGCTCAGGCTGGCGCCGGCGGGGTACAGGGGTGCCGCGTGAGCGCGCCCGCGGTGGCGGTGTTCGCCCCCAACCCGCTGCTGACGGTGACGCTGGAGCTGGAGGGCACCGAGCATCAGAGCATCCACTTCCACGCTGGTGGCCAGGGCGTGTGGGTCGCGCGCATGGCCCTGTGCATGGGCGCCGAACCGGTGCTCTGCGGGCTGCTTGGAGGCGAGCCCGGCGAGTTGCTGCGGCCACTGATCCGCAAGGCCGTCGGCGCGCGCGCGCAGCTGGTACAGAGCGCGAGCGCGAGCGGCTGCTACGTCACCGACCGCCGCTCCGGGGAGCGCGAGCTGCTGGCGATGAGCCTCAGCGACGCGCCGTCGCGACACGAGCTCGACGAGCTGTTCTCGCACACGTGCGCGCAGGCGCTGGCGTGCGGCTGGCTCGTGGTCACCAACCCGCTGCCAGGCGAGTCACTGCCGTTGGAGGTCTACCGCGATCTCGTCGCCGACACGCGCGCGAGCGACTGTCGCACGCTCGTGGATCTGTCCTCGCCGCGCCTGGACAGCGCGCTCACGAGCGAGCCGGACCTCGTGAAGATCAACGACTGGGAGCTCGCGCAGTTCGTGCGCGGCCCCGTCTCGACGCCGGAGCTGCTGCTCGCGGGCGCGCAGCGGCTGCGCGAGCACGGCGCGCACAGCGTGATCGTCACCCGCGGCGAGCTGCCGGCGCTCGTGCTGCACGAGGATCGCGTCTGGTGGCTGACGCCGCCTCGCTTCGAGCACGGCTTCCGCGAGGGCTGCGGCGACGCGATGATGGGCGGCCTGGCCGCCGCCTGGGCGCGCGGCGAGAGCTTCGAGCGCGCGGTCGTCATCGGCGCCGCCGCCGGCGCGGCGAACTTCCTGCGCCGCGGGCTCGGGAACGCATCCCGTGACGTGGTCGAACAGCTCGCCCACGCGGTCACGCTCGAGCCGTGGGAGAGCGCTTCGGCGGCGGATGGCGACGAGCGACACGGCGCGGAGCCACACAGCGCGGAGCCAAGTAGTTCTCCGCAGTGACCGGCCGGTAATCGCCCGATGGCGATCGGCTGGGTGGGCGTTAGCGTGATTCATACGATGACCGTCGCCAACTCCGCACTCATGTCATGACCGCTCTGGGCATCGTCCTGATCGCCGCGGCGGTCGCGCTGCTGCTGGCCGAGGCGCATCTGTCGAGCGGCGGGCTGATGGCCGCGTTCGCGAGCGTCGCCGCGGTCGCTGGCGTGGTGGTGCTGCTCCTCGCCGCCGGCGCCGGCGCGGTGGTCGTATTGATCATCGGGCTGTGCGCCGCGGCGGCGGCTGCGTCGCTGCTGATGCTCGCCAGGCGGCGCATCCTGCAGCCGCTGCGAGCGCGGCCCCGCACCGGCAGGGAGGCGCTCGTCGGCCACGTCGGCGTCGTTCGCTCGATCGCCGGCCCCGAGGCCGAGGTGTTCGTCGACGGGTCGCTGTGGCGCGCGGAGCCGAGCCCGATCCATCACGAGACGGAGCTGCACAACGGCGACCGCGTGGTCGTCGAACGCGTCAACGGCTTGACCTTGTGCGTGCGCAAGGCCGAGGAATGGGAGCTGAATCCATGATCGTCACGATCGTCATAGCTGTCGTCGTAGTCCTACTGCTGCTCGGGTTGGTCCTCGCCTCTGCATCGGTGCGCATCCTGCGCGAGTACGAGCGCGGCGTGGTCTTCCGGCTGGGGCGGCTGCTCGACCAGAAGGGCCCCGGCGTCGTGCTGCTGATCCCGTTCGTCGACCGCCTGGTGCGCGTCAGCCTGCGCACGGTCACCCAGCAGATACCGCCGCAGGAGGTGATCACCCGCGACAACGTGCCGGCGCGCGTCACCGCCGTCACCTACTTCCACGTGGTCGATCCCAACCGCTCCGTCGTCGAGGTGCAGGACGTGCTTGCCGCCACCTCGCAGATCGCGCAGACGACGCTGCGCTCGGTGCTCGGCAAGGCCGAGCTCGACACGCTGCTGGCCGAGCGCGAGCGGCTCAACGAGGACCTGCAGAAGATCATCGACGATCAGACCGAGCCGTGGGGCATCAAGGTCACCGCCGTCGAGATCAAGGACGTGGAAATCCCCGAGGACATGCAGCACGCGATCGCCCGCCAGGCCGAGGCCGAGCGCGAGCGCCGCGCGAAGATCATCAACGCCGAAGGCGAGTTCCAGGCCGCCGCCAAGCTCGCCGATGCGGCAGACGTGATCGCTCGCAACCCCGTCACGATCCAGCTGCGCTACCTGCAGACGCTGCTGGAGATCGGCAGCGAGCAGAACTCGACGATCGTCTTCCCGCTGCCGATCGACCTGATCGGACCGCTGATGCAGGCGGTCAGCGCCCGCGGCGGCGAGCCGCCGGCACACGACGAACCACCGGCGCGCGACGGAGAGCTCACGCGCGGCGAGCCGGTCACGGTTGGGGGCTGAGCTCTCCTCCGCGCACGATCGCATGCGGCGCGAGCTCGGCTGACCAGGCGATCTGCGCCGGCGTGAGAACGCTGGCCAGCCGCGCGAATCCCGCCGCCAGCCGCACGGGGCGACCAGCCAGCGAGGAGTGCGCGTCGCTGCCGAGCAGGTGCACGAGGCGTCTCTGCGCGAGCACGAGCGCGAGGTCGCCCGGGGCGGCGTCGGCGACGAACTCGGCCGTCCACTGGATCAGGCAGCCGCGGCTGGCGAGTCCCTCCAAGCGCTCGGTGAAGTCGGCGCCGGCATGACGCTCGGGATGCGCGAGCACCGCGCGATAGCCGCGCGCGGCAAGCCTTTCGACGAGCTCCTGCAGGCCTGACGTAAGCGGCCCGGGGGCGGGCTCCAGCAGCAGCCACGCGCCGGCGCCACCGAGCGTCACCAGTCGCAGCTCGGCGTCCGTCAGCCGGTCGGCCTCGGTCTCCGCCAGCTCACCGCCGGGGAGCAGTCTCACAGGGATGCGGCGCCTGGCCAGCTCCTGCTGCAGCGAGGACACGCGCGCGGCGATCTCGCCGATGTGAACGTGGTGATCGTGTCGTATGTGCGGCGTCGCGCACACGACCGCGATGCCGTCGTCCGCGGCCTGGCGCGCCATCGCGACGCTGTCGTCGAGGCTCAGCGCGCCGTCGTCGAGGCCCGGCAGTATGTGACAGTGAAGGTCGATCATCGCTCGGCGCCCGCCGCCAGCCACATGCTCGCGCGCGCGGTGAATGCGCTCATCCGCAGAAAACCCCGACGATCCGCGGACATGCCGCACAGACTTGGACAACTGTCCAATGCCAAGCGCCCGGCGGCGTAGGAGAATCGCCCCGCAGCAGCAGGGCAGCCAGCATTCGTGCCAAGCCATTCACGCCAATTCCGGAGGTCTCAATGCCGCAGGTAATCGTCTCCTACGACGGCACGCGTAACGACCGTGACGCGCTCGCGCTCGGGCGCCTGTTCGCCCACGCGGGCGCCGCAATCACACTCGCCTACGTGCGCCACGCGGCGGAGTCCGACCCGCAGCGTGAGGCGGCGGCACAGGCCGACGCGGAGCACCTGCTCGCGGCGGGCGCCGGCCTGCTCGGCACAGACGCGGTCGGTCAGCGGGTGATCCTCGCCTCCTCGACCGCCGAGGGCCTGGCGACGCTCGCGAACGAGCTGGGCGCCGATGTGATCGCCTTCGGATCCAGCTATCGCACCCCGCCCGGGCATGTGGATGTGCCACATACGGCCGAGCAGCTGCTCGATCGCGCGATCTCGTGCTCGCTCGCGCTCGCGCCCGCGGGTCTGCGGCGCGAGCCGGTCGAGCACAGCATCGGCACGATCAGCGTCTACGACGAGGACGACGACCCAGCCGCACAGGCGACCGCGGCGAGCCTCGCCCATGCGCTCGGCGCGGTCGTGACCGGCAGCGAGGCCGACCTGCTCGTGATCGCCTCGCGAACAGCGGCCGCAGCCGGACAGCTCTTGCTCAGCGCCACCGGGCGCGAGCGCATCGAGCGGGCGTCCTCGCCGGTGCTGCTGCTCGCACGCGGCGCGTCGCTGACGTTCTAGCGGCGGCAAGCCTCACTGCTGCGCGTCCTTCCTCAATGACTTCGGCTTCCTCTGCAGCTCGCGCACGTGCGCCAGCAGCCGGCGATTCTTGACGCGTCGCTCCGCCGCCCGGCTACGGTCGTCCGCCGGCTCCCGGCCGGCAGGATCGCTGCGAAGCGTCGGCGCCCCCAAGCCGATGGCGCGCAACCGCGGGCGTTGCGGGTGATCGTTCCGGTGAATGGCATCTGCGCCCATAACCGGAATCCTGACCCTCAGCGTCGAGCAAGTCATCGCGGCGAACTGCGCGACCGGCTCCGGGATTCTCCACAAGCGCGCCGGACCTAGGATGCCGCCGTCAAGTGTTCAGGACACAGCCTCGCGAGCATCCGCGGACTGACGCCGATCGGCGCCCTCGCGCTTGCCGCGCCAGACCGGCAGACGAACCGACAGCAGCGTTCCGCCGTCGCCGGACTCGATGCTCAGGTCGCCGCCGCTGAGAGCGACGCGCTCGGAGATGCCGGTCAGCCCAAAGCCGCCGGAGACCGATGCAGTGTCGAAGCCGTCGCCGTCATCCTGCAGCTCGATCAGCAGCTCGCCCTGACACTCGCGCATGGCCAGCCGCACTCGCGCGGCGTTGGCGTGCTTGACGACGTTCGTCAGCGCCTCCTGGACGATCCGATAAATGGCGGTCTCGAGATCCTCGTCGAGACGCCCGTCTCCGTCTGCCGGGCTGCGGATTGCGAGCTGACCGTCGATCGTCAGCCCGTGCTGGTCTCGATGGCGGTCGAGCAGCGCTTCGATCGCGGCGCGCAGACCAAGCTCGTCGAGCGCAGCCGGGCGCAGGTCGGTGATGATCGAGCGCAGGTTTCCGATCTCGATCTCGACCTGCCGCACGGCGTCGCCCATCGACTCGTGGACCTGCGGGAGCTCGTCGCAGCGCAGCGCCGCCGCCATCAGCATGCGCAGAGCGCCCAGGCCCTGCAGTGTCTCGTCGTGCAGCTCGCGCGCCCAACGCCGGCGCTCTGCATCCGCGGCTGCCAGCGAGCTGCGCAGGCGGTCGGCCCTCACGCTCTGCGCCATCGCCACCGCCGTCGCGGCGCTCGCCGCAAATGCGCGCAGCATGCTCTCGTCGTCCTCGCTGAACGTCGCGCCGTCCGCGCCGCGATCGAACGCCGCGAGGACTCCCAGCGCCTCGCCGCGATACAGCAGCGGCACCAGCAGCGCGGTGCGCGCGTCCGGCACGCCAGACGCCTTCGCAACGACCCGCAGGCGCGCATCAACTGCGATGACGCGCTCGGGACGCCGCCGTTCGAGCACCTGCTCGGATGCGGACCCGAGGATCGCGATGCGCACGCCACGGTGGTCCTGAACGTGGCCTGCGCCGGCGTGAACGACCAATTCCTCCCCCTCGCGGAGCATGATCACGAGACTGCGGGCGCCCACCAGCGCGCGCCCGCGCTTGGCGATCAGCTCGAGCACGTGCTCGAGCCCGATCTCGCCACCGATCGCCACGGCTATGTCGCGCGTGACCTCCAAGCCGCGCACGGCCTTCTCGGCCTCTTCACGGCGAAGCTCGCTGATCCCGTACAGCCTGGCGTTATGGATCGCGACGGCCGCCCACTCGGCGAGGATCACCGCGGCTCGCTGATCCTGGTCGCTGAACTCGTCGCCGCCGTGCTTCTCGGCCAGGTAGAGATTGCCCCACGCCTGCCCCTGCACCATCACAGGCACGCCCAGGAAGCTGCGCATCACCGGGTGCCCAACGGGAAAGCCGAAGCTGTGCGGGTGATCGCCGACGTCAGCGAGGCGCAGCGGCTCGGGATGCTCGATCAGCACGCCCAGCACCCCGCGCCCGCTCGGAAGCTCGCCGATCGACTGGTGCGTCTGCTCGTCCACGCCCAGGGTCAGGAACTCCGCGAGCCCTGTGCGGTCCTCGGTGAGGATCCCCAGCGCCGCATACCGCGCGCCGGTGAGCTCGCGCGCCGTCGCCAGCACGCGGTCGAGCAGCGCCGTCAGATCCAGCTCGGTCACGAGCGAGCGCCCCACCTCCAGCAGGCGCGCGCTCCACTGCTCCCGTAGATGGTCCACGGTCATCGCCCGCCGCCGGCCGGCGCGCTGGTCCGGCGGGTGGCGTAACGGACTCGGGGAACCACGTCGGCCTCTTCCGGAGGTCGAGCCCGACAGCCGAGGAGGGCATTGATGCCCAGCGCGCACCGTCATCTATCGAGGAACACCGAGGCCACGCCAAGCGCGCCCCAGCATCAACTGCGACGCTAGCACCTGCGAGTGCCGCGCACAAGCGCGGTGAGGCCCGGCGATGCGACTACACTGGACGCACCTGTTCGCTGGGTCCTCTAACGGCCCGCTCTCTATCCGCCGCACAGGAGCACGCAAACCCGAGAGCGCCGGGCAGGGATGTGAACGATGGCCGGCGACGGTCGTGGCGCATGCACTTCGCGAAGCCGGCAACCCTCGCCGCTGCGCTTCGGCGGGTGTGGCTGATGCCAGCGGACGACAGGCTCACCGGAGGCGAGTTGAACGCGGCCGTCACCAGCGCGCTGATCGGCATCCACAACGAGTACCTCGGCCGCGGGCCCAAGAGCGCCTCGTCCTTTCACCACAACAACGTCGTCGTGACGCTCATGCACGACGTGCTCACGCCGGCGGACAAGGCGGTCTCCCTGGCGGACCGCGACGACGCCGTGATCGGCATCCGCCACCTCTACCAGCAGGCGATGCAGGCCGACTTCACGGCGGCCGTCGAACGGCTGACCGAGCGCAAGGTGATCGCCTTCATCAGCGGCAACCACATCGAGCCGGACATCGCCGCCGAGGTGTTCGTGCTCGACGCGCCGATCTGAGCCGCGCGCGCACGTTCAGCCAGCGCGCGGTCGCCGCGCGCGCTTACTGCGTCCGCGAGAAGCCGCGGATCGCCAGGGCGATGAAGATCGCGGCGAACACGACGACGATCCCGATCTCGGTGCCGATCGAGAGCGTGTGGCCGAACACCTCGACGGTCGCGGGGAAGCGCTTGCGGGCGGCGGGCGGCATGTGCTGCGCGGCGAACACGACCTGGCGCAGCGGCGCGACCGCGTAGGTCAGCGGGTTGACGCGTGTGAGGACCGTCAGCCAGCCAGGCAGCCCGTTCAGCGGGAACAGCGCGCCCGACAGGAAGATCATCGGGAACAGCAGCATCTGCATGACCACCTGGAAGCCTTCCATGCGTTCGATGTGGCTCGCGACGAACACGCCGAAGGCCGTCAGCGCGATCGCCATCAGCAGCTCCAGGCCGATGATCTCGAGCACCAGCACCGCGGTCAGGTGCACGCCGATCAGCGGCGCGAGCACGAGCATGATCGAGCCCTGCACCGCCGCGACGCTGGCGCCGCCGGCGGTCTTGCCGAGCGCGATCGACGCGCGGCTCGTGGGCGCGACGAGCATCTCGCGCAGGAAGCCGAATTCGCGATCCCACACGATCGACATGCCGGAGAAGATCGCGGTCGTGACAACGCTCATCGCCATGATCCCGGGGAACATGAACTTCTTGAAGTCGAAGCCTGCGGTGCTGCCCACCAGTCCGCTCATGCCGTAGCCGAGCACGACCAGGAACAGGATCGGCTGGATCAGCCCGCTGAGGATGCGCGTGCGCGTGCGCTCGAAGCGGATCAGCTCGCGCAGCCACACCATGCCGGTCGTGCGCAGCTCGTCGCGCAGCACCGTGTCGGGGCTTTCGGCGAGCTTCGACGGCAGCGCCGCGCTGGCCATCTCAGCGCCTCCTGCCGTGCCAGGCGCGCACGCGCGCCGGGATCGCATCGGCGTGGGACTCGCGGATCTCGCGACCGGTGTAGTGCAGGAACACGTCGTCGAGCGTCGGCTGGTGGACGTGCACGTTGAGGACGGGCACGCCGACCGTCTCGATCAGCGCCGGCACCGCGTTCTCGCCATTCTCGACGAACACACGCGCTTCGCCGGACACGGGCTCGACACGGTAGCCGGCGCGCTGCAGCGCGGCGATCGCGGCGGCGTCGTCGGTCGTGCCGAGGTCCACAGTGTCGGCGCCGATCTCGGCCTTGAGCGCCTGCGGCGTGTCGAGCGCGACGATCTTGCCGTGGTCGATGATCGCGATGCGATCGGCGTACTCCGCCTCGTCCATGTAGTGCGTGGTCAGGAACACCGTCACGTTCGACTCCTCGCGCAGCCGCAGCACGTCCTCCCACATCAGCGCGCGCGTCTGCGGGTCAAGGCCGATCGTCGGCTCGTCGAGGAACAGCACCCTGGGGACGTGCATCAGCGCCCTGGCGATTTCCAGGCGGCGCGCCATGCCGCCGGAGAACTCGGACACGAGGTCGTAGCGGCGGTCGCTGAGGTCGACGAGCTCGAGCACGCGCGCGATGCGCTCGTTGACCTCGCGGCCGGGCACGCGATAGAGCACCGCGTGGAAGCGCAGGTTCTCCTGCGCGGTGAGCCTGTCGTCGAGCGTCTGATCCTGGAACACCAGGCCGATGTTGCGGCGCACCGCCTTCGGCCGCGCCGCGACGTCGAAGCCCGCGACCGTGACCTGCCCGGCGGTTGGCCGCGCGAGCGTGCAGAGCATGTTGATCGTCGTCGACTTGCCCGCGCCGTTGGGCCCCAGGAACGCGAACACCTCGCCCTCGCGCACGTCGAAGCTGATGTCGTCGACGGCCGTGAAGTCGCCGAACCGCCGCGTGAGGTCGCGGACCTCGATCACATTCTGGCCAAGCGAGGCGGCGACGTCGCGCATCGCCTCCGTGGTGACCGTGCTTGCCATGTATCCATCCTCGCTGGCGCACGGCCGTGCCCCATCGGGGCTGAGGACGGACTTGGCGTCAGTACTATTCCGGCGCGCCCGCGCGCGCCGCGCGTCAGTCCTTCGGCGGCAGCCCGACGACCTTGCCGGCGGCGCGATTGGCTTCCATGTATCGATGCGCGTCGGCGAGCTCGCTCATCCCGAACACGCTGTCCAGGTTGACCGTGTAGCGGCCGTCCTCGATCGCGCGGATGATCTCGGCGAAGATGCCCTCGTAGCTGGCGCGGTTGATCACGTTGCTGCCGAAGCGGCGCAGCTGCACGCCGAGGCGCTCGGCCTCGGCTGTGGCGGCGTCGGTCTCCCAGTTGCCCTCGAGAAAGCCCGTGATGCAGGCGCGTCCGCCGGGCGCGAGCGCGTGCAGCGCCTGTGCCAGCGCGCCCGGTCCGACCAGCTCGCACAGCCCGTGCACGCCGTCGGGCAGCAGCGCGCGCACCGCCGGCGCGACGTCGCCGTCGGCGACGATCACATAGTCGGCGCCGGCCTCGAGCAGCGCCGCGCGCTTGGACTCCTGGCGCGTGGTCGCGAGCACCGTCAGGCCGCGGTCCTTGGCGATCGTGATCGCCGCCATCCCGACCGAGGAGCTGCCGCCCTGCACGAGCAGCGCTTGGCCCTCCTGCAGCGCGAGCTCCTCGAGCGTCCCCCAGGCGGTGCCGAAGCTCTCGGGGATCGCGCCCAGCTGCGGCCAGTCGAGCGTGGTCTCGACGGGGATCACCTGGCTGCTCGGCAGCAGCGCGTACTGCTCATAGCCGCCGTCGAAGTCGCGGCCCATGCCGCCCATCGCCGCGAGCATCCGCTGCCCCGGCTGCAGCGTCGTGCCCGGCGCGTCGACGATCTCGCCGACGCACTCGATGCCGAGCACGCGCGGGAAGCGCACCGCGTCGCCCGAGCCGCCGGCGCGCGTGATCAGCTCGGAGCGGTTCAGGCCGAACGCCCACACGCGCACGAGCACCCACCCCGGCTGCGCCTCGGGGATCGGACGCTGCTCGAGCTTCAGCACCTCCGGTCCGCCGGGCTCGTGGACGACTACAGCTTGCATCGTCATACAGCTTCCCAAAATGCCCGCACGGCCAACCGGTCCCCGATGGAATCACTCATCGTGGGATCGTTCAAGGTTGTAATCATTCAAGCTTGTAATCATTCAAGGTTGTAACGATCTCGTCGGTGGACATCTCGTCGGTGGACATCTCGTCGGTGGACATCTCGTCGGTGGAGCCGTTCATCGTTCAATAACCGCGGACACGCTCGGCACGGGCGCTTGGACGCCTTCGGCGACGATGTGCGTGCCGGCCCTGCCGGCGAGGATCGCGGCGGCGTCCGACAGCGCGCCGATCGCGGCGATCCTGCCCGTCTCGGAGGCGAAGCGGCAGGCAGCTTCGATCTTCGGGCGCATCGAGCCGGCGTCGAACGCGGACGGGTCGAGCTCGCGCGCGGAGGCTTCGCGGATCGGCTGCGCGTGCGCGGTGGCGTAGCCGCGCTCGACGTAGGGGACGTCGGTCAGCAGCAGCAGCGCGTCGGCGTCGAGCTCGCTGGCGAGCAGCGCGGCAGAGTGGTCCTTGTCGATGACCGCCTCCACACCGTGCAGCGCACCGCGCGCGTCAACCACGACGGGGATCCCGCCGCCGCCGACGCAGACGACCAGCACGCCGGCGTCGACAAGCGTGCGAATGGTCCGCAGCTCGACGATCCGCTGCGGCGCGGGCGAGGCGACGACGCGACGCCAGCGCTCGCCGTCGGGCGCGACCGTCCACTTGCGCTCTCCGGCCAGGCGCGCGGCCGTCTCACGGTCATACACCGGGCCGATCGGCTTGCTCGGAGCGGCGAACGCGGGGTCGCCGGCGTCGACCACCACCTGCGTCAGCAGCGTCGCGATCTGGGTCGCCGGCAGGCGGTTGCCGAGTCCCTGCTCGAGCAGGTAGCCGATCATGCCCTCGGACTCGGCGCCGAGCACGTCCAGCGGGTACGGGGCGACCTGCGGGTAGGCGTCGCCCTGCAGCGCCAGCAGCCCGACCTGCGGCCCGTTGCCGTGGGTGACGACCACGCGATGGCGCTCTGCGAGTTGTGCGATCGCGTCGACCGCGAGCGCGACGTTGCGACGCTGGTGCGCGTCGTCAGCTGGCTCGCCGCGGCGCAACAGCGCGTTTCCGCCGAGTGCCACGACGACGAGCATGCGCGCAATCCTCGCGCCTGCCGCGGCGGCCGCCATCGGCAGATGCCACTGCAACACTTGCGTGGTATCTACGCAGCCGCGATACGTGATTTCTACGGATCGGTGTCACAAACTGCGCTCCTGCCGCCAATTAAATAAATATGAGGCCGACGCGCGACTCAGACCGACGGCTGCTCGAGCGAGCGTCTGTGGCACCGGACGCGTTCGCCGCGTTCTACCGCCGGCATGAGGCGGCGGTCGTGGCGTTCCTGGGGCGCCTGTCGGGCGACGCGCAGCTGACGGTGGATCTGACGGCGGAGACGTTCGCGCGCGCTTACCGCGCACGCGCGCAATTCGACCCCGCTCGCGGCAGCGCGCGGGCTTGGCTGCTGGGCATCGCGCGCAACGTGCTCGCGGCGAGCCTCGAGCGCGGACGCGTGGAGTCCCAAGCGCGCGCGCAGCTCGGCATGGAAACGCTGCGCGTCAGCGAGCACACGATCGCGAGCGTCGAGCGCACGGTGCTCGAGAGCGGCGACGCGGTCGTTCGCGAGTGGCTCGCCGGGCTGCCGGAGAGCGAGCGCGACGCGGTGCGCAGACGCATCCTCGACGACGCGAGCTACGCGCAGATCGCGGCGGAGCTGTCCTGCTCGCAGGCGGTCGTGCGCCAGCGGGTCAGCCGTGGCCTGTCACGGCTGCGCCGCGCGGCGATGGAGGAGCGATGACGCTGATCCCGGAGCTAGAGCGCGAGCTGACACGCGCGATCCGCCTGCAGGCCCAGCGCTCGCACGCGGAGTGGTGGCGGCGCGTGCCGCTGCTGGCGCCGCTCGCGGCGCTGCTGCTGGGGACCGCCGTGGCGCTCGCGGCGACCGGTGTGATCGGCTTCGGCGCACCCGAAAGCGCTCCCGGCACGCCGCGCGTACGACCGCCGTCGCCGACATCCGGGTACGGGATCGTGCGCGCCGGTAGCAGCCGGCTGTTGACCGTGCGCGTCGCGGATCCAGCGGGCGGCCTGCCGTGGGGCATGCGTGTGGCGGAAACGACCCGCGGCCTTGGCTGTGTGACAGTCGGCCGCGTGCTCGACGGGGAGCTCGGCACGCTCGGCATCGACGGCGCGTTTGCGAACGACGGGCGTTTTCACCCGTTGCCCGTCAGGCTCACAGACGGCCCCGTCGCGTGCGCGCCGCTGGACGCGCAGCGCGAGCTGTTCATCAGCGTCAGCGAAAGCGACGTGCCGCGCAGCGCTTCAGTGTTCCGACGCTGCTATCCGCCCGGCGAGATCGTCGGCGCGCGCGCCAGCGAACTGTGCCCTGAGCACGACGAGCGCAACATCTACTACGGGCTGCTCGGGCCACAGGCCACGAGCGTCACTTACGAGTACGCCAGCACAACGCACACGGTCACGCCACAGGGGCCGCAGGGCGCGTACCTGATCGTCCTGCCCGCCGCCGGCGGCGACGACTTCAACGGCGTGACTTCGAGCCTGCTGCCGACGAACTCGGCGATCACTCAGGTCACCTATCGGAGCGGCCTCGTGTGCCACTTCTCACGCGCGGAAGTCCCAGCGCCAGCCGGCAGCTGCAGGACCCCGCCCGGATACATCGCCGCGCGCACGCCGCACCCGACCACCGCGCAGCTGCGCACCCCGATCACCGCCACCGCCTCGCGCAGCCCGCACGCCGCGTGGAGCATCACCGTGGCGTTCCGCGCGCGCGTGGCGATCAAGAACGCGCTCAGCCAGTACACGGTCGAACTGCACACTCCAGGCACACCGCAGGCGATCGCGATCGGCTCCACGTCATCGGACCTGCGCTCCGGCCAGCAGGCGCAGATGATCTTCTCCAACCTCACCCGCCCGGGGCTGTACACAGGCACCGTCACGTTCAGCGCTTCCAGCAGGCCCGGCGGGCGCGGCTTCGGCGGCACGCTCGTCGGGCGCTTCAGTGCGCGTATTCCGTAGGCGAGCGGGCTTTCTCAGACGTTGCGTTCAAGGAACACGATTTCGCCGTAGACGTGCATGGCGGCAATCGACGGTTGGAAGCTGTCTCGGAACCGGCACAGCGTGTCGTCGACCAACGTCTTGATGAGCTCGGCCGCGGTGCCTGGCGTTCCAGGAGGACCGCCCTCCCACTCGGGGTGGTAGGCGGTGCCGAGGTCCTCGATGACGTAAAGACCTCCCGGCCTCACCCCGCTCCACAGGGCTTTGAAGCTGGCGGCAACGTGGCGACCGATATGGCTGCCGTCGTCGATCACGATGTCGAACGGCCCATACTTCTGGACGAGTGATGCGAGAAACGTCTCGTCGGATTGGTCGCCCTGCTCGAAAAGGATGCGAGGCCCCGTCACGCGCTTGGGGTGCAGGTCGACGCCCACGATGGTGGCGTTGGGGAAGTACCTGCTCCACATGCGCAGCGATTGGCCTCCGGCGTCGGTCTCGTAGCCCCCCCAAGACGAGATGCCACCGACGCCGATTTCGAGGAGCGAGCGCACGGACTTACGCCGAGGGCCGAAATGCCGCCCGTAGAGGGCCATGTAATCATGGAAATCTGAGGATTTGTCCGTGCCGTAGTAGAGCGCCAGGCGGTTCAGATCGCCAGCTTTCCGTGTCCGCAGGAGCAGCATTGACCGACGCAAGCGGGCACGCAGCAGCCTGGCCCGACGCCGCTGCTCCTTGGTCAGACGCCGCTTCGCGTAGCGGCGCACAGCCGACGGCTCGAGCATGGGCGCACAGCCTATCCGACGACCGGCTAGCGTACGAGGCACTCATGGCGCAGCCGGTACACCACCCGTTCTTCGCCCGCGTCTACGAGCGGATCGCGATCGTCGGCGAACGCCGCGGCACGACCGAGCACCGGCGCACGCTGCTCGCCGGCTGCGAGGGTCGCGTGATCGAGGTGGGCGCCGGCAGCGGCACGAACTTCGCGCACTATCCGCCGTCGGTGAGCGAAGTGCTGGCCGTCGAGCCCGAGCGCTACCTGCGCGAGCAGGCGCGGCGCGCCAGTGTCACTGCACCGGTTCCCGTGTCCGTCGTGGACGCCAACGCCGAGCTGCTGCCCGACACCGGTGAGCCGTTCGACGTTGGCGTCGTCTCGCTGGTGCTCTGCTCCGTCCCCGACCAGCAGCGGGCGCTCGCGCAGCTCTTCAAAGCGATCAGGCCAGGCGGAGAGCTGCGCTTCTACGAGCACGTGGTCGCCCACGCGCCGCGGCAGGCCCGAATGCAGCGGCTCGCGGACGCGACCTTCTGGCCGCGCGCGGCGGGCGGCTGTCACCTCGCGCGCGACACCATGAGCGCGATCGAACAGGCGGGCTTCGAGGTCCAGGCGTGCGAGCGCTTCGCGTTCAGCCCAGCGCCACTGACCCCACCGACGCCGCACGTCCTCGGCACGGCCGTACGCTCGGCGGCCACAGCGGCGCCGTAGCGAGCCCGGCGGCGACCTCGCGATCGCTGACCGCGCGCCGCGACCTCACACGGCGACCGTCTCGAGCTCGCCGCCGCGGGCGGCCGCGGCCTGCTCGCGGCTGTCGTGCGAGGAGATCAGGACGGTGGCAAGGATCGCGCCGACGATCGCGAAGCCCGCGCCGACGAGAAAGGCTCGGTCGAAGCCTTTCGTCAGAGCGACCGACGAGCTGTGCACACCGGCGCCCAGCAGGCTTTGGGTGCGGCTGTTGGCGACGGTCGCGAGGATCGCGAGGCCGAGCGCGCCGCCGACCTGCTGGGAGGTGTTGATCAGTCCCGACGCGAGCCCGGCCTCGTGCGGCTTGGTCCCCGTCATCGCTCCGATCGTCACCGACACGAACGAGAATCCGAGGCCGAACGCGGCGAGCAGCGACGGGCCCAGCACGTCCGCGCTGAAGGACCCGCCGGGCGCCGGCACGCGTGAGAACCACACCAGGCCGGCCGCGATCAGCAGCAGACCGCCGGTCAGGACCGGCTTGAAGCCGACGCGTGTCACCAGCTGCGAGCCGACCCCGGCGGAGATGATGATGCCCGTCGCGAGCGGCAGGTAGGAGAGGCCGGCTTTGATCGCCGAGAAGTGCAGGACGTCCTGCAGGTACAGCGAGATGAAGAAGAACATCGAGAACAGCGACATGCCGATCAGCAGGCCGACGACGTCCGCTCCGCGCAGCGTGCGCAGGCGGAAGATCGAGAACGGCAGCAGCGGGTGGCGCTGGCGGCGCTCGATCGCGACGAACGCCGCGAGCAGGACGACCGAGCCGGCGAGCCGGAGCAGCGTGCCCGTCGAGCCCCAGCCGACGTTGACGGCGTCGACGACCGCGTAGACGAGCAGCGCGAGGCCCGCCGTGACCGTCACGGCGCCGGGGATGTCAAAGCCTTCGGTGCCGTCTTCGGCGTGGCTCTCGAGCAGCAGCCGGGGCGCGAGCATGGCCGCGGCGATGCCGATGGGGACGTTCACGAACAGCACCCAGCGCCAGCTCAGTCCGCTCGTGAGGATGCCGCCGAGCAGCACGCCGGCAGCGCCGCCGGCGCCCGCGACGGCGCCCCAGATGCCCAGCGCGCGATTGCGCTCGGCGCCCTCGGCGAACGTCGTCGTGATGATCGACAGCGCCGCGGGCGAGACGATCGCCGCGCCGAGGCCCTGGATGGCGCGCGCGCCGATCAGCCACGCCTCCGACTGCGCCAGGCCGCCGCCGAGCGACGCCAGCGAGAACAGCACGAGGCCGAGCATGAACATGCGCCTGCGCCCGAGCAGGTCGGCGAGCCGCCCGCCGAGCAGCAGGAACCCTCCGAACGTGAGCGTGTACGCGTTCACGACCCACGAGAGGTCGTCGCGGGAGAAGTGCAGGTGCGCGCCGATCGACGGCAGCGCGACGTTGACGATCGACGCGTCGATCACGATCACGAACTGCGTCATCGCCAGCAGCACCAGCGCGAGGTCCTTGCCGCGCTTGGAGCTGAGGTCGGGAGTCGCACGCGGCGACGGCGAGGCGCTCGTCGCCGGCTGTGTCTGTGTGGTGCTCATGTCGTCCTCTTTTCGCTGTGCGGGCGGGAAGTGAGACGCTCTCGGGGGCGAGCTGCGACTCGACTGAAATACCGGAAGCGGAAGTACGGTTCCTCTTGCATTGCGCATCATACGGAGCTAAGATTCCGTTTGTCAAGGTCATGTCCACAGACGAGCGCACACTCCGAGCCGACGCACAGCGCAACCGCGAGCGGATCATGTCCGCCGGCCGCGAGCTGTTCGCCCGCGAGGGCCCTCAGGCGCAGATGGACGAGATCGCCGCACACGCCGGCGTGGGCATCGGCACCGTGTACCGGCACTTTCCCACCAAGGACGCGCTGCTGACCGCGATGGTGCGCGACCGCTTCCAGGAGTTCGCGCAGATCGCCACGCTCGCCGAGGACATCCCCGATCCGCTGCAGGCGCTCGAGAGCGTCATGCGCAGCTCCGCCGAAGCGGTCGAGGGCGACATGGGCTTTCAGCTCGCGATGATGGGCGCGAACCAGCTCGAGTGGGAGGGCATCGAGGAAGAGAAGGCGGCGCTCGCAAAGATCGTCACGCGAATCATCCGCCGCGCGATCGCCGCCGGCGCGGTCCGCGAGGGGCTCAGCTTCGACGACTTCGCGATGATCATGTGCGGGATCACCTCGACGATGTACTTCCAGCCCGGCAGCGCCAACTGGCGTCGCCATCTCGAGCTGATCCTGCACGGCTTGTGCGCCCCGGCGCGCGACCGCGAGCCGCAGACCGTCTAACCGCTCGCGTCCAGCAGCGCGTTCCTGGCCAGACTCTGCGGCTGGCCCACCGACATGCCAGTCGAAGAGGTTGGCGGCCCGTGACGCGACCTGCACGTAGGCTTCCTTTGAGTGGAGGCCTACGAGGCGACGCGCCGGCGTCATATTGAATACCTGCTGCCCCAGATCGGCGAGCATTTTGAGCGGGTGGCGTGGTCTGCTGAGCGGCTGCACGCCGAGCGAACGGCGCAGCTCCGCGCGCTCATCGCGATGGCGGTGCGGCGATCACCGTGGCACCGCGAGCGGCTCGGGGACGTCGAGGAGACGACGCTCGACGCCGATGACCTGCGGCATCTGCCGGTGATGACGAAGGACGATCTGATGGACAACTTCGACGCGGTCGTGACCGACCCCGAGGTTCGCCTGGCAGACGTGAACGCTCATATCGCGAAGCTGGACGGTGACGCGTATTTTCGTGACGAGCTGCATGCCGTGGCGTCGGGCGGGTCGAGTGGCGTGCGCGGAGTGTTCGTGTGGGGTTGGCAGGCCTGGGCGACGGTGCAGCTGACGGCGATTCGCCGCTCGCTGCTGGACCGCATCGGCGACCCGGCCCTCGCGTCGCGACCTCCCGTGGCGATGATCGTCGCAGCGGACAACGCGACGCATTTCACGACCGCACTGTCTGAGACGTTCGCCACGGGCGCCATTGAGACGCACAGGTTCAGCATCGGCCTGCCAGTGGCTGAGGTTGTCTCAGGGCTGAACTCGGTCGGCGGCGATACGCTCGCGACTTACCCGTCGATGCTCGCTCATCTGGTAAGGGAGGCGCGCGCGGGCCGGCTTCGAATCCAGCCGCGGCGGATACTGACGATGGCCGAGCCGCTGCTACCCGAGACGCGTCAGGCCGCGGAAGAGACTTGGCAGGCGCCGGTCGCGAACATGTGGGGAACCTCGGAGGCGGGCGTCACGGCCATCGGCTGCTTCAAGGGCACCGGGATGCATCTCACCGACGACCTGGTGATCGTCGAGGCCGTCGATGCGGACGGACACTCCGTCCCGGCGGGAGTGCGCTCGCATAAGGTGTATGTGACGAACCTCTTCAACCCGCTGATGCCGCTCATCCGCTATGAGATCAGCGATGAGGTCACGCTCCTGGACGAGCCGTGTGCGTGCGGGTCAGCGCACCAGCGCATCGCCGACATCGAGGGACGCAACGACGACACCTTCGTCTACGAGGACGGGGTGAGCGTGCACCCGCATCTGTTCCGCTCGATACTCGGACGCGAGCCAGCCATCTCCGAGTATCAGGTGCAGCAGACCAGGGCCGGAGCCGAGATCATCGTGTGCGCAGAGGGACCGTTCGACGTCGAGGGTCTCAGTCGCGAGCTCCAACATGCACTCACGCGCTCGGGATGCCCCGAGCCGACCGTCACGCTCACCGTGGTTGAGGGCATCCCGCGTCTAGCCACCGGCAAGCTCAAGCGCTTCCTCGTGCTGTAGCCGCTCCTGGTCTCATTCCTCCTCGGCCATCTCCAGCAACTCCTCAGCGGTGATCACCGCCGCGATCGCGGGATGGTTGGCCTGCATGTGCTCGCGCCCGAGCGCCACGACCTGTTCGTCGTCCTCGCCCCGTATGACGTAGCCGCACTCACAAACGATCCGCTTTGCCATGTCGGTATGTTCGCTGATGTGGTCGTGCAGCTGTGTGGGCGCCTCGTGGTGAGATCCGAAGGAGCTGAGCTGGCGGGTCAGCTTCCCGGAGCGCAGGGCCGGATCGCATTCGCGTGGCTCGTCTGTAACCGGCACCGCGCTGCACCGCGAGAGGAGCTCGCGATGGCGATCTGGGGAGAAGAGCGCCCGGCGGCATCGGGTCAGGCAATGCGCGCGCTGCTCTCGAAGCTCCGCTCCGTGATCGGACGCGAGTCGCTCCCGGCAGATGGGCCGTTGCGTCTGCGGCTCGATGACGGCGCGACCGTCGACGTGGAGGTTGCCGCACGAGCGATCCACGACGCTGAGTCGGGGGTCGCACGGAAGGAATGGGAGCGGGCCTGGATCGCCTCCCAAATCGCGATGAACGTCACGCGCCGTGGCTTCCTGACCGGGCACGACGGCGCATGGGTCGAGGAGCGCCGCAGGGAGCTGGGCTCCCTATACACACGCGTCCTGGCGACGCTCGCCGCGGCCGCGCTGGCGCTCGGCGAAACCGAGCTGCTGACCGCCGAGAGGGCGGCGCGCGAGTTGGTCGCCGCCGAGCCGCTGAGCGAGGGCGCGACCGCGCTGTTGATGCGAGCGCTTGACGCGCGCGGCGAGCGGCCGGCCGCGCTTGTCGTCTACGACGAGTTTCGCCTGCGGCTGCGCGAAGCCCTCGGAGTCGCGCCGGGACCGCAGCTGCTGGCGTTGCACTCCGAGCTCGTCACGCGCTGACGCGACGCCAACGGCGCGCCAACGGTCTAGCGGGATGATCCGCCCATGACCGCGACGGATGAGCAAACCGGCCTTCTGCAGCTCCTGGCGATCCGCGACGGCACGGCGCCGCCCGCGCCGATTCAAGAGTTGCTCAATTTCGATCTCGTCGACGTGACCGAAGGCACGGCCACATTTCGCTATCGACCGGATGCACGACACCTCAATCCGCTCGGCACCGTCCACGGCGGGGTGGCGATGACGCTGCTCGACTCGGCGGCCGGCGCAGCAGTGCACTCCACGCTCGGCGATGGGTGCGGATACACGACCCTCGAGACCAAGGTCAACCTGGTCCGGGCGGTCCGGCCGACAACTGGACCCCTGCTGGCCGAAGGGAGCGTCGTCCATCGCGGGCGCACGGTCGCGACCGCGGCGAGCCGACTGGTCGCCGAAGACGGCACGCTCTACGCGCACGCAACGTCGACCTGCCTGATCATGAACGACCCCGAGCGCAGGCAACCCCCAAGTGCGCCCGTCGGCTCTGCCCGAGCTGACGCGTCAACGGTCTGAGGCGTCGAGGCGCACGTGCATTCCGAAAACGCTGACGTTCAGTACGCAACCGCAGCTGTGAACGGGATCGAGTTGCACTACGCCCACGCAGGCACAGGGCCATTGGTCGTCTTCCTGCATGGCTTCCCCCAGTTCCACTATGCCTTCCGTAGCCAGTTGCGAGAGTTCAGCGCCGACCACCTCGCCGTTGCTCCCGACCAGCGAGGCTACAACCTCTCGTCCAAGCCCGAGGGCGCGCACAGCTACGGGGTCTGGCCTGCGGTCGAGGATCTGCGCGCCCTCGTCGAACATCTTGGCTATGACCGCTTCGTGCTCGTCGGCCACGACTGGGGCAGCCTCGTGGCATGGGCATTTGCGCTCCATTATCCGAAGATGCTGCGGGCGCTGATCAGCCTTGGCGGTGCCCATCCTGGTGTCCTGGATCGCGCGCAACGCGAGGATGACGAGCAGATCAAGGCCAGCCAGTATCTCCTCGGCCTTCGCCAGCCGGATGCAATCCAGGCGATCGCTGCCAACGACTTCGCCGCGCTCGAGCAGGCGCTCGATCACCCCTTCTTCTCTGAGGAGGATCGCGACGCGTACCGCCGCTCCTGGCGCGTTCCGCGAGCGATCGAGTCGGCGCTGCACTGGTACGAGGTCGAGGGGATCGCCCCGCCGGATCGAGACGGCACACCCGGCCGCGGCAACTACTGCCCAGACGTGGCGCCCCTGTACGTCGATGTCCCGACGATGGTCATCTACCCCGAGGCGGACCCATATGTCAGGCCCGCCTCCCACGCCGGCCTCGAGCACTTCGCCCGCAACCTGACATTTCGGCCGGTGCAGGACGGCACGCACTGGATCGCCGAGCAGCACCCCGAGCTCGTCAATCGCTACATCCGCGAGTTTCTGGCCGCTCAAGGCCTCGCTCCGCGAACTGACTCGCGCTAACGTTGCTCGGCGTGGGAGAGCCCGCATCGAAGATCGCCCAGGAGGAATCCGGCGAGGGTTCGGTCGACGCGCAGTCATCGGGGGCGAGCCGACGCGTTCTCGCCGTCTTCGAGCCTGGCCGCTCGGGCGTAGCGACGCTGAGAGAGGCGGCCGAACTGGCCGAAGCAGGCTGCGAGCTGTCGGTTGTGACCCTGGCGCCGCAGGCACGTCCTTCCCGGTGCTGCGGGAAGGGCGGAACCGGTCCCTACAACATCGCGGTGCGCGAGGAGGCTGAGATCGAGTTGCGCCAGGCGAGGGACATGCTAGGAGCTGCCGCCGGCCGCGCCAGCTTCACGGTGCTCGTCGGTCATCCCAGCCCACCGCTCGCAGCGTGGGCGCAGGAGCACGCTTTTGACCTGATCCTGCTTCCCTCTCATCGATTCGCGCGTAGCGGTAACCGCCATGCGATGACTCTGCGGCGGGCTATCTCCGCTGAGGTTCGTCTCGTCCCGTAAGAGGATGTCCGGATCGTCGTGGAACTTTGGCGGCGGTCCTCACGGTTTGACGGTCAGACGGTAACGGGCTCGCGGGTCTCCTGCCGCTTGGGGTTCTCTGGTGAAGCGGCGAGGGCATGGCGT